>Ga0315274_10002020_pt1 | contig 31080 bp, 22 predicted proteins | sample YL17G02_20_MG_FD_203700 | JGI IMG/M metagenome (GOLD analysis project Ga0315274, IMG submission 203700) | Sediment microbial communities from Yellowstone Lake, YNP, Wyoming, USA - YL17G02_20 | ecosystem: Environmental > Aquatic > Freshwater > Lake > Sediment | place: USA: Wyoming | collected...
AAACCGAAGGCCATATCGAACAGGCCTTGTACGAGTCCCACCACCACCAGGTGCAGGGCGGTGTTGTCCATGCGGATCCGCACGCCCTTCTTGCCCATCTCGATCTCCCTGAGATTGCCAAGGCCCCTCAAAGCATACTGGGTGCGCATGTCCCCCTCGTCGCGCACCTCCTCGATGGAATAGAAGCCGGTCTTCACGAAACGGCGCTGCGCCTCCACCACGGCGCGGGGGATGGCCTCGCCGAGCTCCGCCTCCAACTCCTCGAAGATGGGATCCAGCATGCTCGGACCCATCATGGCCATGCGCCTGCCGGTAAAGGTGTTTCTTATGATCCCCCTGTCCAGGTCCCACTCGTACCCGGAAAAGACGGCGGGGCCCCCGCAGGTGCCGCACCTCTCCAGCTCGACATCCCCGTCCTTATGGACGTATTCCTCGATCTTCAATCTCTCCTCGAGGGCCTCGTCGCCGGCCGCCCAATGGGCGGTGAGCTCATATACGCCGGGGGATATTTCTTCATAGTCGACTGCGGTCTGCCCTCCCACCAGGGCCGCGTTATTCCCGATATGGCTCCCGACGACAAGCGGCACCGAATACGGTGTGGTTACCCGAACAATAGAGAAGTCCTTTTCATCTCTCTCATAACGATATCCTTTGTGATCGTATCTCCCGTATCCCATTATCCTGGCCAGCATGATGTTTGACTCAGTCAATGGATCGATCAGCTGCCGGCATCTCTCCCTGAGCACCGCGTCCCCCGGCTTCATGCCGAGCAGCACGGATTTTACTTCTTCGGGTATCAACTGGCTGAGGTATGCTCTCACTCCCCTGGCGGTGATATTGATGATCATGCGCTCTATCGGCATGCCGATTATCTCACCGATGTTCGCGAACAGCGGGTCGAGGTTCTCGCATTCGAGGAATGCCAGGCGGCTTCTTTGGTCCCTACTTGAGACTATGTCTCCGTTGTTCAGCCAGATATGTTCCGCGGTGAAAAGCTCCGGGGCCTTACATTCCGGGCAGAGTTTGATCTCGTACACTTGCTATATCCCTTCTTTCTCCTTGCAGCCTACGTGTTGTATCGGTAGTATTATCGGATTCAGCAAGCATCCGCTTAAGGTACTCGGGGCTTCTGGATCAAGCCATATCCCATCCAGAACAACACATCTTCAGGCTGATCCGGAAATTGCGGTTGCTTCGGCATATGTACCGACATTAACCAGTTTGAGTCCTTAAAAGTAACCAGATCCGCTTGCCCGTCCATATTACCGGTAAACTGTTCATACAATTCAAGGAATTTCTTGTCTGTTGCGGTAACCGAAAACACTATCCATTTCGTTTCATCTATATGATCGCAGAAAACAGATGGGTTCCCCAATTCGGTTGGTTGGATCGCCTGCTGTCCCTCAATCGAATGGCGCGATTCCTTCACGCTTTCTATGATATTTTCCCACAAGGTCCAGGACCCATCCGATTTTCCTCTTTCGAGGTGGGCGGGTTCGGTCATGGATCCACTTCTGGAATCCGCAACCATGGACCCGATGGTGGCGAGCACGACGTCGCCGGAGTTGGCTACAACGTCTTTCTCTTCTCCGTCGCGTATATAATGGATCCGCTCAACCGTCAATTCATCTTTGGAGGGCTTGAAGTCCATATTAGTGACCATGCATCCCACTTCAAAGTCGACACCCTCTTGATCCAGCCATCCTTCAATCGGCAGGATCATGGAATCATATTGGTTATAGGGCGTAGACACCTCAGCGCTTCCCTGAACGATCCTATAGGCATCACGTCCGAATCTCATAAAATACCGTCTCATCTCTATCAAGCTATGCCAGGTCTCAAAACCGAACATAGAACAAAATACATACCAGAAATTGGAATTAAAAAACGGCGGCTTGAACCAATCACTGATCTTGCGATATTCGATCCTTCTTTCGGGAGTCAAGCCGAGCAAGAACATATCCCACCTGTCTCTGAAGCTAAGGCCAAAATTTTCTACATGATCTCTATTCCTATCTTTATCGATCAGGCGGGCTTGGACGTTTTTCTTATTCATTTCGTTATATTCATGGATTTCATCCATCACTGGTTTTTTCGGGTCGGCCAGCGATGGAACGGTGGATAAGAGATCCCAGGTGCAGTTGAAGGCCGGGTAATTATATTTCCTCGCTCCACGACATACATACCCTTTAGGCGTGCCTGCACCATCCAAAGCTCCGCCCTTTACGTTCATTCCTTCGAATATATGTATATATATTCTATATTCCTGGAACGTGGCCGTCCCTGATAGCAAAGACAGCACTTGAAAGGCCTGCGATTCCTCCTCCGACTATATAGACATGTGTTGTATCCGTAGCTGCACTGCTTTCGTTAATGGACATCGCCGTATCCCCCTTCCTACATTACTGCTACGCCAGCATTCCCCATTTACCCACGTTTTTTGCCCGATATCTTCTATGCCGATCCCATGACGAGGGCCACCAGCATTAAGTCGTTTTAATGTCCAGGAAATCGGCGAGTTGTTCGTTGAACTCCTCTGGGGCCTCCTGCTGGACCCAGTGCCCACACCTCTCTATGAGGTGAAAGTCGAACTCCCCATCTACGTGGGCCTCGATCACATACCCGAGCTCCGTTTCCAGGGCCTTGTCTGTTTCACCCCAGATGACCTTCACGGGGCACTCTATACGGCCTGATTTCAACCTGCCCGCCGCCACCTCTCGAAACGCCCAGAGTCCCGCTCTGTAATAATTCACTCCCCCACGCAGGCCCGATTGCCGCAGTGTCACTTTCCACTGCTCCATTACCTCGGGGGTGAAGGCCTCCTTTCTGACCGCGTAGAGTTTCAACAACCTCTCCAGCATGTAGAAGTTCCCCAGGGGAGCCAGGTATTCGGTAAGCCCGGGGACCTGGTTCATCGTCACGTACCAGCTCTTCAGCATCTGGCGAATGTCTCTTCTCTTAAAGACCATCTCGTAGTAATCGACCAGATGCAGCGCGTTCGCCCAGACCAGTTTGGACACCGTCTCGGGATAGGTCTCGGCGTAGTGGACCGCCACCACCGCTCCCCAGTCGTGAGACACGATCACCGCTTCCTTGTAACCGAATGCCTCTATCAAGCCCTTGACGTCTTTCATGAGGATCGGGAGCCTGTAATCCGCGACCCTCCGGGGAGCGTCGGTCCGGCCGTAACCCCGCATATCGGGAACAACGACCTTGAAAGCACTTGCCAGAAGAGGCACTTGGTTGCGCCAGGAGTGATGGGTCTCGGGGAAACCGTGCAGGCAAAGGCAAAGCGGCCCTTCTCCGGCGGTCACGCAGTGAAACTTTATCCCGTTCGCCTCGACGAATACACTCTCGCTCTCCATTTCTACTTCCTCTCTTGTTCAACACCCCAGAAAGAAGGTGCTATGATCACTGGATCCTCGCAATTCGATCTAGAGCGATGCACGCTTTATGGTCCGATGCAGGTTCGCATGTGCCAATGCGGCACAGGGCCCTTTCGCGTGTAAAAGAGGTTGTAAGCATGGCCCTCGGTGGCATTCAGAGGTGTAAAGGCTTTCCCGAGCCAGCGACCGAGACCTAGAGAGTTCACGACTGACGGCGCAAACACGTTTGCAAGCCACCAACCCTGGTCGCCGACGGTAGCCCTGTATTCGCCATCCATCTCCTCCAACGAGGGCGCGGGCAGTTCGCGAAAAAGCGCCAGCAGCTGGGAGCGTTTCATTAGTAAGAGATCGTTGCATCGCAGATCCGTCATAACGGTATCATCCCCTCCCTGCTCTAACTCGCCTTACCTCGAATATGCACTAGCCGCGTCCTCTTCGACGACCCTCATGTCACACCGGATAGTCAGCTTCAGTCCCCACGCGAACCCGGTTCCCGACCCTGATGCGCCCCTCGACGCGGCCGGCCTGCGGAGTACGCAGGCCGCCCGAACTAGGAGTTCTTATCATTCTCCTTCTGTTTGGCTATCTCCTCATCGCGAAGGGACCGGCGAAGCACCTTGCCCACGAGCGTTTTTGGAAGCTCAGCCCGGAACTCCACCATGCGCGGCGTCTTGTATGATGCCAGCCGCTCCCGACAGAAGTCGATTATCTCCTCCTCGCTGCATTCCTCACCGGGCTTGAGCACGATATAGACCTTGACCGTCTCGCCGCGGTATTCGTCCGGTATCCCCACGGTCACGGCTTCCTGCACCTTGGGATGCTCGAACAGGGCCTCGTCGACCTCCCTTGGGTAGATATTGAATCCCCCGGCGATGATCATATCCTTCTTGCGATCCACCACGTAGAAATAGCCATCCTCGTCCATGGTGCAGATGTCGCCCGTGAACAGCCAACCGTCCCGAAGGGTCTCCGCGGTCTCCTCGGGTTTCTCCCAATAGCCCTTCATCACCTGGGGCCCTCTGATGACGAGCTCCCCGGCCTCATTTATGGGCAGCTCGGTCGTGCCCGTGTCCAGGTCCACGATCCTGGCTTCGGTATCCGGGAGGGGAATCCCGATGGAGCCGACCTTCTTCATCCCGAAGATGGGATTGATGTGGGTGACCGGCGAGGCCTCGGAGAGGCCGTAGCCCTCGGCGAAGATGCCTCCGGAGAGGCGGCTGAACTGGCGGTGCACCTCGATGGGCAGGGGCGCCGATCCCGAGTTGCACAGCTTTATCTTGTCGACCCCGTAGGCGAGGGCGTCGGGGTGGCTTATTATGGCCACGTAGATGGTGGGCACCCCCGGAAAGACGTTGGGCTCGTATTTCTTGATGGCCTCGAGCATCATGTTTATTTCGAACTGGGGAATGAGGAGCATGGCGGAGGCGTTGAGGATCGCCGTGTTCATGGACACCGTCTGGCCATAGGAGTGGAACAGCGGAATAACGCTGAGGTAGACGTCTCTGCCCCGCTCGCTGAATTCCCGGCTCCACATCGAGCACTGCAGTGCATTGGCCATTAGGTTGCGATGGGTGAGCATGACTCCCTTGGGGAGCCCCGTCGTCCCGCCCGTGTACTGGAGGGCGGCCAGGTCCTCCTCGGGGTTTATATCCACCTCGGGCACTTCCGGCGTGGAGTCGGCGATGACGTCGCGGAAGAAATAGGTATTGGCGTCCTTGTCCGCCGTCACACCCGCCGGGGTCTCCATATAATCCGTCATGCTGGTTACGATGGTTCTCTTCAGCGGGGTGGTCCCCTTCACCGCCTGGATTCTCGAATCGAAGAGGTCGAGGTAGACTATGGTCTCGGAACCCGAGTCGTTGAGCTCGTATTCGATTTCCCGCTCCACGTGCAGGGGACTGATATTGGTGACGACCGCCCCCGCCTCCAGGACCCCATAATAGGAGATGATCATCTGGGGGGTGTTGGGAAGCATCAACGCGACCCGGTCTCCCTTCTGCACGCCCATGCCCCTGAGCGCGGTGGCGAACCTCCGAACGTGGTCCCTCAGCTGGCCGTAGGTCATCTTCTGATCGAAGAAGATAGTGGCCACGTTATCCTCGTACTTAATGCAGGCGTACTCAAGGTTCTGGTACAAGGGTATGCGGGGATAACGCATAGTCTCGGGGACGAAGTAGTCATAGTTATTAAGCCATAATCTTTCCATCTGAATCCCTCCTGTTCCACCGTCAAAGAAAGCCGTTAGTGCGATTTGCCGCGACCCCTGAAGCCGATGAACCTCTCGCCTATCGGCTTGCAACACAGCAGTTCAACCGTAAAACCCTGGTCGTCACGCAAATAGACGCAACTGCCAAAGCCGAAGTTGAAGATCCTGAAATTCGCCTTGTAGCCTGCGGACAGGGCACGTTTGCATGCCGAGCGAAGATCTCTCTGATTGCGGAATCCGATCGCGATATGTATGAGACCCTGGTCCGACATGCGATAGTCGTTCGGTCTCGGGACGGGCAAGGGTTTCTCGTATTGAGCGATCTCGACGCTCCGGCCGCCCAGTTCCAGGGCAAAACCTTCGCATTGAGCTTCGGCCAGGCCCCACCGCGCATCGCGGCCGGGCTGCTGCCGCTCGCGGATGGGGATTTCCAGCACATCGCCAAAGAACCGCCTGGAGCGCGCGAGGTCCGGAACGGAGAGCCCGACCGCGCTAGCGCGCACCGAAAAATCCGGCATGAGCCCGCCGTCAGAGGCCTGCACGAGCTCGAGAAGAACACCCTCGGGGTCGTACACGCACGCACCCCGCGATCCTGCGAACTCGATCGCCCCGGCAATACTCGGGTGGCCTGCCCTTTTGAGCCTCTCGAGGGTCTTCTCCAGGTCTTCAACCTCCAGGGTCAGGCGCGTGTAGCCGATGTCGCACGGTCTCCAATCTCCCGGTATCGGTCGTGGTCGAGGCCGCTCGAACTCGAACATCTCGAGTTGAAACAGCTCCTGGCCGTCGACGAACCACCGGCATGTCGAAGCCACGTTCGGGATTCCCTGGATTCGGGAAGCGAGTTGACCTCGAAAGAGCCGGGTGCTGCCGGCGGGCCGGAAGCCGAGCAACTTGGAGTAGAAACGGCCGGTGCGCTTTCCGTCCATAACGCCGAATGCGACCTGTGATAGATACATTTCCCTTACCCTTTATCTTGTCTCGCAACACTATGATCCGCCCGAAGCCCCATGCAGTTCACCACCGTTTAAAAAGGGCCGTTCTTCCACCCCTTTCTCCGCCTGGAATGCTCAATCCAGGAACCGTTCCGAGAACCTCACGCTCTGCGACGCCAGTGACTGCCAGAATCTCCGGCTGAGCCGGTAGGTGGCGTCTTCCATGTACGTCTCCGGCGCAACGAGCACCACCCCCCTGTTTTTCTCTACCGCCCTTACGATGGCCGCCGCGACCTTTGAGGGCGGGTAGTTCCTCCACTCGTAGAATCTGTCGACTCTCTCGTTGAGCTTCCTGTCGGCTTCCGTGCAGTATCGGGCGGTCTTAGTGATATTGGTCCTTACAAGCCCGGGGCATATCGTGGACACGCCTATATTGTGCAGCTTTGCTTCCGCTCGCAACGTCTCCGAGAAGCTCTTTACCCCGCCCTTGGTACAGCAGTAGGCCGTCATGAGCGGCAACGGTGCGACCGCTGCACCGGAGGCTACGTTCACTATATGGCCGCCGCCGTCCTTTATCATCCTGGGATAGAAATAGTAGCAGCCGTAGATCTCTCCCCACAGGTTGATTCCCATGATCCATTCCCAATCCTCGAGGGAGAGGTCCTCGAACTTACCGCCCATTCCAACGCCCGCGTTGTTTACCAGGATATCCACCCGGCCCAGTTCCGCGTAGGTGTTGTCGCAGAACCGCTCGACCTGGTGTCTATCCGAGACATCGACACTCTCAACCCGGGCTTCGAGGCAGCCGCAGGCCTCTGCCTCGCTCTTCACCTCGTGAAGCCCATCCTCGTTCACGTCGCAGAGCGACAGTCGAGCTCCGCGCCGCGCAAACGCGAGAGCAGTCTCCCGACCTATACCGCTCGCGGCTCCCGTGACCACCACGACCCTACCGTTGAAGTCCTTCGCCATGTCTGCCTCCTTTCTATTGATGCTTTTAGGCCGAATCTTTGGGCAAGTGGCCTCGATCCAGATGTCTAGAACTTCTTTGTAAGAGCCCCCTTGGGGCAGACCTCCGCGCAACAGAAACAGCGGATGCACGTTTCCCGGTCGCACTGCAACTCCTCACCTAACACCAGTGCATCCACCGGGCACGCCGGGATGCACAAGCGGCACCCGTCGCAGAGTCCGGAGTCGATGATGAGGTCACCGGGTCTCGCGGTGCGGACCAGCCGCTGGCCTCCGGTAAGCCGCATAATCGGGTCGCGCAGGAGATTCAACGCACGCAAGCCGATATCCGTGATGAGGATCTTGTTCAAGCCCGGCATTCTGGGCAGGTCACGCTTCGCTGAGACCGACTCCAGGCTGTCGCCGACCATCTCGAAACCGGAAAGCTTGCCCAGCCCCTGCTCCGATGCCAGCCTGATGTGTTCCACCTTCGTCGGGTCGCCTCCCATGACGCGGGTGGCTACGGCGTCGACTTCGACCACGTTGTCTCCCGCGACTATGGCCTCCATCTTCACGGGACGCCCGTTCGTGGGCCCCCCGGTGCCCTCCATGCCGATGATGCCGTCGACGATGGTCAGGTCGCTCTTTATTACGGTATTGAGATCAACGATGCCCTGGTGAAGGCCTTGAAGGTGGATGATGTGCTTCTGCTTTCCGACCACGACGCCCTTCAGGTTCTTCAGACCGATGGTCACGATGGTCTGCAGGTGCGTCTTGAGGACGGGCATGTTTATGAGCTTGTCGCAGTTCAAGACCGCGTCGGAAACCACCAGACTCTTGATCGCACGCCCACGTGGTATTACGATCTCACGGTAGCCCGCTGAGTCGATATCGATGAACTCGAACCCATACTTGGAACGAAAGTCCGCGTAGCCTGCACGCTGGTACACCCGCGAGCCCTTGAAAGGGTATATCGGGCTCTCCGCCACCACCGGCTCCGCGCCGCACTCCGCCACCATCCTGCAGACTTCGGCCACCATCTCCGGGTCGGTGACCGCACCGGTATCGCTATGCTTGCCTGCGCATATGTTGGGTTTGACGATGACTCTCTCTCCGCTGTCGACGAACCCTCCCATCCCGCCCAGCAGCTCTACAGCACGCTTCACATCGGCGGACTTGTCCGTTTTGACTAAAGCAACGCTCATTTAATAATCTCCGTCCTCTGGTCCTTCCCAAATATCTGCATAGCGGATGTCATCATCTCCGACCATCACGAACCCCTCGAGAACTAGAGAAGATGGCGGGATGCCATGGAGCTTGCCGGGCCTCGCCTGCGCTCATCCGTCCACCATCTCCTTCAGCCATACGGATACCGGTTGGATGATATCGTCCACGTAATCGGTCATTACGAGGTGATAGGCGTCGGGTAGATAGAGGAACTCCTTCTCGCAGGTGAGCCGGCCGTAGACCCGGCGTACGTAGTCCTCGGGAAAGATAGTGTCCTTGCCCGCATGGACGACCATGACCGGCGTCTTGATCTCCTCCACCCTGCGGGCCATCGGGGTGGTCGACAGGGAGGCCATGGCCCGGAAGCTGATCGCGGTGACGAGCAGCGGGTCTTCCTTCATGAACCTGCTGATATCTGGAACAAGGCGGGATTCTTCCTTCTTGAGGTCCAGGTATGCCAGGATCGGGGTCCTGAGCTCTCCCAGGGGCGTTCTCGCCAGGAAAGCGCCCCCCCATAGGCAAGAGCGGCATCAGCGGCCGGTACAGGGCCGGCCAGCGGGTGATGCGCTCGTTGTCGGGCTCGTCGTCGGCGATTATGTTGTGGCAGACGGCCGCCTTGAGGCGTGGGTCGGCCGCCACGGTGTAGAAGGCGACCATCCCTCCCTGGCTGGAGCCGGAAACCGCCACCCTGTCGTTGTAGACCTCTATGACGTGGTCGATGACCGCTCGTGCATCGTCCACCTGCGTTCCGAGGGTGTAGCTCCCCCGCTTGCCGCTGCTCCTGCCGTGGCCCATGGGGTCGAATCCCACAACGTTGAACCCCTGGCGGTTCAGCTTGTACATGAACTCCAGGTAGAGGAGCGCGTACACGGAGGTCCCCGGGACGAAGACCATCACGGGATCCTCCGGGCTCGATTCGAAATGGTAGAGCCGCAGGTCCCTGCCCGGCAGCGACAGCACCTCTTCCCTCCAGGTGCCCCAGAGGTCCTCCATGCCGACATTGCTCATGAGGGAGCGGCCGTAGGCTTCGAACACCTCGTCTGAAGGGATGGGCTTGTTCATCTTCACATAGCTGTAGGCGGCCCAGCCAAGCATTCCCATCCCCGTTACAGCCGCGGTCTTCACGCTTCTCCTGGCCATCGACCTCTCCTTTCTCAGAGTTGTACGAACTTGATATTCGCCTTATCAACGTTCCGGTTGCACTCGGGCATCACCGGAACCTCATATCGTAGCTGCTGGCGAGGTGTCGTATGCCGCTGAATCCTACCATGACGTTGTACCTCGAGCTGACGATATCCATGACCACGAAACGGCCGCTGATGGGGTCGCCGGCGACGATATCGACAATGGGATCGAACTCGGAAACCTCGATCTTCAGCTTGACATCCATCTCCAGGGATTCATGGATGACCTCCTTGGGGCGGAACATCCAGATGGGATTGATGGCAAAAAGGCTGCCCGGTCCGCCGACGTTGTAGGTCTTCACGTCGAAGGCTGGTGCCGGGTTCTGCTGCCTCCCCCTTTTTTCGCCCTCCATGCTAAGTATCCTGATGCCCCGCCGGGTCAGGCTTGCGCTGATCCTCGTCTCGTCCTCCTCGAACTCGAACGTTCCCATCTTCTTCGGGTATCCCAACAGTTCACGACCGTAGATCAAGGCCGTATCGTCGTCGACTATCATCCACGGGCAGTGCAGGCCCGGGCCGAGAGGATGCCTGACGTGCAGCAGCATGGCCGCTTCGTGGTACGGGATGGTAAAGGCGGTCTTGGTGTAGTCCACTATGAACAGGGTCGCCCTGGCCGGTTCGGCCAGCTTCAAGCCCCAGGGCAAGATCCTGGAGGCTCGCCTGGCATCGACGGGGACATCCGCGAAGATGAAGCGGGCGTTATCCCACAGGTTCGCCTTGCCGGTCATGCCGCGAAGACGCTTGATCGAGTCGAGCAGGCCGACTTTGCCATTGTCGTCCATGCTATCACTCCTTTACCTTACGGGCTTTGCTCAAGATTCTCGGGTTGTCGATTTTACCTTGGTTACGTCATTGCTTCAGGATGTCACTGCCGGCTCGTGTTCCCTGAAGAGCATGGCCTGGGGCACCTGCTTTCTGGACGGGAAATCGGGGGCATCGGCGGGGCTTAAGACCCGGCAGCCCAGGACATCGAGGACCATCTCGGTGTCGGCTACGTTCGAGGCCGGGTCGGCGTCTTCGATGACCAGGAGCGAAACGCCGATGCCCTCGCAGGTCGCGGGCTGCAGTTCGCGCACGTGGTAGAAGAGCGAGTCCTTATCGGTGACGAGGAGGACGTTCGCTTCAGGGTTAGCGATGGCGGCGCCGATCGCGAACGGGAGACCCGCGCCGCGTATGTCGCGCCCTTCCATGAGATAGAGGCCCCCGTACGCGGCATCGTTCAGCAGGCACGCGCCGGCCAGGACCGCCCTTTCCCCGTCGGCGACGATGATGTCCGTGTCGCCCACCGCTTCGCCGAGCGCGGTCACGACCCTCTTCACCAGCTCATCGCCGCTGGCCGCGCTCCTCGCGATCTCCCTTGCCGAGCTCACCACCTCGTCCCGCCATGCCTTGAAATCGGCTGAGCACCCGTCACGCAAACCGGTCAGAGCGCTGACCGGGTCGGCTCGCAGCGGGTAATGGCGAGGAAGGCCGGTCGCGAAGGCGCGCTGGTCGGCCTCCACCTGGATAACGGCAGGGGTCGGGTCGAACCTTGACAGGAGCTCGCTCGAGTAGCGGTCGATGCCGACCAGCAGAAGGAGGTCGGCACGGTCCAGCACGGCGAAGCCGTCCGGTGAGCCTGCCATCAGGCCGAGGTCTCCCGCGTAGCATTCACCGGCAGGCGGCATGATGCCAGAGCTGTTCATGGTCGTCAGGACCGGAACGCGGAGTTCCTCGAGGAGAGCGCCTGTCTCGGGATACCTTCCCGGTCTACCGATGCCTTGCCCTACTACGGCTACCGGCCTGCCGGCCGCCGCCAGCGCGTCCGCCGCCTTGGCGACGCGGTCGGTCTCACCCTTGATCGGACCTCCGTAGCGCGACCTTGCCGGCGGCACCATCAGCCGCCGCTGTCTCTTCTCGGTCAGCAGCCCGCGCTTGAACAGGATGTCCACCGGGACGTCCAGGTGCGTCGGTCCGGGGATGCCGGTCAGCGCCTCCCGGAAGGCGCGGTCGACCATCTGCGGTATGCGCTCCCAGTGGAACACGATGGAGTTCCACTTAGTCACGGGGTAGAAGATCTCGTCCTGATTGCAGGCCTGGAGGCTCTCCTGGTGGGGCTTCACGCGGTAGCTCTGTACCTGTGGCGCGATGCTCACCACCGGCAGGTAGTCGAACCATGCCTTGGACAGCCCCGCCACTTCGTACACCACCCCGGCGCCCACCGTCGCCATCGAGACGCACGGCCGCCCGCTGGTCGCGGTGTAACCGCACGACATCAACGCCGCCGCCGTTTCGTTCCGCGGCGTGATGACTTCGATGTCGGGGGAAAGACCGATGGCGTCGTAGATGCTCCCCATCTGCCCGCCGATTATCGAGAATACGTGGCTGACGCCCTGCCTGACCAGGCAGTCTACGAGCAGCTCTCCACCGGTTGGAAACTTCATCGTGCACCTCCCAGTTTCGCGAGCGGGTTGATCCCCAGGATCGCCTTCCTTATATAAGTGGTGATGTGCATTATGCGATGGATGCCGGCGTCCCTCATCATCCACAGGCTGCGAGCGAGCTTGAGCGGATGGATGCCGCCGAAGGTGCCTTCGAACTCGACGATGGTGAAGCTGAGCAGGCTATCCGGTATGTTTTTCGAGTCAGTGATGGCGTCGATGAGCGCCGGGCCGCCGGATGCGACGGCCCTCTCGTATGCGGGCGCGATCTCGTCTGCGTCCGTCACGCGCTCGGCATGCAAACCGAACCCGGCGGCTATCTTCGCGTAGTCCAGGTCGGGCAGGCAGGTCCCCACGAAGTTCCTCGCGTAGAGCATGTCCTGCATCGCCCTTATCATGTTCCAAGCCGAGTCGTTGTTTACTGCGATGAGGATGGGCAGGTTGAGCCGCTTGACTGTTTCGAGCTCCTGCAGATTGTACATGAACGACCCATCGCCGGTCGCCAGCATCACGCGCTTGTCGGGGGATGCCAGTTGGACCCCTATGGCGTAAGGGATCCCGCCACCCAGGGCGGACATGCCGAACGGGAAGAAGACCTGCCGGGGGCCGACCGCCGGGGCGTACATCGCCCCGTAGAGCGGGGTGTTGCCGCCGTCGATGACCATGAGCAGGTCGTCGCGCTTGATGAACCCGCCAAGCTCCTGCGCGAACCTTCCCTGGTGCCCTTTTGACCAACGCCTGTTGGCCAGCCTGGTCAGGCGGTCCATCCTGCCGCGTTTCAACTTCGCAAGGTGGGCCCTCCAGGAGCCCCACGTCTCCTTGCCTTTGAAGCCGTCTTGCCCGACCTCGCCTGCGAGCTGGCGCAGGACCGTCGCGGCGTCTCCGAGCACGGGTACGTCGGGCTTGACGTTCAGCCCGAACTGCAGCGGGGCGATGTCGATATGGATGAACTTTATGGCATCGGACCAGAGCGGCGGAAGGCCGAATCCCTCGAGCCCGCTGAAACTCACACCCACCGCGATGACGACATCGGCCTCTCTTATGGCGACGTGGAAGGTCTCGCCCGCGGCGTAGCTGGGCGGACCCAGCGACAGGTCGTGGTCGGTCGGGAAGGAACCGATGCCGGCCATCGATGTGGCAACGGGGATGCCGAACTCCTCGGCGAACTCCTTCAACTCTTCGTGCGCGTCCGACGCGTGCACGCCGCCGCCCGCGAAGACCAGCGGCCGTTCCGCATTCCTGATCAATGCGGCCGCCCGCTCGACCGCCCGCATATCGGCGGCCATGCGCACCGGCTCGACGCGCCTTTCTTCCGCGGCCGACGCTTCGCCTTCGTCCGGGACAAGGCGGGAGTCGACCTTCCGGTCGAGCAGCCCGAACGGTATGTCCAGGTGCACCGGCCCCATCTTGTCGCTGAGGCTGTAGTTGATGGCTTGCGCGAGCGCCCCGGGCAGCTCCTCGAGCGAGGATGCCCTCTTCCTGTATTGCGTAACGGCCTGGAAGACCTCGCCCTGGTCGAACCTGAAGCGGTCGAACCCCTTGCCGTAGTCGGGCTCGCCGTCGGCGCAGAGCGAGAGCGAGAGAAGGGGTATCTTGTCGGCCCAGGCGTTGGTAACGCCGCTCACCTGCGAGAGGGCGGCTCCGTTGTCGTCGGTGAGTACGGCGGCCAGTTTGCGCGCACGCCTTATGTAGCCGTCGGCCATGACGGTGGCCGCGGTCTCGTTGCGGGCCTTGACGACCCGGCATGGATCGAGGCTCTCGAACGCATCGAGTATGGGCCGCAGGCGGTCGGAATCCACGCTGAAAACAAACCGGATCCCCTGTGCCGCCAGGCACCTTGCGATGAGTTCACCACCATTAACGGCTGCTTTATCCAATCGAGTCCGCCTCCTTTAGTCGAGCGAAGAGGTCTCTCGATGAGACCCCATCTCTACTTCACAGCACCCTGTCGAACATCCTTACCATCACTTCAAGGGTCCGGTCCCAGGCGGCCGGACTCAGGCGGTAAGAAAGCTCACCGAGATAAGTCTCGGGGCCGGCCTTGATGATCCCCTTGTTCTTTTCCACGCCCCGGATGATGGCCGCGGCTACCTTCGAGGGCGGGTACCTGCGCGCGTGCCAGAAACGGTGGAGCTTCTCACTCAGCTCCTGCGGCGTCGAGCGTTGCGTGCCGGACACCATGCGCATGGTCTTCGTGATGTTGGTCGCGACCAGCCCGGGACAAACGACTGAAACCCCTATGCCGTGCTGGGCCGCCTCTGCTCGCAGGGTTTCCGAGTAACCACGTACCGCGAACTTGGTCGTGTTGTAAGCGATGGTAAGGGGCAACGGCATGAGGCCGGCGCCCGACGAAGTGTTGACGATGTGGCCGCCCCCTCCCTGTTCGATCATCCTTGGATAGAAGTAGTGGCAGCCGTAGATGACGCCCCAGAGGTTCGTGGCGACTATCCATTCCCAGTCGTCGATGGACATGTCCTGCTCGAAGCCGCCAACGGCAACGCCGGCGTTGTTGCAGAGCACGTCGACGCGCCAGAACTTCTCGAACGTCCTTTCGGCCAGTGACTCGACCTGCCGCGCGTCGGAGACATCGACCACCTCGGAGACGACCTCGCACCCCTGCACCTCGAGCTCGCGTCCGACAGTCTCGAGGTTCACGGCGTCGATGTCGACGATGACCAGCCGCGCCCCGCGCCCGGCGAACGCCAGGGCCGTCTCTCGCCCGATGCCGCTTGCGGCGCCCGTGACCACCACGACCTTCCCTTTGAAATCCTTCATCTCCACCACTCCCCTGTAACCGAATCCGCCTTACCGCCCTCGATGCCGTCACCTGCCCTTGCTATATACCTCTCTCCTAGGTATGCCGCCTGTATTCGTGGTACTGCGCCATGGCGCTGATGGCGGCGCAGCACGACTCGACTTCCTTGTACAACATCGGTAAGCCGGCGCTCCGCGATCCAAGGTCTTTGCCCAACCTGCCGGAGTCGATATTGGCGGTTATGTAAAGCGGCACGCCGACCTCCATCGCCAAGTCATTAAGCCTGCCTATCTCCATGCTGATGCCCCGCATCGCCTCGCCCCAGAACTTGCCTATATCGATGCCTTTCCTCTGGGACTCCTGCCCACCTGCCGCTGCTTGCTCGTCGGAGCTGCGCTTGCGGGTGGACTCTATGTAGATGAACATCACCGCATCCACCTCGCCGCTCCGCATGAGCGTCTCGATGATCGGCTTGATGACGGTGGGGTTGAGGCCGGCGACCAGGTCGACGGGGTTGCCGGGCACGAAGTAGTCAGGCTGGTACGACGAGATCTTCCCGAGAGTCTGCTCCGAGAGGGAAGGGAGCTCAAGCCCGTACTCGCTACAGGCGTCGGCGGCTACGACCCCGAGACCGCCTCCCCCGGTGACCACGCCGACCCTCTTCCCGCGAGGCAGCGGCCGGTTCAAGAACGACGAAGCCATTATCCCCGCTTCTCGGATGGTCCGGGCCAGCACGATCCCCGCCTGCCTGCATGCCGACTCGAAGATGTCGTAAGCGACCGCCATCGCGCCCGTGTGCGACATGGCCGCCCGCATGCCGGTGCTCGAGCGCCCGCCTTTGAGCATGACCACCGGTTTCCTGAGGGTCGCCTCGCGCGCCTGCTCGAGGAAACGGCGCCCTTGCTCCACCCCCTCTATGTAGGAGACGATCACTTCCGTACCTGTGTCGCCCGCCAGATATGAGAGGTAGTCCTCCGTCTTGAGCTGCGCCTCGTTACCGCTCGACACGCCCTTGGCCAGCCCGAATCCACAGTTGAGCACGTGGCCGATGAGCATGTTAAGGATGTTGCCGCTCTGCGCGACGACGCTGATGGGCCCTGGCTTGGGCTGGTGGGTCGGCATCCACAGAAAGAGGCTCGCGGCCGGGCAGCCGACCCCCTCGCAGTTCGGACCCACGAGCATCATCCCCGCGGCGTCAGCCTTCGCCACCATCTCGGCCTCGAGGAGGGTTCCCTCTTCACCCATCTCCTTGTAGCCCGCGCTGATGACAAGGGCCGCTTTTGCCCCCTTCGCGGCACAGTCGTCCAGGGCGCTGATGACGGCTCTAGCCGGGACGGTGAAGACGACCAGGTCCACATCGTCAGGGATGGCGAGGACGGAAGGGTAGCACTTCATCCCCAGCACGGTCTCCCTGCCCGGGTTGACGGGGTACAGCCTGCCCTCGTAGCCGCCGAACAACAGGTTGTTGAAGATGATGAAGCCCCACTTGGCAATGCCCTCCGTGGCGCCCACGAAGGCTACCGACCGGGGATCGAAGACGTAGTCCAAGTCTACCGTCTGCGTTTTCATAGCCAAAGATCGCATCATTCTTATCCATCCTTTTCGCACATGTGCCGCTCGGGGCGGGTGACCCCAGACCAGCTGGCGCACGCAACCCCTTCTTCCAGCGCGGCCGCGTGCAGCCGCTGCATCTGCTCCTCGCTCAGCGGGCTGGCGCCGGCCAGGCAGAAGGACCGGTCCAGGCGCCCGTACTTGGCCTCGCAGGTGTTGTTGAAGGCCAGCAGGTCGTAGCGCTCGTCGTTGGGCAGCTTCTCCGCGATAAAGCGGGCGATGGCGCGGATGTTCTCCTCCGTATCCGTGTAGCCGGGGATGACGGGAGTGCGCACCCATAGGGGTTTGCCCGTCTCCGCCAACCATTCACCGTTTGCCAATACGCGCGCGAGGTCGACCCCGGTGTATTCCTTGTGCAGGGCGGGGTCCATGATCTTGAGGTCGTAGAGGACGAGGTCGGCCGGGTCCACCAGCGCGCGGAAGCGCTCGGGGAGAAGGCTGCCGCAGGTATCCACGGCCACGTGTATCCCCTCCTGCTTGAGCCTGGCCATGAGGGCCAGGCTGAACAACAGTTGCATGCCGGGCTCGCCCCCCGAGAGGGTTACCCCTCCCCCCGACTTCTCGTAGAAGACGCGGTCGCGCAGGGCCTCGCTCGCCACGTCCTCCAGGGTGCGCGCCTTGCCGATGACCTCCAGCGCCGCGGCCGGACATGCTTCCTCGCACTTGCCGCAGGCGTCGCAGGCCTCGCGGTCGATGACCATGCCCTGCGGTGTGAGGGTGAGGGCATCGCGCGGGCATGCGGCAAGGCAATCCCGGTCCCCGATACAACGCAACGCGTACCACACCAGCTCGGGGGGGGGCGACATGCCCTCCGGGTTGTGGCACCAGGGACAGCGCATGGGGCATCCCTTGAGGAAGACGGTGGTGCGGATACCCGGGCCGTCCTCGGTGGAGTGACGCTGGACGTTGAAGATGACCCCGGTAAGAGTCCCGGCTTCAGCGACTCCAGGGTCGGTGAGATGAACGGGCAATGGCCTCCTCCTTTTATACGAAGCATCTCCTGCGGTTGATCGTCGCTATAGGCTCTTGCGTGAAGAGCGGACCTTGAGAGTGTTGGTGAGGAAGCGCGGACCATACTTAGCCAGGTATGAAGGCCATCCCTTCGGCGGCGCCTTGTAGCCGGGTACCGCCTGCATACTGATGCTCCCATTCGGGCAGGCGACCGCGCAGAGCCCGCAGCCTATGCAGCGGTGAGGCTCATGGAGGGGGCGCTTCGCCTCGCCTTCATCCACTGAGACCAGGGCCTTCATCTGGCAGGCAGCGGCACACTTCCCGCACTTCTTGCACTTGCTTTCGTCGACGCGCGGCATGAAGTGGGGAGGGGCGATGAAGCCGGGTGCGTTAAACTGCGAGATCGTCCGCAGCGCCCCGCAGCAGCAGGCGCAACAGGAGCAGATATTGCCGAACAACCTGCCGCTCTCCTCGTTCATCGTATAGCAGATCAGCCCCTGCTTCTCCGCTTCGCGCTTGATGTCGAGGATCTCCTGCCGCGTCGCGGTCCTCATCTTCCCTTGCGAAACCAGGTACGGAGCCGCCTCGCCCATTATCGCGCACGTCTCCAGCGCCTTCCCGCAACCCTCGCCCAACAGCTGTTTCGTCAGGCGGCAACTGCAGTTGCTCACCGCGAAATTCTTGTAGCGGTCGAGTATCACTTCGAGCTTGTCCGAGGGGTAGGCCATGGAGTTACCCTCTATCGACTCGCCGACCGGAAGGTAGCGAACTCCATCGACGGGCTTGTTGAAGTAATCGGGTAGATAGCCCGTGTTGATCAGTGCCTCGTAGAGCTCCGCGAAGCGTTTGTGCCAGGGGGTGGCCGCCCCGGGGTCGGTCAACGTCATGACCAGTTCAAAAGTCCCCGGCAGGATGGGCATCATCGAGTAGAGCTCCCGCGGGCCGTTTCCCACCGAGGCGAGCACGAACTTCTCGTGGGCCAGGCGGGCCATTATCTCGTTCACCTCCGGCAGCGTCCGTCCGCTGGCCTTGGCCAGCCCCCCGGCCGTCCGGGCCCGCAGGGGCTTGAGGTGCCGCGCCACCTCGGCCTCTTCCTCGGTGAACATGTGCTTTACCAGCGCCACCAGCTCGTCGCACAGCGGCGGGCCCACAAGGAACGGGCTCGAGTAGTGCTTCGCCACCTCGAGGTGCGCGCTCGATACCCCCGCGTAGCCACCTGTCAGAATCGTCTTGCTCATTTGACTCCTCCTCTCTTTGCGAGCTACAGCGGTCCTTCACAGCTGCTCGAACTCGCTACGGGTTGAGATCATGTCAATCGATCCTGGTCCTCTCTTCGACCCTGCTTCTCAACTCCTCCAGGACCCTGGAGTCCGGGGCGACGGTGACCTTGAGCGCGTTACTGGCGCAGGCGTTAGCGCAGCAGCCGCAACCAATGCATACATCGCCCAAGACGGCCATGCCCTCCACCAGGGAAAGGTTCTCCACGGGGCAGACCGGCGCGCAAGCGCCGCAACCTTCGCATCTGTCGGTGACTTCAACACTCACCCCGTCGACAGGCAGGAGCGAATCCGGGAAGGCGTCCTTGATCGCTCTCATGTTCGAGAGTAAAAAGCAGCAGCATTCACAGCAGAAACACATGGTGAGAAAGCGGTCGAACTTTTTCATCCCGAACAATCTGGAGTCGGCCATCAGGTGACCTATCATGGGAACCAACCCTATCTCCAGCGCGTGCTCGATATGCCTGGTTGCTTCCTCGACCGAGACGGAACGGCCGACGCTGGGGTGGAGGTCCCGGGCGCCCTCTCCCATGAATATCGTACCCACTTCTTTCGGGAACTTCCGGCACTTGCCGCCTACGCGGCAAACGCATTCGGAAGCCAGGGCCAGGTAGCTCGCCCTGTTCAGGAAGTCCATGATCACTTCACGGGGCGGTATCACGTTCGGTGGGATCTCGACGTTCTCTCCGACAGGAATAAAGGAGGCCTGAAGACCCGACTCGGAGAAATATCTTGCTGCAAATACGCGCATGACCGGGTTTGCGACCGAGCGCTTCCACCTCTGGATCAAAGGCCAGAACGAAACGGTGAAATCAACGGTTCTCTTGTGCTTGGACATCTTGTCCTGTGCTTGACCTTCCTTGCAATCCGCACTACAGCCTGTCGAACTCGGTGCGGGCGATTATGTCGTCCTGGATCTCCCTGGGAAGCTCGACGAAGCGGGCGGAATAACCCGAGACCTTTACCGTCAGGTCGGGGTATTTCTCCGGGTGCTCCTGGGCGTCCTGCAACTTTGCTTTGTCGAGCGGATTAAACTGAACATGCCTGCCCCCCATGACGAAATAGGCTTCGATAAGCGAGGTGAGCTTGTCTATGTCCCCCTCGGACTTGATCGTCAAGGGGTTGAGATTCATGTTGAAGGCCGTCCCGATGCCATAGTCCGCCTTGCAGCCCAAGGCGCCTGATCGCATCAGCGCCGTCGCCCCCGACACTTCCGTACCGTTCACCGCCGACATCCCGTTAGAGACTGCATCCAATGCCTGGCGGCCGTCCGGCGTAGCCCCGCAGAAGAGGCCTTCAATGAGTTGGGTCGCGGAAGAGATCATGCTGCAGCGGTAAAGGTCGCCGCGCCAACTCCTATACTTTCTGACCTCCCCGGTGAAGACCTCCGAAACCCACGCGGCGAGCTCGTCAGCCCTCGTATCGTCGTTGCCGTACTTGGGGGCCTTGCGCAGCAGCATCTGCCGGAGGGAATCGTATCCTTTGAAGTTGACGGACAGGGCATCGAGCAGTTCCTCCATGCTCACTATCTTCTCGTCGAAGACAGCCCAGCGGATAGCGGCGAGGGAGTTGGCCACGCTTGCGAGACCCTGCGCGTTCACGGAGTTATGGTTGTAACGTGCTCCTCCCCGGGTAGCGTCCCGCCCCGACTCCAGGCAGCCCTCGATGGTTGCGGAGAGGATGGGATCGGGGAAGAAATCAGCATATACCTTGTCCTTGACCTCGGCCATGCGCACCGTCTTCCCGACCACGAAGGCCAACTGCCTCTCGAAGGCGCCCTTCACGTCCTCGAAGGAGCGGAACCCGCGAGGATCGGGGGTGCGCACGCCGATGGTGCGGGAGCCGGTGATAAACCTCCTCCCGCGGTTCAGGGCCATCTCCAGCACCCCCACCAGCCAGAAGCCGTTCACGGCCACCGGGCAGTAACTGTCTCCGGTGCCGCAGATCTCCGTGCATCCGGTGGCACTGTAGTTCCTGGCATCCTCCAGAGCGAAGCCTTCCTCCACGAGGGTGGGGATCACGATATCGTCGTTGAAAAAGCCGACACCGGCCGTGATCTGGTTGACCGCACAGGCGCGCAGCAGGAACTCGCGGGGTGTCTTGTGGGAGATCCTCGCCGAAAGGCCGTCGCCCATGCCCCTGATGTTCTCGAGTGCCTCTAGAAAGAGATACGAAACCTCGTTGGTCGCGTCGTTACCTTCCTTGTCAAGCCCGCCAATGGTTACGTTATTGGGCCCGAATAACAGGTTCTGCGAGACCTTGACCAGGTATTCTTCAATAGCCTCCAGTGCCTCTTCCCTGTTTAAGCGGCCGCATGCGATGTCCTCGCGGTAGTAGGGATAAACATACTGGTCCATCCGCCCGCAAGAGAAAGCGTTATCGAGGCCATAGCTTATGGTCATCAGGTTCTGGGTCATGAATACGGCCTGCAGTGCCTCTATGAAGGTCTCGGGCGGCTTCATGGGCACCTTGCGGCACCTCTCCGCTATGGCCAGGAGCTCCGCTTTCCTCTCTCCCGTGGCCTCCTCCGCTTTGCGCTCGGCCAGATCGGCATAGCGATGCGAGAATTCGTTGGCCGCTTCTGCCGCCACTATGACCGACGCGAGGAAGTCCTTGCGCCGGTCATTGTCCGCATCGCCCTCCTTCAGTTCATCCAACCCTTGTCGCGCCCGATCGGCGATACCTTCGAAGCCGAACTCCAGCACTCTGGCAAATCCTGGTATCATATGGCCCTGCTGTTTCCCGGAAAGCCAGAGATAATCGGGCATTGACTGCTCTCCCAGCTCGATGCCATTGGCGAGCGTTAAGCCCAATTCCCTGAGCCGGTTCAATGCAAGTCTCACCTTACTCGCTGGCGTGGACGCTTTTTCTGATCCCTTGGCAAGGTGCATGTCAGACAGGTCGAAAATAGATCCCTGCGATAATGAAAGATGGCCTTTCAAGCCGTCGATGCCGCCGTAACCCTTGTACAAGCGGTACGCTCCCACGGGCCCCATCAGCAGGTTACGCTTTACAAGTCCGTCTTTCTTCCAACGCTCCAGCTTTATTTCCTCCACGGTCTTGCCCGGCCAAAAGGGCAGGATGTCTCTCTCCATTTCAGCTTTGGCTTTCCGTATCGCCTCCATCACCTGGCGCTTGTGGATACCCTTCGTGATGGGCAGAAAAACATGGAATCCCACCACGCTGCAGACCTTATTGAATGGATACCTCTCGATGGCAAAGGAGTCGGTGAGCAGGGTTGCCCCTCTCGCGCCCACGATCCGTTCTTCATCGGCGATGAGGATCTCCACGGTGCGCAGGGTCTCCTGCAGGGCCAGGGAGGCGCGCATACAAGGTCTCCTGTCCCCTTCGGGGCCCATCTCTCTCCACACCCTGGTGTACGCGCGGATCCTCGCCATATCGATGTCGCAGGCGCTTGACAGCATCTGCTCCTTGAGCTTGTTGGTCCTCCGCGAAGGAACACCGCGTGCCCTGGTGGTTTCCATGACCTCCATCAAAACTGCCCCCTTCAAGAATGCAGTATCCGGCTGCTACAGCTGCTCGAACTCGGTGCGGGCGATGATATCGTCCTGCAGCTGCTTTACAAGCTCGGCGAAGCGGGCCGAGTATCCCGAGACTTTCACCGTCAGGTCGGGGTACTTCTCCGGGTGCGCCTGGGCATCGCGCAGGGTCTCCGCGTCAAGCGGACTGAACGCGACCTGTCTTCCACCCATCACGAAATACGCTTCGATGAGCGAAGCGAACTTGCCCAGGTTCTCCTCGGACTTAATCGCCGAGGGGTTCACCCTGATGTTCAAGGCGGTGCCGTCGCTATAGTTGGCGTCGCCGGCAAGTGCCGCCGACTTGAGGAGCGCAGTCGAACCGGACATCTCCATCCCGTTCGAAGGCGACATGCTGTTGGAGATCGGCTCGAGAGCGAGGCGGCCGTCCGGGGTCGCCATACAGAACAGGCCCTCCACGACCTGGGTGGCGGAGGATACCATGCTACAGCGGTAGCGCCCTCCCCGCCAGCTGGTGTACTTCCCGCCCTCACGTGTGAATATCTCGGATACCCATGCCGCGATGTCGTCGGCCCTGGGGTCATCGTTGCCGTACTTGGGGGCCTTGCGCAGCAGCGTCGTCCTCAGCGAATCGTATCCCCTGAAGTTCACCGACATCACCTTCAGCAGCTCTTCCATGGTGACGACCTTCTCGTCAAAGACCGCCCACTTGATGGCTGCCAGGGAGTCGGTCACCGTGCCCAGGCCCTGCACGTTGACGCAGGCGTGGTTGTAGCGGGCCCCGCCGCGGGTGGCGTCGTGCCCGGACTCCAGGCAGCCCTCGATGGTCGAGGAGAGGACCGGGTTGGGGAAGTGGTCGGCGAAAACACGATCCGTGATTTCCTTCATAGCCACTCCCTTCTCGATGACGAAGGCCAGCTGCTTCTCGAAAGCGTCCTTCATCTCATCGAAGGAGCGGAATCCGCGTGGGTCGGGAGTGGGCAGGCCCACCTGGTTGGACCCGGTTATCGGCCTCTTCCCCTGGCCCAGCGCCAGCTCCAGCACGCCCGTCAGCCAGAAACCGTTAAGGGCGGTGGAGGAGTAGCTGTCTCCCGTGCCCTCGGGCTCGACGCATCCCACCACACTGTAGTTCCTGGCGTCCTCCAGCGAGTAGCCATCGTCCATGAGGTCCCGGATGACGATGTCGTCGTTGTAGAAGCCCACCCCGGCGGTGTACTGATTGACCGCACACGCACGCAGCAGGAAGTCGCGGGGTGTCTGGTGGGAGATCCTCACTGCCAGCCCGGCGCCCATACCCCGGATGTTCTCGAGGGCCTCCATGAACAGGAAGGAGAGCTCGTTGGTGACGTCGTTGCCCTCCTTGTCGATCCCGCCGATGGTGATGTGGTTCGGCCCGAAGATGGAGTTGCTGGTGATCTTTACGAGGTACTCTTCGAGGGCATCCAGCGCCTGCTCCCGGGTGATCAGCCCCGCCTCGAGGTCCTTCCGGTAATAGGGATACAGGTACTGGTCCACCCGTCCGGGGGTGAAGATATTGTCCACGCCGTAGCTGATGATGACGGCGTTGTGGGTCATCTGTATCGACTGCAGCGCCTCCATGAAGCTCTCGGGCGGCTTGGCCGGCACCCTGCGGCAGCGCTCCGCCACCTCCAGGAGTTCCGCCCTCCTGTCCTCGGTGGTCGACTCGGCCGCCATGCGCTCGGCCAGCTCGGCATAGCGGTACGAGTAGGCGCACACCGCGTCGGCCGACACGATCACCGACTCGTAGAAGTCCTTGCGCTGCTGGTAGTCCTTGTCTCCCTCCTTCAGCTCCTCCAGCCCCTGCCTCGCGCGCTCGGCGATGCCCTCGAAGCCCATCTCCAATACCCTGGGAAACCCGGGGATGAGGTGTCCCTGCATGGACATCTGCAGCCAGAGCTGGTCGGGCATGAGGAGCCTGCCGAACTTGAGGGCCGCAATGGCGAGTGTTGTCATGTTCCGTATGTTGGTGAGCGTAAACCGGCTGGCTATCGTCCGCATCTGTGAAACATCCCCGGCCTGCGAGTGCGCGCCCTCCGTCTGAATGCTGGTTGTGACGAAGTTGCCCAGCTCCTTGAGTTTGAGGAGTAATCCATTGAACCCGCCTACATGCTGGAACAGGCGGTATCCGGCGACGGGCCCCAGCGGGCGGGTCCGCTTGATGAGCCCCTCTTCCTCGAGCTGCTTCAAGGCGAGGTGGACCATGGTCTTGCCCTCCCAGAAGGGGAGGAGGTCTTTCTCCAGCTCGGACCGGCACTTCTCCGAGGCCCTCTCTACCCGGACGCCGGGCGTCGAATTTATGACAGCTAAGTCGTACGAACCGAAGAAGTTGGACCGCTCGACGCCGAGGTTCTCGGCACGCAGGCTTTCTCCCCTGGTGCCGACGAGCCGCTCGTTCTCACCGATGCAGATCCCGATGTTGCACAAGGTCTCCTCCAGGGCCCGGGCGGCGCGCATGCAGGGGACCGTGTCCCCTCGGGAGCCCATCTCCTTCCACGCCCTGGTATAGGCGCGGACCCGTTCGAGGTCCATGTCGAAGACGCTCTCGACGAGTTGCTCCTTGAGCCTGTGCGTCCTCGGCGAAGGAACGCCCCGGGCTTTCGTGATCTCCATGATCTCCATCAGGTACCCCTTTCATGCTATCCCGTGGTTGAACCCGCCTTCATCGCTCCCCCGGGTCCGACAACAATGCCTTCTCTGTGCCCTCTTCTTCTCACATATAGCTTTCACTGAACTGACTAAGTCAAAATTACCACATCGACTTATGGGGCGTCAAACGGCTTGTTTCGTGAGAAATAATGAGGCTATGCTGGACATGGAGAGTGTGAGCGTCTTCATTCATAGAGGGACCTTCCATCCACATGCTGGTTTAGGGAAGATCAGCACGTCCCTTCTTCGCTGGTAACACAACGTTTCTCAAGTACGAAGACATCTCGTCCAGGACGGTGTCCATCGGGGCCATCCTGCTGATCCAGGCGTCCCCCTGCAGGCAGAGAACTGGCACCCCGGTCCGCTTTCTCAGCTCATTGCGCATTATGTTAAAGGCGCTCCAGGTCTGCTTGCAGGAATGATGTCCGCAATAGATGGCGAAGTCGATGTTGAATTCTTTCACGGCATAAACCAGGTCCTCCGTCCATTGTAACGACATGGAACCCGCTCCCATCTGCCGGGTCATACCCATATTCCAGGCACTCTCCGCAAATCCGTCTATTATCGAATCATAGGAACCGGTATCGATGATCTGCGGGAAGAACAGCAACAGCGCATCGCCGATGTGGGCCACCCTGTTCGTCTCCAGCCATTCATAATATAAGTAGCTCTCATAGTAGAACGGGAGATAGACCCATAACACCCGAGCGACCTCCTCTCGAGGAGAATCACCCTCATCTCGCAAGTCTCTTTTGCAGATCTCGAGGACCTTCTTCAAGCTCTGCACTGCTTCATCCCTGCCCCACATGGAGAAGCGCGATCCATAGACGAGGAAAACGGAGCTTCCGGGGATCGGGCATGGTATAAGCTTGCGCAGCTCCCAGAGTTCATAGTAGATCTCGGTGGCTTGATTGGCTTTCTCCGCTACTCGGCGCAGGCTTTCTTCCTGCAGGGTCTCCCCGCTGATTTTCTCCAGATCTTTGACCAGTTTGCGGAAGTTCCTGAAATATATCTGCCTGCCGCGCTGCGAGTTGCTGTCGTAAGGGGGTTTTTCCAGGAATAATTGTGGCACATCTATGCAGTGGGCGGCGAACTCATGGGTCTTGGCGTTGACATCGCAACCTCCCGGCGTCGCCGAGAGGATGACATCCGGCCTGAGGTCCGCGCCGGCGAGTATGGAAGCAAGTTCGATGGTATTACCGGAGCATAAGTGATCGGGCAAGCCCAGGCCCATGGCGTAATCCCAGTACTCCTCACCACCCGTCTCCAATAACATAGCTGCCAGCGTACTGAGCACCTCGCTGGTCATGGGGGACAAGCTTTCAAAGGCATGGATTATCTCGGGGGGGAAATTGAAGGGGAGCAGGACGATCTTTCTGCCCTCCTGCTTTGCCTTCTTGGCCTCATCAAGCCAGGTGAGTATCGAAAGAAGGCTGGCTCTGCTAATCTCCCACCTGGCTGGCTGCAGCATAAAGCGGGCAGCGTCGACATTGCCGGTTGGCAGGATCTCGATAATGCCTTCCAGGGCATTTTCTGCAATCTTTTCCGGCAACAAGCTTATCATGTTCAATCTCTCATATACTCTTTCGAACAGGCCTTCGCTTTCCATCGTGGTATTCCCCTGCATCCTCGGTCACTTCCCTATTCTCTCTAAAAAAGCCTGCATCCTGGTTTTCAACCTCCCCATATCAGCCCTCGCCCCATACTCTTTATCCAGCAGAAGAACGGGAATGCCCTCCCTTTCGAGATCGTTCCTCATCATCACATTTTCGATCCCATGTAAGTCGCAGAACTTGTTGGTCAGAAAGACCGCACCGTCCGCCCTCGATCTACCTATCATTTTCATAACGTAGGATTTTCTTCGGTCATATTCGTCGAACATGCGAGGGCACATGAGGTTATCAAGATAGGCCGAAGCGAGTTGGGTTATCGCGGAACCCGAAACACTGGGCGCGTCGCGAAAGATCCTCCCTCCAAAGCAGAAGGAGTCAGCTATCATCAGACCGCCCAGACTCTCAAGCTCGGCTATCAATTCTATCTCGTCGGTCGCGCTGCCTCCCATGAAGAGGCGCGCCCGGTACTCAAGCGGTTCTCTCGCATCGAGTTTCTCCGCCAATCCGTCGAGTATCGCAGAGTACTCCGGCGCAGATAGCGATCCCCTCAAGACAAGTAGCGCGATGATCTCGCTGCCGGTGATCTTAATCCCGTCTACCCACCTGCTCTCGTATATCTCCCTTAACTTAGAGGTTGCTTCCTGCTCCAGCTCCATTGCGGAGAGGAGCTGCCTATCACCGATCTCCACTCCGTAATGTTCGGCGAGAGAATCCCGCAACGAGACCAATTCTTCCGAGAACCACTCAAGAGAATCTGGATCGCTGAAATGGGGAACCCGCAGGTAGTGGAAGAAGTCGATCTGCTGTGCATGCCTCCAATTCTCGAACATGCCCCTCAGGTGATCGCACCCGTTAGTCTCGATCACGCCATCCAGGAAGTCGTAGGTGCCATTGAGGACAAGATGCAGGCATGAGCGGCAGAAGCCGCAATTGAACCTGGATAGATGAGCATCAGCCAGCTCCATCTCCGGGTTGCCGAGGGCCTTTAAGCGGTAAGGGTATAGATCTGCCGCCTCTATAATCTCGCGAGGGGTAGCCAGGCATGCGTACCCGATGACTCTCTTTCCCTCCTCCCGGGCTTTCTTCAGATTCTCGCTCTCATAACTGCTGGCCAGAGCATGCCATTCATTCATTGATCATTCCTCCAGGCAATACAGCGCTTACAGCAAACGCTTCGCTGAATTCCAACGTGCGGCCGGTTGCTCTTGCGTCGCCCCTGGCTCGGCCCGCTTCCCCGTTCACAAGGTCCTGCATTCATAGAACCAACGCGCGGTTTCCATCTGGCATAGCTGCTTGCCTCCCATCCACAGCTGTATTATCTTCAGATCCCGCCAGTGCTTCTCCACATCCCACTCCCTGTCCGCCCCGTAAGCCCCCATGAGGTTCATGGCTTTGCCGAGATCTTCAACTGCACGGTCGCAGGCGAAGTACTTGTAAACCCTGCCCTTGGCGACGATCTCATCCGACCAACGCTCTCCATACAAGTCCGGTCGATCTATCATGCGCGCATACTGGTATCCCGTGATGCGGATGATCTCCATATCCCGTACGATGTCCGCGAGCACCCCGGCAATGGCATCATGTTCCTTCAGGGGCTTACCGCGGTATATCTGCTTGGAAGCGAATTCCTGAAGCGTCTCGTAGACGTTCAGCATTGAACCGGATACCATGGCGATGCTGGCCAGGCTGCCGAAAGAGATGACTTCTTTGAAATACTTATGATCGTCTCCCGGCCCGCAGGCACGGTACCAAGCGGGAACCCTTACGTTCTCAAACCATATGTCGCCGTTCTTGTCCGCGGCCATACCGGCCTTCTCATATGGATCACCCTGCGTTACGCCGGGGGTATCGGCGGGGACGAGGATAAAGGCAAAGTCGCAAGGATCACTAGAGCCCAACCTCGTAGTGGCCACCACCCCGAAGAGGTGTGCAACTCCGCCGCTGTTAGTGGGCCAAAGCTTGTGCCCGTTGATCACCCATTCGTCTCCATCCTGGATAGCCGTGGTCGTAATGGTACTGCCTTTCAGAAGGTCGAGGTTCTCTATATCCGCCCCACCCTGAGGCTCGGTCATGGCGTTGGCGGCGAAGCGGACCTCTGTGGTCCCGCAGAACATGGGCGCGAACTCCTCGCATAATCTACGGTTGACGTGAGGTTCATTGCAGATCATCAACAAAGGCCAGGAAGTCACGGCATAGGACACAGCTATCCCTGAATCCGCCCTGGCCAATTCCTCGGTTATACGGAAGCAATCCATCCCAAGGGATTCGGAATGACCCGATCCAAGGCCACCCAGATCCTCAGGGAAGAGCGCTCTCTGCATCCCCATCTCGCCCATCAGTCTGCTGAAGGCGGGCTCGATGAAGCGATGTTCCTTCCAATCCTCGTCGAACCGCCTGCGATAGGGCATGATCTCCTTTTCCGCCCATTCCCGGACGATAAGCCCCAAAGCCTGGTCCATGGGGGAAAGGTATTCCTTTGGCCTGGTGATCTCGTCCGTGTTTCTCATCCCGATCATCCTCTCCGTCTTTCCCGCCCGGGAACAGCCTCTAAATGAACCCTGTTCTTCTCACGCGCCTAAGGTTTAAGCAATATATCCTTTGAAATCCCTTATAGAATAGGTGTGCCGAGAAAGATATGAGGTGCTCCCTCCCGCAATAGCTAAGACCCCCCTATCCCGCGGTTACACCCGCCTTCATCGCTCCCCCGGGTCCGACAAACAGTGCATTCTTTGCACCATCGACTTCTAACATATTGCATTCACTGAACTGTCCAAGTTAAAATTAACATGTCGACTCAACGGTCGTCAAACAGCTTGTTCTGTGAGAAAAAATGAGGGTATGCTGGACATGGAGAGTGTGAGCGTCAGACAGCGGAAGGGCACTGTTATGTCGACTAGGCCGCCGACATCGAGAGATATCCAGGCGCAGGAATCGCGCAGGAAGATATTCGAAACCGCCGTCGAGCTTTTCGATAAGAAGGGATACGATAACGTCAGCATTGCGGAGATATGCGAAAAGGCGGGGTTTTCCGCGGGGGCTTTCTACTACTATTTCGAGTCGAAAGAACAGGTACTGGCGGAAAGGTACCTGCCCTTTGCCCTGGCGTCCGACGCCTTTTTTAAAGAGATACTCGGCAAGGCCCAGAAGGAGAGCAAGAGCAGAGTCGATCAATTGGCCGTATTCATAAACATCTTCCTGGAGTATATGAACGACGTGGGAGTCGACGCCCTCAAAACGGCCTACCGCCTCCAGATCGGGCCGGGTTTCAAGGCTTCGCCGAGCACCGCGGCGCTGCTGAAACCCCACGACATCGTGGAGAAGATCGTTGAGGAGGGGCAGGAGGCCGGGGAGATCCGAACCGACATGAGCGCGGCGGATATAACGGAGTCGCTCTATAGCTGCGTCGTTGGCGTGCTCTATAGCTGGTGCCTTCCCAACATGTCTTTCGACTTGCGGGAAGCGGGGAGGAAGTGCTTCGAACTGGTCCTGGAGGGGCTGCGAAAGAGGTAGCCAGAGGTTACTGATTACATATCCGGTGTCTTCCATCTTTTGATTGCTTTAAACCCGCAATCCGTTACAGCAGAGGCATCTTGAATGGCAGTTCCTATCTATTCCCGCGGTCGCTAGCATATATCCGGAATAGCCTAATAACCTCGACGTGGAGTGACTTCCAGGTAGAGGTTGTTATCCCCAGACAGCTCCCACTCGACGTTCGAATCCATATCGAAGGCCATCTCGAACAGGCCCTGGATGAGGCCCACCACCACCAGGTGCAGGGTGGTGTTGTCCATGCGCACACGCACGCCCTTCCTGGCCATCTCGATCTCCTTGAGGTTGCCCAGGCCCCTCAGGGCGAACTGGGTGCGCATGTCCCCTTCGTCGCGCACCTCCTCGATGGAATAGAAGCCTGTCTTCACGAAACGGCGCTGTGCCTCCACCACGGCGTGGGGGATGGCCTCGCCGAGCTCCGCCTCCAGCTCCTCGAAGATGGGGTCCAGCAGGCTCGGACCCAGCATGGCCATGCGCCTGCCGGTGAAGGTGTTTCTTATGATCCCCCTGTCCAGGTCCCAATCGTACCCGGAGAAGACGGCGGGGCCCCCGCAGGTGCCGCATCTCGCCAGCTCGATATCCCCGTCCTCGTGGACATAGTCCTTGAGCTTTAACCTCTCATACAGTACCTCGTCGCCGGCCGCGGCACGAGAGGTGATCTCGTAGACGCCGGGGGAAACCTCCTTGTACTCCATCTCCCGCTCTCCCCCCACCAGCGCACCGATATGTCCAGCGGTGGTGCCGACCACCAGGGGTACCGAATACGGTTCGCTTACCCGTATTGTAGAGAAGTCCTTTTCATCTCTCTCGTAACGATAATCCATGGTCTCATATTTGCCGGACCCGAAAATCCTCGC
>Ga0315274_10002021_pt1 | contig 31077 bp, 26 predicted proteins | sample YL17G02_20_MG_FD_203700 | JGI IMG/M metagenome (GOLD analysis project Ga0315274, IMG submission 203700) | Sediment microbial communities from Yellowstone Lake, YNP, Wyoming, USA - YL17G02_20 | ecosystem: Environmental > Aquatic > Freshwater > Lake > Sediment | place: USA: Wyoming | collected...
GTTAAACGCGATATTACCATACAAACTCCTCGTCCGTATGGGCCACCGAGCACACCGAAGAAACGCAAAATCAGAACTCGAACAACTCGTAAAACAACCTATTCAAAGAATATCAAAGCAGGAGAAGACGATTACGGACCTGCTTCACACCACATCCCAGATCACATCAATTCAGAATCAACTTACCTGCCTTGCCGCCTTAAATGAATCAATTCAGAACACCCAGAATACCATTGATTCATTAATCGAGCAGCTTCCAAATGAAATGTCCACGCAAGGAAATCCCTTGCGGTTAGAAAGAATCGATTCGTTCATATTACAAGAAGACCTTAAAAAATTCTTTGATAGTCACGAAATCATGCGACAACTCAATCCAGGACGATATCTGAGAAAACAAGAACGTTGTTTCAGAAAATATTACGAAACACTTCCCACCCCGCTAAAGGTATACCTGCAGAACATGATAAGTAACAAGAAAGCAACGATAGATACCGCGATGCAGTGGATTTTCTCATGGAAAAAGAAGGAGCTTGCTACCGATGAGATGCAAGAAATAAAAAGTAAACTATTCACTGTTCCCCCTTACATCCAACTCAAAGGCCAGCTTGCAACTTTACATAAGGAACAAATCGCAATCTCACGACCCTTATTTGAACAGCGGTGGGTAAACAAACTTGCAGAGGCAACTGATGAAGACAAACAACGCATCGCTGCGTATTTTTCCGCATCAGAACAGCTCGAGTCATGGAGGGGAGACCAAGTCGTGTTCCGGCAACTCCTCTCTGAACAAGTACGAACTCTGCGGAGAACCCTAAAATTTTTACCCGTATGGGTCGTTACAAATCTTTCTGCAAAAAACAGCTTCCCCCTTAAAAATAATCTCTTTGACATCCTGATTATTGATGAAGCATCGCAATGCGATATTGTCTCTGCCCTCCCGCTTTTCTACCGCGCGAAACACATCGTGATCATCGGAGACCCCCATCAACTCAAACACATCTCACTCCTCACAGAAACCCAAGACAGGACGCTTGCAGCAAAACACCATCTTGCTGAAGAATGGTTCACCGATTTTTCGTACACAAAACATTCACTGTATGATCTAACGGAACAAATTATACATACAAACAACGAACAACCTTTGTTATTGAATGAACATTACCGATGTCATCCTGATATCGTCTCGTTTTCCAACGAGTACTATTACGGACGGAAACTTACGATTGCGACCGATGAAACAAGACTACTACAACATCCTTCGCTCAATACACGAATAGTTTGGCATCAAGTAAAAGGAAAAACAGTTCACGCAAAAAGTCCATATAACGAAGAAGAAGCTGAAAAGGTTGTTGAAGAAATCCTCAAGATTCTTGAGATAGTCACTCCATTAAACGCTTCAATGGGAATCGTGACTCTCTTCCGGGCACAAACTGAGATAATCACCGAGAAACTGAACACGTTCCAAGACGTCTTTGAAACCAATATAACTATAGGTACTGCCCATAAATTCCAAGGCGATGAAAAAGACATTATCGTATTCTCACCAGCAGTTTCCGAAGGCGTAAAACCCGGGACCCTGTATTGGATTCAGACAACCAGCCAATTGCTGAACGTCGCAGTAACCAGAGCAAAAAGCTTGTTCATCATAGTCGGCGACCAAGAAATCTGTGCACAAACTGCCGGTCCTCTCAAAAATTTATCTGAGTACGTGAAAACCAAGACGATGAACAACGGTGTGTTTGATTCTCCAACTAAACAGATATTGTACACGGAGTTAAAAAAACAGGGCATCTCTGTAACTTCGAATTACTGGATAAAAGGAAAAACGCCGTCTCATGTTGATTTCGCACTCTTCGTCAACGGGAGTCGGTATGCGATTGAAATTAAGGACGATCAGAAGAAAACACACGAGAAACAGTTGACAGCGGACGGATGGAAAATAAGACGGTTCCTCGAACAAGACATCCACAACAACCTCGCTCAGGTGATTGAAGAAATCAAACGATTATGTTAACAACTATTTTCCTATTTTTTTTATCAATATTTATATACCATAAGCACTATACAATTATTATATTAGGGGATAAAATGAATGTTTGAACCAAGCAGAGTAAAAAAAACGTTAGCGCTCGTCGTTATTGGATTATTCCTTTGGGCAGGTATTGTTCCAACCATGAACGGCAACGAAATTAGAATAATTGCAGATGATAACCATGCGGTAGGAATCGATGTTGCGACAAGAGTGGCTTCTGTAAAATTATATGAACTTAACAAAATCGATTTTTCAATTACAGAATCAACAGCAATAACCAATGACAAAGGAGAATCATTATTCTATGTATTCAATTTGAACCCTCAAGGGTACCTCGTGGTTTCTGCATCCTATGATCTTCCCCCAGTTATTGCATATTCATTTACTAGTAATTTTCAAGATGGAACTGACGCAAATCCTCTCTATGACCTGCTGTGTGCTGATATAACACTCCGTCTTAAGAATATAGACATCGTCCCTGAGAACATAATCAATGATCGACACCTGCTATGGGATGCATACATGAAAGGAAATCCTATATCCTCTCAAGGATTTGAACAATGGCCTCCTGAAGGAACAACCCCAACCGGAGGATGGCTGCTGACCAATTGGAATCAGAACGCACCTTACAACAATTTATGTCCTCTTGATCTCGTAAACGGTGGACGAAGCCTGGCTGGATGTCCAGCGGTAACGATAGCTCAGATTCTCAATTACCATAACACGACCTGCGATGTGCAATTCACCGATAGCGATGACTACCATCATACCTATGCTGGTAATAACTATTGGATCGATAACGACTATGGAACCTATGGTTTTCCATCGTTTCCCACGCTTAATGCGTACCTGACCACTCTTCAATCACATTATGAGGACCAGACACCTCTGACGAATACTGATAAAGCAGCGTTGATGTTTGCCTGTGGGGTAGCTGCAACTCAAGTCTATAATGCGCAAGGTTCAGGAACATTTGGTGTGAACCAAGCTTACGATGCCTATCTACGATTCAATTGTATGACGGTTGAATTACTCGACGATAGCAATCTGGATGTTTATCAAAGATTATCGAGTAACATGAAAATTGCTTTACCCGCTCATCTGGCGGTAGTAAATGAAGAATGGGACTCTGGACATAACCTTGTTGTCGATGGATATAATACAAACGACTTTTTTCATTTGAATTTTGGCTGGGGTGGATCCTACAATGGATGGTACGTAATCCCAGATGAGCTTCCCTATAGTTTAACGGTCCTCGAAGGAGTTATTGTCGATATAACAGGCATTCCTGATTTAAGCTCAGATTCTACTCTCGAATGGACGAATGTTGTTCCTACGGGGACTGTTACCAGTAGTATTACAGTTAGTAACATCGGTGAGGCTGGTTCGAATCTCGATTGGCAAGTCACCGAATGGCCAACATGGGGAACATGGACGTTTACGCCCTCAACAGGCTACAATCTTCAACCAGAGGACGGGTTATTCACCATCAATGTAGCTGTTGAAGCACCAAACCAAGAACATCAACTTTTCACAGGAGAAATCAAAGTAGTAAACATCAGGAACAGCAGCGATTATGATACGATACCCGTGTCTCTTGAAACAGGATACAATGTAGATGAAAATTTATTCTGTAATGGTTCTCTTACCTGGGTTGATGTGAAGCCCGGGGCAACAATGACTGGTAGTTTTACTGTAGAAAATGTCGGTATCATGTTTTCAAATCTGAGCTGGGAAATTACTGACTGGCCTGAATGGGGCAGCTGGACATTCTCCCCACAACAGGGGAATCATCTCACACCAGAGGACGGACCAATCACCATCAACGTCAGTGTCATCGCACCAAGAAACCGGAATACAGAGTTCACAGGAGAAATCACGATCGTCAACAGCGAGGACAGCACCGATAACGATACGATACCAGTGTCCTTAGCAACACCCTATAAGGTTGATTTGCCTTTTGTTGGGATCCTTAAAATCCTTTTGGAACGATTCCCGCATGCCTTTCCGCTGCTCCGCTTGCTTCTGAACTTATAATCTACTCCTCTTTTTCTTTTTCTATACCTTCAAGACGTAATCGAATGTTCCATACTACCACTACCGGCATGTTTAAAAAACAAAACGATGTTTAAAGAAAACAATGCTGCATCTGAGAGTCTTTGGGTCTGAATCAAGGGGGAAGAAATGAAGTTTTTATTGATTTATCCTCCGCAAGAACCATTTTTTATAAAAGGTAATCGTGTGTTCTACGGACTTTCACCACCACTCGGCCTTTTGTATGTCGCAAAAATTCTCGAAAACGATGGAGACACTGTATCGATACTTGATTTTTCTGCAGAACCCTTTGATGAACACAAGCTAATCACCGCAGTAGGTTTGGCAGATGCAGTGGGCATGACGGTACTAAGCCCCTCACTTAATGAAGTAAAAAATCTTATTGGCCGGATTAAACAACAGAACCCTGATATCCCAATAATCATCGGCGGGCCCTCATTGCGCACTCCTGCCAGAAAAAGCCTTGGAAGAAACCCAGGCAGATATTTGTGTCCAAGGAGACGGCGAAACGGTTATTGCGGACATCAAGCAAGCACTCAATAAGAACAAAGATTTTTCAGAGATACCAGGCATCGCGTACCGAACAACCAGCGGTATCAAACATGGACCTCCAGCTCAAGTCATCCATGATCTCAACACCATTTCATTTCCCACGCGCCATCTCGTCAAACACTACGTGTATGGTCGTGAATACAACCCTCATCTTAACGCAGGTGAATTCACCTCAATTATCACCAGCAGAGGATGCCCCTATACCTGCCGTTTCTGCTCCCGAGGCTCTATCAGCATGCAACGATACCGGATGCGGTCAACAGAAAATATCCTCGCAGAACTCAAAGAAATCCAGCAACAGGGCTACCGACATGTTGTATTCTCTGACGATTGTTTCCCAGCGAACACGAAACAAGCGAATGCATTATTCGATGCAATCATCAACGCGAAGCTTGACTTGAGATTCTCGATAACAGCAACACGAGTCGACCTTGCGGACAAAGAGCTCTACAAAAAAATGAGACAGGCTGGCGTCACCCACATTCAATTTGGTCTTGAATCAGGAAACCAGGATGTTTTAGATTTCTACCATAAACAAACAACCGTCTATACCATAAAAAAAGCTGTACATCTAAGTCATGAAACCGGGTTTTTTACCATTGGTTCGTTTATCTTCGGTGCACCCTTCGAAACAACAGAACATTTCAATAGAACACTTTTATTTGCAAAATCACTTCCCCTAGATTCAGTGTCGTTTCTGCCGTTGCGGTACATGATCGGATCTGAACTATGGAACCAAGCGGTAAACGAAGGTAAAATCAGTGAAAAAGAATATCTTGTTCCCGCCGATAAAAACAGAGGATTAGGAATGTATACCAAAGAAGAACTTTTCAGGCATTGTATGAATGCACAACGTTCTTTTTATTTGCGACCAACCTTTCTTGTGAATCTTCTTAAAACATCACTGCGTAATAATGATATGACCTACGTACAGTCATACCTCTCAATAGTTTTCTCTTCCATTAGAGGAATCTTTTCTTAAAAAAATAATCATGTCGTTTTTTCGAAATATTAAAAGAGAGCATGTCGTTCTTCTCTATCAATATGAAGATACGAACCGCAAAAATAGGAGATGCTAAGGCGATCACGGCACAGAATATATCGCTTGCTAAAGAATCTGAAAATATTGTTCTTAAACCTGAGACAGTCCTTGAAGGGGTGAAAGCACTGTTGTCAGATAAAAAGAAAGGATTCTATCTTGTAGCAGAGGAAAACGATACGATTATTGGGCAGTTGATGATCACGGTTGAATGGAGTGATTGGAGGAACAAACCGATCTGGTGGGTTCAAAGTGTTTACGTTCAGAAAGAGTGGCGGAAGAAAGGAGTGTTTACTCAGCTGCTTGAGTATATACGACTGAAAGCGCGCAAGCGAGGGGTAGCATTTCTTCGACTGTACGCGCATAAGAACAACAGGTCCGCTTTGCATGTGTATGAGAAAAGTGGATGGGAACGAGAACCGTATGTGTTCTATCATCTCTCAGTATAGATGTCATTGAAAAAAAGAGAAAATATTTTAAAAAAAATGAGATAAATTTATTCTAAAGCACTTATTTTCTTAATCTATTAAAGATACACAGCAGAAACACCACGATGAACATCCCTCCTCCTTCGAAACCAGGGAGTCCACCACAATGGATGATCTCAGAAGAATGATTTTCACTGATATTTTCTTGTAAGTAACCTTCCCAGAGTTCATCCACAACAAAAGCAGTGATCACATCGAAACATACCCGATACTCAGCTGTATCGTTTTTATTGAACTGCACAAACACCTCCAACGGTCCGTATCCGTTCACCCATGTTGTATCTGATCTCACCCGCATCTTCCACATATAAGTAAACGTCTGATCCGACGATATTTTCTGCCGGCACTCAAGAAGCTGCTCCATCATGACCGGGCCGTCCACTACTTCAAACACCGGCGTACCAAACTCATGAAGTTTTATAAAAAACACTTGAAGACCGGCCTTTGTAGTAACAACAGTTTTTATCTCAAAGGACTCACCACGTTTCAACCAGGGATGCGCAGTCGCATTCTGCCATTCACAACCTGATGACCGGAACCATGCATGAACAGACCCATAGTTGCATTCAGCAGCGGTCAGAACCGGAATCGTGTTTATGAAAAAAAGAAGACCAAAGAGACACAACACAACCATCGTTTTTATCATTCTATCCTCCTTAATCAAAACCGGGTGTATGATCATCAGACCAGTTATCCTGTATATCACAGACCATCATTCCCCATGGGGGGACAAGCCCAAAGGCAACGGTCGTGAAACCAAAGGAGAGACGAGTATTTTCACCAAGGGTTGTATTCGAATAAGAGATGACTTTTATTTCTCGGATATATGTTTGTGGTTCATGACCGAGTATCGGGTTAAAGATCGTCTCATCACTCGTGTCAATGATTTTAAACTGGGCGTATTCACCTTGCACATCAATCACCCAGAGATTCATCGTCAACAACCAAGGAGTCACTGGTGTCGGGGGAAGAATCGGAAGACCGGTCGGACCGAGCATACAGCGATTTCGTAGCTTTAGGGTCCAGAGCTCTTCGTCACCCCATCGTGTTTTTTCAAATGGATCAAGATAATTGGGGTATTGATCAACCGCAAGACGAACCGTTTCATTCCATAGGGGAATAGCTTCACGATCGTTTCGAGTAAGAGTCATATCAAATCCGAACGGGATTGTAAATTGATTTCGTATTGCATCCGATGCATCATCCAGTGTCTCGGTGATATTCCGGGCGTTAAAGCCTGAATCGAGGGGTAACATAGCATCTACCGTATCAGTGAGCTGCGCAGAAATTTGAGAAAAAACAGACGTAGATTCATTCTTTACCATATCCACATACCATTCACGCGCATAGTACACCGCTTTTTTACCAACACTATAAAACTCAGTATTCGGATGATATCTCGGAAGATTCAGATACTGCATGAGATGCTCGTTGTATTGTGTCTCTAAATCTTGTTTCACCCGATCAACAAGAACCACAGGGTTTGGATAATTCGCTGCATTGATACTTGGATCAAGGGAAATTTCGCTTATCAACCCTAGGATTTCATCAAGTGAACTCCATGCCTCGTCCAGAACCCACCCTGGATAAAACCCAGGGAGAGCCTCATCAAGATCTGTTGTCTCAGCATTGTTCCTTGTCGTAATCATTTCCTGTTTTAACAGATTTGAATCTAGATATAAAGGAAGATAGCTGTTGAGCGTGTCTTCCAAATTCTGGTCATCAACCGTCTCATTAACATACAGTACGTCCACGACATCATCTTGGGAATCTTGGTATTTCGTGTAAAACACGAAGTAAAACGTGTTTAGTATATAAAGGAAGGTTCGGGCAGTATATAAAGAACTAAAAAAATAAAAATGATTTAGGAGATGTGTTAAAATGGACGTAAAAGAAAGAAGAGAACAACTTAAGAAAATCATAGATGAAACGGGTATCTTTGCGCTAAACAAGAGCGAACTAGGGCGACAGTTCGGGGTAACTGATACCCAGATCGCCCGGGATATCGAAGAGATAATGGGAGATATGCCTCCCTTGAATTGGGTCGCTATCCTTAACCGTAGCCAGCATGAGTTAGAGTTTACGATCAAGGTTGTTTCTAAGGCTATGGAGGACGCAAGCGATCCTAAGACAAGGGCAAACCTGGCTACTCAACTCTCAGAAATGGTGCTGCGTAAAGCCTCGCTCATGGAGAAGATGGATAGGCTTCTACCCGCGAATATGAAGCCGGAGCCGGTAACAATCACGTATAAATGCGTAGATGCAACGGCTCCAGTTAAAGAGAAGGAACCAGAGCCAGATGTTTCTTTGGATGGTGTGCTCGATGGTTGATGTTGAGCTGGGGAGGACGTTTCTCCCTAAACAGAAGCTTATCCTGGAGACTACGAAACGCTTTCCTTTCTACGCTGGTGGTTTTGGGTCTGGTAAGACGCTCCTGGGCTGCCATAAGGTAATCAAGGAGTGTCTGGAGAATCCTCGTAGCGTGTGGTTGTGTGCCTCTCAGACGTTCCCTCAATGCCGGGATACTGTGCTTGTTACGTTTCTCCAGGAAGTTGCTCTTATCCAGAAGCATTTCGATGATGCTGGCATAAGCATGAAGCTGGTTAAGGATTACAACAAGACTGAACTTAGGATCACGTTCTATAACGGCTCTGTTGTTCTTTTCCGTAGCTGTGAGGATTACTCGAAGTTTAAGAGTCTCACATTAAGCGGTTTCTTTCTGGATGAACCTGTTGATGTGGCCCAGGATGTGTTTAACATGCTTCAGGGTCGTCTTCGTGATCGTCATACGAAGCATCATTTTGGTGTGCTTGCGGGTAACCCCACAAATAAGAGTTCTTGGCTCTTTGAGTTGTATTTCAAGAATCCCCCCTCAGATGATTATCTCGCTGTTCAGACTAGCACGTATGATAATACGTTTCTCCCGGATGGTTACATTAAAAGCATGGAGGAGTCGTATGATGTGGATTGGACTAGGCGTTATTTGAAGGGTGAGTGGTTCAATTTTGAGGGTCTGGTTTATAGTGAGTTCGACCGGTCTGTTCATGTCGGTGATTATCGGGGCAACGTGTATAATACGTATTACGGTGGTTTTGATTTTGGCTTCAAAAATCCTTCTTGCCTCTTAATCATCGCGAAGGATTCGGATGATAACCTTATCGTGCTCCAGGAGCTTTATCAGTCTGGTCTTACGCTCACTGAGTTGGGTGATCGTGTCGGGGAGATGGTTAAGCCTTTTCTGGGTAATTTCCGGAAGGTCTTCGCTGATCCTTCTATGCCAATAGCAATCGAGGAGATCAAGAAACATTGTCGTTGCGAAGCTGGGAATAATGACGTATTGAATGGTATAACTGCGGTCAAGTCTCTTTTCAAGACCAGGAAGTTGTTTGTTGATCGTTGCTGCGTGAATCTTATTCGTGAGTTGGAAAGTTACCAATACGAGAAGGATTCGAGAACGAAGGTATTCTCTGAGTCTCCGGTTAAGCGTGACGATCACGCTGTCGATGCTCTTCGTTATGCTATTGCTGAAACAAGCATACGCAGGAAGTTCGTTATGCCGATTAGCAAGGATTGGTGAGTCGTTATGGGTATTGAGAAAACCGTTAATAAAAATTGCAAGGATTGTGAAGAAAAAAAATCTGAGATGATTCTCTGTGTTTGGTGCAAAAAATGGCATGATCCGCGTGGGATGTGTTACCCGCACCTCGAGGCGTTAAAGGGTGGTCGTATCGAGCCGGAATCTCATCAAAGAAAAGCGGGTCGTCCTGAGTCCCAGGAGGGCAATGGTTGATCGAAATGAGGTTGCACGAGCCAGGGCGCGTATAAGACGCAAAAAGCGTCTTCAGGAGGCTTTCGACCAGGATATCTCTCAGATTACCTTTGAACTGGAGCGTGAATATGACCGGCAGGAACAAGAAAGCAGGTGTTCGGAAAGCAGAGCTACCTCTACAGCAGGAAGCGATTGAGCTTTCGAATCAGATAATTATTCTGCATGAGGCGTATAATATTCTGAAAAAAGACATTGTTTTTGATATTTCTTGGGAGTTGAATAAAAGGTTCGATCAGCTTGAAATCGAGTTGCGTCGTGATCTTCGTTTATCTGAGATTCTTGAGAATCTTGAGAAGATTCGGGAGAGGAAAAACATTGACAGTTATCAGTAATTTTAGTCTTCTCTATCCTAGGTGGGGGAGGGAACTCTGTTCCATACAGGGGAGGAGGTGGGCAAAAATGGAAAACTTCGAAGGAAACGTCGAAGAATTGCAGCAAGAGTATCTTGGTCTTCTCAAGGCGAGAAACGAGGAAACTTTAAAACAACTGACACGACCTGTATCACGATTAGAGGACGATTCGCACGGGCGAGATTCTTCTAACATGGGTGGTAGCAGCAAAACCATCGACTTCAGCGCTGTCAGAGAACATTTCAAAGCTAGAAATGGCATTGAACTCTCTGGCAAATCGTATGGATCGTTGGTTGCTGATTTACAATCCGGCGTTTATCGGAACAAAGACCGTCATATTGACGCGTCTCCCTAGTGACATTCTAGTGCTATTCTAGTGACTATATCATGCCCGGCTTTTAGGGCATTAACTCTTTATTATATTCTTTAGTATAGATAAAATAAAAGGAAGTGGTTAGGAAATGAAATTTTTGAAGGACGCGGAAACCCGCGAGCTTGAAAAAGCTAGGAAACGTAAGGCTGCTGAGGACAAGATAATTAGTGAACTTGAACAGAAAGGAGTTAAACGCAAGGAAGTCGTGGATGCTGCGGAGAGTAAATACAACTCTGATATGCAGTTGTATCAGTCGCATTGTCAACGGTTCGGTGTCTCTGATCCCGCATTTATAAGGCTCGCGTTGTTGATCCATGAACGGAATGTAAGGCAGTTCGCCCAGCCAGGGGAATGGAGATCGCTTATCGAGTCATATAATCTAACGAAGTTCGCAGCATGGTTGAACGAACTTTGTCCACCAGAGAAACCTCCGCAGAAACGAGAGGTCGCCCCACTAGAGGAAGGCGATTAAAACATGGCAGTAGATCATATGGGGCGAACGCTATACCCGGCTACCTGTGCAACCTGCGGGAAAGATTGTGAAGTCCCTTTCAAGCCCTCTGGTTCAAAACCTGTCTACTGCCGGGATTGTTTTAAGAAACAATCGGGATGGAAAGGAGATCGTTTTAATGGGTAGAATCTTTAATATTTCTCGCGATAGTGGTTTACCATCTAGACGGTCTACAGCCCCTAAAGTCCCGCACGATGAACGCGTCTTGACGATGTGCAAGAGGTGTAAGTTCAAGACGCTGGATGTGGGACATCCGTTAAGGTGTCAAAAATGCGGGAATTTGTCCGAGGTTGTGAAAACATGAAGGCAAACGAACCTAGTTATTGCCATATTTGCAATGCGATGACGCTGCACGACCATGAGAACCACTGCATTCGCTGTCATCAGTAGGGGACGTAAAATGACGTATGTTGTGAATCGTTTCTGTCCCTGCCTTTTTTGTCGTTTCAGCAGATGGGTGAAACGCGGAATAAAAAAGCTCTAGATTTAACACTCTGGAGTTACTTTTTTGTTTTTTTTTGTTTCTCCATATAATGTATATTATACCATGAAGTCAGTTTATAGTTTATCGTGTAATGCTGCAACAGAACCTGAAGGGTCACGGTTTCGATGAGCAGATCGGTGACGTTTTTCCATACTTTAACTTGAGTGATATTTCCATTGATATTATGCTCCTCTATCCGCCACCAGTAATGGGTCCTCTCATACGAAACATTGTACAGCTCCTCATATAACGCGCACCCTGGTGTTATTTGTCCTTTCGGTGGTTTTATCATCTGTTTGGAAAGAGGAATAAAACCCGTTGATTCCCATGTGCCAGTACCGCCATTGGTCCATCCTTGCCCAGGGTCACCCCAGAGTTCTATTGCAACGTGACGATCTGCAACCTTCGTCGACATCGTATCATGATAAATTTCAGATATAATTGTTTGCAACTCATTCAGGGTTGTTGTATTCACGAGAAGATGCTTCGTGATGCTTGTTAAGAAAAAGGATTGATTCGCCCAACGCTGTACCACCTCATCAATTTTACCCTGGATATCTCCATCAAACACGATGAGTTCCTCACGGAGTTCCCCTCCTTTGTTCTCAAAATGTAAGGTGACACTGGTGATATTATAAAGGACTCGCTCTGCAATCGCCGAGAGATTTAACGAAGGACATTGATCTATAGATTCATTGATTGGGGAGCCTGCGTCAACATTCGCGCTCCCTTCAGAAAGATTTTCGGTATCGACAATGTATCCTTCACCGTCCATCTCTTTATTAAACGTTGAGAGGGCACCCTGTGGCGTCTGCTTAAGCGCTTGTTTTGTTTTTCGCGCAAGTTCAACAAGACCCAGTGGATCAACACTACCAAACACTAGGCCTTGTTCAAGAAGTAGTCCGCTATTCACCATGACCGCAAGATGATGGTTATCCACCACATTCAAAGGTTCCCCACAGCGGTAATGTTTAAATCCTCGCACAAGAGAATACAGATTTGAGAAAACCGTGGTAAACGTCCATAACGATGAAAACGTACCGTTAATCGTCTGATTGTATTCCTTGACGAGACTTTCGAGGAGTGGATATCGTGAGGTGAGAATCGAAGAAACAATTATGGTTCTTGTCGTTACCATCTCCCAAGTGTTACCATTCATTGTTCTTATTTCGATGGTAAGTGGTACTGTAACAACCCAGTAGGTGGAATGATTAATGGTTTCGCGCGGTCCGATAAAAGGGATCGTTTGTCTTTTCAACTGCATCGCAAATGACTCAAGGGTGATATTTTCTGAAGAGAGAATCGGGCTTTCATTTTGAAGCACTACATTGATTGCGTACCGACCATCAGAGAACATGTTGTAGAGGTAATGACCTGTGAGGTACACATTTAATTCGTTTTTGATGATTTCTTTGACGCGATATTGATTTACTTCTTCTGCGGTTCCTACTAAAGGTTTGATGATTGGATTTTTACCAATTTCCTTAAATCCTTTCATCCCTGCGATGTTCAGCGCTGTTGTTAGGTCAGCTTCAACATAGTAGAGTAAATTTTCTATTTCGTTAAAATCAAGGGAACGTGCAATCTCTTGGGATTTCTGCAGTTCTAATCGGGAGATGTACACAGCGGTGACACTGCTCCCCAAAATGATAAAGACCCCAATAATGGAGAAAGGAATACGAGCATGCTCATCAAGGAGAAATCTTCGTCTGCCTATTCTCTCACCACCCAGATTGTCAGCATCATCTCCGCTTTATTCAAGGAAATGCGGTCGAACAACCAATCCATGAGCATCTCCGTAAAATCCACGATTGTGTCGATGACATCAAACACACTAGTGACAAAAGTCTCTATATATGGATCAAGATAATTTTTCACAAGAGCAGTTACTTGTTCTTTGATCATCGTTTCGCATGCATCAAAGGCTTCATCCAACGAACCAAAGGATCCATTGAGCAGCTTATGAATGGTTGAATTAAGCTCCGCAAGAATCCATTGAGACAGAGGATCTTTTACAGTCGTGTTAAGACCACCAAAGAGTCGATCAATAGTTCGAACCGCTTCCCCAAATGATTCGTTCAATGCTTTATCAAAATACTGCTTGGTGATGTTCTTGATCTTCTCAAATCCATACGTAAGAGTGATATTAACGATACCAGGGAACACGGTCATGTTTGTTTCATTTCTGATGCCAAAGATGAGAAAACCATGTACGAGTGTACTGAGATTCTCCTTTGTTGCTCTAGTCGCGTTCTCTCTTACATCGTAAGGGGGATGTCCGTTTGTATAATTCTCAAAAATGATAGTCATATTTGCAATCGCCGGGATCGATGACCTGCCGAACCCAACGTCCCCGCTGAAGAGTTGGTGTTTCAACCAATGTTTCGTAAATATTATCGTATGATTACCGAGAGAAAGGACGGGTGAGTATGGCATCATGAAAAAGCTTCGTGCCACATAACAGTCCTTGGTAGGTGGATGTTCGCCAACGGAAAACTCACCTCCAAATGGTACTCCTTTGATCGGATGCCACCATGCAGTAAGATTATACCGGTACTTTTCACCAAGAACAGAAGAGAAAAATCGTCTTGTTTCATTTCTCAGCTGTCGGTCATAATCACCGGTGAAAATGTTCAATCGATTCGTTCCTAAGAAAGAAAGAGGCAGCCGGAATTGACAGGCGAGGTCTTCGGCAAGGAGTGTTGCATACGTTTTATGGCGTTGTTCATGCGCAAGTAACCAATGTGTAAGAGACTCATAGAGACCGCCGGAAGAGTTGTCGATGCCGATGCTTCCTGCAACGTCATCGATGAGATCACCACAAAACTTGTAGTCGAAGCAGTCTGCGCGGGAGACAAGAAATGTGTATAAGGCTTCATCAACCACATGTTCACGGTGCTTCTCGACAGAGCTTTCAATCGCGCTATTGTTTCGTAACGCGGGGAGAAGGATGACTCCTGCAAGAGACACCATGACGATGAAGAGGACGGCATCGTACATCAAGGAGACGCCGAAGAGGTTATCGAGGAAGGACCGTTTTTCCATCAAGAGTCCTCCCAGAGGACGATGGTGAGTGTTCCAGGGACGGTTTGTGCCTCGTTGAGATAGATACCCACGTCTTTGGAAACCGCAACACGATTCATTGGTGCAATGGAGAGTGTATCAGGAAAATCCTGTGTGAGATTATTCCATTGGAGCCGTAGCAGAAAAATAATGCCTGATCTCTCGTATTGCTCGCATAAAATCTGCAGTGATCCCGTGTCACTCTGCAAGATAGGTACATCAATAAGTCCACCTTCTCGGATAAAATAACAGTCAGGGTTGGTAAGTTTGTTTGCTATTCCATCTGCGGTTTGATAGTTTTGCAGTCGATCTATTCGCTCTTCATACGCAGTATATGTCTGGGCAAGTAGGACGACGAAGAGTGCGAACCCGATCATGACGATGGAGAGAGCCGGAAGCATGGTGAATTCTTCAGAGACCGCATGTTCATCCACTAAAAAGTATCGCATCTTGAATGTTTTTTTCACGAAATATTCCCCCAGACTTTTTTTAAATGACGATTTTAAATAGTATTTGTCATATATATAAATTATGCTTTTAATCGCATTTTTAAAAAGTAAATTGCTAAAACCAAATTTTTTTTAAGATAGAGTGAGAAACCCCCGGTAGGGTACCGGAGGTTTCCTGTGCCTCTATGTCGTCAAATCGGATCACGGTTCACCGATTTTCTTTTGATAGAGGTAATTGTCTAAAGCTACAACTGTATTAAAAAATTTTCTTATATTTTTTGAGGCTTTCTGCTTCTTTTCCGGAGTATTGTTATTTCAGATTGTCGTTTTGTCAGCATAAGTTTATATAGTATGAATGACAAAGAGTATCATGCCTAGAGGGCGGTTCGGGCGGCATTTGGTGCCGGCTGGGCTGTCTTGGTAGGAGCCGCGTGGTATTTGGTACCCCGCTGGGCTCTCCTCTGGGTTTTAATCGCTATTTTTTTTATTAGTTGAAATGATGGTAGAAATAATAAAAGAGGATTCTTTTGTGATTAACATTCATTAGGTTTAAATATATCTATGACCTACAATACAGTAATTAGGGGGAATATACAATAGTACACGTAAAACTCGTAAAAACCATGATTTTTTCTTTGGTCGTATATAGCATGATGCTCTCCTTAGTATCACCTCCATCGATCTCTGGACAACAAAAGGTAGACGTCACTGAATCGAAATATCAAATGACGTTTAGTCTGACATTTTCTCAAAAAGATTTTTCGTTTAGCACTCAAAAAGGATATGATGCGATACACTTGAAGGATGGTGGATATACAACCGAAGTTGGAAAACCGATGGTGCCGGTGAAAAATATGCGGATAGCACTTCCAGCAGATATGCAAGCAACAAGCATTCGAATACTTGATATGAAGGAACAAACCGTTGATGGTACCTTCATTCTTTATCCTACACAACCATCACAACCAATTGGTAAACCGGGAAGTGAAATTCAATTTATTCAACCAGATACTCAGACCTACCAATCGAGTCAAACCTATCCAACAAAACGCGTTGAATTAACAGGTCAAAGTGATCTGGCAGGTCAAAGCATCGCAGATATGACTATTTATCCTATACACTTTGTTCCTCTTCAAAAGAAAATAACTCTTGTTACCTCAATTACTTTTACTGTTGAAGGAATTGGTGGGTACATCTGTGGCGATTATCTTCCGACGCAAATATCAGACAGCGGACGAGACCTGTATCAACAAATGGTTCAAAATATGGTAATTAACCCAGAAGAAGTGGAACTTCGGTCGTCTCCGAATCCTCAACCCCTTGGTGTCGGACCGGGTGATTATGACTATGTCATTATCACACAGGATAGCTGGGTGAGTGCCTTTCAACCACTGAAAGACTGGAAAACCAGGAAAGGCATTCCTGCAAATATTGTGACGACAACCTGGATTTACAACAGCGGAGGATATAGCGGATCTAATGTTGATAAAATCCGAGCATTTGTTCAGGATGTCTATACGAACTGGGGCACAATCTTCGTTCTTTTGGGAGGTGACGTTGATGTCGTTCCTTGCCACTATAAAACGTTTTCTACAGTTGATCCTGACCCGGTACCAAATGATGCCTACTACGCAGATTTTGATTCTGATTGGATCTGCGAAGTCAATGTTGGGCGTGCCTCAGTCACAGACCTAGGAAGCGGTACAGGTCAGATAGGGAATTTCATTAACAAGATATTGACCTATGAAAAAAACCCGCCACTGACGGACTATGCGAAGAAAGCCGGATTCTTTGGTTTTGATCTCGACAGTGGTACCCATGCCGAACAATGTAAGACTAACATTAAAAATTCCTACATCCCAACCAGTTGGGCGATGACGACGGTATATGATAGCCAAGGTGGAAACCATAAAACAAATGTCATTGCTGCTATCAATGCAGGGCAGAATCTCATGAATCATGCTGATCATTCTGGGTCTGATTTTATGGGAACCGGATACGTGAAGCATGGCATCGGTTTAGAGAATTCCGATATGGATTTGTTAACGAATGGAAATAAACAGGGCATTTTCTATTCAATGGGCTGTGATCCTACTGCATATGATGAATCAAATTGTATCGCTGAGCATTTTGTAAGAGATAGCAACGGAGGCGGGGTCGCTTTCATTGGAAATTCACGGTACGGCTATTATTACCCGGGTCAATACAATACCCTGTCTATGAAGTATGATGTGTACTTCTTCAAATCGCTTTTCCAAGATAATATCTACAAACTTGGAGCCGCCTTCTCAGACCATAAAAATGACGCATATCAGAATGATGCAACCTACAAATATTGTTTCACGGAACTCACCTTGCTTGGTGATCCTGAACTTCCTATCTGGAAAGAAAATCCAATACCTTTTACCGTCACATACCCAAACCAATTACCTGTTGGTCCCTCATCATTTACCGTCTCTGTTACCTCCGGTGGTAATCCAGTAAATCAGGCATATGTCTGCCTGTGGAAAGGAACCGATGTCTATCTGACTGGTTCTACGAACAGCGCAGGAGTACTAACAGTCAATCTCTCACCATCCACTTCAGGGACCATGTACGTAACCGTAACCAAACAGAACTATCTCCCCTATGAAGGCTCAGTATCAGTAATAAATGGCGACAATAACCCACCACAATCACCAGCAACCCCTGATGGACCTACAACAGGAGAAATAAACATCGAATATACCTACACTACGAGCACAACGGACCCTGATAATGACTCGGTCTGGTATCAGTGGAGATTTGGATCGTATACAACCGATTGGCTCGGCCCCTACGCATCAGGGGCACAAGCACAAGCCCCCTATACATGGACATCCCAAGGTGCATACGAGGTGAAAGTAAAAGCAAAAGACCAGTATGAGTTTGAGAGCGGTTGGTCCTCTGGGCTTCTTGTTACAATCACGGAACTAAGACCAAATATCGCTATAGGGACTATCACTGGCGGACTTCTTGGAATATCAACTGAAATTACTAATACCGGTGACGCGAGTGCATCGAACGTTATCTGGGAAATAAGTGTTGACGGTGATTTCATAGTAACAGGACAAACAATATCTGGAACATTACCAACTCTTAGTGTAAACGGCACAGCACGTATTGAAGATAGACCAGTTCTTGGCTTTGGCCAAGTCACGATCACGATAAAAGTAAAAGCAGATGGAGTTCCTGAAGTGACAAAAACAACAAATGGGTTTATCTTCTTTATCTTCGTTACCGTGTGAGAAGCAGAACCTCTTCTCGTTTCTTCTTTTTCCTAAAAACCAATAAGCTCCGGGTAGGTTCGTAGTTAACTTTTAATAACATGATTAGTTTCAAGGTGGCGGAGAGGCATTGTATGGAACAAAAACTCTATGGATATCGTTGGGCAGTCGTAGGTATATTTTGGTTCGTGATCTTCGCATATGGGGCAAACTGGTTTGCGTTGTCTCCGATGTTGAAAACCTTTGAAGGATCGTTTTCTATCCCGAGCTGGCAATCACACCTGTTATTATCACTCATTGGGATGTTTGTTATTTTCTTCGCATGGCCAGCCGGCACTCTCATTGATAGAAAAGGACCAAAGGTTTCAATATCCATAGGGGCTCTATTCATGGCGATAGGATTTGGTCTTCGACCATGGATGTTAGATAGCTTCCTTAAATTACTTCTCAGCAGTGTCATCGCAGGGATAGGTCTTGCGTGGATCCTTGTGGCAATGGCGCCGCAGATGCTTCGGTGGTTCCCTCATAAACATGCCTCATTACCAGTTGGAATTGCTGCTTCAGGTTTATTCATTGGATTTGGAACAGGTTCGTTATTAATGCCCCTTATACCAAATCCTGCAGATGCACTCCCGGGGTACAATGGTTTTCTGATATTTGGTATTCTTGCAGTTATTGCTTTTTTCCTGTGGCTGATGATCGCCAAAGACCATCCTGCGACCCCTCCAGAAGAACGCATTAAGATAGAAAAAATGGGGTTCGCTGAAGGAATGAAAAACGTTTTCCGATCAAAAAATGCGTTCGTGTACCCCTTAATAGGGTTTTTCATTGTTGGGATAACCTTGGTTATTTCTGCGTTTCTCCACCAGCTCTATCCAGGGCAGAACGGTGGGTACGTCGCAGGGTTGTTATTGTACGGATGTGCAATTGGTGCGTTTTTTGCTCCGTTTCTCGCAAAAAAAGTTGGATTAAAAAAAGTAACGCTTGCTGTTGTTATTGGTGCTGTGATATTCTGGATTATTTTATTTCTGTTAAATTACAGTTATCATGTAAGTTGGCTGCTTATGATTCCAGTGGCGTTTCTCTTCGGGGTGTGTTTCCAGGCATCTTGGCCACTCGCATTGTACAGTCAAGAGACAGAAGAAGGTGTTACTGATTCCAATGTTGGTATTGCAGCAAGTCTGTATGTTTCCATCAGTAACATTGGTGCCGCGGTTCTCCCAGTTATCTTCCCGCTCTTGTTTAAAGATGTTCTGCAGAATTTCATCGCGATTCTTATCGGGTTAATAATCTGTGTTCTGCTCTGGGGTGTTGTAAAAAGAAAATAAAAGGGTTTTTATCGTTCAATAACCCTCTTTGCCTTTCCTGTGCTCCGAGGAATCGTCTTTGGCGGGATCGCATGAACCGGGACATGCAAATTGAGAATCCGGTAGATCTCGTTTTCCGCTCTTTTTTCAAAGTCGTCGAGATGACCTTCTTTATATCGGTCCTCAGATGGCTCAACATCAACGGAAAGAGAATAGATATCCCCCTGCTTGGTTTTGACAATTTGATAGTTATCACTGACACCAGAAACTTGCATTAAGGCTGCTTCGATCTGCGACGGAAAAACAATCACCCCTTTGACTTTCATCATATCGTCGCTTCTCCCTTTGATCCTCGATTGAATAGGCAACGTTCGTCCACAGTCACACGTCTCCTCGGTAATTGATGCAAGGTCCTTTGTTCGGAATCGAATCGCTGGGAACGCCTCCTTTGTCAAGGTCGTGTACACCAGCTCTCCTTCTTCCCCAAATTCGAGCGTCTCCCCGGTGTTGGGATCAATCAACTCAGGATAGAAATGATCAGCGTTGATATGCAATTTTTTATATTCACATTCAGAGACCACGCCAGGACCAATAAGTTCTGTCAACCCATAATGTTCATGGGCAACTATCCCCCAACGTTTCTCTATATTTTTCCTCATTTCTTCACTCCACGCCTCAGCACCAAACACGCCTAGACGCAGCTTGAAATCCTTAGCAGGGTTGAATCCTTTCTCCTCAGCAACCTCTGCAATGTGCAAGGAATACGACGGTGTACACGCAAGTGCGGTACTACCGAAGTCCTTCATGATATCGATCTGCCGTTCTGTGTTACCCGACCCTATCGTAATTACCATTGCACCAATCTTCTGCGCGCCTTTTTCAAATCCATGGGCTCCGGTGAATAAACCGTATCCATAGGCATTCTGCATAACGTCATGTTTTCGAAGACCATTTGCATATAAGGATCGTGCCATCATTTCTCCCCAGAGTTCAACATCATTTTTTGTATATGGTCCCACGACTGGTTTTCCGGTTGTTCCAGAAGAAGCATGAACCTCAACGATATTTTCAAGAGGAGTACATACCAGTCCAAAAGGATAATATGCGCGTAAATCCTGCTTTGTTAAAAAAGGAAGTTTTTTTATATCTTTTAATGTTTTTATTGACTCCGGTTTAACCTTCGCATCTGAAATTTTCTTATGATAAAATTGATTTGTAGTATACACGTATTTTACTAATTTTTTTAATCGTTTACATTGTAGTTCTTTTAATTCACGCAACGGCATGGTTTCGGTTTTACGGTCCCAGAATTCCTGTGTCATAAAAAACACTCCAATTTTGTTAGCGTGAATATTTTTTAGCTCTATAAGAGTTTCTGAATGAAAAATAAAGAAAGATATAAATTAAGATACATGTTTTACTAACCTCAAAGAAAGTAAATTCGATGAAGTATTTGGAGGAGGTACCCATGAATTTAATCCTTGGTATGGACATAGGCGTATTTATCGCGTGGATTGGAACGTTATTAGCCACCGTTCTCTGTATCTTGTATGGGTTGTATTATCAATTTATCAAGAAATCAGATGAAAAAGAACGGGAAGCAAAACCAAAAGAACAAGATAAAACACAAGAGGAGGACCTGTAATGGATATTTTGTTTTTTATCATTTCCATGGTGCTTTTCGCTTCCGTATTTATCTTTCTCGGCTATCTTGGATATAAGAAAACAAAAACAGTGGAAGACTATTTTGTCGCAGGCAGAAAAATGGGGGCTTTATTAATCGCATTTTCCTATGGCGCAACCTTCATTAGTGCTGTTGCGCTCATCGGATTTTCTGGGATCGCTTCCGTATACGGGCATTCGATCCTCTGGCTTGCGTTTCTCAACGTTTTCGTTGGTATCTTCATCGCTTTTGTTGTATATGGTCTTCGAACGCGAAAGATGGGGCTTTCATTGAATGCAATGACACTTCCAGAACTTCTGGGAAATCGATTTAACTCTGTAAAACTCCAACAAGCTTCAGGTTTGATAATCGGCATTTTCATGGTAGCGTACACATCTGCGGTTTTTCTTGCAATTGCTTCACTCTTTCAGGTGACTTTTGGGATCCCATATTGGCTATGTGTTGTTGTCTTTACTTTGGTCGTAGGCATTTACCTGATCGTAGGAGGTTTATATGCCGTGATGTGGACGCATGCGGTGCAAGCAATTGTGATGCTGGTCGGAATGATCATTCTCACGGTGGGCATCTATACGATGCTGGGTGGTATCGGCCCTGCACACGAGGCTGCAGCAGGTCTCACCCCCGAAATGCTAAAAAGTATTGGAAGTCCTGCGGCTACCCAGGCACCCAATGGTCTCACATCAATGCCGCCAGTGTTATCACAACCGTTCATGATGGTACTGACGCTGATTTTTGGTGTCGGTATTGGAGTGCTTGCACAACCGCAATTAATCACTCGATATCTCACCGCAAAAAATGAGAAAGCTCTCCGTCTTGCAGTTCCGTATGGTGGTATTTTTATCCTGTTCATGACGTTTACCGCGTTTAGCATTGGTCCTCTCTGTAACGTCCTCATGTATCAAAATAATATCATGTATCCGACAAAGGAAGTTGCAGGGGTAATGGTCGCAAACCCAGATGCTGTTGTTCCGACGATTATCAATGAACTGTTCCCTTCATGGTTTATCCTGATTTTCCTGTTTGCTATCCTTGCAGCAGCAATGTCAACTGCAGCAGCACTTTTCCATACCGCTGGAGCTTCGATAGGGAGAGACGTGTATGAAAAATCAATGAAGAGAAAAATTTCTCCAGAAAAATCTATTTTTATTACTCGCATTGCTACGTTCGTGATTGTTATCGCCACACTTATCATCACCCTCAATCCTTTTGATGTGGTTGCATATATGACTGCATTTTTCTTTGGCCTTATGGCGTGTACCTTCCTTGCCCCATATACCCTCATGCTCTACTGGAAAAAAACTAATAGAACAGGAGTCTGGGTCGGTATGCTCGGTGGGTTTCTCTTCACCATAGCATGGTACATCCTCATTTATTTCAAAACCGCTCCCAAAATAATCGGTACACCTCTCGTCGGAAACTATATAATCAACATGCTCGACCCCATCTTCATAGGTCTTCCGCTCTCGTTTCTACTAACAATCCTCTTCAGTATCATTATCAAGCAAGATAAAGATGAAGAAACTATAATGAAAACAAGTTTTGAAAACATTTAAAGGCTGAAATATCAGTCCTTATTTGATGAGTAGATGGTCTCTATGAAGGTGCTTGTACTTGGTGCTGGAATGATGGGGCGTGCGATTGCGTACGATCTCAGTTTGTTTTCAGGTTTTGAGAAGATCATCATTGGTGATAAGGACACACAAACACGTAACTCAGCCAAAGAATTTCTCAAGGGAACAAACGTCGATGTGTTTCCTGTAAACGCTGATAAAACTAACGAGGTCAAGAAGCAGTTTCAAAAAGTTGATGTTGTTATATCTGCTCTCCCGTATCGATTCAACTATGAACTTGCAAAGATGGCAATACAAACGAAAACACATTTTGTTGACCTTGGCGGAAATAACACAATCGTTGAAAACGAACGAAGTCTTTTTTCAGCAGCAAAAAAGAGCGATGTGACGATAGTCCCTGATTCAGGGTTAGCACCAGGCCTTGTATCGATTATTACTCGAGATATCGTTGATCACATGGACACCGTCCACTCTGTTAAATTGCGTGTTGGAGGACTACCACGCCATCCACAACCCCCGTTGAATTATCAGATCGTGTTTTCCCCCTATGGGCTCATCAATGAATACGTAGAAGACGCAATCATCCTTGATCACGGGAAGATCCTTGAGAAGAAATCAATGACAGAGGTGGAATTTCTTGAATTCCCGAAGCCCTTTGGAACGATGGAAGCGTTTCTTACATCAGGCGGATGCTCAACGCTCCCTTTTACCTATAATACTATTATTGGATATCTTGATTATAAGACGATACGATATCCGGGTCATTGTGAGAAAATCAAAGCGTTTCTTGATCTCGGGCTTGCTGATGAAACAAAGATAAACTTTGGGGGTCATCCTGTTGCTCCCCGAGATGTTTTTGCGTTACTGCTTACAAAGCATGTTCCGACAACAGGAGAAGATGTGGTGCTGTTGAAAGTTATCAGCCGGGGAACAAAGAATGGAAAGGAGAGGTCTCGGGAATACTTGATGATTGATTATTATGACACGAAGCATAATATTACATCGATGATGCGGACCACAGGGTATCCTGTTGCTATCACCGCGCAGATGATCGAGAACGGGACAATCCAAGAGCGAGGCGTGTTTTGCCCAGAGGAAATCATTCCTCCTATGCCTTTTTTTGCGGAACTGAAGAAACGAGATATCACTCTTTCAATTAGCGATAGAAGCGTTTAACCATGGGGAAAAAAGAGTTTTTAGATGCAAAAGAAAACGCGTTGAAATCCCTGGAGGACGCTTGTACACAGCAGAAGGTGGATGAAGGGATTCTTCAGATTCTTGAGTTGATTAATGGGATTGAAGGGTTCTACACTTCCAGTAGTTGTGCAGGACGGATTGTTCTCTTGGAGATCCCACAGATAGGGGATAAACGCGGTGCAACGTTCCTAGGGGTCTGGCATCGAACCATAGAACCTACAGAACTCAAGGCTGCCGCGACAAAGGCGACATCAGGTCTTCTCTGGTTGCTTGCCCAAGCACCTATTCTGCATATCGGAGCACAGACGCTTGAGCTTGCAGACACGATGGTGAAAACCGCAATATCCTGCGGATTTAAAAACTCAGCAGTGAAATCAATAGGGAAAAAAATCAGGATAGAAATTTGTAGTACTGAGCGTCTCGACGCGCCCATCGGCAGGGACGGCTGTCTGTTTTGTGAGGAAGAATATCTGGCTTTGTTGGTTGAAATCTCTAATGAAGTCATCGAACGATCAAGCAAAAAAATGGCTCGATTTGCGAAGAAAGTAGGAATATTCGACGATTTTCCATGAAAACTAACAAAACATTTATATATTATGTTGATATATTAGTTGTCGGGGAATAAAGTATGAACACAAAAAAAATCTTAGGCATCATTGTATGCATGCTGGTAATGACCATGATCCCTGTAGCAGCAGGAGCGACCACAGACATAAATAAAACTCCAGAAACAAGCCCAGTGGGTTGGACCTTTATACAAGGAATCATCACACAACCATTTGATACGAATAACGGAATGGATATGGCATTCCATCCTATCTGGATTCATTACAGCACAAAAGGTTCTGGTGATCACCACTCTGGTATGATCCACAACATGTTGGAGACAATCGTTATACCTGGCGACTTCCACGGAATCATCGGCAACCACTTTATCATCGCCTTTTTCTGGGCCTCAATATTCTAGTGAAAGAGAACACCTAACCCTCTCTTTTTTTTATTTTTCCTTTTTATTACTTTAGAGTTTTAAAGAAATACTTTTTTCATATTGTTATTTTGTCATCCTCATGATCTCTTTTCTAGTGATCCCTTATATATTCTGATCTGGAAATTGAGCTTTTTCTCGTATTAAGCTAGCTTGTGAGGTGATGTATGTGATGGACTATTCTATATTTATTATATCATTTTGCTGTCTAAATTAGGACAATACCAAAATTTATCTTATGTGTACTATTTGAATGAGAATGACCATTTTATGGTGCAAAAATCAGGAGAATAAGAAAATCTATAGATTTGATAAAAACAAAATATTTATATGCTGTTGAAGAAATCAGTGTCCATGAATTGGAGAACACTACTGTTTAATCCATACACCCTCGCATTCATTTTTTTCTTCATCGCCTTGATTATCATCGTTTGGGCTTTTTATCTCTATTAAAAGAAGTCAATACAATCTCGTAACACTATAGTCAGCAAGTGCGATTAGGAGGTCTTTACTTTCAGAGGAATCCACAATGTCCAGACAGTTCTTTGCTCTTTCTCTAAATTCCGCTAACTTGTTTTGTGCATAGTCAATAGACCCACATGTTTTAAACAAATCAATAACTTCAAGCACATCGTGTTGATTTGCGTTCTCGTTTCCGACAACCGCCATCATCTTATTCTTGTCGTTCTCATTTAACTCTGACAATGCGTGGATGAGCATCAGGGTGCGTTTTCCGTTTAGGATGTCGCTTCCAATCATTTGTTTTCCTAAGATGGTTTGTTCCGTCAGGATATTAAGTAGGTCGTCTTTGATCTGAAACATGAGGCCAAAGAGGGTCCCGTATTGAGCCATGTTTTCTACTTGTTTGCTGTTCCCTTTGCCGATTAGTGCACCACCTTTTCCTGCTAGTAAATATAGCTGAGCTGTTTTTTTCTCGATCATAATCATATATTGAGGGATTGTCACATCAGATCTGACAGCAAATTCGATATCCAAGGCTTCACCCTCATAGAAGTTCTTCGCTGCATCAGCGATCGATCGAATGATTTCCTTGTAGGTTACCGAATTCAGCTCTGGAGGAGCCATGTAGGAAAGCATGCGGTATGTCTCGCCGATGAGTGCATCTCCTGCAAGAATTGCGAAAGGTACCCCGAATTTTTCATGGGTGGTTTGTAAGCCTCTGCGCCATTTATCCTTATCAATGATATCATCATGGATGAGCGTCGAATTATGTAAGTACTCTAAGGCTATTCCAAAAGGGATGGTGGTTTCTGGTACACTTCCAACCGCCTCGCAGGAAAGCATGGCAAGAATAGGACGAAGCCGCTTCCCACCAGATAAAGGAATCCATCGTAGCGCATCATAAAATACCTCTGGCTCTCGAGGTGTAAGATTACCGGTCAACGCCCTATCAAAAATCTTTGCTCGTTCCTTTAGAATCTCCTCTAAATCCATTTTTCATCCCTCAGCTGATCACGAGTTGTATATCTGATTCTAAAGCTAATCCTAAAAACTCAGCCATTCGTATCACTTTTACATTCTCTAACAGCATCGCTTCTTTTAAACCGGTGGAAATCATCGAAGTATAACACGCATAAAAATGTGCTCCCATATCCCTCGCTTGATACATAAGCTCGGCGAGCACTACACCGCCTTTCCGTTTGATAGATGTTTCCTTCCAGATGATCGGTGCTTCTCCCCATCGAGCGCGTCGTGGTTTGTATGCCTTTTTTATGATATTGATACCGCGTGACGTGAAAAATATAGAGACCTTCATCCCCATTTCTACAGCAGCAACTCCGAAATTAAAGGCTGTTAACGCCTTATCGTAAGTATCTTCTGTCACAATGATGGTCATGGTTCCTATCTTTTTGCTGATCGCTCGTTGCATTGTTTTTTCATATTCTTTTCGTATTTCCTCGGGGATTGCTTCTTCAGGCATTAATTATCCTCTGAGGCTACATCTTATTTCTTCTATAAGTATTTTAATGTAGAAAAATCGGACTAGGATACCATAGACGAAAATATTTCTCGCTGAACGGCATTGAAATTAGCATAGTAACAGGATAAGACTTGTACAAGAAGGTTTTAATATCTGTAAGAATATAAAGAATAGAAGATATAAATATGACTCCCTGGAATGCGTTACCTTGGAATACGATAGTTGCTATCATCGGTATATCACTACTGATTCCAAGTCTTTTAACAATCTTACTCATTCGAATTAAACGATTTGAAGATCTGGGTATTGCAATTGGAGTGTTTTTACTGATTTTAGGGAGCATCTCCTATGCATATCTCATTCCTCAAGATATTATTCAGGAGACGAGGCTTCCTGAAAACTATATCTGGAAAGACCAAGGTTCAATTCATTATTGGGAGAGAAATGGTATTTTTCTACAGAGTAAAGACCAAAGACGTATTCCATTTGCAATAAGATGGATATTGCCTCAACGTTCTCCCATCGAAAGAAACTTTCTTGCGACAGAAGTGATTCATGTCTCTGAGTTTAATCATGAGGCAAACAAAGCGTTGATCCATGATGTGATCTATGACGATACCGGTGAAGTTCTCAGTGTCATAAACAATACAGAAAAAGTGAGCGAATGGTATTGGATTGATTCTCATATGTCCAGCTTAAAATATCTGTCCGTAAATGCAGGCCACATGGGCATCCCCACAGTTATTAATGGAGTAAATAAGGTAGATGTGGGGTGGGTTGATTCCGATGGAGAACAAAACGGAAAAGAAAACGTTGTTCTTGTGCGTGATATGCAGTGCATTCAAACAGGATTCATAAATGGTGTTGAAGTCGCGGTATGGCAGTCGGATATCTACAATAAGCAGATCACATGGCATGGAGAAACATATTTCTGCGATGAGACCTTGCAGCTCACAGTAAATCCGACAACAGGATATGTCGTCCATGTGTACCGACATCTTGTTCTTTCTTCCTATCTTTCACAGTTTTTAAAACTATACTATCCTTCAGCGTTGCATTCTCGAGTGGTGACTAATTATTTGAAATTAAATGATCCGATTGGTGAGGCTGCTGAGTTGATCTATAAAACGACAGCGGATTCCCAGAACACACATCTTGCCGAAGCAAGAGATATCAACAATTTGATTACCTATGTGCCTCTTGGGATATGTATCCCAATATTTCTCATTGGCATCGCATTCACCTGGCGATATTGTGGGCGTAGTTATTACTGGAAACGATACAAAGAGTATGAAAAAGAAGAGGCTTCATCGCAACGGAAAACAAAACGACAATTAACTCGTATAAAAATACTCGCGATAGGGATGTGTTCCATTCTCCTTTTCTCATCTATTGGCTATATCGTTTATCAAAATAGTAGCAATCAGAAAACAGATGTTCAGATACCAACGATAGAGGGAAATACGCCTATTTCTGCGGAGGAACAAGAGCCAACACCACCGGGAACGAATCGAGTTATTGATTCAGGGCGACATATTCTTCTCCCGGTCGATGAAGGAGTTCACAAACAGAGTCGCCGAGAATGGTGGTATTTCAATGTCTTTTTTAATGATCCAGATAGTGATCTTCAAGGATACTCGATGATCGTGAGTTTCAACAAAATGAAATCCTTCGATATGCGATTCATAAGACCAGATAATCTCTTCATCCTTTTATTTGACGATTCTGGTATGAGCTATAATTTTGATACACTCAGTAAACGAAGAGGTACGTTACAGGCAACTAGTCCTGGTGTTGATGTGACGTTTCAAAATAGTTGGATTAAAGGGGTTTATCCCTCTTGGCATGTCCATGTAGTCAATGATGAAAAAGGTTTTGTCGCAGATCTTGATTTTACCGCAGATTTTCTCCCTGTCTGGGTTGAAGGGAATAGTGCGAATCTGCCGATCGCAAAACATATTGAGGGAGATTATTATGTTCCACGATGTAAGGTCATGGGGAATATGACATGGAATGGAAAACAGTATCGTGTGGGTGGCATGGGATATCATGATCATGTCTGGGAAAATATTTTCCCCCGTTCGATTTCAAAGGGATGGGATTGGGCGAATCTTCATTTTGATAACGGATGGGAAATGTATGTATCAAAATTTACCCTTCGTACGCCATTCAAGCTATCTTTTGACTCTATTATAGTTTCCCCGAATAATCGGAATATAACCGAGTTCAATCATTTTGATGTAACCTATACTGAAACCGCAAGTCCAAAAGGTCTGCCATTCATGTACTATCCAAAGAAATTGCACGTAGAAGCAAAACGAGATGATATGATATTGAAACTGGATATCGAAGTCTATAATACCTGTGAAAATGTGTGGAAATGGGCACGCACAGGGATGTTTGAAGGACCCTGTTATGCGAAGGGGACCTTCTCGTGGTCTGGTTATACGGTGGAATTAAACGGATATGGGCTCAGTGAGTTTACCCGTGTGAAATATCTCTTTGGTTTACCAGGTATTTTCCGCAAGTGAAGAGCCAGTCCCAACAGGGTTTTTTCTTAATTTTTTTGGAGCGTATTTGAGAAAATAGGTTGTTGGATGTAGGCCGTAAGCCTCCTTGTCCTTCCTGTAAAATAAAAAATTCTTTATTTTTTGAGAAACCTTACCTCAGAGCTGTATACATTGAGAAACCACCGAGAAGCCCAAGGAACGCAACTTCCTCGACATCTGAGATTCACCAAAACGTGGCAGGTACAGAAAGCAAGTACATCAAAGGAGACAAAAAGATCCTGAGCAATGGAAACAACAGTACTGCCAGATGAGAAACACCATCGAATCGACAAACTCCTGATTCAAAACACCGCTTTGGTGACTATAACCCCGGTAAAAACATCAACTCAAGACGAAGATATCTAGCGATCCAAATTCTCGCATTAAACCTCTTCATCCTACAAAAAATCAGGAAAATATATTATTCTATTTTTATTCTTCATCGAGGGTTTCTACGCCCCCATTTATTTAAAACATTTATATAATTAGAAGCAATTATAAATCATATATAGATGAGGGATGACAATAAGGGCTGCGCCCTTATCTCACTACTTTAGAGTTTTAAAGAAATACTTTTTTCATATTGTTATTTTGTCATCCTCATGACCTCTTTTCTAGTGATCCCTTATATATTCTGATCTGGAAATTGAGCTTTTTCTCGTATTAAGCTAGCTTATGAGGTGATGTATGTCTTGGATTATGCTATATTGGCTGAATATCTGCTTCTTTTAAGGTCATATTTTAGGGGGATGGTAAAGGGAGCTAGGAGATTGGTATTTGGGTAACTGGATGTGAAAAAGGGATAAGATTTACCTGCATTATGTTGAAGAGGGATGAAATTATTCCTCTAGAGTGAAAAAACAAGAAGTGGGAAAAGCAAGGAGATTATTTCTTAATTGATATACTACTATCGAAGGAAAAGAAGAACTTCTTGAGGAATTGAGAAGAATAGAAAACGCTAGAGTTCATCAAACTTTTTAGCAACTTCTTGGGCAACCTCAAGGCTGGTGTTTGATCCACCAGCATCATATGTTTTGATTTTACCTTCTTTGATCACCTGTGCGATGGCGTTCTCCAGTTTTTTCGCAGGTTTCGTCTCACCAAGCCAATCCAACATCAGTGTCACAGTGAGGAGCATCGCCATCGGGTTCACCTTGTACATCCCTGCATATTTTGGTGCAGACCCATGGGTTGGTTCAAAAACCGCGTAAGTATCCCCTATATTCCCACTTGAGGCAAAACCAAGACCACCAACCAACTGCGCTGCTAGATCAGAGATAATATCGCCAAACATGTTTGATGAGACTAAGACGTCGTAGTCCTGTGGGTTTTTCACTAGCCACATACACATTGCGTCTACGTTTGTTTCCTG
>Ga0315274_10002022_pt1 | contig 31063 bp, 17 predicted proteins | sample YL17G02_20_MG_FD_203700 | JGI IMG/M metagenome (GOLD analysis project Ga0315274, IMG submission 203700) | Sediment microbial communities from Yellowstone Lake, YNP, Wyoming, USA - YL17G02_20 | ecosystem: Environmental > Aquatic > Freshwater > Lake > Sediment | place: USA: Wyoming | collected...
CCCTGACTCTGGTGAACCCCGTTCAGATACAAGTGAACGCATGTACTGGCCAACGGGGTGTAGTCCAACAGATCCGTCAAAGCTGTATCCGCATTCGTGATGTTCTGAGCGGCAACGGCTTCCTGGCGACACGTTGCACCAGTTTGTGCTGCCCACTTCAAACCCGAGGTTTGAGCCGAATCGACCACCAAGGCCATTCCATCAGTCACGCCCACCGGCAAATCAACCGGGGTTCCCGCCGCAGTAGCCGTAATCAAAGAACCCTTGGCCGATAGCGTGGATTTCTGAACGTAACGATCATCATGCGTATGACTACCGGGAATGACTTCTTGGAAAGCCACGCCGGTTTGTAGAGCGTTGTGCGGAGCTTCGTACAAGCTCATCGACTCACCGAACATCAGGTCAACGACTTTTGGAGCAGCAAACGTGTACGCTTGCTCGACGTTGGAACTATCCTCGTAAAAGTACGAGAGAGTCAACTTGAGCATTGAACTCGCTGTTGCGCCTGTGGGGATAGTCAGTCCACCGGGATTCAAGATCGTTACGCTCACGTTTGGCGTGACTGCGCTGATCTCGAAATACTGACCGTCCGCGTCCAGCTTGATCCAATCGCCAACAACAACTTCGCCAGTATTTCCACTGAGCACAGTTGCGGTCCCGCCCCAAGTGTACGTCTGCACCAACGCGACTGGCGTACCTGTCAACCGGCCAAACACTTCTTCGTGATTCGGCGTGCCTGTGTCGATAGGATCGTTGGTTGTGTTCTCACGAATCGTCACCTTGTTGTTTGATGCCGTGGTCATCACAGCGGACAACGAGGTTGATCCGGCAATCTTCTTGGTCAATGACGCATCGAAGATTTTCTTGGTCAACGCATTGCTGGTATCCGAAGATGCCGCCGATGCGGTAAACGCATTGGCTTGATCTCCGAAAATGAACCGCTTGGCGTTGAGTACGTCTGTGGCTGCACCCGCACCCATCTTGTGAACGTGATTCGACAAGGCAAGGGCATCGCCGCTCCCGTTCTGGTTCGTGGTGCCGATATCTACCGGGGTTCCTGTGGTAACTTGTGGTGCGCGAATAAGAGCTGGCATTTCAATACTCCTCTAAAGTTGATAGGCGACTGTCACACGGTCGCCTACTGCGAGTGTGAACAAGTTGAGCCATGTTAGCGTAGTACCAGAAACAAGGTAATGGGTAAGACGATCATACTCGACCCCATTCACGGCTAATTTGTACGTATTCGGATCAAAAGCGACACTAGGCAACGTAAACACCGTTTGACCAATAGTAGCGACTGTGAACGCTACTCGTTGCCAGCTAACCTTTTTTACGTAGCGCCTATCTCCGCGGGGTATGGTAAGGGGATTAAGAACTCGCATACGTCTGGCCCCAAGGTGTTAGCGGATCATCCCGCCAACCCATTTTAGCCGCGACGTTGGAACGCGACTAGTTCTATTGCTACTGAGCCTGAAGCAGACTTGAGCCACAAACTCTCATGGTCGCCTGAAGCAGTCTCTACCGGACCTTCCCATTCACCATACGGGGTTGTGGCCGCGACTATCGGGATTTCCACGTAGTTTGCATCTGCCGTGTAATCCGCAGCGGTAAAGTACAGCTTGACGATACCTGCACCCTTATTTCGGATCTTGAGGTGTGCAATATGGAAAGGCAACCTGACCTTACGGCCGGTCCCGTCAATCGTATCCCGTAGTACATACGGTACACCACCGCGAGTCTGGACAACGCTCATGGCAAACCTCCAAGCGGTCAGTAGATACTACTTACCGATAGCCGTCCAGCAAACCTTAGCCGCTGCCGCACCTGGGGTTACGCCGTCTGCCTTGACCACGAGCAATTGCAGCTTCTGGTGCTCACCTGGCAAAACATCTTGCAACACACCGGCTACGCTAGCTTCGTTCGCAGTAGGAGCTTGCGCCATCGTTACAGAGAATGCCTGAACGTCACGCAAACCTGTATCGACAAGCAATGAACCTGTCACCGTTTCGACTGCGCCGGCTACTTCTGGGAGATGGGTACTTCTAGGGCTACTCATTGTCGCTTCTCCTGGTTATTCGTACATAGCCGCTTTGATCTTCTCGACCAAAACCGCTTTGTCTTTTCCGTTGTACTTGATCTTGTAGGCTTTGGCACAGGCCAAAAGCCACTTCATGGAATACATCGCATCCGGATCTGCCCAATCTTCGCCCTTTGCTGGGATAGGCGGGTCTTCCTGGGGCTTGGTTTCAACGGTAGCCGTAACTACCGCGGGTTTTTCGACATCAACAGGCTTGGGGGGCTCAATAATGGCCCCTGTAGACGTTATGAGCTTCATGGTGCCCTTTAGCACCTCTCGGGGTGCCTTGGGTACTCCCATGACCTGCCAAGCGTCCCTATTGGCTAATAGGCGCTCGGCATCGGCTTTTGGAACATCCACGGGGTTTCCGGCATCATCCCGAATCACCAAATCGTTGGCGATCTTGTAGATATTGCCGTTCACCATCACTTGGCTGTTCTTCTTGTGGGGTATTCGGTTCTGAAGTTGCATTGGTATCCTCGCTCTCCTCAAATGTTTCGGGGTAACAAAAAGTAGGGGCCCAGTTACCCAGGCCCCTACTTATTCAATCCATGCGGTCTACGGTTGACCCGTGAACCCAGTCGCTCTGCCCACGTTGGTAAACAGAACGTTCTTTCCTGGGGTGTAGAGAACGGGCACACCGTACAAGAGCATCATGAACCGGATGCTCGAATCCACCGTAGAGAGGGGGATTTTGACGAGCGGCGCCAGTTGTTTGAAGCTCATGTTCTCCAGGTTTTGCTGGAACAGATACGCACTGGTGCAGTACGGCAATGAAGCGTTGTAATCATGCAACGTCATCGCACCCGCACCCGCGGTATTCTTGACCCGCAGAATCAGGCGCTCTGAACCAGCCGCGCCATCCTTCTTGGACCGGAAGATTTCGTACCAATCCACCTGAGTCGCACCACCCGGAGTCATGGCCCAAGTAGTCTCGTCGCCAGCACCCACCGTAACTGCCGTGGGCCCAGCCACCAAGAGAACCGGAGCGCTGCGACCGTACCGGCTGCACGCTTGGATCTGGTAGAAGTAGTCGCCCGCATCATCGGTCTCAAACTTGCTGAGAACGCTGGTGGGGGTTGACGCTGGGGTGCTCACGGTCGGGGTACCCGGCCGCTTGGAAGCATCACCCCTGGCGATAGTGGGAGCGCCACCATCGTCAACGAACACGTCAGGTTGGAACGCCACATCACCCGCTGGCGAAGTGAAGCCCTTGATCTGCAAACCGACCATACCCTTGTCGGTTTTGTCGAACAGATCGTACCGTGCCTTCGGGAAGAACACCTTGGTAAGATCCGCAATGACCTTCGGGTTGGCATACAGGTCAGTCGGAGTACCGTAGTTGGGTGCGTCTTGAATGGTCAAAGCCCCGTCAATCAGAACATCCTCACTCAGCGGCTTGCCGCGGAGGTCAATGACGTTCGCTGCCGGCGAACTGGACTTGATCAACTTCTCGTAGCCGTCAAACTGCAACGTGCTGAGATCACTGTCAGCCTTGAAAAGGCCCTTCTCCAGAACGCGAAGTAAATGCATAGTTCCGTTCACCGCTTCTTGCGCGAGAACGTTACCATGCGCCGGTCGAATCAGACTCATGACGTGCGAAACACGCCGGGTAGTTCCAAGGTACACAACCTTGCTGAACTTTCTTTCGTAGGTCGAATCGTCCTCGGAAGGAAGATCGCCTTCGTCGATGAAACCCGCATCCGGATTCTGACCGTACGATTGAATCTGGTTGAACTCCTCAATCGTGTTATAGGCTGGGAGCTTCGGAATGGATTTCCAGAACCGAATGTGGTCCATCTTGAACGTCACGTTTTTCAACGTACGCTCTAGGGATTCCACTCTGAGTGCAAATCCGTCGCCTGCCGTAACACTACCCGGAGGGTTAATGCTTTGGCCAGCGGTCAACGCCTTGTTCAGGTCATCCAAATCGTTTTGGGTGGTAGAGCCGAAACCCTCCACACCTTCGTAATCTCTCCAAGAAACCATGCTACCGTTACTCATTGTCATCTCTCCATTGTACCCACTAAGGGGTTTTTGAGTTTGCTAATGGCCTCGATCCCTTAGTGGGCTGCGCGGCCTGATTTCTTCTCGTAGAACCCTTTGACTGCGCCCAACATGGGCTTGCTGATCAGATGGGTCTGCTCATACTTGGCCGTAGCGATAGCGATGTCTTCGCCAAACTCAGTCGCACCGCCCAAGCCCTTTTCCATGCTCTCTTCCATGAGACCATCCAAGCCATCGAGCACTTGAGACTTGCTCAAGGTATCTTCGCCTGGCTGACCCGCGAAAGACTTCTGAAGCACTTGCGCTGAACGGGTAGTAACGCCAAGACTCTTGGGCGCTCTAGCCGGTCTCGCACCGATCACGCCCATTTCCTCGCTCATGCTCTTGACCATGAGTCCGATGTCTCGAATGGCCTTAGCCATCACAAGGTTGAACTCATGCCTACGATTGTCGGACTTTTGGATCTCGTCACCCACATTGCGCAACGACTTGACCAACTCACCATGTTGCTCTTGCAGGTATTCGGATACGTCCAGAGCCTTTTGCAGCGTATCGTTTTCGCCCATGCTCTTGACGATTGCTTCACCTGGCTCCTCGGCTACCGCACTCACACCACCCAGCAATTCAAACAACTCTTCTTGCTCGCTCTTGCTGAGAGTGTCATCCGATGCCTTGGACAACAGGGCGGCTTTGCGACTGGGCATGTCACCGTCCGTAGCGAAAGCTGACAGTTTGTCCAGCGACTTCTGAAGATCTGCCGGCGTCAAACTCTTGCGGGCTTTCTCTTCCTCTTCGCTCTCTTCGCCAGCTTCAAACTCCGGTGTCTCGCCACCTTCGTGCTCGGCACCTTCCTCTTCTTCGTCATCCTCGGCCTTGGACACAACGTCCTTGGGCTTCGCATCAGCGCTTACGCCCGACGCTGGACCTACGCGAGTAGAGTTGAAATTTTCGTCACTGGGGGTCACGCCCACTTCAGGCTTGCCCTCTCCAACATACTCAGTACCTTTCTTCATGACTGCTCTCCTATGCCTAGAGTTTTCCGCAACGTTTGAGTTGTTTGGTCAACTCAACTATCCGCCCTGCCGTGTGAGCGGATGCGTGCGGAATTGCTCGCATCACCCAGGCCACGGCTTCATCATTCGTTAATGCCTTATTCAAACTTGTAGAAGGACCAATCCCGTGCTGTGCCGCAGAACCCATCGTCACTTTGCCTTTGAAGCTACGCTTACCCGATGAACCTGCTCTAGCTGCCGGATCTGCCGGCTGGCCAGCGATACCCTTGTTGTGGGGCATGCGTGGGGGCTTAGCGATTGCTGGGGGCCTAATGTTCTTGAGACCGCTAGGAGGTGCGCCACCTGTACCCGTACCCCGCAGAATCGACGTGCCTTTTTTCAGAGGCTTAGGAGGTTGCCAATCGGATTCCAGGCTTTCGGGTCTCAGGGGAGCACCGTTACCCGCGGCCGTAAGCATCTTTTCCAAACGAGCCACGCGGGTTTCAAGATCATCGTTCTCTGCACGCTCGAATGCTTCAAGGCTCTTATTCAGGATCTCTAAACCCGTGTCAGTATTTACGGGCACCGCAGTAACCGCAACATTACGCACAAGGGCTTTAGCGATCTTACAACCCACCCATTGCGGCGTACCATCTTCCGACTTTTTGACGATAGTGCGTGGTCCTGTACGGCGTAGGATCGTGCCCTCTACGCTGAACCCAAGTTGCCTACCTGTACCCTGAAGCGCTTGGCCTAGTTCCCAAATCTTGTTCCCGCGTTCCGTATCAAGAATGTATCCCTCAGCCCAATGACCAGGGTGTTGCGCCGTTTTACCGCTAGGAAGCTTTTCACCCTTGCTGAACTTCTTGGCGACTTCGGGATAACCCACAATCCCATCAGTCTCTTTGCTATGGTTATCGTTGTACCAACCATTCTTGAGCCAGTCAGACAGATCCAAAGCATCTGCCAATACTGTCTCGCCTTGTCGGTCTGGGGCTTCTGTAGAGATAATCCCACCAATACGGCGTTGCTTTCCTTTGGGTGCGTCAGCCTTTTCAAAAAAGGTTACAGGCACTTCAAACTGAAACGGAAAACTTCGCATCCCATCTCCATAAAGCAAAAGGGGCAAGTACCCGGAGTTAACTCCAAGCACTTGCCCCTTCCGGATCTAACGATCCCTACGGGTTCAACAGAGCCTATTTACAGACTCTTAATCTGTGCCAGTGCAGTTATCCAGAAATACAGAGAACTGTCAAGCGTTGCCCCTTCGTAAGAAAAAACATCTTGAAAAGAGATATGCGTTATGATAATCGGAGATCAGGAGGAACGGAATGCAAGTGCAAAAAATCGTCAAATCCCTGGTAGCTGCTCTCAAGGAATTGTCGCCAGAGGAGCAAATTACAGAGATCAATACCATAAAAAAAGCGCTACACGAAATTTCGCCATTCAAGAATGAGCCTGTTGATTGCGTCCTCTGGATTCCTGCCCCGCAAATCAAAGCAAACGACTACAACCCCAACGTGGTTGCCCCTCCTGAAATGGAGCTACTACGGATCAGCATTCGAGAAGACGGTTACACCCAACCCATCGTGACCTGGGGTACTGACGAAAATCTGGAAGTCGTTGACGGGTTTCACAGGCATCGAGTAGGTAGCGAATGCACAGACGTAAACACCAAAATTTTAGGGCATTTGCCCGTTGTGGTCATACGCAACGCCAAAACAGATCGAAGCAACCGTATTGCTTCTACCATCAGGCACAATCGAGCACGAGGAAAACACGTTGTTGATTCCATGTCAGATATCGTTATTGAACTAAAAAACCGGAATTGGACAAATGAACGAATTGCCCGTGAACTGGGAATGGATCAAGACGAGATACTTAGGCTTTGCCAAATCACTGGTTTATCCGAATTGTTCAAGGATGAGGACTTTTCGCGCTCTTGGGATATCAAGGATTCGGAAATAGGATTTGAGGAATTGACGGATGAAATCACTGAACAAGAAAAGGCTAAGAACAATTTCAGGTCAATAAACACAAGTGACAAGGCCCGCATTTTTCACACGTACGATAAATGGGAATGCTGCAAAGCGGGTTTGTACGCTACTTCCAAAGAAGGAATGACCGGACCTGAATGCGAGCTAGAATACGCCAAATTCCTGAAAAACGAATCCGAATTTAGAGCTGCCCTGAACCATGTTATTACCGAATGGAAATACTCTTGCGAGCACTACTTAACCAATACCGCTATGAACCGAATCGCTTGGCTTGACCAAGCCTCTGTTTGCTACGCCCTAGAGATACCTGCCGTTTTCCGTGGCGGGTTCGCCTATTTGTCTGAAACTGAGCAAAACAAAGCGAATAACACGGCTTTGGAATACCTGAACCTATGGTTACGAAGAAACAAACGCCCAGAGGTTTCCTTGCAGGAAGCTATCACGGATAGCCAGGTCGATATTTACTGAGGAAGCCATGAACATAAAAAAGTACCAAAAAACCAGTGTTTTGGAAGCAGCCAGATCCAGAATCACGTTGTTGTTCGATCACTTCGAGAAAATATATTGCAGCTTCTCCGGAGGTAAAGATAGCTCTGTCATGCTGCATCTGCTGTTAGAGGAAGCAGAAAAACGAAACACGAAAATAGGTGTCCTAATTATCGACCTAGAAGCACAGTACAAGGACACCATTGACCACATAAGCAAAATGGTCACAAAGTACCAAGCGCACATAGACTTGCATTGGGTTTGCGTACCTCTGCTCTTACGGAATGCAGTTACCAATTACGAGCCGCGATGGGTATGCTGGGAGCCTGAGAAAAGGGATGTTTGGGTACGCGATATGCCTGCCAACGCTAAAACCGCAAAAGACTACCCGTTTTTCGTTCCCAAAATGGAATTTGAAGAATTCATGGTTCTATTCGGAGACTGGTATTCTGAAGGGAAACTTACTGCGGCTTGTGTAGGTATCCGGTGTGATGAAAGCCTCAACCGCTATTGCGCCATAGCTACTTGGGAAAAACAAGGACGCCAATACCACGATTTGATTTGGACAACCAAGATCATAGGAAACTGTTACAACGCCTACCCAATCTATGACTGGCGCACAGAGGATATTTGGCGCTTCCACGGCAAGTACCCCGGTAAAGAGCACAACGCTGTGTACGACAAAATGAACAAAGCGGGAGTACCCCTAAGCCAGCAACGCATATGCCAACCTTATGGTGACGACCAAAAACGAGGGCTTTGGCTATACCATATCTTAGAGCCCCAAACGTGGTTCAAAGTCGTGGCTCGCGTGAATGGCGTCAATTCTGGGGCACTTTACATCCAAGAAACAGGAAACATAAACGGGTACAACAAAGTCACGAAACCCCCACACCATACATGGCAAAGTTTCTGTAATCTGTTGTTACGGACAATGCCCCAGAAAACGCGAAAGCACTATTTCTTTCGATTCAAGAAATTCATTTCTGGTTGGAAAGATCGTGGGTATTCCAAAATCCCAGAAGAGGCACCACCTGAATTGGAAAGCAAATGTTGGGCACCATCCTGGCGACGATTATGCCGTGTGCTACTTAGGAACGACTATTGGTGCAAAGGACTTGGACAAACACAACCCAAAAGCGAAGCCTACGTGAAATTCAAGGAACTCAAAAAAGCGCGTCTTAGTATCACTACCAAATCATCTTGCGATAATGAATCTCTCGCCGGGGATGTCTAAGTCTGCTTTGAGCTGCAAAGGTAGCTCTATATCGTGCTTACACCAATGGCATTTACTGTGACACTTGCCGTCTGGCGTGAATTCTACGGGACCATCCGAGCGTATGCGTGTACGATCTCCGGTCTTCTGCACGACTTTATTTTTGCAATTTGGACAACGCACTAGGACATATCAACAGGGATCACAAAGCGTTGCAAGGGCTGTGAGTCTAGGAAACGTAGAGCTTTCTCCAAAGACTTCTCCTCGCTTATGGATTCTATCAACCGCCGCATGGCCGCATTGATACGCTTACGCTCCTCACCTTGAGGGTATATCTGGCATTCCCGCTTGGTGCCGTCTTTCTGCGTCCAGGTTCTTCCCGTGGGATATTTGGACTGAGTGCCAGACACGAGATAGCTGGACTTTCGCCCCTCCTCGGTCAACGTATCCTCGATGAAAGATTCGAATGCCCTAGCGAACATCTCATGCCCACGAGTCCAATAGTTGTCTTCTGCTTTACTGAATGACGAGGCATCCTGATAGAACTCAGAGTGATGGTTCTCAGCCATCGCCCGATGCGCTTCAGTGATCTGCTTATTCTCCGCAGGGGTCGCCCGTCGCCTCTCTGCGTTCAGTTGTTTAATCAAAGCATTGGCCTCGGTTAGCTTCTTTTGTGCCTCTGGATTCTTGGACCGGATAGCTGCCATCACGTCTGCGTAGGCATCCTTCACCCGTGGTGAAATTCCCTCGGTAGCCCCATTAGACACCATGCGGCCAGCCTGAGTGCTAGTTGGGTCATGTGACACGGACAACAGATTGTCCATGGCATGCGCCCATTCGTGCGCGAGGCATCCACCACCCGCAATCTTAGTGATGTTGATGATCGCTTTTCCACTCTCATAATGAGCTGCGAATTTGCCGATACCACGAGCCCCGATACCAATAGACAACCGACCATTCAAACTCACACGTTTTACGTCCACGCCCAAAATATCAGCGAGGTCCGAGAAAGCGCCATAAGCACCCTTGAGGTGCGAGTAAGCGTCCTTGTCGGTCACCCAATGACCAAACTGAACATTCTTTAACCCAAAATCTTTGGCCAGCTCTTGGGGTGTGATGTCCCCCACCGGCTTTCCACCTTTTCGATCAATCTCGCCAGGCACGTCACGTTCCCATTTGAAGGGGGCTTCTCTGGGCTTGCTCGCCGTTCTCTTGACGCCTAACCGCTCGTGCAAAGCCTTGACCCTATCCTCTTGGCTAAGCTTGTCCTGTGCCCATCTCTCAGTGGCGCCAAGGGCATCTCGAAAAACCTTGGGGCCATGATGCTTAGGAGAAGAGTGCCCCACGATACCCACGAAGGTTTTGCCAAATCCAGCCGCCATGCGGACATAGGCGTTATTTTCGTTCACTTTGGATTCTAGGTTTGGATCTCTGGCGAATACTGTGATCGCCCCATCATTCCCATAGCTAACATCCAAGTGCTCATCTACTTTCAATGCTCTAGCGATAACCTGATTGAGCGGCATAAAACGATACTCATCTCCACCTCGTGCCTCAAAAGCATCTTTAAGGGCACGCACCTTTTCATCTACAGCTTTCCATTCGGGAGAATCGTACTTCCAACCTTTTCCATACTTGGAATCAGAAATCTCCTCGATCTCGGCCAAAGCCTTTTTTCGCTCAGCGTAAGGCATCGTGAGCTTTTTACCTTGAGACACCAAATAGTCGTCATAAGCTTGGCCCACTTCATCGGCACTGAGAGTCTTAATACGCCGCTGACCCTGAATTAAGTGGTGCCAGTCCTCAATGAAATCCATGATGTCTTGTTTAGTTTTGCATTGGTCTATGGACTTGGCGAAAAAGTCCATGCCCTCGAGATAGTAACGCCTAGCCTTCCCTTCGTTTGCGGGTTTTTCAATAATGCATTTCTCCATGGCATTCCGTAACAACACTACCTCTGGCTCCATGCCACGATCCAAAAGCTCTTGAGGTTCCCAAGTGGGCATGAGATTTTTCTTGGTAACTGCCCGCGCTTGATCCTCAGGGTTCATGTGCTCCAAATCAGTAACAGTAAGCGCTTGTGCTTTCTCCCATCGCGTTCCCGTGACATGGGTGCCCACGTCCACCGCTAGTTCTTTGCGTCCGGTCTTAGCCTTCGTTGCTGGTTTCGTTTCCACTGTCATTTCCTGCACAGGTTTCGGATGTGCCGCGAAAGCTAAGTCCCGCTGAGTAGGTTTCTCTGTAACCTTCGCCACCATTTTCGGAGGTTCAGGTTTCTCTGTAACAGCCGGTTTCGTTTCCGGTTCAAAACCTATTTGTTTGGCCAAACGATCCATCTGCTCTGGCAGTAAAGAGATCCAACGGTTTCGACCTTCAGCCAATTGCAATTTACCGTTAGCCGTCAGTCTCAGGTTTTCAGGATGCCTGTAAGTCGTAGAGCGCAAATGAGTAGTAAGCGTAATCTCCCCACCGTTTTTGACGTGCTCTAGCACTTTTTCTGAAATCGCTTTATCCCGTATGTTGCGCTCCTGCTTGTACTGTTCATATCCCGCATCGGATTCCTTTTTTGCCGCATCCATTTTTGCTTCATGCTCGTCATAATCAAACTTTTCAGGCGTAGCGGTCTTCTCAGGCACCGTCGCGACCAGCTTCGGGCCTTTCTTCTCAATTGCCCGGTCAATGATACGCGCTAAGCGCATTGCCGCTACAGGCACGGCTTCACCGCTAGCATCTAGCTTGGCCAAATACTCTTCTTGCTGTTTTTTGATACTAGCCAAGTCTTCATGCGACAAATGCGTCAACTCCGTCACCTTATCCTCTAGCTCCTCTTTGGGAATAAGCGTTGACGGTTGGTTGGGCTCCCAGTGTTGCGTGTGCTGCGGATCTGCCCACAAACCACCTCTAGGACCAACGTAAGGACCACCCGCCTTTTCGAGCAGATCGAGGTACCGCACCTTACTCGGGATGATCACGAAGATATTGGGCGTCATGGCTTTGTAGATGTCATTGGTTGTTGCATTGAAAGTACCCTCGTTGCCTACGGCTTTGATCTGATTCGGCGCCCATGCAATCCAAACTTTGTGGGCATGCGTCCCTACGTTCCAGCCGCCCGTGTGCGCTATCCCATCGTAACCGCGCTTCTGCGCCCAATCCTTGAACCCTTGTTTTTCGGTGTTGTAGTAATGCCCATCGGTCATGATGTAATGCACGTCACCCCAAGTGAGAGCATCCGGACTCGACAAATGCACTATGCCATGGTCTGGCGTACCGTCTTTCTTGGGTTCTGCAAACAGTAAATGCTGTTTGGCTTTCAAGAAATCCTCATAAGAGAAATCCTTGCTGTACTCATCATGTCCCATCTTTCGAATACCCGATAGGTCATTGAGGTTCTTAGTGTAGAACGGCACTGAATCCTTATGCTCCCACTTCTCTGGTATCGGTTTTTGGTCCCCAAGATATTGTGGGCGGTAGCGGTCCTTTTGGCGCTCCTGCATGTACCCTGCTAAGTCTCGGAAATCCGCTTTCGAGATAGGCGTATCCATGTCAATCGGTTTGCGCACGTTCAGATAGCACTCAAACACTTGAGGTGGCGTAACCGCTGGTTTGAAATCGCCTACCTTGTCCTTAGCCAATCGCGTCATGAGCGCTCGCAATCCCGCAGGCGAGCCATGGTGCATGTACTTCTCAGGTTGCCCCTTGGCATCCAAAATAGGACCGCTAGGACTTCTGTACTCCTGCAAAAACTTAGCGACGTTCACGCCTTGAGGTTCCATCGCTCGTTTGAGCGCAGCCGCCATGTATGATCGGTCTCTATCCGTATAGGCTTGATCCTCAGCTACAGCCCCATACCCCGGTGTACTCGCGATTACTTTCGTAGCCCATTTAGCCGGTAGGTGCGTTATCTCCTTGCCTGCGGCATCTGTAATACCGTGCATCGAATTCCATTTGGCATCGTCACTTTGTTTTTCGGTATACTCTTTCGCGATCCCCGTATCCTCTGTGAAGTAGAACCCCTCACCGAAAATGTTGTAGGTACTGACCTTGGCTGGGTCAAATGCCGTGAAGCCCCCTACGGCCGTACCATGATAAACCGGCATAGGTGCCATGTTGTGTTGCTCAGCCGGTTCACCCTTAGCGTTGACCACTTTGCTGGCATGCTGGGGGTCTTTCTCGTAATCCCCAAACCAACCGCGGAAGGACTTAGCCTTGATCCCCTGCTTTTGGTAGGCTTCCTTCGGATCGTCTTCCTCAGCCTCGGCATTGAGCCCAAAATCAAACGAGGTATCTAGGTCGCCTTCGATCTGTTCTGGATCAAAGGTTGCGTCCTCATCTGCTAGCTTAGCAATATGGTCCTGTAGCTTGGCTTCCTCATGCTCCCCACCTAGCTCAGCCGCGTAACTGGCATCTGCCTCAGCTTGCGCCCTCACGTTGATCGCTATTTCCGCGTCTTCTGGTAAATGCAGCTTGATCCCGTGGTCTGTGAACCACTCTTGGAAGGTTTGGATCGCTTTCCTACTGTTGGTTCCATCCCAACGCTTATCCCTGGACACCAAACGGTCCCAAGCTTCTGCCGGCGACGATACTCGCGGATCTGGTGCGGCTTTACCTAACCGTCGCTTAGGCTCTACCAACCCCAGCGCTTGATTCAAATGGTCCAAGTCACCACCCGTATGCGCGGAAGGTTTCGGGCCCCTACCCGCTTTCCACGCTCGATAAGCGCTATCAGCTTTGTGGAATTGGTCTAGGAAATTCTCGTTGACCTCATGGGCTCCCTTGAGAGCACTGTAGGCTTGTTCCTTAGACCCAAAAAACGCACCCTTGGCTTTCCTTGGCCCCTTGACCTTGGGCAGTACCAGCACTGGCGTAGACGCTTTGTTCTCAGCATCGGCCGGCACATGGAAACGGTTATCCGGGTCTTTCAGCGCCGCTGCGCTCGCCTGTAGCGCTTTGTATTGGGTCGCCAATGACCTATGCAATGCCGCGGCTTCCCTGTGCATATCTGCCTGAGGTACGCCCATATCCGCGGCTTGCTGGTTTGCTTCGGCCGCTGCCAAATGGTTTTCAACGGAAGGTTCAACGCCAGTGAGTACCGTAAGATTGTTAGCGCGTTTGACTGCTAGGCGTTCAGGGGTTTTGATCTCGTAACGGTCCTCATGCTCTTTCAATGCGTTGCGTGCGTTCTCTCTCTGTACGTCGTTACCGTGGATCTTCGCCATAGCAAACGTATGCTTGAGCCTGGTGTGCGCCTCGTCGATAGCCGCTTTGTGCTCCTCAGAAAACATCTCGTGCAAGTGCTCTTGCTTTACGCTCATCCGCTGGCCGGTCTCGTCATGTCTTACGGTCGCATAGCCATTCGGATGTACCTTTTCAACTTCGTAGTGCCCAACCTTCCCGTCATGCGTTATCTTGATCTTCTCACCTTCGGCTACAGGCTTGCCCATGTACTTGTTGGTGACTTTGTAGATGTAGTACCAACGCGGGCTTGCCTTGCCCGATGGGTAGCGCCGTAGGTACTTGTGCATAGCCCCTTTGATTAGGTCCACGGCACGATCAAACTCGAAAGCATCCGTAAGCCTACCGGACCAACTCATGCACAGGTCAAAGTCATCTGCGGAGATCACATGCAATTCATCGTGCATGCTTTTCGAGAAATCGGGTTCCCAAGGTTTCCTATGAGCTAACATTTCTGAAGGTGCTCCCTGATAAGAATTGTAGTGGGCTTCACGCTTAAAGCGATCCCACAACAAATCCTCTGCGGCTTTCAATGCCTGTCTAGCAACCGTTTCTCTTGGGGTTTTCAGGTCTTTTGGAAAAGGCCAACTCTCTGGGATCTTCGCTTCTTTAACCTGTGTTGCTATTTTATCCGTTAGCCATTTCCGCATCACGGCTTTGACTTCGTACTCCGCTACACCAGACGAATGCTCGCCCACGTTCACCGCGTTATCCGTGCCCTTGAATCCCCACTTCAACCGTGGGTGTTGCACTTCCTTACGTGTATCCCCCGCGTAGCTCACATGATGATCATGTCCAATAAAATACGAGGCTTCAGGAAACTTAGCTTCCACAACCAACTTTTCTTTGATCTGGGCTACCCAATCATCTAGTTTCTTGCGGGCTTCACCCAACACTTTTTGCTTGGCTTCTTTCTCCGCTTGCTTAATCGAATCGTCGTCTAGGTTATGCGTGCCCCCTGCCATGCCTGGTCCACAACCGCTACCTACGCATGCTTGCTTCCCTGTCTTTTGGTGTTCCATTTTGTAGACAATGGCATGCTCTTTACCACAACGATCACAAGTGGCACCCTCACCAGTCGCTAGGGCTATGCGCTTGCCCGTGTACCAGTCGATAGGTCGCAGATCCTTTACGCTATGGATCTTCCATTCCGGTTCTTTCGGAGCCTCATGCTTAGGTGTTTCATCCGCGTACTCATAATCGTAGCCGCCACCGGCTTTCGCTTTACGGCTAAGGTACTTGTGGCCCGGTCGCTCGGCACCCCATGTGCTCTTTCTCAAATTCTCTGGAATGACGTAACGCATTGCCTATCCCATCTTGATCGTGTTTTTCACAGCCGCGGTATTTTTCAGCCCCTCTTTGACGAGTTGCTTTTTCTTGGCTTCAATTGCATCTTCATCCGCCAAAGTAGTCATAGCCGGCCAACCATCCGGCAAAACAATAGGCTTAGCCAACGTACCTTCAGGCAACGGCTCTTGGAATTCGTAATCTTCCTTGTTCTTACGCCCCTGAATATGCCGTTGCGCTAAGTTGTCCAACATCTCACGGGGTTGAATGTCCCAACCCTGCTCTTTCATCGTTGGCGGTTTGCCTCGCTTGGGTACGTTGAACAGGTAGTTGGCGCCTACGCCTGGACCTGGTGCCCGATGCCCTGCCATGGTCTCTACCATCTCAGCCGATACGTTACCCGTAGAGCTTAGCCCTGGTGCCGGCGTATCGCTCTTTTGCAAGGGGATCACAAACCGTGTTGCTGACTTCCCTTTTTTGAGCACGTTGCCGTCATGCTTGTTGCTCAAGTACGCCCATCGTTTGAAGTGGTCCAACGACATAGGGTCTACAGACAAATCGAACCCTGGCCGGTCATAGTGAAAACGATAAGCGGCTAGAGCCGCTTGCTCGTGAGGAAATCCAAGCATGATTTTGCTTTCATCGTAGATGCCTGTAGCCGGGTTCTGTTGCTGTACTACGTAAACCATCTGCGCTCTGGGATCTGGACCCAAGAATACGTCAAGCGCATCTCCGTCTATGCCGTCTGTATCTTCCACGTACCCATACGCGAAAAGAAGCGTGGTATCGCCCTCACTACCATCCGGAGCTTTCCAATGCCGGGTAGTGCCAGGCGCATTCTCGATAGCAATGGGCAATCCTTGGAAATCGACGTGACCTAAGCGCACGCTCTTAACCAAGTCCATTTCCTCAGTCATCGCTAATTCGAGATCCCCTTTGGCGCTATAGTCCACACCAAACTCTCCACCCGGTACTAGCTCACCTTGTTCATCGAAACCCCAACCATCGGGAATACGAACAAGAGCACACTGGCAATGACAATGAGTTGACGGAATTACTGGCAACCAATCACGAGCCTTACGCCCATGATTTGTTCCATTACGCTCAAGCTGTGAAAGCTTGAAAATGCGGGGTTGGCCATCAGGCCCATTGTATAAGCGGGAGCAATGAGGGCAGCAGTCAGGCATGGATCTCTTAGCTACCCGAACATCCCCACCAAACTTTTTCGCGTAATGGTCGGCTGTACCCCGCTGCATTGCGTTCTGAGTCTCTGTAATCGCGATCCTATCCCAATCCCTAGCCCAGTCTTTCGTTTCCCATCCCAACTTGCTTTTCAATTGCCGTGCTGATTCCCGCTTGGCTATGGATTCGGCTGTAGCCGTCCTAATCTTGTCCCGCATCTGCGCTTGTAGCTGGGTGTCTACGTTCAGCGCTGATTGCCCGGTAGCGAGGTCTACCCGCCTACCCAACCCTACCGCGTATTGCGCGGCCGTATGCTGTGCCACCTGTACCGCTCTCTGTTCTATGGGGCTCAAGGGTACGGGGTTTCTCCGCATGTAGAGTTTCAATTCTTCGTAACCCATTTTCGCTACCCGCGGATCGTCCAACGCTGCTAATAGCTGGCCGTACACGTAAGCATCTTCGACACTGTTGATTTTGACGTTGATTAGACCCTTGGAACGTAGACGTTCCAAGGTCTCAGGGTCTACAGCGCTCGGATGTATGACGTTAGCTACAAACGCGCTGTGATGGTCTGCGATGATTTGCCGGATCTCATGGAGCTGTGCATCGGTAAGCAACATGGCCGCATCTTACACGGATTTAACGTGAACGCACCATGCCCAACAGTTCATTCACGCTCTTACCGTACAGCACACCATTGCGCTCAAAGTCCCTAGCCTCATAGCCACGCTTGATCAACGCTTCCTTCATCCTTCGATAGGCAATGCTCTCACGGTCAATGATGTCCTGCACAGGGTCTACGGGTAACGCTTTGATCAAGGGTAGCTGACCTGGCAAAGGCTTGTTTTCAGGTGCGGGCTTCTGAGGTACGGGTTTAGGCGGTACGGCGAACATCTCTCGCTGTTTCGGCTTACCGGCGACCACCTTTTGTGGATTGAATAGCCCACGTTGCCCAGGCAAAGGCGCTTCCTCTGGGTTCTGTTTCACTTTGACCGGCGTACGGATTTTGTGCTTGGGCTTCTCTGTACTTGTAGGTGTAAGGGTCAATCTATCCTTGGGCTTTGTTCCTGCGACCGTATTCCAAAAGGCTGTTTCCTCATCATGTTGTTTTTTGATTTTGGCCAACGCTACATCTAGGCCAATGCCCTTAGGAATTGTGGCTTTCGCTTCAGCTTCCAATTTCTTGGTAGCCATGCCCAAATGGTGCTTCGCGAAGTCGTGTTTCTTGTCCCGCATCCACTCTAGTGATCTCGCTTGATAATGCTCCCAATGTCTTTGCCCTTCGGAAAAGTCGCGTCTAACGAATTCTTGCCCATGCTTCTGATACAAGAAACGCAAGCGTGCCATATCGTCAGAAGCGCCTGAATCCCTATTCTTAGGATCGCCGGCATTCTTAGCCGCCTTACCCACGTCAAACATCACCACGTTTCCGTTGGCATCTAGGCCGGCTTGAGGCTCATCGTTCAGCGCATACCCCTTTTTGTGCATCCCAATTAGGGAATCCTGCACAGCGTCTAATTGCTCACGGGTAAATTTCTCTGGGATCTCTACCCAAGGCTTGATCTGGAATCCCTTATCCCCGTGTTTTACAAATTCGGATCTCTGTATTCCAGGCACACCGGCATCGGCTAGCTCGTTACCGATAGCCACTTGCTTTTGAAGCATCGTAGCCGCTTCCTCTGGACTACGGTGCCCCGGATTCTCTGGCTGGTAGGGAACGGTCGTGGACACCTTCACAACCTTATCCCCGTGCTTAAAGGCCATGCCGTCATCGCCTTTGCCTAAAAACTTGGCCTTTCCAGAAGTTACCGCGTCAATGTCTGGGTTGCCGCTCGGTGGGAGATCAACCCTACCAGCCAAATCATTCTGGAAATGTTTGAGGCTCGCTTTGGGCATCCAAGGTCCGTAATCAGAACCCTCATGCCGGCCAACCTGTACCTTATCCCCTTCAGTTTTGAGCACTCTGTATGTGCTCTTATCCTCTTCCCTTCCAGAAATGGCCGGATGCACCGTTACGGCTAGGGTATCCCCTACTTTGGGTTCTCCCTGTACGCCAGCACCCGTAGGCTGTTTCAATCCCTCGATAACCCGATTGACTGCCGCGTTTACATCGTAATGTGCTGGGCCTTGGCGTTCCAGGGCTTGGCGTATTGTGACTTCTGCCGTTTTCGGATCTTCCGCTAACAGTTCTCTGTACTCGTTAGCGTACTCGTGCATTTGATCCAAAGCCCTAGCTACCCGCTGTTCCGTTGCTCGGTCATTCAGAATCGGAGTCAGTTCATAGCTGGCAATCTCGTCTGGCGTTAAAGGACGGTCATAAACAGCTTGACCATGCCGAAAGGCTTCGTGGGGTTCGTGGGTTGCCCCTTTGGGCACATTCGCGTGACTCACCGGGCGTAAATGCGCTCCATAGCGAAAGACACCGTTATGCGAGGCATCCCCAGATTCTTCCCAAGAAATCGTATGTGCGGCATCCGCCCACTTTCCACCCCGCGGACCAATGAAAGGGCCACCTTGCGCTTTGGAAAGGCTATCCAAAGATTTCTCTACGCCTTGTTGGGGAGCTGCGCTTGCTGCGCCGCTGCTTTCTTCGCTTCCCGCTTCGCTCGTGCCTCGTGGTACATCTTCACCCAAGTCTCTACCAACATCGAATACGGAATAGCCGGCTTCCCTGAGTCTTTCAATCTCTCTGTGACCGTCTTCTGCTTCCCAGGTGACTGGTGTTTGGACATCGCCTTGCTCCTCTTTTGCTTTGGGAAGGTTGACCCTATCTGCTTCATCCAACGTCCTTCCTACCCCATGCGCAAAATGTAATCCGTTCTGAATAACCACTTTACCATTAGGCATATCTTTAATCAAGATGGTCTTGTCTGTCAAGTCTTTCAGATCGGAAAACATTTCTTGGAGCTTTTCAGGATCTTCATGGTGGGCCATGAATTCATCGCCATGAGGATGAGCGGCATGTACGGAATGACCATCCACCTTGGTCAACAATTCGCTGAATTTCCGCAAGATCGAATCTGTATCCTTTTTGCCAAACGCATCGTTGAATGCTTTGACGCCACGCAAATCAGCCGAGGCTACGTAATGACCGGGGTTCAATGCCAACGATTTCTTGAACCCGTCATCGCTCAAAAGCCCGCTGCTTTTCTCTTGGTGGATTGTCTGGAAAGCTTCTTCGGGATCAAGCTTGGCGAATTGCGCGTGATGCTCAGTAGTTAATTCTACACCTTTGCCTGGGCCCATTGACTGCATCCGTGCGGCTATGGGTTGCATAGCTTCATGGGCTCGTGCCTTATCGGTACCCAAAGCCGCGGGGTGTTGCATACGGTGTCCCAAACGTCCCGCTTCTACCTCAGCATCCTTGTGCGCTTTATGCGCGTTGCCTAGTTTTTCCAGAGTAGCTGCGGTATCTGGACCGTGCTTTACGGCTGTAGCCGTCACTTTGACCCTACCACTAGGGTCAATCGCTAGGCTCATACGCTCAGCGATTTGATCTGCATGCGCTTGGTCCCGTACGTCGCCTTCGATATCGCCAGCCCTCTTTATCCCATCTGGAATATGCTGGCTCAGCTCATTGCCCATAAGCCTGAGAGCGCCATCCGGGGCCTCGTGGCCAAATTTATCGTTGAACGCTTTGAACCCTTCCATGCTGAAACGTGCGGTCATCGGACGTTGGGGATCTCGCTGGCGTAGCTCAGCTCCCCGCTCGTTCAGCAAACCTGTATTACGGTCCTTGAAATAGGCGTTTCGCTGTTCATCAGGGGATAACTGCCCGTGTTGCTCACGTAGCTTACCCAATGACGCGGGTTCTGAGGCTACCTCTGGGTTTTGCTCTATTGGTTCCGATTTCGTTTCCGGAATTACCTTTGGGATTCGCACATCTTTCCAGGTCTGACCCTCTTTCAGATCCCCTTTCATTTTTGCGCTAAACGCTAATTCCTTACGCTCACTTTCCGCTTGTTTGGCATCCTGCCCTAGTTTGTCGATTGCTGTATTTAGGTAACCCATAGCGGTAGGAAGATCGATCCCGCCCTCGTTATATGCATAAGTAATATCCAAATTCAGATCGAAGAAATCTTCTTTGGGATCTAAATTCGCGATACGTTCTTTGAGCCTGTTTACAAGTACCTCCCCTTTAGGATTCACAAACCCAAGGTCAACCATCTTCGGTGGGCCCCCACCCTCCGGATGTATGAAACTGTCTTCCTTGAACTCTGGAGACCCCCAACCTTTCTTTTCCAATTCCTTAGCGATAGTATCATATGCCTCACGCAAACCCTGAGAACCCCACGTACCCGATCTACCCTGTATGAATTCTCTGGTAAGCACATCATGTTGCGGATCGTATTTGTGTACCTTGGCTACGTACTTTTCTGCCGGTGTCCCCATAAGCGCTTGGTTAGCTTCTGCCTCATTGCGGAGCTTTTGCATGTCACCCGGCCGGCGATTACGGCTAACCTTATGAGCCCTGCCCTGTTCATCCGCAAACACCATACCTTCCCCACCTGAACCCACGTAACGCAAACTCGGAGCATGGGCTCCAGCCGCAGCCGCACGCATAGATCCCTGTACCACTTGAGGTTGAACAGCCGCATGTGCGTCTTGTTGGATCTGTTCATGGGGCACCGCGTCTTCCCAATGGATCGTGTGCTCTGGGTCTGCCCACTTGCCCCCTCTGGGTCCGATGTAAGGACCACCCGCTTTATTCAAATCGTCTGGCGTTACGGACTTCGTAATCGGTTGCCCTACGCTCGTATTCTCTACCGCTTCGGCCAACACCTTGGCGATGTCCAGGTGGATGCGCTCTAGGGTCTTTTCGTACTCGTCTTTCGTGATCTTGTGGATGTCCCGCAGCGCTTTGTACTTCAACGCTGGTTCTTTCTCGGGCAACGCTTTTTCCAATGTTTCGGCTAGTTCTGGGCTGACTGGGTACAGCTCGTGGGCCAGAGCCTTGATTAGCTCCTCGCCCTTTTCGCTCAGTTCTTGCGGAGTAGCTTCTAGCCGTACACGCATTGGGAAACCCCTACGCTATGGGATCTCCCCAGCAAACGTACACGCCGCTAATATCTGTTTCGCCTTCGTTCTTTACAGAGACTTCTGTAATCTCACACTCCAGAAACAGCTTAGCCTTACCCGTATCCGATGCCTTGCGCATTTGAATCGCATCCGTAGATCCGTTCAAATACACCTTCGCATCCCCGCTCAGTTCCAGGTACAACCCCCTAGCTATCGTCACGTCACCAAAGGAAAGCGATTCCTGACTGGTAGCCGAAACCAGCAATACAGAGTTGACCTGACTAGCAAAGGTATCGGTTTGGATCGTGGCCGCGGTTTGGTCATCCTTGAACAACGCACGCTTCATGTTCGTATCGAGCGCAAGCTGTACTTGGACCGTGTGTTTCAAGCGCATATTCTAGCTCCTACAAACTGAAATCGACCTTTACGCTACGCTTTTGCACCGCTCGCTGCAAACTCTTCCGTAGCTGCAAACTCTTCCGTAGCTGTAGGCTCTTGGCGGCTATCTCTTCTTCTTCCGATTGGTCATCGTCAGCATCTTGATCGTCGGCTTCCTGTTGGGCCAACAATTGCTGGAAATCGACTTGATCCCCTTGACCGTCAGCACCAGGCGCAGCGTCAGCACCAGGAGCGTTAGGATCTGGCTGGCCCATCCCCGGCATACCCTGGCCACCACCTTGAGCCGCTTGGTCCTTAGCAGACGAGAATTGCAACCATGTGGAATCCAAAATCACTTCGCCTTTGCCCTCTGGCAATGGCGGTAGGTCATCTTCGGCCCTAATCTCATCCACTGTGCGGATCGTCTTGACGAGTTTGGTATTGAGGTCCGCTATCTCATCCCTGGTTTTCGCATCCAACCCTACAAACTTGAACTCAAAGTTTTCGTTCAAAGGCCAAATGATATGGTGGTTGAGTTGGGATTCTAGGAATCGAAGCAACGGACGTAGCCCACGCTCTTTTGACTCAGTGATTTTTTCCTTGTTGTTGGCTTCCTGCAACCCGCCACGTTGACCCGTGTTACCGTATTTGAAATTGATCTCTACGGGGTCCATTGTGAAAATTGCGCAACTCAGTTTCAACAGGAAGTCCATGTACGCTGAAAATTCCATGTCGCGGTTAGAGTTTTGCAAACTAATCCATTGCAAATCTTCCGCATTAGTAATGGGAGTCCTCCACGAATTTTCTACCCCACTCACCATCTGATACCAATGCCTGCGGAAAGCTTTTAACTGTCTCTCTGGGATAGCTCCCTTGAAATTCAAGATACCTTTCTGACTTGAACCTTGCGAAAAGGTTTTGACGTTGTATTCCCACGAAAACAGCAAAGCCGTAACTACGTTCATCAGCATTTCAAGTTCTGAAACGCCGTAACCAAACAACCGAATATCCGTGGATGGGTTGCGTACACCAAAAATCATTTCCTCTTGGTTGTACTCACTTATGATCATCCCATCGTATACCTGCACATAACGGATAGCTTGTGGGTTCGCTTCGTTCAAATAGGTACTAGCTGTATCAGCCAACCGAATAGTGCTGGCGTCTACTGCATAGAACTCCGCAGGTTCACCACGCCTATTAGGTACTACTTCTGCGCACGCCTGGTCGAACCGCATTGAATCGTACATGAACTTACGGACAAACTTCTCAAAGGTATCCCTACCCCGTGGGTTATCAGTCACACCTGTACGCTGTATGAAAACCTCGCTCTGTTGAATCCATTGCCTCTCGGCCTCAGTAGGTTGCTTACGAGAATCCCTAACCTTGATCCTGTAACCCATCTCATAGCGATCACGGCTAGGTTGGCAAAATGCAGAGATTTGCTGAATACGTGTTTGGATAATGGCTTGGATCGCTGGCGTTTTGGCAACGATGCTCTTGAGCGTACCGTAACTAACCGCACTAGGTTTTTCCTTGTAACCAAGTTGCTCGATAATGGCAAAAGGATCCCAAAACAAGGTCTTAGGATCTGCAACAGCTTCCTCATCCGGTACAGGATTCGACATAGCAGTATCAGGATGCGTACCACCTGGGGCATCGTCCTGGTCATCGTCACCCGTTACCGTAGGATCTGGATACCCGGCTTTCATCATTGCCGCTGCATCATCTTCCGCGAAATCCGTAAGGGCCTCGCCCGTAGCGCCGGCTAGGTTACGGGCTACGTTGCGTAGTCGCTCTTGCCAACCCATGGGTTTACCTCTTGCGAAATACTACCGGGCTCGGGCCTTCAATCCGCACGTCTTCCTCTACGGGTCGCGGTTTCAGGATAGGGTCACACGCGCTCTTTTCGAGCCTAATGGCATCCCCACCACCCATGTACGCGCTGCGTGGGAGCATGCGGTTGACTACCGTACCTTCCCCACAACCTGGACAAGCCGTCAACATCGCAGAGTACCTACACCCGCAACCCTCTGACTTGCAAAGGACGTTTTGCCTAAGCACTGAACCTGGGAGCGCCAACGTAGGACTTGCCCCATGGTAGAAATCGGACTTCAACAGCGCTTCGGCCTCGGCATCCGTATTCCCGTGAATGCTGGCCATCGAAAGAGGATGCACAAAACCAACATGCACGTCATTGCTCTTTTGGAGCTTCGCAATGTGCTGCGCCGTTTCCTTCGCGACCATGGCGCGTTGTGACGCTGGCGTGAGGCTCTTGTAGCCCTCTGGGATCTCATCTTCCAAAGCCGCGGTGCCTGGGGTCATCTGCTTAGCCGGGTCACGGTCATCACCCAAGATTTCCTGTTCACCCTGGTTTACGCCTGTAAGCTGCCCCTTAGCGTCCTGGCCTTCACCCGCAGCCGACCCACCGTTACCCGTGGGAGTAGGTGTCTCAGTCAGATCCCCACCGTTGGCAGATCCGCCCAACGTGGTTTCAACAGGCTTATCAATTTCATCCCAGTCGTTTTGATCTGGCATACCGTCTGCCTTGTTCAGATAGTCACCCAACTCACCTAGTCCTGATTTCCGCATAGCACATTTCTCCATTCGCTTGGCTTTGCCAGCCATGGCGTAAATACGTTCTTCCAAATCATCTACCTTCATGCCCAGCTTACCAGCTAGCGCATGTACTTGGGTATCGTCGGGATGCGGATCTCGTTGCAACAAAGCATTGATCTCCGCAGTTACAGACTTCTCCATCTTCGCCAGCTTCGCGTAGTAGTGGCCATCTTCGGTCAAGTGGTCCATGGCTATCTCTTGCGCCACTTTCTTGCTCTTGGTGTGCTCCATTTCGACCTTGATACCTTGCGCCAGCGCTTTGGGGTCAAAGTCACTGGGGCTCTTGCCTGACGCCAAACCACCTGGGATCTGCTCAACACTCTTGCGCAAGTAGGCACCTAGCTCCGAGATCCCGTCGCTCTTTTTGAGGGGATTGCCCTGTGCGTCGTACCCCATACCCGCCATGAACTTTTCAGCACCCTTTTGGCTACTGAAAACCTTAACCGTTGGTCCATTTACAGCAACGAAATTATCCCCCTGTTTACGGATACCCCGTTCCTGAGATTCGCTACCCGAGGTGCTAGTCTTGATCTTCTGCACCCCGATAGTGGTTTCCGGTTTCTTGGAGAATAGATCGCCTTGAACTGGCTTGGCGGGTTTTTCTTTTTCGGGTTCAGGCTTCTTATAGGTATTTACCCGATAATGCTGACCCGCAGTCGGATACCTGAAAATGGGTTGTCCTTCAGGATGCTTGCTCCAATCTTGCTGCTCTACCAATTCCTGTAACGCCTTCACCTTAGCTGTCTGGCGTTTGATAGCGTCATGATCTGGCTCATGCCCAGCCGTTGTCATTTCGTGGTGTTTCGCGTCCATTTTCATGGACTCATCAAACGTCTTATGTGCTTCCCCCCAAAGGTCATCCAATTTCTCAGGATAAGGGATACCCGCTCTTTCAGACCAGTCCTTTTTCTCTGGTGAAGCCTTCGGATGCGTAGGGGCATCCTCTTTCACCGGGGTCTGGAATCCGGAAATCCCCTCCATTTTTTGACGTGGTGTAACAACGTTCCCCATATGCAAACGCACCGCTTGTGCCGCCATATAGCTCAAAGGCTTGTGCTCTGGCTCAGCACCTTGCTCGCCGCCATCTTTCCATTTTGCGTAGGCTTGTGCGTAAGCTTTCTTGGCTGGGTTCCTGATAGCTCGGATGTACTTCTGCACGTCCGGATGACTGAGGTACTTACCACCTTCAGGCGCTTTCTTTTCGCCGGTTGGTTTCAAACCCTTTTCTTGATTCGCGATAGCCGCTTCTAACCCATGAATGGTGTCAATGATCAAAGGGATTGAATACTTAGGCAAAGTAGGATCGTGTCGATGCCCATGTTGCAAAGCAGCCAAATGCTGCTTGTATCTTGCTAACGCTGCTTTGTTCTCAGACAAAGCCTTAGCCCTTTCAGCGTCTGTAGGACCGCCGCCTTGTCCCGCTTCCCTATGCATCCTTTCCTTTGCGGTCTCTTGCTTCTCCCCAAACTTCGGCTTTTGCGCAATACCCTTATCGTTGATCTTGTAACCCATCTCTGTAAGCGCTTGGGTTACTTTCTCATGCGATTGCCCGCTTTGCTCTGTGAGGTGCGCGACGTTTACGGGTTTCGTTATATCGTCGGGTAGGAAGTCGCGGACCTCCCATTTAGGAGATTCTTGCTTACCCGCCTGCCGATCAAACGTCACTTGCCCATGCGGATGTTCTGGATGGGGTTCAATCTCGTAACCCAAATCCGCGATAGCCGCCTTAGTGCGGTCTACGTTCATTCCCGTATCAGATGCGAGCTGCCCCACCTTTTGCGTATGTACTCCACCAGCCCTCAGCGTTTTCAGGTGTCCTACAAGTTTATGGGTATCCGGATGTACTTGTTTGCCTGCCGGTTTCTTAGCCCCCGGCTCCCTTTGCGCGTCCATCCCCATACGGATAGCTTCAGGCTCAGTATGCGCAGAAAGGGTTTTGAATTTCCCATCCTCTTGCGCCACGTTAACCATGTAGAGATCTGGGTAAAGCTTGTTGATAGTTAGGTGCTCATTGACGTTCGCTACTTCACCCGTGATCCCTTTTCTGTACTTCAAACTTTCGCCTTGTTTGGGTTTCTTACCCCTAGAAACTCCCGTCGCTTCCTCAGGCAATTCCACAGGAGTATGAATCGTCCCCCCTCGCTGTTTCATACGTTCAGCTACAGTAGCCACGCTATGCGTTCCCAAAGATCCACTACCCGCCGCACCCTCTTTCTCCGGATCTGGTTCTGTAGCGTGCCATGCTCCGTTTTCCTGTCGTGTGTAATGGACTTCCCCACCTTGCGAATGCGGAGTTACTACTTTGCTACCCGCGGGCAATTTGTCCAAATGTTCCGCTTTGAAATCGTGACCTTGTGCGTAAACGTACTGATATCTTCCTGGGATACCCGTTCTCCGAATGTACTTATGCCCCGTGCGTTCCCCACCCGTACCCGCTTTCTCCAAGTAATCTCCCAAAGCGTCCAACCCGCTCATGCTTTTCTGGAATTGTGGCGGTACTGGTTTCTTCGGAGGCACGCCCGGTTGACCCGCAGGAGGCATCGCTTGTGCCGGCATCCCCGGTTTCGCCAATTGCGGTTCGTGAGGTGGCATCATGCCCTGTGCTGGCTTACCCGGTTGCATAGGTGGCTTGCCCACCATACCCCTAGCCGTAGGTGCCCCTTCATTCGGCGGTAGGTTCTCAGGTGCCTGGTTAGGCGCAGACGCTGATACCGGCGCACCCTGACCCATCGGAGGCTTAACCCCTGGCATACCTGGCTTACCCATAGCTCCCTGCATCTGTGCCGCATTAGGAGCCCCTTGAAGAGGCATACCGGGTTGCATAGGCATCGGAGGCTTATTGTCTCCCAATTGCGCTCCTAGGGCCTGTTCTGGGCCAACCATGGGGGGTTTAGGGGGCATCCCCGGCTGCATACCCGGTTGCGCTCCAGGTTGTGGTTGCCCACCCTTCATTTCGACTTGTTTGGACTTCCAATGCTCATGCGCGTTCTCACCCTGACCCGCTGCCTCAGCATGCGCTTGGTGACGTGTAGCTGCGCTTTGCTGGGCCTCTGGGCCCAGCTTTGGGTTTTGTGCATGCTGCGCAAAGTATTGGCTGATTTCCTGATGTCCTTGGGCAGTCAAGTACCCACTGGCGTCAATCATGCCGGCGTCAAGCAATTCCTTTTGCGTACCAGGATGCAAGGACCGAAAGCCCTTTTCACCCAAGTGGCTAATCTTGGACAACGCGGCATGGAGGTTCGCTTTGTTCTCATGGATCGAAGGCGGCGGTAGCTTTGTGATCTGGCCCCCACCCTTTGCTTTCGCATCCTCAGCCCCTGGACCCGACAATTCAGCGCCGGCATCGTCACTGGGCCCGTCGTCTTCATCGTCGCTGCCTTTCATAGGCAACGAGGGGTTCGCTTTGCTCAAGTATTCTTCAACCAAATCGTCTGTGCTTTTCATCGTCAAATACTCCGGAGCTGCAAAAGCCCTTTTTTGAACAGCATCGAACCACCTTGAGCGCACGCCTTGTTGAGCGCTTGGGCTACCAACGGTTGGCCGTAAGTCTTCACCACATCGGACAACTTGTCTAGTGACAGACCCTCTGGCCCTGCATTGCCCAAACGATGCGTCACTACCCGGATAACCCTGGCTAGACGCTCCTCAGGATCACCCTGCTCAAACTTATCGACGATAGCGCCTGGTTTTTCCGATTTACTCACTGTGTTTATTTTTCCAGTAGGCGATACCCATTGTTCTGCAAAATGCTTTTGACGGGCTTGCTCTTCCGAAGATTCCGGAGATACGCCCTGTTGACTTTCGTAAATGGGTTTACCACCCATTGCATGCCCCACTACCTTGCCACCCCTACTTCCCTCACCTTCACCCTTGCGCAATTCATCCACGGTAACTACCTGCACCATGCTCTTGCGCATGTCTCTGTAATAGCTCAGCGCACGAGAGAACAACGCACGCCGTAACTCTGGGGCCATACGGTCTGACAGCATCTTAGTTACCAGTTCATGCCTGACCGTCAATTCGTTACGTGCGCTAAGCGCTTTGCCCAACAACCCTACCCATTCATTTTGCTTTGCACGATCCAAGCCCAGACCGTCAACTACGGATGCGGGACTCATGTACCTACCCGTGGGTTCGAACATCTGCGCCAACGTGGGCTCGCTCGGCATTTGTTTGGTCTGGCGTAACAGGTCAATGTTTTCTCGCGACGGTACCTGACCCGGCCATTTCGTGAGTATGAATTGCGGGCTCAGCGCACAGGTAGTGCTCTTGCTCATTTTTTCTGGCGCACTATCGCCGCTCATTTTTTGGTAGATGCCCATGATGTACGCCCAGTCCTTAGCTCGACCTTGCTTAGCTGCCAGCGCTTTCGCTTTATTCCAATGCCCCTCATCTTTCGCGTTTTTAACTACCCCGACTGGCATGTGCTATCTCCTATTCAAACAGGATGCGACGGTTACTAGGGAGGAGAGCGACCCCCGACCGTTCACCGTCGCATCCAACCTACCAGTAATTTCGGATTTTGGAAGCGCTAGGAGCGCCCCCAAGCAACCGTCTGTTCATTTCTTGTTCATCCATATTCGCATCGTCTACCAAGTTGCCCTCGATTATCGACGAATCCCCTAACTCTGGTTCTCCCATTATCTCTGTATCCACCAAATCGCCTTTTGCTTTTGGTGGTTCAGGTACTATCCCCAAAGCCTCATTGATCCGTTGCTCGATAGTTGTTTCTGGCGCTTCAGGGGTTGAGTGTCTGTCGCATTCTCATCTTGTAGCATCTTATCCAAACTACCTGAAGGGGCAAGGTCATCGCCAAAGTCGAAACTAAAGCCCCCGGCTCGGATAGCTTGATCACAAATCCAAGCCGATAAAACCATGTCATCATGGGTGCCCACTGATTTCAACGTACCCTCAGCCCACGTAATGGATCTCATTTCTTCGATCCATAGGTTGGTCATCTCAATACTTCGCTTGTCACCACGAGGTATTCGAAACTTCCCGTTCTCCAACAACACGCGAAGACTAGGGACACCCTTATCCAACGTGTTCTTTTGTGCGCCGGTCACGAATTGCTTGATGGGCAAGTCTGTTGTGCGGATCAACTCATCCCCGAAAATCCGTTGCATCTGATTCGCTTCTAGGAAGATCAACGCCGGATCGTACTTGTGCCCTGTTTCGTTGATCATGCTTAGCTGTGTCTGGTAGGGCAGTCCTTTGCCACGCTGTATGTCTATGATCCAACGATTGCCCCAGCGGTCCACGCCCATAGTCCAAATCACCGTGTAATCAGCCGCGGCCGAACTCGACATAGCGAAGTCCACACCCATGAAAATCGTGACGCCCAAACGGTCATAGATTTCCTTGGGCATACCCAGCGTAAGCGTAAATACTTCGGTAGGAGCGCCCCTAAATAGGAATGCGGGAAAGAGGCTCATATCATCGGAAACGGGTTCCGCGAGAAATTCACGAGTAAAGCGAACGGTACCAATCTCGCGCTGTTTGGCTAACAAGCGCTCTTTGTCATAACGCGCTGGCCATAAAGGTTGCTCGTCTTTCCCTTGCAATGCGGGGTATTTTCTGAAAATATATTCCTCGTTAGTTGCCAAATCCCCATATAAATCAAGACAGTGGAACGGCGTTCCTACTACGATAATTTGACCACCCGGCACGCACATATTGGAAACAGCCGTATAGAAATAGTCGATCTGCTTTTTTCTCACCTGTTCGCTGTAAGCGGTCTCGTCATTCAGGGCGTCATCCACAATTATCCATCGAGGATGAGCGCCACGCACGCGAGTACCAAACCCACGGGCATAGATACGGTGCCCATTATTGAGGTGGATTGCCGTGCTAGACCATTTCTTGCCCTTACCCCCCATACTGGTATCGGGAACGAGATATTGTAACCGCGGATTCGTTTCCAGCTCTTGTTTGATGTCTCCTAGAATACGGGCCGCTTGATCTTGAGTAGCAGAGAAAATGAAGCCACTACCATGTGGTTGCTTAACAGCACTCCAAATAGGATAAGCGAAGTCGAAGAAAAAACTTTTTCCGTGATCCCTTGGGGCTAATACACAAATACGCTTATGCTTTCGTAGTAGCTCGCTCCATTCCAAATGATGAGCCCCCAATAGAAAGTGCCCATTGTAAGGCATCTCCGGAGGTCCACTTAGGATCTCACGAGCAAACAACGCACAGTCCTGAGAGATTGTCTGTAACAGGTACTCATCCCACTGAGAATCGCCTTGCGCGACCGTAACCCGTACGTCCTCACGCAATTCCTCATCAGTGACTTTGAATTCGTTGTTGTAGAACCTGGCGCCCAATCCACGGGGCTCGATACTCGGCACCTTAGCAGTCGCTTGCATAGGAGGTACCCTGCCACGATCTGACAGTATTATCCAGAGACAAGTTAGGAATGAAACTGTTCCCAACCCGCTTGATAGTCAATGTGGGTTGGCGTCATGCCGCTGCGCTTGAACGGAGGGGGCCTACCAGCTCGCCTAACAGGTAACGGCGTAGTCTGTTGACCGCAATGACAAGTACGTTTCCCCGATGGGTAAGTATGGACTAC
>Ga0315274_10002023_pt1 | contig 31059 bp, 35 predicted proteins | sample YL17G02_20_MG_FD_203700 | JGI IMG/M metagenome (GOLD analysis project Ga0315274, IMG submission 203700) | Sediment microbial communities from Yellowstone Lake, YNP, Wyoming, USA - YL17G02_20 | ecosystem: Environmental > Aquatic > Freshwater > Lake > Sediment | place: USA: Wyoming | collected...
TTCTCACTAAAGTTTCCACAGGTCATAACGCATGTGAAAATGCTGAAGGACTGCCGAGAAGAAACGAAGGTATTCTTGGAGCATGTTGGGTTGCTGGGGAAGAAGCTTGGGGCGACCCAAAAGCCAAACCAAAACTCCAAGGGGAACGACAACTGATTTATTCCAGCGCTTTCATAAGTCAACGTAGTTCTAGGAGGTAAAATTGTATATGGCTTTTCTTAAAATATTTTCTGCTGAAGATTTGAAACCTAACCAGATGAAAGCCGCAGATGCAGCGGGCAAATCTGTCTTGCTTGTGAACCTTGAAGGCACATTTTATGCCATCGGAAACAAATGCACGCACATGAGCTGTTCCCTATCCAACGGCAGGCTAAAGGGGGAAACGGTCCAGTGTCCCTGTCACGGTTCAATCTTCAACGTAAAAACAGGCAATGTCGTTGGGGGACCAGCAGCGAAGCCTGAACCCAAATACGACGTGAAAGTAGAAAACGGGCAAGTAATGATAAGCATCTGAAAAGCCTTATCAATAAAAAGTATGCTCAGATGCCCTATTTTCTTTCAATCAGCTCAATCAAGGTTCCATCAGGATCTTCTATGAAAGCTATCAGCAAACCGCCTGGGCTAATCCTGAAAGGCTCATCAGTTATCGTTACTTTCTTCTTCCGCATTACGCTGATGGTCTTTTCCATATCTTTAACTTCGAAGGCAAGGTGATCAAACAGGCGGTCCTCGTAGTCAGCCTGCGCGAACTTCTTTTGCGTACTGTAAAAAGTTAGTTCAAGGACGGCGCCCTTCGCTTCGGGGTCCTGAAGGAAAGCGAGTTCAGCGTTATTTTTCGGTATCTGTCGCTTGCTCAGAAGTTTAAGTCCTAAGAGTTTCGTGTAGAAGTTGATTGATTTTTCCATGTTGCTGGTTCGGACGCTGGCGTGAGTAAACATAAGTCATCTTCACCTACGTTTTGATGGTTCTATCTCCTTAAAGAAGTTGCGATTTTCAGGGAGAACATGAAGTTTCGACTGGTATTTGGGATTGCGTTTTCGCCTTTGCTGTTTTTGATGCGAGAAAGATTAAGCCTGATGTTAGCATGCTCGGTTGTGTTTCGTTTTCTGTGGCAAAAACTGGAAATATCCTTAAATCTGCCTTTCGACCCAATTGCTGGAAGAGAATCAGAATCGATGACGCACATTATTGAAACTAACCAATTAACCAGGTCATTCAACGGTCTCATGGCAGTTGACAAATTAGACATAACCGTGGAGTCAGGCGAAATCTTTGGGCTGCTCGGTCCAAACGGAGCGGGAAAAACCACCACTATATCCATGCTATGCACCATGCTTAAGCCCACTTCAGGCTCTGCGAAAGTCAACGGGTTCGACATCGTTAAAGAAGCCACGCAGGTGCGAAAATCAATAGGAATCGTCTTCCAAGACCCTAGCATCGATGATAGGCTCACTGGAAGGGAGAACTTGTACATGCACGCCAATCTCTACGGTGTTCCTGCAAGTGAACAGAAAGACCGAATTGACCGAATCCTGAAGCTGGTCGAGTTAGATGACCGCGCAAACGACCTCATGCGAACCTACTCTGGCGGGATGAGACGCAGGCTGGAACTCGGCAGAGGCTTAATTCATTATCCTAAGGTGCTTTTTTTGGATGAGCCAACGCTTGGGCTTGACCCGCAAACCCGTGACCACATCTGGACCTACATTAGGGAGCTGAAAAAGACCCACGACATAACCATAGTCTTGACAACGCACTACATGGATGAGGCTGACAGGCTCAGCGACCGCATAGGCATAATGGACCACGGCAAAATCATCGCCTTAGACACTCCGCCAAAGCTGAAAGAGACGCTGGAAGGCGACGTAATAATGATCAAGGCAAACAGTCTGGACGCGCTTTCAGCTTTGGTTGCTGAGAAAATGGGCTTAACGAAGACCAGCATAATCGACGGCACACTTGAAATCACGGTGCACCAGGGTAAAACGGTCATGCCCCGAATAATGGAATTGGCGACGCAGAACAAAATATTCATCGACTCAATCCTTCTTCGTGAACCAAACTTGGAAGACGTTTTCCTTCACTATACGGGTAAAATGATTCGCGCCGACAGTGGGAGAGAACTTCACGGCATGTCAGCCATTCAAAGGAGAAAAATACGATGACGGAGCTTAGAGGTTTCTACACGCTGTGGCTTCGCGAAGTCAAACGTTACCTGCGGGACAGAACCAGAATTGTCAGCAGTTTCTTTCAGCCCTTGCTGTGGCTGGTAGTGTTCGGCCTTGGTCTGGGCTCGATTGTTAGAGTTGCAGTCCCAGGGCTAAGCTATCAACAGTTGATTTTCCCAGGCATAATTGGGCAAACTCTCCTGTTCACTTCCATGTTCATGGGCATATCCGTTATCTGGGACAGAGACTTTGGCTTCCTCAAAGAAGTGCTGGTCGCGCCTGTCTCGCGTTTTACTCTTTTCCTAGGCAAAATGATCGGCGACAGCACTGACGCCCTCATTCAAGGAATAATCGTGTTCGTTCTAGGCATAGTCTTAGGGATAGGTATTGACCCAGTGACGTTTCTCGCGGCTTTGCCCGTAATGTTGCTAATCACTTTTGGCTTGGTCAGCATAGGCTTGACGATAGCAAGTTTTATGGGAAGCTTGGAGAGTTTCGGCGCCATCCAGAGTTTCATTAATTTGCCACTGTTCTTCTTGAGCGGCGCTTTGTTCCCAATCCCGAACCTTCCAGACTGGCTACAAGTGGCGGCGAAGGTAAACCCGATGAGTTATGGAGTTGACGCTCTGAAAACTATCATTCTGGGTGGAGCGTGGCAGCCTCTTCAACTTCAACCATTATTCGTGGACCTCGCTGTCGTGGGTGTTTTCGATTTGATAATGATAGTTATTGGTACGTGGGCGTTCACCAGAATGAAATAGAAACACGCGCGTTTCTACGATTGCAGAAATGAGTGGCTACTTTGCCTTGCTGAAAAATAGCTAAAAGAAACTAGAAAAAACTCTTTGCAGAGTTACTTGTTTGTCATTTCGTTGATTTGCTGTTCCATCATGTGCCCGCGGCAGTAAACCAAAGCCTTCGTGACTCCTGGAACCTTCATCGCTGCTGCTTTTATGTCGCTTGCAAGCTTGAACGCTATGGGGCAGAACGGGCTCGTCGGGATAAACTCTACTTTAACCGTGCCAGACTCTTCCTCTTTCACGGTGGTGATCATTTGCATTTCAGCGAAGCTCTGTCCAGTTTCAGGGTCCAGCACTTTGCCAACTTCTTCGCGGACTTTATCTTCAAGTTCTGTCAAACAATTTCGCCTTTTCAGAGCTGTTCTGTGAGAAAACAAGGCAGGGCATAAGATATAAACTGTTGCGTACGCATTTGAAAACACAGCTTTCACGGTGACACTTCATGAGCGAAAACTGCATCTTCTGCAAAATAGTGCGAAAAGAAGCAGCATCCAGCATAGTTTACGAGGACGCGCAAGTCGTGGCTTTCATGGACATTAGACCCGTAAGCGAAGGGCATACGCTCGTAATTCCTAAGCAACACTATGAAGACATTTTCGACACTCCTGAGGAACTCGTCGCTTACACTCACAAGATTGCCAAACGAATCGCCATCGCCGTAAAGAAAGTCACAAACGCCGACGGCATAAGCGTAGTCCAGCAGAACGGAAGAGCCGCAGGCCAAGACATATTTCACCTGCACGTTCACGTAATTCCCAGAGTCGAGGGACAGAAGCTGCCAAGGTTCGGAGAGCTGACTGTGGCAAGCAGAGAGATACTGGATGATGCGGCTGCAAAAATTAAGCTGCACCTTTAGAAACTACATCTTTTTGGGTGTCAGTACATTCACAGATGATTTCGACGTCTCTCAAATGCGACGGCGGCTATTACTACGAGTATTATTGCCGTTACTGCTACTGCATAAACGTAATCCATAAACAGGGATGGAGTTCTAACTCTGGTTCATTCAAGGCTTTAACCTATTTATAGAGGAGGGGGGGTCGAAAAGAGCACAAGAGTTCTCGGGACAAGCGAAAAAGTCACGCGTAACTGCAATAGAGGACTTATGAAAAATGGAAAGAAAGGAAAGGCAGGAAAACTGCCAATTACGCGAGCTGCATATGGCCGGGTTAGTTTTCGTTTTCACGTTTCTTCTTTTCTGTGCCGAACGCTGCGAACTCTGAAAGTTTTTCAGCCATTTCCCTGAACCGATTGTCAACTCTTGCGTTAACTGTTCCTTCTTCAAATTTGCCGTCATTGCCTCTGGTGCCAGCTTTCACGCCAGTCAGAACTTCGATTCCTTCGTCAATTGTTTTAGTTGAGTAAATGTGGAACTTGCCTGCTTTCACTGCGTCGACTATTTCCTCTTTCAGCATCAGGTTCTGCACGTTGCTTTCAGGAATCATCACGCCCTGCTTGCCCGTTAAACCCTTAGCCTTGCACACTTCAAAGAAGCCTTCAATCTTCTCGTTGACTCCGCCGATGGCTTGAACTTCGCCTTTCTGGTTCACTGAACCCGTCACTGCTAAGCTCTGCTTTATGGGCAAGCCGGAAAGATTCGACAAAATCGAGTACAACTCCGTGCTTGAAGCGCTGTCGCCTTCCACGCCTTCGTAGTTCTGCTCGAACACCAATCTCGCGCTGAGGCTGAGAGGTTTATCCTTTGCGTACTTCTCGTTCAGGTAACCGCTCAAAATCAAAACGCCTTTCGTGTGGATTGGCCCACCCATCTTGGCTTCGCGTTCAATGTCAACCACGCCTTCCCTGCCTAAGCCTATGCTGACGGTTACGCGCGAAGGCATGCCGAAGGCGAAGTCTCCCAGAGATGCCACGGAAAGCCCGTTCACTTGACCTACCTTTTCTGTTTCTGTGTCGATGAGCAGGAAGTTGCGGTTGATCATTTCCTGAATCTTCTCCTGAATCATCTTGGAACGGTAAATCTTCTCTTCGATGGCTTTCTTCACGTGCTCGCCAGTGACGTAATCGGAGTTCTCCTGTGCAGCGTAAAAGTTCGCTTCCCGCGCGATGTCCGCAACCTCTGAAAACCTTGTGGACAGCTTCATTTGATCCCCGGCTAGCCTGCTGCTGTGCTCGATGAGTTTAGCTAAGCCTGAACCGACAAGGTGCTTCAGGTTCTCTTTCTGGCAAAGAGCGCACACGAAAGCTGCGTACTGCTCCATGCACTCGTCTGTCCTGGGCATGGTGGTGTCGAAGTCCGCTTTAACTTTGAATAATTCGTTGAATTCCTTGTCCAGCAGGTACAGCTGCTGGTAAAGGTACGGATCACCGATGAGTATTACTTTAACGGCAAGCAGAATCGGTTCGGGCTTGAGACTTTTTGTGCTTAATAATCCGTAGCGCTCTTCTACCTCTTCTATGTTGATGTGTTCGCTCCTTAACGCTCGTTTTAAACCTTCGTAAGCGAATGGATTACGCAGTAACTCCTCTACTGGGATAATTAGGTATCCGCCGTTGGCTTTGTGCAGGAATCCACCGCGAATCATGGTGAAGTCCGTGACTAGAGCGCCGAACTGGGCTTCTTTCTCTATTCTGCCGAACAGGTTCGGGTAAGTGGGGTTAGACGCCATCACAACTGGTGCACCTTTGACTACGGAGTTGTCCACGACCACGGTTACCTCGTACTTCTTGAACGAAGGCTCTCGCACCCAAGACAGCGGAAACGGAATCTGCGCCTGCTGAGATTCTTCAGGGTTTTTTATGAACTGGGCAACGTTGTTAAGGATATCATCCTGCACGTTTTTCAAGTAAGAGGCAACATCGGGGAAACCCTTGTATTTCTCCGTGAGTTCAGTGACCAGATTTCCGATGGCGAACAGCGCGACGTCTCGGTTCATCTTGTCAAGTTCTTCGTGTGCTTTTCTGTCTAGGCCCATGAACTGTCTCATGGCACTTCTCAATTGTGATTCCAGATGATCTCGTTTTTCTTGGATTTCGCTTCTGGTTTTCTGAGGCAGAGACAATGATTCTTCTTCGCTGACTGGCTTGCCCTTGATAATTGGGATAAGCAGGAATCCTATGGGTGTGCTTTGGATAACGAAACTTTCCTTTTGGGCTTCAGTGTTAAGCTGGTCGATAAGCTGTTTCCTCTGCGCTTCAACCGTTTTGATGGTGTTTTCTTTTCTTACGCCATAATCTTCGCTTTCAAAAGCCTTCCTCAACGCGCGTTTGGCATCGTCTATGAAGGTTTTCATGTCCTTTTGGAACTCTTTCGCCTTGCCAGGAGGCAGCTTTATGGCTTTAGGCGTGTACTCATCAGCAAAGTTGTTCACGTAGCACCAGTCAGGCGGAACAGGCTGGTTCTTGGCTGTTTCTTCTAGGAAATTCTGGACGGCTGTTTTTCTGCCTGTTCCAGGGTAGCCTGCCACGTAGATGTTGAATCCTCGGTCTTTGATGCCTAAGCCGAATTTCAGTGCTCTAATGGCTCTTTCTTGACCGATTATTTCTTGAAGTGGAGCGATTTCCTCGGTAGTTTTGCATTGCATGAAATTTGGGTCGCAGGTTCTCCTTAGTTTTTCTGGAGTTAACTCGTTAACCATTTTGACAGTTCACCTTACGCTTAATTTAGCAATAAAATCCTTTCAAGAAAGGTTGTTTGAGGCATAATAAAAATTTTCCTATTCTGACAATGAGCCGTTGCACTCATCTCCCAAGACGGAGGGCAGTTTTGCTTTTGCGAAAAGTTCACCTAAGACTTTAGCTTAGAAAACCAGTATGCAAATGCTTAGTATGGTTCTCAGTACGGGGTCCAAGGTCACTTTTTTCACGTCCCTTCAGCAATTTTAACATGTTATGATGCCAATTAGCCGCCTATTCAAAAAACACATCGAAATTTGCTCCTTAACCGACATCCACTAAGAGTTGGAGCTTTAAGCAACTGTGTGACTATAAGAAAAATTAATAATCCCAGTTCTAAACTGCCATTTCAAAATCAGGCTTTTGAAGACTTTTTTAGCAGTCGACCTTCGCGGTCCATTTCACCTTTCCGTATCCTCGTAGTAGAAATCGGAGTGCAATTCTGGGATGGAACCATGTTGACAGTAACTATCATGAGTTGCGGCAACCCTGCTTTCTCGCGGCGTTCATTAATCTTAAGAGCCACTGGCTTGGTCTCTTCGCTCACTACAAGCGCTTGTATGAGGCGGTCCTTAATCGAAGCGCCATATGGGTCATCCAAAACCACAACTTCAGCCCTATTCCACAGGCCCAAATCGTTCAGAAACGCCTCAAGCCAATTCAACCTTTCCGCGTAGGACGCTGTCACGTGAGGCTTACTCATCTTCTCAACAAGCGCATCGGAGCTTAAGCCGATTAGGACGCGCTCACCAATCTCGAACGCTTTCGTAAGCAAGACTTTGTGGCCTCTGTGGAGCTCATCGAATGTTCCGCCGACCGCCACTTTCTTAAATTCTTTCATGCCTCACTTACCAGCCTGGCGCCTTGAAAGTCAATCTTGCTCACGAGAATGCTGTCTGTTGGTAAAGCTTGCTTAAAAGCTTCCGCAACATCAGCAGCGTTTTCCTCTAATGTAACTGCGTGAACTGCCTCGCCAACCATGTTCTGCGCCGCGCCAACCGCCCCAGCCCTCGCCGCTAGCTTCACCAGCCGCCTAACTCGGTCGGTCGCGAAATCCGTCTTCTCCGCGAATTCCCAGCAACACGCCAAAAAATTCTCTAGGCTCGGCTCAGCCAGAATAGTTTCCAGCGTTTCCCGTCCATAACGGTTGATCTCGCGTCGCTTCTCAGGCGAGGACAGCACTCGTTTCGTGGGAGTGGGACCAAAAACGCCCGCTACAACAACGTAGTCTGGGGTTAACGGGATGCGGTCGATGACGCTTACGCCTGGCGCTCCCGGCTCAACCGTGAGTACGCAACCGCCAATCATTAACGGACCAACCGTGCCCAGTCCTGTTTTGCATTGGACCTCAGCAACGTGCGCTGCTCTGCCAATTTGATTATACGTCAACGGCAAATCCAAAGCCTTCGAAAGTGCTAAGCCCGCTGTTAAGGCGCCTCCTGCGCTGGTGCCAAAGCCCGCTCCGATGGGTACTTCGACTTTATGGTGGGCAACCACATCGTAAGCTCTTTCAGCTTTGCCAAGTAACATCTGCAAGACAGTTTTTGTCGTTTCGGCTTCAGGCGCAAGCTGCCCGTTCACGAAAACGCGAATGCTGTTTACTTTTGCTTCGGAAACGGAGACTTCAGTCAGGACGCCCTTCTGAAGGCCGAAGCCGCCACCTCTGGCGCCTACCCGCTCCAAGTCCGTTATGGGTACTCCGTCGTCGGTTTGGTCGCAGATTTCAAAGAAACTTGAGATTCCCGCAGGGGAAAAAGCCTTGAAGACCTTTAAGGGCAATTACTTCGCCTTTTCTCCAGTTTTTTGCGATGCTTTGAGGTGTGGAAAAGCTTTGTAACATGCTTTTATGATGGGTGGACCAAGAAGAAGCACAAATGGGATTTCAGTGGCGATTGTCCAGACAAATATTAATGGAATAAATGAAGCTTGTATTGGTGCTTTGAAGTAGCCGTTTGAGGAGAAGAAAAGGTTACTGTAAACCCAAACTGCAATTGCAACTATTGCCGCACCTGTGACTTGCCCAATTACGGTGCCTACGCTGAAATTTCTCCATTCCTTCTTGAACGCGAACATCGTTACAACTGCAAGTATGCTTGCGACGGCAATTACTGCGAATAGGGCAATAATCTCTAAAGTTGTTAATCCCGTAAAAATCAGGGATTCATTCGGCAACAGGAATGTCGGTAACAACAGACCAGCAACAATGATTATTCCGCCAATAATTACGCTTATGCCCAGTTTTTTGCGGTTGAGATTTATTCGCGAAATATACCCGAGCAGAAAGCACATGGCAAAGTTGCTTGTAACTCCAGCGGCTAGACTCAGTAAAGGGTCGCCGTGGTAAAGCATGTCACGGATGAATATGCCTATGGCTGCTCCGATTCCGCCTACCCAAGGTCCAAACAGGACGGCGAAAATGGCAGGTATCACCACAGCGGGCCAAAATGCTACTCCGCCTAAATTTAGGCCGAAACTCGTTAGGAGACCTACAACCGCGTAAAGGGCGGCGCATATTCCAATGACGGCGACATCGAAAGCTTTCATCTTATTTTTTCTCCGATTATTACATGTGTTGCCCTCTTCAAATAGGCTTTTTGTAAATAAAACTTGCCTATGAACTGTTTAAACATGTTTAAACTTTTTACGCTTCAAGATACATTGCGACACTCAAATCTTTTCATGGAACCTCACAACAATTACACGCCAAGATAGCCCTATGGTAAACTGGCAGGACCAGAAGCCATCGACCGAGTGGATCTTTGACCTGTGGGTTCAGTTAAAAGAATAAGTCGCGCAGGAAAACAATGCCCAAAAATACGTTAAATGTAAAAAAAGAAAAATTGGTGTTGAGAAACGAAGTAAAGATGTTAGCTAAAACAGCTTAGTATCTTCGTGGTGGTCTTCGTTTCGCGTAGCACTCTCGGCAGTAAACTGGCCTGGTACCGTCTGGCTTGAATGGAACTTCACATTCCTTTCCGCAGTCAGCACAGGTTGCCTTGTGCGATTCTTTATTATACATACTCTTTTTCAACTCCTGTTACATTTCGCGCAAAACTAATTTTGCACGCGCTCTCTATGTTGCTGCTGAGTTTTAAATTTATCCATTAAAAACTCTCTGTCCCAGACTTAAGCAGGAGCAAAACATTACGGAAATTTGTGTAATTAATAATTGGGGAGGGTTATTTCTTGTGCCGTCTGATTCTTTCCTGCTTTTGAGATTTCATGCGCCAATCTCTCTTTCTTTGTGTCTGCACGGTGAAACGGTCATGTCGTCGTTCAGACACGCCACCTCCGCGGTAGCGAGCCACGTTCCTATAGAAAGTCTCAGGGTTAATCTTGTTCTCCTTAAGATCTTCAATGTTCAGGTTCAAGTCTCGTTTAGCATCAGCCCCACCGGTATTGTCAAACAAATCAGAATAAACGAGGTAGGCTGCATGAAACTGAAAATTCGTCGGGTCATCAATCAGCAGTTTTTCAGGAGTTGGTTCTTGATTGTTAGGTACTGGTTCGGTCATGTTCATTCAATCTTCTTGCAACAGCTAAGATTGTATAAACGCTTCTTTATAGCTTTTACATTGGCATACTCAACGTTGGAACGTTTGAGTTTATTCTGGACCGTTAAAGGAACCATGTTCTAATCGCCCATGCACTTTCCTGAACTCTTCAAAGTGCTCCGCCTTGGAAGTGCCGTAGCTTTCCATGTGCTTCTTCAGGTCGGCTTCATTGCAGAAACAGCACGGACAAAATGGGCACTTGTGGAGATTGTTTATGTTGCTTTCTTGGCTGCTTTTCTCGTCCATCACTTAACCATCTTTACTGCGGCTGAATGCTTTGTTCTGATATCTCAATCGCCTAATAAGGAGTTTGCATGAAGCAGCTAAAACGCTGAGTAGGCACCAATCAGCACATTAAAGGCAAAAGACACTTATGAAAGAAACAATATCCAAAGAGGAAACAACCGTGGGCATATCCAAATGAGCAGCAGGAAACTGAAGGTTAAAGGGATTCTCTTAGACATGGACGGAACTATAGTGGACACTAAAGACGCTTACATAGAAGCAGCTAAAATCGCGTTCAAAGCGACCGGACAGAACCCGCCTATAACCGCTATTGCACTGGAAATTCCCAAGAGGATAGAGCAGAAGCAGCCGCTAACTGACATTGTAAAGGTTGAGATTAAGAAGTTCTTGGATGTGTACCTTGAAGCGTTCTACGCCATAGCACATGACAAGACCAAACCGATACCGCATGTTGCGGGTGCGCTTGAAGAGCTTTCGGGAAAAGCGAAACTGGCACTAATTACCATGCGTTTCGTTCCAAAAGAAGCCCTAATCGAAGAATTGCGGCAGTTTCACTTGGACCTTTACTTTACGCACGTTGTTACCGCGTTGGACACGCATAAGCCAAAGCCTTCCCCTGAAGCGTTAATAAAAGCTGTGCGCGCTATGGATGTTCAAATGTGCGATTGCGTCATCGTTGGCGATTCCGTTATTGATGTGAGGGCTGGGAAAGCCGCGGGGGCAAAAACGGTGGCTGTCCTTTCTGGGCTTTATTCTCGTAAAGAACTCGGTGAAGCAGACCCAAACTTTATAATAAACGATGTTACGGAGTTGCCCAAATTAATAGAATAGTTCCGAGTGTGCCGGCTCAAGTCATATTTCTAAGCTCGGAATATTGTTGAAAACCGCCTAAACCAGTTATATTGGGTATGTGAAAAGATTAATAAAAGCCTACAACTCATATAAAAAATCGGAGAAGGCTTCAGAGTCGGATATCAACATGAACTTCGTAGAATTAATCCTAACTGAGAAACTGAAGGATGCGGACCCAGCCCTTGACATTTTGGGTTCCGACCGGAAAGTGCTACAGGTAGCGTGCCAAGACTTCACAAACTACCTCAAGTTCCACTGGGACCTGATTGGGAAAGAAGCGAACAACTGCGAAGTCGTGGAGAAGATAGAACGTTTCTTCAAGGAAAACCCAGCTGAACTGGAAGCTTACCTGACAGTCTGGACTGGAATATGGCTCAAAAAGTGGAAGGAGCGAGTCAAACTGCTCATCGGCAACCAACAAGCCAACAGATGGAACAAAGTCTCTAAGACGCTTGCTAACGCTGAACCGCTTTGGATAAAACTGGAGCGCAAGCAGGAAATCACGGAAATCGTAGTTTCCACGCTCATAAAGAACGGAGAAATCTGCGGAACCGACATACTTTCTGAAAACTTGCTGAAAATGGAGTTGGGCGAGAGAGTAAATGAGGTAACCGTCAACGAGAAGGCGCAGGTCTTAACCGTCCTGAACAACGCGCTGCGTAAGGCTCGAGACATGGCTCAGAGCAAGGGTCCGTTGATATTCGTTAAAATCGACAAGGGCTACTACAGCGCGAGAAACGAGTAAAAACCGCAAAACTCTACTTTTGTTTTTTCACTTTTCAGCCGTGGCAATACGGAAAAGTATCGTGAAAAATTGAAAATGTGTTATTTGTTAAAAAGCGTAAAAGAGACCTGTTAGGCTATTCTTTGCCTTGCCAGAGTCTTCGTCTGCCACTTGTAGCTTCTGATTGTAGTGGTTTCGCCGTAGCCGCATGCTGCGCATCTTTTGTCGCGCACGTGATAGGCGCGTCTTCCGCAGCGTCTGCACTTTATGTGAACAACTTTGCCTTGGCGTTTGCCTTGTGATGGTGTACCTTTTCCCAATGTTGTCACCTAGGAGGCGGGGAAATGAGAACTACGTTGTCTCCGCGGACAATTATCAAGCCTAGTTTTCGCTGGCTTTCGATGTTTGAGGTGTCTTCTGTTTCTTCCAGAACAAGATTTAGGTGCTGGTCGAAGCCTTTGAGTTTTCCTCTGAGGCTTTTGCCACCTTTCAGCCGCACTAGCACTATTTTACCGATATTTTGCTCAAGGATTTCTGTGGTCATTTCGCTCATTCTGAACCCTCGTATGCCTTTATCTCTTTTATACTTCAATTCTCCCCATTTAAACCTATCTAAGCAAAAAACGGTGTGTTACTGTAAATAACCGCGGAGCAGTCTTTTTCAGGGAACTATTAACAGATAATCAATTCGCCCATGAGGGCAGAAAAAAGATGTACGAGCGCATAGTCCAGTCCTAACCCCCTCGAGCATATCTCTTCCAAAAATTTTCTGTGCTGGTCGCTTCACGCTTACACTTATAAATTCGCGCTTCACCTTTAATTTGGAAAACGTGGGACCGTGGAATGGCGTCAATCATTGAGCTGTTAATCGTCTTGTTGAGCTCTTTCGGGTTTAACCTCATACCCTTCGCTGGACCTTCAAACCTCTTGATAGCCTCCACCGCAGCCGTAGGAATCGTTGGTGCTGACCCAGCGACTTTAGTTGCTGTAGGTTTCCTTGTAGCTTTAGGCGCAGCACTGGCAAAGGGCATACACTACATGGTTACTTTCTTTATCAGCAAGCACCTAAGCGAAAAACGACGCCAACGCCTCGACGCCGAAGCATTGAAGGTTAAGCGCTGGGCTTTTCTGCTACTGTTCGCGGCGGCTGCCACGCCTATTCCTGACGAGCCTGTGGTTATACCTCTCGGACTCATGAAGTACAGTCCTGCAAAGTTTTTCACAGCCTTCTTCCTCGGCAAACTTTCAATCACCGTAGCCGGCGCGTTCCTAGGAAGCTGGACTAAGAGTACTTTTTCGGAGTGGCTGAGCCCAGAAGCCATGGTTGTGCTTTCCATAGTTCTAACCATAGTCGTCACTGTTACACTGTTGAAAGTGGATGTGGGGAAACTCGCCGAAAGGTTCCTTAAAAGAAAGGGCAAGGCTCCAAAACCGGAGACAGATTCACCTTCAGTTAATAGTACTTGATGCCGAGGGAAAGTTAAAATATCAACCGTGCTAATCACGCATACGAAGAAAAACTAGCGGTCACAGAGAGAATTGTCATGTCCCAAAAACATATAAGATACTCTTTGAAATCCAAAGAAGCCAAACAAATCATCACGCAGGCTTCTGAAAAGCTAAAAACAAACTTGGAAAGTGTGTTCGGTTCAAAAGCAAATGTTGAAACCGTCGAAGTCGACTTCGGCCAGATACTACTCATCAACGGAAAACCCGTCCTCTTCAAAATTGGAGATGTTATTCTGCCGACGCTATTGTCTAATGATATCTTGGCTCAGACGCCTAAAGTGGTGGTTGACATGGGTGCGGTTCGTTTTGTGTGTAACGGTGCGGATGTTATGGCTCCGGGCATTGTCCGTTATGAAGGAGAATTCAGTAAAGGCGATGTTGTGCTGGTGGTGGATGAGAAGCACGGCAAACCTTTAGCTTTGGGAGAAATACTTTACAGTTCGGAAGAAGCGAAGACGGTTAAGCAGGGCGCTGTGGTCAAGAATTTTCATTACGTCAGTGATAAGGTCTGGAATGTTGCCAAGACGCTGACTGAGTAAATACTTAGAAGAATAGTTACTTTTTCTGGTAGCAATCCATGCAGATGGCGACTACTTTCACGTTCTGAAGAGGCTGCTGCATGTGTAGCAGACCTTTGGCGAGGACCGTCACGTAACCTATGGGTTTCCCGCACTTTTGGCATCTTACAGGTTTTGCATCGCTCATTTTCATCACTAAAAATGGTTTACGTTACGCAAATTTAAAAATAAATCAGAGCATTTTAATCCTTCATATAAGGGGGGTATAGTCTTGTGAGAGCGCATCAGCACTCAGGTCTAATTCTCAATTTCAGGGTCAAATTATTGGATGGATTCATACTGGTTGCCGAAATTTAGACTCAAAATAAAGAAACGCTTAACTGTAGAAACGTAGTTAAGTAGGAGCTAGAGAGGAGCAAATTGCCGTCTTTGGGAATATTCCGCAAATCCAAGAAGGAAGAGGAACCGAAAGTGGAAAAAAATGCAGCAGCGCCAAGCTCAACGCCAACAGCAACGCCTTCGGAAAACAAGGACTCAACTGGCAAAACGTACCTGAAAGCCATGCCTCTTCGCGATTTATCTGACCTTGAAGCGATAAAGAACGAAGTGAGCAACGGGAACATTCTCATTTTAAGGATAACGCCTCTTGCCAACAAGAGCATTGAAGACGTGAAACGCGCCGTGAACGATCTCTACGAGTTCGCTGAATCCATAAGCGGAGACATAGCACGCTTAGGCGAAGAACGAGTAGTCATTTGTCCCCCAAAAATTAGGATATGGCGGGAAAAAGCGCCAGTCCAAAACGAGCCGTTACCTACAGCAGCCTAAAAGTTTCCAGTACTGCTGGAACAACCGCGTTGATGCCTGCTTTGCTATCGATGAAATTTGCCAGATTATGGATTTTGGACTTTTCACCGTGGACTAGGAAAATTCTTTCAGGCTTAGGATTAAGAGTAGTCAAGTAGTTAACTAGCTGTCTTCTGTCGCTGTGCCCTGAAAAGCCTTCGATTGATTCCACGTGGAGCTTGCACTGGACCACGCCCATTTTGCCCTCGTTGTCCATCATTGTGACCTCGTTGATGCCTTTCTGCACGCGTCTGCCCATGGTGCCTTCAATCTGGTAACTCACAAAAATTATCGTGTTCTTATCGTTGTCAGCCCAGTTCTTGAAGTACTCAATCACTGGTCCACCTTCAAGCATACCCGAAGTCGCCAACACGATGCAGGGTTCACCTTCAATTATGCCTTGCCGCACACTCGGATGCTCCACAATCGTGAAGTAGTCAGATTGGAACGGGTTAACCTCTTCGTGCAGTATGCTGTGCCTGACTTCCCTGCCTAAATACTCCGGATAAGCCGTGTGAATTGCCGTTGCCTCAGAGATCATGCCTTCGATGAAAACTGGCGTTTCCTTCATCATTCCGCGCTTCATGTAACCGTTGATGATAAGCATGATTTCCTGTGCTCTGCCAACCGCTGGCACTGGAATTAGGACTTTACCTTTGCGCTCTAGTGTGTCGTTTATCACACGCGTTATTCGCTCTTCCGCTTCAAGCCTCGTGGGCATGATATCGTCTGGTCCACCGTAAGTGCTTTCTGTAATCACGGTTTCGACTCTTGGAAACTCGTTTGCCGCAGCTTCAAGCAGCATGGTTCTTGCGAACTTGTAGTCTCCTGTGTAGACGAGGTTGTGTAAGCCTTCGCCGATGTGTAAATGCGCCATCGAAGAGCCCAATATGTGTCCTGAATTGTGCAGGGTTAAGCGTATGTCTGGTGCAATGTCCGTTACCACGCCGTATCGCAGCGGAATGGTGTGCAGGACGCATTCGCGAACATCCTTCTGGTCATAATAAGGCGTAACTCCTTGCTTGCCAGCAACATCCAAATAATCCAACTGCAGCATAGTCATCAAATTCGAAGTTGGCGCAGAACAGTAAACTGGACCATCATAACCATACTTGAACAGAAACGGCGTCAAACCGCAATGGTCAAGGTGAGCATGAGTTATAACCACAGCATCTAAGCTGTCAATCTGAAACTCTGGCGAGTCAAAACGCGGAAAAGACTCAAACGGCCTCTGCGAACCAGGATTGATACCGCAATCCAAGAGCACACTGCTTTCACGAGTCTTAAGCAGAAAAGCGGAACGACCAACTTCCTGAGCGCCACCAAGCACCGTTAAGCGGATGTCGCCAACATCGTAGGTTTTGGGTCGGAAAATGCGTTCACCAATCGTTCGAAGTATGCGTTCGCGTTCCTTACTTTCCGAGTGCAAATAATGACGCATGTTAGTAATTATTTTAGATTTTATAGGAGGACTGCGCAGAACTTGTGGACGCCATTTGGTTTTCTTTATAATTTCCTGAAGAACAATACCATTTCTGCCGATGACCAAGCCTGGCTTCTTGGTTTCGATAATGATTTCACCTAAGCTTGGGTCGAAGTTTATATCGGTTATTTCAGCTTCTTTAGGGATTATTTCGCGTGTTATTTTTTCAGCTTCAACTTCGGGCATGCGCACCATTGGGTCTGGCCGAACGACGATGCGTTTGCGTATTACGCCGACGATTTCGGCTATTACACCGCTTTGTTCGACTAGTATTTCGGGATTTTTCGTGTAGACTGAAAGCATTGGTCCTTCGTATTCGATGCGTGTGACTTCTGCTTCTTTGGGAACATGCTGCAGAATATACTGGGTTATTTCGACTTTGTCTTTGTCCTGTTGTGTTCGCGCCAAGATTGTTAGCTTCCTTTTGCCAAAAGCTCCTTCTTTTCTGCGTCGGTTAATTCGCGGTAGCCTTTGTTGTCGATTACTATGATGTTGTAGTTGTTGCCGCTTGCGATGTCACGTTTCATCGCTGCGTTAACGGCTTTGGCAATGATGGGCAATGCTTCTGTCACGGTCATGTCTTCCTTGAATTTGTCTTCTAAAACGCCAAGTGCTAAAGGTGAACCTGAGCCTGTGGAAGTCATTTTATCCTCGGTTACGCTTCCGAATGGGTCTAGGTTGAAGAGGTGTGGACCTGTTTCGTCTACGCCACCTACAAGGATTTGCGCCATTAAGCCTCTTGCGCTGAACAAAAGGTTGCTGGTCATTCTTGCAGCAGAGTTGATGGGCATGGGCCTGTTGAGGTTTATGCGGTATAGTTGCGCGTTGGCGGTGATTATGTCGATGACTTTCTGCGCGTCAGCGACGCTTCCGGCAATGGTCATGCCGATGTGGTCGTCTATTTTGTAGACTTTTTTGCCTTGTTTGTGGGCAACGAAAAAGCCCATAGTTACTCGTGTATCTGAAGCTAAGATTACGCCGTCTTTGCAGACGACTCCGATTGTAGTTGTCCCCTTTACGACTAGTTGATTCGCTGCATCATGTATCATATATTTTGTCTCCCTAAAACGCTAATTCGGAATCCACATATGAATTCCATCTAGGAAGTAGCATGGATGATATCATAGTACGAACTTTATTAATATTACGGTTAATAAATACTGAACGAAAAGCATCGTTTTGGTTTGTTTTTTGTTACGCTCGGAAAAGATTATGCACCTCTAAGGAAATGACACTTGGACTTTAAACTCTCCGTTTAGGGATTTTGCGGTTTCACTGTACGTTTGAACAACATTCAAAAAGTAAAAAAAATCCAAAACGAGCGCTGAATAAAACTATTGTCCATTTTCTTTAAAAACAACTTTTCCATAAACCAATTTTCTGGAAGACCCAAAAAATGGGTGAAAAAGGAAGTTTTTAGGCTTTGGTTTTCCTTCTTCTCATTAATAATGCTACTACTGCCCCAACTACCACGAGTAAGATTATGACACCTATACCTGTCTGATACCCACCAAGAGTAAGCTCAGAAGAGGGTGTCGGAGTGGGAGTAAACGAAAGCGTAGGAGATGGAGTCGGAGTAGGAGTCGGCGTGGGCGCAGGAGATGGAGTGGACGTTGGAGAAGGACTTGGGGAAGGCGTAGCTGTTGGTGTCGGTGTGGGAGTTGGTGTTGGTGTTAAGTTCCCCAGTGATACCCCATTATTCATTTTGTTCCGCATTTTATAATTTGCTGTTTTGCCCTACATACTTGGTTCTCGGAAATCCACTTGGCTTCGAACATAGTAGCATCAAAATAGGTTCCCAAGATGCTTGAAGGCGAAGGCTAATTCATTAACAGACCAACTCAGACAGGTGGAAAACTTTAGGATAATTTCTTTGTGTATGTACCAAGAGATGTTGCCAGAGATGGAACATTCCCCTTCAAAGTCAATGAAAGAGTCAAAGTTAGGATAGATGCTGAAAATAAGAAAGTCATCATAGAGAAACTGGAATAGTCTTACTTTTCACTTCACAACCATTCCAAGAAATCAAAAAGGATAGAATCTAAGTTTTGACCTGCCTTTTCCTGTAGAGTAATGCTCCTGCGATTGTGGAAATAGTGACTAATGCTACAAGAATAGTTGTTGGAAACTCTGGAATTGAAGGTGAGGGTTCAATGCTTGGACTTGGTGAAGTTTCAGATGATGGGCTAGGTGAGGGGGTATTTGTTGAGATGGGTGTTGAGGTGGGAACCACAGTAGGTGACGGAGAAGGTGTAACTAATGGTGTGGGTGAAGCTGTTTGGCTAGGAAGTGGTGTAGGTGTTGGCGTAGGAGTCAAAGTGGGGGTAGGAGTTGGCGAGGGAGTTGGAGTAGGCGTTGATGTGGGAGTAGGAGATGGAACCGGTGTAATTGATGGAGTAGGCGAAGGCGTCGGAGTGATAGGTTGTATCACCACGCGAATCATAAAGTTGAAGGTCACAGGGGTAATCAGATTCAACATATTAGGTCCATAGAATGACCTGACGCCATCAGTCGAATTGTCCATAATGATACCTGTTGTCTCCGCGCCTGTTTTTTCAACCGCCACATAAAAGTCTCCAGAAACCACAATGCTTTTGTTAGAAACATCCAATTCATTCCAATGCAGAGGGCCAGCCGAGCCATCTAAGGCTGCAGTTGTTGAAATGGGGTCAGTTAACTCTGTCAGATGGTCGGATCCAGTTATATGAATGACCAAAGTACCACCGAGTGCGTACCACCCGTAAAGTACAGTCGATATGTTCGCGGAGGAAACGCCAGCAGGCAAAGAGAATTTAACGCCATAAATAAAGCCGCTGGTATATCCAAAAGCTTCTCCGTTGTCATAGTACAATGTTTGAGTAGCCTGAGCATTTGACTGGGGTACAAAAGTAGCAGCAATAATGAGCGTTGCCATCATCAATAAAAGGATGCATATGGACTGAAGCTTTCTCGTTTTGAAGGAACTTTCATGCATATTTATCATCTTATTCAAGATTTGAATTTTCTGGCGCGATCATCGCGCATATCTTATGATATAAGACATCCTTTTAAATATTTCCGCCTTGGAGTGTTTTGGGTATCCTCACCCATTGGGACCTCGGTGGCTATGGTGACAACTTCTCAGCTCATGATCTCCTTTGCCTCTCTGCAACGAGAGAGGTTGGTGCCGAGAATGGATTTGTTTTTGGATTTTTATTGGTCTCAAAGAAAAAATGGAAAAAATACGCAAAAAAAAACACTTAGGATCGAGGTAAAGACAGGGGTTTCAAGTGTCTTTTAAGCCGTTGATTTCAAAAAGTTTTAAACCCTCGTATCATGAAGCTATACTACGAGTAAAACAGTGTGAACTAGTTTGCCTTCAAACTACCATTACATGCAGCTTCCACGCGAAGTCATCGTTGGAAAGGGAACACTTCAGCGCGTCCCTGAAGTAGTCAAAAGACTAGGCCTTAAAGGTCCAGCCCTGATAGTTGCAGGACAGAAAAGCTGTGAAATCGCGGGAAAAACAGTCCGCGACCTTCTCGAACAAACAGGCATAGCCGTTGATACGCTTCTGGTGCAGACAGCCACCATCAGGGACGTCTTGACCATTGAGGAGAGAATCATAGAGTGGAAGCCGCAAGTGCTCATCGGCGTCGGGGGCGGAACCAAAATTGACGCTACAAAACTAAGCAGCGCACATCAGGAAATACCATACATCAGCGTGCCAACAACCGTCAGCCACGACGGAATCGCCAGCCCACTCGCCTCCGTCAAAGGCCTCGGCAAACCATACTCTATTATGGCGCAAGCACCACTTGCGATAATCGCAGACACAGACGCCATTGCACAAGCACCGTGGCGCTCGGTTGTGAGCGGCTGCGGAGACGTCATATCCAAGTTCACAGCCGTCAAAGATTGGAGACTCGCCCACATCGAAAAGAACGAGTATTACGGCGAATATGCTGCCAGCCTTGCTCTAATGAGCGCGAAACTCGTTGTTGAAAACGCCAATATCATCCGCCAAGGTAACGAAGAAGGCGCGCGAGTACTTCTGGAAGCACTGATAAGCTGTGGAGTAGCCATGAGCATAGCAGGAAGCAGCCGTCCCTGCAGCGGCTCCGAACACCTGTTTAGCCACGCCTTAGAAATGATTAAAGGTGGTCAAGGCATGCATGGCGAACAATGCGGCGTAGGCGCCATATTAATGGCTTATCTGCACGGTGCAAACTGGAAACGAATCCGAGACACGTTAAAACGCTTAGGGGCTCCGACAACAGCCAGAGAACTGGGCGCTAAAGATGAGGACTTAGTTAAAGCTTTAGACTTCGCGTCTACCATTCGTCCAGATAGATACACTATTCTCCAAAAGCTTAACCTTAGCTACGAAGAATGCGCGAAAGTAGCAAAAGCTACCCAAACAATCAGCTAACAAAACAAGAAAATAAAGAAAAGCGCTGTTTTTCACAGTTTAGCTTTTGGTTTCTGCGGCAGGCTTCGCTTCAGCTGGCTTCGGTGGCATCATGAAAGTTTCAACGAATTTTGTTTCCGCCATGTCAGGGAAGAACTTTTGCATGTCCATCGCTATGCCTCTTTTCGCAATCTGGACACCTTCCATATAGAAGGTTTCCTCAGGCATCTCGATAGTCAAAATCTTATCCTGAATGACAAACTTGAACTTGCCCTCTTCAGTTACGGGGATTCTACGGTGAATGAGCGCCCCGATTTTCTCCTCATTCGACTCAAGTTTCTTGTTTACGGTCACATCGTAAATGAGGGTTTTTCCGGCTAACGGCGGATTAAAGTCCAACAGCACGCGTCCAGCGCCGATGCTGCGGATGGTAGCGTTTTTGCCTCCGTACTCGATGCGCATACCAATATCAGGATTAATTCCCTTCGCCATTAACTGTTTCAACGGTACTCGCTTTACTTTCTCCGAGTCTCTTTGCCCGAAGGCTTTTTCAGGCGGAATTTCCACCTGCGCAGGCTTGCCCGGCTCCATGGTTGTTAAGTTGTCGTCTAACGCTTTCAAGACCCAGCCTTCGCCTATCACGATGAGTCTTGGCTCGTAGATTTCGCCTTCTTTCTGGAGGTGCTCTTTCTTAGCGGTTTCTTCAACTGTAGTGTCGAAAACTTCGTTTGTTTCCTTCACTTTAGCGGTGAAGTTGATTAGTATGAAGTCTCCTTTTTGTAAAGACATAATGCTTCATCCTTACTGCGGTTCGAAACTAAGTTTAAACGGCTAATAAAAACCTTTCACTCACCACGCCGCCGCCCCCCATTAATCTGCGGCGTTTTCACGCGTGGATACGGTGTTTGTTCGATCAGCTCTGGTCTGCGCGTTATTTCTTGAATTTCTCTTCAAGAATCTCGAGGACTATCTCTGGCTTCACGGGCTTAACCAGAAAAGCATCTATGCTTTTATTCACGCCTCCAGCTAGCTCGAGAGTAGGAGAGCCTGTGAACACGATTTTTACGGCGTTAGGGGATGTTTCCTGAATTTTCGGCAGAAGTTCAGTGCCCTCCATGTCTGGAAGGCGAGCATCTATCAAAGCAGCGTCAAAATGACATTGCTTAATCTGATCCAAGGCTTTTTTGCCAGTTTCCACAGCAACTACAACGTAGCCTTTTTTCTCGAAAACGCGTGTGAAAACGCGAAGTATGGATTTGTCGTCGTCGATTAAGAGTATGGTTTTCTTTGTATCAGGCATTGCGATTCATCCACAGAAATTCATGGCATCGATTGTTTAAGCTAAAAAAGTACAAGTTTGAAACTTTATAGAGATTTGTTGTTGCATGGATACAGTCACAAACATGCGCGAAAGAGTTATACACGGGTTATGGCACAAAAAATGGTGAACGGTGCCTTTGTTATGAGTGCAACTGATCAAACTACCCAGAGCGTGTTCGGATTCCTGAACTTCTCCGCCATAGTGACCATAATAGTGGTCGCAATCATAGCTATAACCGTTGAAAGGCTCATCACCACGTACCTGTCTCGATTCGCCAAGAGAGCTAGACTGGAACCTCACACCACAAACAATCTGGTGCTCACCACCCGAATCTTGATACTTTTAGGCGCGATAGCCGCAATAGCTAGAGTGGGCGGTTTACAGCCTGAATGGATCATTTCGATCTCCGCCATTGGGGGCGCCGCCTTAGGTTTTGCATCCCAAAAAACCATCGGCAATTTCATCGCAGGCTTATTCTTGTTAGCTGCGAAGCCTTTCAAAGTCGGCGACTACGTGCGCATCGGCACCGTAGAAGGATTAGTGCAGGAAATCACCATCAACTACACGAAAGTTTTCACCAGCGCCAACAGCACCGTGTCAGTGAGCAACCTGCAAATTCTGGATAGAGACATCACCAATTTTGCCTACGAGAACGAAAAAGCTGGAAGAGCAGGGATTTACTGTTACACCTTTGAGATTGGCTTTGACCATACAGTTTCAACCGAGAAAATCGGAAAAATCTTTGACGACGTTTTCGAAAAATACCTTTTGGAATTGCCGAAAAAACCAGCTTACGTGCTTATCAGGTCAGGCGGTACTGAGCGAGTTTACTTGGTTTACCTTTACGTGCGGAAGCCTGAGGACATCTTCACGTTCAGGTCGCATTTTACTGAAGAAGTGTACCTTCGCTGGGACCAAGAGAGAGCGAAAGCGAAGGCATAGCTTTTATATTCAATGTTTCAAGTCATTTTGAATTGAAGGCGAAAACACAGTGGCGAAGAATAAGAACACTGATAGCTCCGCTAAACTTGCAGCTCAAGCAGCCAACCTAACAGCGTTGATAGATTATCAGGAAGGCGCAGTGGTGAGCCGCATGTTGATTGACAAGAAATCGGGGACAGTGACGTTGTTTGCTTTCGACGCGGATCAAGGATTAAGCGAGCACACTGCTCCTTTTGACGCACTTGTTTACGTTTTTGACGGTGAAGCTGATGTAGTTATTTCAGGCAAAGCAGTTCGGTTGAAGGCTGGAATGGTTACGGTGATGCCTGCTGGTGAGCCGCATGCTGTGAAGGCAGTGACGCGGTTTAAGATGATGCTGATAATGATACGTTCCTGACCGCTGGTTTACTTCTTTTTTGGTGCAAATGCTTATTAGGTTCTTAACGCCCGTAATTTACGAGAGCTCGTAGAATATACGAGAGCTCGTATAAATCAACATAGAGCGGGGCGTCCAAAATGGAAACAGCAATTTCATATGAAGCCGAGGAATACATCGAAGTAATCTATAGGCTTCAAAAAAAATACGGCATGGCAAAAACAAAAGAACTGTCGGAGACATTGCATGTAGTTCCGGGTTCAATTACAAATACGATAGAACATCTTGAAAGACATGGTTTAGTAACACATGAACCTTACCGAGGCGTTAAACTAACCAACGAAGGCGAGAAAATCGCCGTGGACATTATCCGAAGGCACAGACTCGCAGAAAGACTACTCACAGACATCTTAAAAGCAGAATGGAGCAACGTCCATGAAGACGCATGCAAACTTGAACATGCCCTAACCAAAAATGTAGCTTCACTCTTGGAAGAGCGACTGGGGCATCCGAAGTGTTGCCCTCATGGAAACCCGATACCTTCGGAAAACGGATTGATTGAAGAGGAACCTTGCATTGCTTTGACGGAAGCAAACTCGGGACAAAGCTACATCGTGGACCGGATAATCGACGAGAAACAAGAAAACCTTCGGGTTTTAGCCGAAAAAAGAATCAAACCCGACGTGCATGTCCAAATCACCAAAAAAGACAATCAGCACGTTATCCTTCAGGTCGAAGGAAAAGAACGCTGTTTAGACTACAGTCTCGCAGCTAGCGTTTTTGTAAGAAAAACTTGGAGGAATAGTCATGCAGTTGAGGCATAGACGACGCAACAGAGGAAAACAGGAACCATACCTGAACTCCGAAGGAGAAATCTCGCTCACAGACCTGCAGGAAGGAGCAAAAGGGATAGTAACCCGCACTACGGGAGGTCTAGAAGTAGTACGCAGACTCTCCGACATGGGGTTAACCCCAGGATGTGAAGTTAAACTCTCGCGCAAATGCTCTTTCCGCGGACCCATAGAAATCGAAGTTCGCGGCGTAGCTCTTGCCTTGGGCTACGGCCTAGCCTCACAAATATTTGTCCAACGGCTGAAGGCAAACTCGAATGACTAATGAACTGACAATAGCGTTGGCAGGAAACGCGAACGTTGGAAAAAGCGTCATCTTCAACCAGCTCACAGGTTTAAACCAAGTCACGGGCAACTGGCCGGGAAAAACCGTTGAGCGCGCGGAAGGAACACTCCACTTCGAAGGCTACCGCATACATGTGGTTGACTTACCCGGCACGTATTCGCTTTCAGCCTATTCTATTGAAGAGGTTGTTTCGCGGGACTACTTAGCCGTTGAAAAACCAGACATAATCGTTAACGTGGTGGACGCTTCAGCTCTTGAACGTAACTTGTACTTGACCCTTCAGCTTCTGGAGCTTGAAGCGCCGTTTGTAATTGCTTTGAACCAAGTTGACTTCGCAGCCAAGAAAGGATTACGAATCGACACTGATAAGCTCTCCAAGGCTTTGGGCGTGCAGGTTGTTCCCACAGTAGCGGTCACTGGCACTGGGATTAGCGAGTTGCTTTCCACTGTTGTGGCTGAGGCGTCTGCGTTAAAGAAAAAGAGAGCTGTCAATATCGTTTATGGCAAAGAAATTGAGGAGCGAATTCAAGCAGTTCAAAACCTCGCCGTCTCCAAGCTTCCCCAGCTTTGCGCCACTTACCCAGCAAGGTGGATAGCGATTAAGCTTCTAGAGCGGGATACAGACATCGTGGAAAAAGTAGGCGCCCATCCTGACGGGAAAGCGTTGTTAGAACGTGTTGAAGAATTGACTTCTGAACTGGAGAAAGTTCACGGCGAAAGTTCCCCCGTGATAATGGCTTCTGAACGGTACTCGTTAGCCAGCAAACTAGCCAAAGACTCAGTCGTGATTGAGGCACAGCCGAAGATTAGTGTGGAACAGAAGTTGGCAGCAGTGACTACGCATAAGGTGTTAGGGTACCTGATTTTGGCTGGTGTCGTCGCTGCCACGTTTGCGGTTATTTTTGCAGGGGGAAGTTACTTTTCAGCTCTGTTAGACAGCGGACTCATGTGGTTGTCCGCGGGATTTGCCAACTTAATCGGTCCAGTTTTGCCTGCCGCAGCGGTGGACCTGCTTGTGAAAGGCGTCGTGGGAGGCATGGCGGCGGGAATAACGATTGCTCTGCCTTACATCATTCCGTTTTATGTGATTTTGGCTTTGCTTGAGGACAGCGGTTACCTGCCGCGAGCAGCTTTCTTAATGGATAGCGTTATGCACAAGATTGGGTTACATGGGAAAGCGTTTATCCCGTTAATGCTGGGTTACGGTTGCAGTGTTCCCGCGTGCATCGGCTGCAGAATCATGGAGACTCAGCGTGAACGTTTCCTAACAGCGTTCGTCGTTGTGCTTATTCCCTGTGCTGCCCGAACAGTGGTGATTCTTGGGTTGGTTGGTAGGTTTGTGGGGTTGCCTGCTGCGTTGGCGTTGTACGCGTTTGATTTGGTTCTTGTTTTCGGTTTGGGCAGGATTGCGTTTAAAGTGTTGCCTGGCGAGCCTGTTGGGTTGATTATGGAGATGCCCAGTTACAAGAAACCTTCAGCTAGAACCATAGCTATTAAGACTTGGAGTCGCACGAAAGATTTCGTGTACGTGGCTTTCCCGATAATGATTGTGGGAAGCATAGCCATAGAGGCGTTTGCGTTATCAGGTCTGATGCCCTACTTTGTCGGCGCTACAAGTCCAGTCATGACGTGGTGGCTGGGGCTTCCCGCGGTGGCAGCGATTCCTCTTTTGTTTGGCATTCTGCGCAAAGAGTTGACGCTTATCTTGTTATCGACCACTTTAGCCGCCGTAGGCTTGGGACTGCAGTCGCTAAGCGCGGTGCAGATGATTGTTTTCGCGTTGGTTGTCATGATCTACATTCCCTGCCTCGCCACTATCGCAGCGTGCAAGAAGGAGTTCGGATGGAAAAAAGCATTCGCCATCACGGTTATTGATATAGCTCTTGCGTTGCTTTTGGGCGGGTTGGCTTTTAGGGTTCTGAGTTTGTTTATGCCCGCCTAATGTATCGTGGTCACAGTGGCTTGCCCCAGTCATCCAAGTAAGCGATGCTTTGGAGCGGTTTCCTAAGTGGTAAGCTTGGCTTTTCAGCTGGGTATCCGATGGTGATTAACGCTTGTGGCTCGACTTCGTCTGGAATTTTTAGCGCTTGCCTTACGGCTGTTTGGCAGAAGATTGGCGCACAGTACCAGCACGCGCCCAGTTGCTTGGCATGTGCGGTTAGGAGCATGTTTTGTATGGCTGCGCTTAGGCTTTGCACGGCTAGGTCGTGTTCGCGCAGTTGCCGCTCTTCATCGGGGTACTGTGTCATGTCCTTCATGGTTAAGCAAGCTACTACGAGTACGGGAGCGTTTGTGAAACGTTCAATTGAAGCTGTGGTTAATGCCGTGCGGTTTTGTTGTGATTCGCCGTCTCTTTTGAGGACTTGGAGCCACGCTTCAGCCATAGCCTCAGCCAAACCCCGCTTTGCCAATTTGCCAGTCAGGACGATGAATCGCCAAGGTTGAGCGTTGTGCGCTGAAGGAGCATACTTTGCGGCTTCAAGAATTTCGCGGAGAACCTCTTCTGGAACGGGGCGTTGGATGTATTTTCTGATGCTGCGCCGTTCCTTGATCGCGTCTGTGACGTGCGGCATGAATGGTCAAGTATTTAGTGCGAGTTTGTTCTTTTATGCTTCACTCTTTTCCAAAAAACATGCAACGGCAGTTTTAGTCGTCGATTATTTCATTCATGGCTTTGCCGCAGCACTGGGGAGCCTTCTCCACGTTCCGTTTTTGTTCGCCCGTGCAGGAGAGCTCGTAGTCCGCCCGCACCCTGCGACCGCACCGTATGCACTCAAATAGTGGCAAGCCAGCCCACCAGTCTGCTTAGGGCTATTTGACTATTTCTGCGTCTGCAGCCACCGAGTCTAACCCTACTATCTTTACTTTTACGTGGTCTCCGGGCTTCGCGTTGCCAACAAAGATCAGGTAACCTTTGATTCTGGCGACGCCCTCCCCGTTAGGACTCAATTCCGTAATATCCACTTCGTATTCTAATCCCAGCTCCACTGGAGCCCCAGCGTTTCTGCCACGCTTATTCTTGGCATTTCTCGGAGTTCTCTTTCTCGGACTAATCGGACATCTTCCTCGCATTCAAATTAAAGACTACTACTACATACGCCCCTCAAAGTGCTTAAACATTACGCATCCAAACCCAAAACTTCTGCTACAGAACTATACGTCTCTTATTCTTGTGCATGCTTTAAGCCTGATTTTCATGATGTAAGGGTTTGCTGGGGCTCTGGCGGACGGAAAGATTTTCGGAGAGAGAATGAAACCCTTTTGCTACCACTTTAGAAGTTTAACCGCCAAAGCCCACTCAGCCCACATTTTTCGCTCAACTGTTTTTCTTTCACAAAAAAAGAAAGAAGGAAAATTGTTTTTGTTTTTACTTGCGTTTTCTTAAGACGAGTGCTGCGACTGCTACTACGACGATGACGACGACTGCTGCTGCTGCGATTATGTAGACGTCAGTTGATGGGCCTGCTTCAGGCTGCGGAGCAGGCGAAGGCGAAGCGGTTGGAACTGGAGTTACGGTTGGCGCTGCTGTCGGTGTTGGAGTTGCCGTCGGTGCAGGCGAAGCTGCTGCTGAACCAACTGCAAAGTAAGTTGTGTCCTCAGAGCTGTAGTAAGAGTTGCTGCCCTCGAACGTTGCAATTACATAGTAAGTGCCTTCAAGTGTGGGTGTCCAAGCTAAAGCGTATTTGCCGTTAATGTCCGCTGTCGTTGTGCCAAGTTCTTGAGAATTCCCGTTGGGGTCATATGCAGTTAGCTTCACTGAAACACCGGTTGCATCAGTTGGTTTTGCCTGCTGCATGTATATGTACTCCATCCATTTTTGCATGTACTGGTCAGCTACAGCGGGTGTGCCAGGAGCGCCTGGTGATTGGTCAGTTACAGTGCCTTCCAATAGAATCAAGGCTCCTTTTGCTTGAACTTTTGGCGATGCCGTTATAGTTGTAGCGGTTTGGCCTTTGCCATAGCATTCGATCATGTTGTTGTAAGCGTCTCCTGAGACGAGAAAGCCATCTGCGACTGCGAGACCCATGTTGAAGTCGTTTATCTTCCAGATTTCTTGTCCGGTTTGTGCATCAATGCAGCGAACAAATGATCCGCGCCATAGGGGCTTAGTTGGAGAGTGTTCGGTAGAGTATAGGTATACTTTTCCGTCTGCGATGGCGCCTATGCTGAGTGGGTAGTTGCCATATGGGCTTTCGTAGCCAATGTTTGAAGCTGTGTATTTCCATTTCAGGGTACCTGAGGTAATGTCGTAGCAGTAAAGTACTCCGCCGTAACCACATGTGTAGAGGTTGCCATAAGCAATTGAGGTGCCGTCACCGTACATGTCCCAAGCGACCTCTGGAGCAGTTGGACCCCATGCCTGGGTTCCATCGGATAGGCGATATCCCCACCATTGCATGGTCTCTTTTGAATACAAGGTCCAGATTCCAGATGCATAGTTGATTGCGCCTAAACTGTAGGTTAAGTTGCCGGGCAATGGGCCTGTGTAGCTTTTGTTCCAAAGCAGTGTAGCTGTGTAGCCGAGGTTAGTGTTTTGTGTGCTACTTTTGTCTGGATAGGGACTGTAGGGTGCTGCGCCGTAGTTTATCTTTACACACCACGCGGCGAAGGTGCCGCTGCCGCCTGTCGTTGAAGCCACTGCATCTAAGTTTCTGAAGCCGAAAATGTATTGTGGCACACGGTTGCTGTCTTGTACTACGTTAAGGCTTCCTGATCCAGGGGATGGTAAACCTCCGGTAAGGGATGGTGGAGCTACGGGTAAACCTGCTGCTATTGTCACGTTCATAGTGTATCCGGATCGTGGTAGGATGTCAATTGCGTCCCATTGATTGATGACTGCGCCAAATTTTGTCCATGAAGTATCGTTGACTGCGTCAATTATTGAGCCAACGCGTGGTTTCCATTGTTGCTGGGATGTACCTGAGGGCCCTGCTGGCGGAATAGATTGGCTAGAGTTCCAGCACAGCAAATTGCCTGTGGCAGTGTTGTAGCTGTAGCGCAGTAAGCTTCCGTCTTGGTCTACTACGGCTGTGCCGCCTGGCACGTTTTTGAGCGACATTATCCAGTTTCCTGTTTCTGCATCAAGCATATGCCATGTACTGCCTTGCGTCATCCATAGATACGATACGATTCCTTGTCCGTTAACTGAATAGTACTTGTATATTTGACCAACGGACAGCAGCGGGAAAGTTTGACTGAGGGCAGGAGCAGTGTTAAGACCGCTTGCATAGCCGACCAGTGACACAGCGTTGTTTAGGCCGTTATCAGTTCCGTTCTTGTACCATAGTTGTTGTCCTGTTTGCAGATCTAAGCAGTAATAGCCGTATTTTGTTTTGTCTGCGGTTTGTGGTGCGTTAGCATAAATTCTTCCGTTCATAATTATAGGAGTACTCCATGGGCTGTCGTAGTCGTTAACGTTGTAGGGCATGCCCGGCCACTGTGCATCAGCGATGCCTCCTGCAGTTAACTGTTTTTGCCATACTATGTGTGCCGTGTTTGGTGCTTGGCCTGCGGTCTGGAAATTGTTTATTAGCCAGGCGCCTCCGAGCCAATTGCTTGCAAGTGTTGACCATTCTCTGTTCATTGCGTTTATGGGTCTGCTCCAGTAGTCAGTTGGAAGCTGGGGTTCTTGCCATGTTTCAACTGGGGTTTGGGTTACGGTAATTGTTATTGGGGTACTCTGAGAGGGCATAAAGAAATCGTTTACGTATGCAAGTCCGCGGAAGTTAGGTTCTCCGGTGCCGTTGGTTAGTATTTGTCCAGGCCAGTAGAAAACCATGGTGTATTGGCCAATTTTTGTGGGCGTGAATGTGGTGAATGTGGTGCCTACTGCGCCGCTTGTGAATGGTCCTATCGTGGTTTTTTGTCCGTCAGGGTCAGTGACGTTTATCTTAAAGTTGCGCCATGCGTCTCCTCCTGTACCGCCAGAAGTTGGCACTACAGTGTTTAGCCACATGATTAGCAACGAGTATTGGCCAACGCCAACAGTGTCTGGGGAAGCAACGAGATAAGCATATGTTGGAATGTCCCATGAGGGAGTATGCGCATTGGTGATTGGCAAAACTGTGAAAATGCCAAAAGCTAACATTAGAATCAAAGCGATTGTGTAGAGTGTTTTGTTTCCTCGGTTTTTTGCATTGTTTATAACGAAGTTGTTAGACATTTTTCTTTTTTCTCCTATTTTTCTCTAAGGACGCGTATGCAATCAAAACGCATATAAGATTTGCCATAAAATGCCATAACACTCATTCCAACAGGTCAATGAACATATTGCACGGAAACGCCTACGCATTTTCGGCTGAGGCTGCCTCGGATTTCATTATTTATTCTTGTGTTTTCTTGTCCTTTGCTTGCGTGTCCAAAACGCATTATTTTCCAGTTCTTTATGTTTGCGCGTATTATCTGTGGGTTGCCTATTAGAATTTAGAAGTGGATTTGGGTTTGCCGGGCGCTGGCGGACAGAAATTTTTGGAGCTCAAGCTACGCCTACAGGTTACAGTCAGCTAGAAAGCGAAGAAGGAAGATTTCTTCCGCATTGCAGCCACGTATTCTTTTAGCAC
>Ga0315274_10002025_pt1 | contig 31029 bp, 21 predicted proteins | sample YL17G02_20_MG_FD_203700 | JGI IMG/M metagenome (GOLD analysis project Ga0315274, IMG submission 203700) | Sediment microbial communities from Yellowstone Lake, YNP, Wyoming, USA - YL17G02_20 | ecosystem: Environmental > Aquatic > Freshwater > Lake > Sediment | place: USA: Wyoming | collected...
AGGAAGGTGGCCACGGTAGGGTGGAGGCCGGCCGCGTCGGGGGAGAGCTTTCATTTGACCACAATGTTGAGGCAGACCTGGCCAGGTACCTCGCCCCACTTCTCGATGCTTCAGGTCAGGGAAGAAGTCGCGTTTTTCTCCTCAGTCTTCCTGACCAAACCCGAGAAAGAGTGTATCCCTTCTTGGCCAACCAGATCAGACAGACAGGGGGTAGCGTCATCTTTCTGGTACCCGAGGTTCATACTTCGGCCTCCCTGGTTGAGCTTTTGAGAGCACACTTCGGCGAAGAGGCGGCGTTCTTTCACAGCAAGCTTCGTATCTCAGAGAGAAAAACCATATGGGAGAAAACTCGCTCCGGAATATTGAAAGTGCTGATAGGAACGCGCTCGGCGGTCTTTCTTCCCGCCCAAGGGCTCAGGCTCATTGTGGTGGAAGACGAGCACGCGGGACCATTCAAGCAGGAAGAGACGCCGCGCTACAACGCAAGGGACGTGGCGGCAATGAGGAGTCGACTCGACGGGATACCCCTGTTACTGGCGTCCGCGACGCCCTCCGTTGAGACCTTTTGGGCCGCCAGGCAGGGAGAGATTGAACTCATTGAGGGTACGCCGCTCGGAGTCGCTCAACCAACAATCAACGTGGTTGACATGAGAAACAGGCAAAACGTTGTCCCGAATTCGGAAGAGCTTTCTTTGCCGCTCATTTCGGCGATGGAGAAGGCGCTCAATGAAAGCAAGAGGGTCCTGCTCTTCTTGAATCGGCGCGGGTTCTACACGTGGGTACAGTGCCAGGAATGCGGATTCCTGGAGATTTGTCCCCGTTGTGAACTTCCCCTCGTTTACCACTCGGAAGACAAGAGCCTGGTGTGCCACCACTGCACGCACAAGATTGAAGCCCCGTCGTCTTGCAGGAAATGCCAAGGCACACGTTTTCGCTACGGTGGAGGAGGAGTGGAGAAAGTGCAGACCAGGCTGAAGAGGTTCTTTCCTCGTGCACGAGTCGCGAGGATTGATTTTGATTCTGCGAGAACAAGGCCTGACGTTGTCCAGATCGCGAGTGATTTCGCCAGAGGAGAAATAGACATTCTTATCGGCACGCTCATGGTGATGAAGGGACTCGATCTCGGCAAATTCTCACTCACCGGAGTGATTCATGCCGAAGCGCAGCTTAACTTGCCGGACTTCAGATCCGGAGAGAGGGCTTTTCAGCTTCTCTCGGACGTGGTGTCTCTAGTGCGAGATTCAGGCGGTGAAGTGGTTGTTCAAACTCTCAACCCCGACCATCACAGCATCCGTGCAGTATCGCAGCATGAGCCCGGCTTGTTCTACGAACAGGAGTTGAAGCAACGAAGCGAACTTGGATACCCCCCGTTCTCTCACCTGATCGCGTTTCATGTCGCTGGTGCAAATGAAGCTCAAGTAGAAAACGTTGTGAGGCAAATGGGCACGCGCGCCGCTTCTGTCTGCGACAGAGAACGGGGAGCGGTTCAGATTCTGGGACCTTCTCCCGCCATTCCCACCAGGCTTAAAGGTCGTTTCCGTTGGTACATGAGCATCAGGGGCGCAGTGCGAGATGACGTCGTCAGGGCAGCGCAGGAGATCCTATCGCTGTTTGGCGGAAAACACGAGAAGGCCGGAGTAACCATAAGTGTTGACGTAGACCCGGTGAGCGTCTAGGGCTCGCTGGGAGTAATCTCGGAACTGATCCAAGATGCAGTTGGCTTTGGCGTCGACCTGCGAGCGTTTGGGGCCCGCCGTAAATCCTCTTTGTCGCACTTTTTTGTTTTCAAATTCGACCCGGTATGATTAGTATATAGCGTACAGACCGCACCTTTGCTTAAGCACCAGGAGTCCAATCGACCTAAGTCAATTATGTGTTACCGATTCGAGCTGCGGGAATACGTGTGGTTCCCGCTCGAACGAGGTCTCTACACCCAATACCGGAACGGGGAATTGTGTATCTCGTCCGATCTCGAGGGCGCGGATGCCAGAGAGCTTTCACCAGGGAGGGTAAGCCATGAGGAACCCGGCGATCTTGATGGCTGCTGAAGATGAAGGCTTGCGTCACAATCTGAAACTGCGCTTCCAGCCCAATGGGCCCGAGCTGATCGACGTACCAAGCAGAGACGGTGTCCTTCGATTCATTCAGATGAGAAGACCGGATCTGGTAGTGGTGGAGTCTTCGGGCAGAGACCCACACGACGGGTTGGAACTGGCAGAGAGTATTCGCAACTGGGATCGAGAAATCCCGATCATCCTGATCACAAGGCATAGTTCAGAAGAAAGGGTAACCGCCGCTCTTAGAATAGGGATCAACGACTATTTCAAGGTGCCTTTTTCGTACGATGAGTTGATCGCAAGCATCAAGCGAAACCTCTCGGACCATTCAACGTTCCCGGGCGAAGACGACATTGATGAGTCGATGATCGGTCAGGGGCCGTCCATGCGTGAACTCAAGAATTACCTTCTCAGGGCCGCCAGGACAGACAGTACCGTTCTCATAACCGGGGAGACCGGAACCGGCAAAGAACTGGTGGCGGAGCTGATACATCGAGAAAGTGCCAGGCACGACAAGCCCTTCGTTTGCATCAACTGCGCTGCACTTCCAGAGACCCTAATAGAAAGCGAAATGTTCGGTTACGAACGAGGGGCGTTCACGGGTGCCGTTGCCTTGAGTCGGGGCAAGTTCGAGCAGGCCGATGGTGGAACCGTTTTTCTCGACGAGATAGGAGACATGAGCCCCTATGCCCAGTCAAAAATTCTGAGGACCATCGAGAAAAAGGAAGTTCATCGCCTGGGAGGGACTAAGGCCATCCCGCTGAACGTTCGAGTCACTGCCGCAACCAATCAGGATCCGGAGCGCTTAGTGGCCGAGCGGAAGTTTCGGGAGGATCTCTACTACAGGCTCAATGTGGCTCGGGTTCACCTGCCGCCATTGCGCGAGCGGAAGGAAGACATCCCCCGACTGGTTGAGCACAGTATAAGAGAACTCAATCATCGGCTCGGGCGCGAGATAGAAGGTCTAACAAGCGAAGCCATGGCCTGCATACTCCAATACGACTGGCCCGGTAACGTGCGCGAATTGATGAACCTCTTGGAAGCAGCCTTTATAAATCTTCCTTCTCGAAGGATCGCGTTTATGGATCTGCCGGCAGCGTTCCAGAAACGATTCGCAGAAACAGAGCGCCTCCCGCAAAGGGAACGCGACCAGGTCTTGTCTGCACTCTTTGCGACGAATTGGAACAAGAGCAAGGCCGCGCGGGAGCTCCGCTGGTCCCGAATGACTCTGTATCGCAAAATGGCAAAGTACCACATCGTCACAAAATCCGGGTCATGAAGGAAGGCGTTCCCGAATCCAAGATCGCTGGGCGAGAAAAACATGAAGTTCCCCACGCACAACGTGTTCTGAATCCAGGGGAAGCGTCAATCTTCTTGAATCAAATCCCGCTACTGTAACAGTGCAACGCCACGTTGTAGCATTCTAGTGTCACAAGCCTGACTCCTCACACTTTCTATCGTTTGTTCCGATCCATTCGTGTTCTTTCCGCATATCGTGCAGAGTATCTACCCTTTGCCCAGTCTTGAGTCTTCAGTTTTCTCTCCGTCCGGGCTTCCGACGTGTATCGGAACGTTGTGACACACCCCGCTAAAACAAGAACAGCGTGCAGCCTCACCCTGCTGTCCAACCTGTTGACATTATGGGCGTTGGGAAAGAAAGACCGTGGTCGATGGGTGTTGGCACCAGTCTTGCTGAGCGCTTTGCGGACAGCAATGGTTCGTTCAGCTTTGGAGAAGACCCATGACAGATCGAGGCGTGGATGAGCGTTCGGATCCACGGCAGGACGAGAAACTCGAGGGGCGATACGCCAACTACTTCAAGGTGGGTCACAACGCGTTTGAGTTTGTGCTCGACTTTGGACAGTTTTTTTCTGAAAGCGGAGAAGAGAGAATTCACACGAGAATCGTGATAGGTCCCAACTACGCGAGGTCCCTTCAAGCAATCCTGAAGAAGTCGATCGATGAACATCGCAAAAACTATGAACCCCGGTCCTGTAAGGGAAAGAAGAAAGGTCGCAGAAGGGAAGAACAGACAAGTGAAGAATGACCGCCCCGCCGGAGAAAGCGGCGACGTGCGGTCTTGGTAATGAACGTGGGTACAACACTTAAAAGGAGGCCCCGCAATGCCAGTCACACCAACGTATCCAGGCGTTTATATTGAAGAGGTTCCGAGCGGAGTGCGCACCATCACGAACGTTCCCACCTCCATAGCCGCGTTCCTCGGTCGCACGTCAAAGGGACGCGTAAACAAGGCCGAGAGGATTCTCAACCTTTCCGACTACGAACGGAAATTCGGCGAGCCTTTTGCAAAGAGCGATTTGGCAGCGAGTGTCAGACGGTTCTTCGACAACGGCGGAACCGACTGCTACGTCGTCAGATTGGCCAAGAACGCCGTTCGTGCGTCCGTCACTTTGAAATCACTCGGCGGTCAGGAAGTGCTAAACGTAGCGGCCAAAGCGGAGGGATGCTGGGCCAACACGGTGCGAGTGGAGATTGACTACGGAACGCCGACTCCCGATGAGACTTTCAATATGCGAGTGATCGAAGAGAAGAATGGCAAGCCCTATCTCAGAGAATCTTTCACGAATCTCTCCATGGACTCGCATTCGGCCCGCTACGCACCGGCCTTTGTAACTCAAAGCTCGCAGCTGGTCGACGTAACGTTGTCGAGTACGTTAAGCGATCCGGCAAATCCCACTTCGACATACAACACGCAGACGTTTGATGGATTCTCGTTCGGACGCCGTCCGTTAGCGTCGTCGTCGGACCCCAGTCTTCTCCCCGGCCTTCTCAAGACCAAGCTTTCCGGTCTGATCGGTGCGGGGCAGGCGGCCTTTCAAATCAGTGTTAATGACAGTCCGCACGTCACAGTGGACCTGGCAGCTACTCCCGCAATACCCGGCACGTCACTAACCGCCATTGGCAACAACATAGCCGACAAAATCAAGAAGGCGTTGGATCAATTGGGCCCGTCGCCAAAAGTGACCTGTTCCTTCACGGACGTGGCCAACGCGGGTCTAATGCTGAGAATTGACCTTGCAGACACTGACAAGAGTAAGAACGTCAGCGTGAGGGTCAAACGCGCTTCCAGTCAAGACATTTCTGTGGCCCTCATGCTGGGTGTCGACCAGGGTGGTATCGAACACGTGCGTTGGACTAATTTCCGCCCGGCGCCGACTGCCTCGATATTGCGACTGGGTGATCCGACGGTGGCGGGCAGTGTTGACAGCATGAATATGATCGCAGGTCTTTTACAGAGTGCGGTCGACAAGATCAAGATCGACGACAAGGAAGTCGGGCTTAGCGGTGAATACAGTCTGGCAACCACGGCCGGGGCCGAAGCCTGGCATAACAATGCAGCAGGGGAGAGTTCTGCTACAGGAGATAACGACGGCGTTAGAGAAAAACTGAGAATCATTGCCAGAGCAATCAACGACAATGCAGAAATCAAGAAGACTCACAAGGCGGAAGTGTGGGGTTATCACCTGGCAATCATTGCGACAAACGGCACGATCAATAGTCTGCCGACGGTCGTTACTGATGGACCCGCCCCGGCCACCAAGCTCTTGTTCGGCCAGGCGATGATTCCGAACGTCCGTCAATACACTCTGGGAACAGGCGGCACGGGCGCATTCAGCGCCAATGGTGCAGACGGTACCGACGGCAACGCCCCCGGATACGCCGAATACATCGGCAGCCAATCCGAACAGAAGGGGTTCTATGCTCTGGATTCGGTCGACCTGTTCAATCTGATGATTCTTCCCGAGGACGAAGAAGTCTCCGAGCAAACAATGCTTTCGCTGTGGGGGCCGGCCAGCACCTATTGCGCCAGTAGACGTGCGTTCCTGATAGTTGACTCCCCCAAGAGTTGGACAAGCGGTGATGGTCGTCCGGGAGTCGTGGGTGAGACCGACAAAATCAACGATCTGCGGTCGAGCATCGTGAAGGATTACTCCGCGGTGTTCTATCCGCGTTTGCGATGGAGCGACATGGGTCTCACAAAAACCGTGGCGTCTGGGGGCGCAGTTGCCGGCTTGATGGCGCGCACCGACGCTACCCGCGGCGTGTGGAAGGCATCGGCCGGCATCGAGGCGGGTTTCCGCAACGTCCTGGGCGTTGACGTCAAGCTGACGGATGCGGAAAACGGTGTGCTGAACAAGAAAGGCGTCAACTGCATACGCGTCTTCCCCAACGGCATTGTTAATTGGGGAGCGCGAACGCTCGACGGCGATGATGATTTTGGAAGCGAGTACAAATATATCCCAATTAGGAGACTTGCACTCATGATTGAAGAGTCTCTGTACCGCGGAACCAGATGGGTCGTTTTCGAAGGCAACGACGAACCCCTTTGGGCCAAGATTCGTCTCAACGTCGGTGCCTACATGATGTCCCTCTTCCGCCAGGGAGCCTTCCAGGGGACGAACCCCAAGGACGCCTTCTTTGTAAAATGTGACGGCGAGACCACGCCCCAGGACGATATCAACAAGGGCATTGTAAACATACGTGTGGGCTTCGCGCCACTCAAACCTGCGGAATTTGTGATTATCACAATTCAGCAGATGACGGGCAAGCTGTAGTCGGTACGTAATCAAGGAGGAAGACCAATGGCAAATGGTTTCGTAGTAAACGCCCACCGTTTTGACCCGTACAAGAACTACAAATTTAGAATTCTGTGGGACAACAAACCGGTTCTGGGCGTGAGCAAGGTCGGCGCGTTGAAACGTACGACTGAGGTGGTCAAGCACCGGAGCGGGGGCGATAACAGCGTCGACCACAAATCGCCCGGGCGTACGAGTTATGAGGGCATCACGCTGGACAGGGGCATTACCCACGATGTCACGTTCGAGGAGTGGGCCAACAAGGTCCACCAGCATGACGGTGACCCGTTGATGGACTTGGTTGGGTACAAGAAGGAACTGACCCTTGAGGTGATGAATGAGAAGGGTCTGGTGGCGTTGCGCTACTTCCTGCACGCGTGCTGGGTCAGTGAATTCACGGCGGTGCCGGATCTGGACGCGAACGCTAACGCCGTTGCCATCGAACACCTGAAGGTCGAGCTGGAAGGTTGGGAACGCGATACTGAAACGGCTGAGCCTGATGAGAAGGGCTAAGAAAGGGGTGCGGTAGACGATGATCACCGTCAGCGCTCTTTGCGGGGAGATCCTGCGTTGGTCTCCGGGCTCACCCGGTGACACGGGTGTGGAGTCTAGTGATATGATCTGGGCGAGACCATACGGAAAAAGACCCGGGGACCTGAACATAGATTTCTCTGAGCCGAGACGCCCGTTCTTGATTTCGCGATTACTGCTGGCCTGCCTCGAGCAAGCTGACGGCAGGAGCTACCCCGAGGACGGATTCTGCGACTGGACTCTCAGGCGCAGGCTTCAGGGATTGCTGGCGATCGTTGTCGCAACAAAGGGCCGGCAGTTGCGAGTGCAAGCGCCTTGCGAGCACTCTAGCTGCGGAGAGCTTATCGAGCTCAATCTTGATCTTGTCGAGTTTTGTGATGTGAAACGACCAGACACGTTTTTCTGCGAACCGGTTGCGAAGACGAAGGTACAGATTCGCCTGCCGAGCGGCGCGGACCAAATCCGTTGGCTGGACGCGAATGACCGAGGCCGCGGATGTTCGTTTGCTGAGATGGCGACTGCTCTTATTACTGAGGTCAACGGGCGCGCACCCGATGGAGGCTGGAGAGTACCCGGAGAATGGTTAGAGGATCTGGGAAGAACGCTGGAGGAGCACGACCCACTCATGACTCTGCGATTGGACACGTGTTGTCCGGTTTGCCACGGGGAGATGCAGATCGAATTCGACCTCGAACATCACCTGCTAACAGTGTTGGCCGCGGAGCAACAGTACCTTTTGGGTCAAATCCACAGGCTTGCTTCGTCCTATCACTGGCCCGAGGCTGAAATTCTGGCTCTGTCGTCGCAACGACGGGCTTATTACATTGCACGAATCGACGGGGAGGCATCTGGATGAGCGAATACTTTGCCAGGTTGGCTCGCCGCTCGAAAGCGGTGACTCACCCTGTCGCTCTTGCGGATCGGTCGCGGGCGGGGGAAGTTGGGGAGCAGACCGGAGTGCCGGCAGACCGGTATGGTGGTCTGGAAGCCCATCTCGAAAAGATTGTCGGCCCGGTTCCTGCGCATACCATCCCCTCACTTACGGAGGCAGTATGCGCAAACCGGCAGCCTCATCCTGTCTCGACAGACGGGCTGGAGATGGACAGTCGGTCAGGGCGCTCAAACGAGAGAGTACTTGTCCGGTCGACCGGAGAAAGGACTTCTCCAGCAAGCGCGATTGAAGCACCAACGGCACGAGGTTCAGTTCGAGCGATTGACGGCAATCCGCCGTTGGAGAATGCCGTCTTGGATGACGCAACAGAGGCACCTTCAGCCGGGACAAGTGAGACCAGGATTTGGCCTACCGCTGCTTTCGGACACGCATGGACCGGAGACAAAGGATCAAGACGGATCGGCGCGGAACGAGAGTTACCTCCGCGGCACCTCGAACGTGTCGATCTTGGAGGACAAGCATCTGCAAGGGCTCAAATGCTTCCAGAGTCACACTCAGTCGCTGACACACCAACGACGAGTGAGAATCCTAAGACCGATACCTTAGCAGCGGTCTTAACGCAGGGTACTCGCGCCAAGACTGCGCCACTTGTGGTAAGCGCTACCACCCTCGCGTCCTCCAGCAGGCCCGAATTCGTAAACACGATTCGGGAACGGCCGTCCGTGGTTCTCACGAATCCCGAAGGCTCAAAACGTGAGAAGCAAGGCAACGCCGTTGATGTACACATTGACACGATTTCAATTGAAGTGCACCAGGCTCAACAGCAGGCAACGGTAGTTTCATTGCCGCAGCAGCGACATACGCCCGTGTCAAGTCATCGCGAGACACCGGGGCCCTCGAGGCTCAGTCGTTACTACCTGAAAGGTTGGTGAGAGGGTAGCGGGGAATGGCTCTAGCAGATACCAAACAAGCCATCGGAGCAGTCAGCAGTCTCCTGAAAACACAACTCACAATGCACACGGCTGCAAACACTGTAGATATTGGCAGACCGGAGGCGGCGGCGCGGACCCACGGTCCGAAATTGAATCTATTCTTGTATCAGGTGGACATCGACGGTCATCTCAGAAACCATGCCCTGGATGAAGGTCAGGTCCCGGCTCTATGGATCGTGTTGCGGTATCTATTGACCGCCTTTGACGACAAACACGAAAGCGATTCCCCCAGTGCGCACGAGCTACTGGGCGAAGGCATGCTGGCATTGCGGGAACTGAATTTCATGGGTTCGAGCAGTCCGGCGCTGGCGGATAACCCCGAGCCGCTCAAGATCACCTTTGACGCCGCGGATTCTGAGTTGCTCTCGAAGGTAATGCAGGGCACCGACGAAAAATACCGCTTGTCGGTTGCCTTCCAGGTTAGGCCTGTGATGATCGCTCCCTCTGTTCCGCCACACTATGCTTTGCCGGTCAAGACAGTGGGGCCACCTGGGGACGAGGGGGTTGTAGTGCTGCCGTCCCTGGGCCCGAGACTCAAGAAGATTTGCCCTGACAGATTCGAAGTGGGCGATGAGATCAGACTAACGGGTCTGGACCTCGGTTCCGAGGTTGAGAAGATCAGTGTAGGCAAGGCGGGTTTTCCCGTAATTGCGGCACTGAGCGGTGAGATCGTTGCCAGGATCCCAACAAACACGAACCTCTCGGCCGGTAGCTACCCCATCAGAGCTGTGCGCACTCTCCCGGGCGGACAGGAACTCAGCAGCAATGCCTTGTTGGGCCGCCTGCTCCCGACAGTCGCTGCGGCCGCGTGTGGTGTACTGACCAACGCTGCCGGCAAGGTTTCAGGCGATTTGACGTTAACAGGCAGCCGCCTGGGTGGACCCGGCGACAGTATTTTTGTGGCCTTCTATTTCTATAACGAGAGAAAAGTAGCCCTCATGCTGGAAGCAACGGGCAGTGCCGCGCAGACTTCGCTCGCGGTTACTGTCACTGTGGATAACGCCTTGGCCCAGGGTGAATACTACATCATTCTACGCGTAAACGGTGAGCAGGCCACCCTTGCTCCATTGGTGGATTGGTCATGAGTACGTCGTGTGCGACGGTATATGTCCCGGCAACTGTGGTTACGCCAAACCTCTTCATATCCGATTCCCTTGCAGCCTATTGGGTTGCGCAAGTGACGTTACGTCTGCGCCGCGAAGTGGCCTGGTGCTGGCATCAGCGCGCACGGCAGTTTGACCCTGATCCTAGCGTGTTGCCTCCGTTAGCGGATGCCGCTACGGAAAACCTGGATCTGGTTCGATACCGCGACCAGAAGAACCATTTTCTCAAACGTGACCCGACGGCACGTTATCTCGGCGACCAAATCGCTGCGCTTGAGCCAAAGGATAAACGTCCAAGTCGCTGGGCTTCGCTCGTCGAATCGCTCGACCTTGATGGGGCCTCTCAGTTCGTCCTCGCACTGGGGCTTGCTTCTCGTCTTGATGCCGGCCTGGCGCCTATCTTCTCTACGTGCATGAACGATTTGGCGAGACCCTTTCCCACTCTGGCGCTGGCACAGCGATTGTGGGACGAGCCTTCGCAGATCGTTGAGTGTGCCGATCCTAATCATCCGATATACCGTTACGGTCTGCTGGCCAACATAAATGACCCGACCGACGCTCTGACCTGGCAACGTCCCCTGGATATGTCTGCCGTGGTCACGCAGCAACTGAGTGACCCGGATGCCGCTCTGCCACAAGGCGTCTCGTTACTAACCGTACGCGAGCCTCGTAGTCTTGACAGATCGGCCGAACTACTCGTAGCGCGTCTGCTTGCAAAAACCGAGCGTAGCATGCAGATCGTGCCTCTGCTAGGACCCAGGGGGGTTCCCTTTGGAGACTGGGCGGCTACTTTGGGGCAACGTATGGGTTGCCCGGTGGTCGCGGTGGACAGCCGCTCAGCATACGAGCAGCATGGCTTGCTCACTCTCGCCAGCGTTTGTTGGCTAAGGAAACTCGATCTTATGCTGCCGGAAGAGTGGGCACAAACGGACAGGTTGAAAGATCACGTCAACCTCTTGTCGTCAACTCAGTCAATACCCCTACGGTGGTACGTGCCCATCAACGAACAAAGCCAGCAAGACGGTTTTCCTGCCCACGCTGTGACGCCCGCGTTCAGGATACAAGGACTCTCTTTTGAACATCGGGTTCGCAAGTTCACGCAGTGTATTGGCGGACAGGCGGCAGGAATGCAGTCGGCCATTGAAGAGTGTGCGCGACGATTTCGTTTTCAAGAACGGACGATAGAAGATGTCGCCAAGGCTTTTGCCGATAACACGATCCCAATAACTTCAGATGCGCTTGTGACGGCCTGTGGTAACGAAACAGTCGTGGAACTTGGGAATCTCGTCCAACTGGTTTCTCTGCGCTTCGGCCCGGACGAGTTAGTCCTTCCCGAAGCACAGGCACAGCAGTTTCAGGAAATCATCCACGCCATGCAAACGCTGACGATTGTCCACTATCACTGGGGCACCGCGAGAGCCTGGAATGAAAGCGGGCTCTCTGTCCTGTTCTGTGGCTCACCCGGGACCGGCAAGACGATGGCCGCAGAAGTGTTGGCGGAATCGTTGGGCCTGCCGATGTATCGCGTTGATATTTCTCAAGTTACGAGCAAGTACGTAGGTGAAACAGAGAAGAATTTGAAACGGATTTTCGACGCCGCCGAAGTGAGCGATTGCGTCTTGTTCTTTGATGAGGCCGACGCCCTGTTCGGGAAACGCACCGAGGTCAAGGACGCGCATGATCGATTCGCGAACATCGAGATCAGTTATTTGCTCGAACGTATGGAGCGATTCAAGGGACTGGCGATCCTTTCTACGAATCGACGCAATGACCTCGATGAAGGCTTCATGCGACGTCTGCGTTACATTCTGGAATTTCCAGTGCCGGGGTTTGAACAACGCAAGAAGATTTGGCAACTCGTGTTTCCGTTGGGCCTCGACGTCTCTGACATTGACTTTCACTATCTGGCGAAGCAATTCCAGTTGACGGGCGGCCATATTCGGTCGATCGCCCTCAATGCCTGCCTGCGCTCTGCGGACGCCAATCATCCCGATGCAAGGGGCAGGGTGCTGATGAGGGACGTGCTGATTGCGGTCAAGCGGGAGCTGGAAAAAATGAATCGTTCTGCCAACGACGAGCTGTTTGGTGCTTATAGTAATGTGATGCGGGAACGGACAGCGTGATAGATATCAAGATCGGTCGTTTGAACATTGCGTTGCATGGCGTCTCGGCACAGGTTGTCGAGGCTGCTGTAGTCGGACTGGAAGAGGAAATGAGGCGACGAATGGGCGCCCTGGCCCTCGGTGACGTGGCCGCGTTTGACGTCGGCGAGCTAAGCATCGGCCCGGTGAGGAGGACAGGCGTGCTCGACGCCGCGTCTTTGCGAGGGATAATCGCTGAACGAATGATAGAGGCCGTTCAATCGGGACTCACTGGTTCGGCACGGCGGATCTGACCACTGGTGACGAGACGAAAGGTTAACGAAAGGTTAGTTAATGGGATCATTCTTGCGAGGCGCTCTGGTTGAGTATGGTAGCGATGTGCTTGGACCGATTCCCAACGTCGTGGTGTTTCAATTCAACCCTGAAGAGATCTCTCGTACCTTGAATATTCCGCAAGCCAAACCTGAAACGGCCGGAAACGCAAGGCTCACCGAGCCCCATCAAGCCGGTGCGCCGCCGACGGAGACCTTTTCCATCACGGCACATTTCTCGGCCGCGGACGATCTGGGTAAGGGCGGTGCCGCTTCGGTCGTGGCAAGGACCTTCGGAATAGGGCCGCAGTTGGCCGCGCTGGAAAAGATGGTCTACACCCAGGCCGGTATCATCAGTGGCCTTATTGGGGCGGCAGTCGATGCAATCGGTGACGCCATCGGTCTGGGTGGCGGAGCAGAGGCCCCCGAACGCCCCATTCCGCGCGAAAAAAAACCACGCATTCTCTTTATCTGGGGGCCGTCGCGCGTCTTGCCCGTGGAGATTCGGTCCATGTCGATCACCGAGCGAAAGTTTGATTCTCTGTTGAACCCCGTGCAGGCGGAGGTTCAAATGAACATGGCCATAGCCAGCTTCCCTAAGGAGTCCGACGACATAGTCGGCAAGGGGGCGTTGACATACACGCAGACAGTGAAAGAGGCACAGGTCCTCTTGAACCTGGCCAAGGCCGTCGAATTGACCCTTGACATCATTCCGTTCTAGCAGGGAGGCGGTGACACAGCGCAGATGTTTGGCAAGAATTCTCGTTATTACGGTCTGGACACCGTGACCCGGGAGGATTGCAAGGGACGCCAATTGCAGGCGGTCAAGCTGCGGAGTCTACCACGCACTGGTGGCAAGGCGACCGTGATTACCGACGGCAGCCAACTCGACGTGATGAGTGAACGCAGGTACAGAGACCCGACGCGATTCTGGCACATCGCCGACGCCAACAGCGAGCTAGAAGCCAACGAGTTGATACGCACTACGGGCCGAGTGATAAACATACCAGAGAGATGATCATGTCAGTAGCCGAGTTCAGCGTTTACCTGGACAATAACCCAGCGGACGAGAGTCAGTTGGATCTCTTCAGCCAGATCAAGGTTGATCAGGCGATCGGCATGGCGGCTGAAGCGGAACTGCAAATCGATATCGGGACCGATGAGAACGGCAACTGGTCCGGCATGGAGGAAGACTACGCTCAGCCGTTCAAACGAGTGCGCGTGGACGTCAAAATACGCAACGGAGATTTTGTCCCTTTGATCGATGGGCCGATTGTGAGCCAGCGCTTTGAGCTCAGCGCGTCTCCCAACGACAGCAAGATGGTACTGGTGGTTCAGGATGACAGCGTGCTGCTCAACCAGGACGAGCAGGTCCAGTTGTTCGAGAACAAGTCGCCGGACGAGATTGCCGAAACCCTGTTTCAACAATACGGGTTGAGCGCGGACACGGATTCTGTTGCCGTGCCCGCCGGAGGGCCGTCGCGTTTTATCGTGCAACGCGGCACCGCGATGCACCTCTTACGCGAGCTGGCTCGACGTCACGGTATGTTCGTCTATGTCAAACCCGACGAGAGACCGGGCACCAGCGTCGGCGTGTTCAAACGCCCGGAGTTGGAAACCAGCGGGTACCCCGGATTGTTACTAGTGGGTCCGGATCGCAACATCGAGAGATTCTCTGCCCGGTTTGACGGACTCCGTCCGCTGAAAGCGCGAGCCGACAGCGTTGACATAACTAACCAGAGTCTTTTGTCAAGCGAAAGCGACGAGAGCAATCTCGACCCGCAGGGCGACACCCCGGTGCATGAAATGATGACCGCGGGCCAGACGCTTCTGGCTCGAACGCGCGAGGACGTCACCGATCTAGACGATGCGACCGCGGCGGCAGTGAACCATTCCAGTTGGGCGTATTCAGCCAATGCAGAAGTCGTGGCGGACAGCTATTCAGCAGTGTTGCTGCCGTACAAAGTCGTCACAGTTTCCGGTGCCGGCGGTTTTCTGAGCGGCAATTGGCTGATCAGTCAGGTTACGCACGTTATCAATGACACCAGCTACAAGCAGCAGTTCACGCTGAGACGCAACGCCCGGTCTAACGGCGCGGGCTCAGGCAGTAGCGGCCTGCCGGGAGGGCTCTTCTGATGGAAGGCACCGCGGTTGAACGCTTGGTAGTGGAACTGGCCGAGCAGACGCGCGCCCGGTTCTATGGGAAGTACCGCGGCGTGGTGACCGATGTCAACGATCCGGAAAACATGGGGAGGTTGCGGGCAAAGATACCCGAAGTCCTCGGAGACGTCGAGTCTCCCTGGGCGTTACCGTGCGCTCCCTATTCCGGCGACAATATCGGCGTTTATGCGGTGCCTAGAGCAGGAAGCGGGGTTTGGATTGAATTCGAAGCCGGTGATGTGGGCCGTCCGATCTGGACCGGCTGCTGGTGGGGAAGAAATCAGCTACCTAAAAATGAACAGGGCACTCCGGCGAAGCCGACAATAAAGATCATCCGCAGCGAAACGGGCTTGATTCTGGCCATGGATGATGACAATCGTGTGATCAGTCTGAGCGATACGAACGGCAACAACATTCTCAAGATCGAAGTGTCGAAGGGACAAATCACCGCGAAAGGACAGATAAAGGCGGTGGTCGAAGCGCCGCAGATCGAGTTGGTGGAGAACGCGACTCATCCACTGGTGTTTGGTGACGAACTCCTGACTTACCTGAACCAGTTGGTGCTGATGTATCAGAGTCACACCCATCCTGGTGAAACGGTAATAGGAATACCGGTAACGCCGGCGCCGCCGGTGCCGCCGTTCCCGGTGCCGACGCCTTCTTTGATATCGACCAAGGTGAGAACGGGTTAGAGGTTATCGTATGGCCCTAAAAGCCGGCAGCGTGGAGCATTTTGAAGACAGCATGGCGGAGGCCATGGAGACGGCCTTTAAGTCTGAGTGGCAGAGTGTAAAAGGCACGGCCCTGAGGGCGCTCGGCGAGGAGGATCGCAAGATTCTGTTCGCCGCCATTGCGCAGGGGGTCGTGAATCATCTGAAACAGCGAGCGCGTGATGCATTCATCATTGAGGTGCGCGTCACTCAGACAAACGAAGTATGGATGAAGAGCGATAACCCCAACTCTATTTATGCACTGGGTGGAAACTTCCCGGCTGGGCGGGTGGAGGTCGAGCAAGAGCAGCTTCCAGACAACATGTTGGTCTCCGAAGGCAGCGGCACGATTACGGAAGTGGTTACCGAGTAGAAGTAGTTGTGTGGGAGACGCGGACAGGAAACCGAAGTTGTGACGGAGTAGACGCGGTTAAGGAACCCACGTGAATACGGAACGTAAGCGGTTACGGAGTGGAAGTGGTTAGGGAGCCGAAGTGAATACCGAGCGGAAGCGGTAACGGAGGAAAAGCTGTTACGGGGTAACGGAGCGCAAATCGCGGCTGTAGGAGTGACTCAATGAGCGGTAGGCACCTGGCATTCCCATTTCGGGTCGGCACGGACGGCCGCACCGCCACGCCGCAAGGTGTCGACGAGCACGTCCGCGGCGAGATCATTCAGTTGCTGCTTACCAATCCGGGTGAGCGCACGTTCTTACCCTCTTTCGGCGGAGGATTGAGGCGGCTCGTGTTCGAAGGCAACGACGACGTCACCGCCGGACTGGCCAAAGCAACGATCAGTCACGCGCTGAATCACTGGCTCGGAGAACGAATTGAACTGATAGTCCTCAACGTGGAAGCCAAAGATTCCACGTTAAACGTGGATATGACCTATCGAGTCATCGCGACTGGGGAAGAAAAACACGTGCGGTTCCAGCACGCATCATAGGACACGCATGGCAACAACGTACGACGTAGACCGACTGACAAGACGAAAACACGATCTTGCACGCGGCATTGTGAAATGTAACGGCATCAAACGTGTGGTGGTAGCGCTTGACGGTGCCGCGGTTCCGCCCTGTGCCTGGCTGGACGTTGAGTTCTACAACGATCAGTACCTCGGCAAGATGTTTCAGGACATCGATAGCAACGCTGTGCCGCCGACCGCTACTTTCTCGATCCGGGGTGGTTCGCGCATTCCGGCGGGTAGTGGCTTGGGCCAGGTACAGGTGGTGACAGTGACTACCGGCGGCTCCAACTGTGTCTTGCGTTTGAAGGTTCAGCCGATCGGTGATTACTCCACGTACACGTTGACCGCGGCATACGAAGACGTAGTCCTCGACAGCAACAACAACGTTGTACGCGACGAGAACAACAATCCGTTGCTAGAGAGTAAGATCGATCCCCTGTTTGCTAGTGTTGACTTCAAGTTTCGTCCCGGCTGTTTCAACACCAACTGCGCTCCCGTAGGTACGTGGGAAGCGCCCCCCGAAGAGCCGGCAATTGACTACCTGGCAAAGGACTTCGATTCCTTCAAGCATTCTCTGATCAACGCAATGCGCGAGCGCGTGCCTGGTTGGCAGCCGACCAGCGAGGCCGACCTGGATCAGGTGTTGATCGATCTGATAGCGGCCGATGCCGATGAGCTGAGCGACTTCCAGGATCGCGTCATGAACGAGACCTACTTTGGCCGGGCGCTCAAGCGAGTCTCCTTGGCACGTCACGCGCGCCTTATGGATTATCACATCCATCAAGGCAATCAGGCCGGCACGTGGGTTGCCGTCAAGGTAACGCTAGACTGTCCGTTGCCAAGAGATTTTGGCGTATGGACCGGCGAGAGCTGGCAAGACGATCAAGCCGTCATTTTCGCAACGACGCAAGAGCGGTATTGCCTCACAGAATTTAACGAACTCCAGTTGTATACCTGGGGCGGGATTATCACCGCGCTCGACAGCGGCACGAAAGAAGCCGATATCGTTCCGCCCGCGGGCACGGCGAAGTGGTATGCCGACAGTCTCCGCGATATGTTTCGCAGAGGCGACGCGACGGCACTGGTTATTGAAGAGAAACTCAACCCTGAAACCGGGACGGAACACGGCCGTAATAAGACGGCGAGGCAATTGCTACGCTTGTTGGATGGCGATAGTTCGGCCGAGACGATACATGATCCCGTCAACGGCTGCTGGGTGGTGCGCGTGCACTGGCGAGAGGAAGACAGGCTCAGGCGACGCTATTGTTTCATAACCCAGTGTCCCGACGTGCCGGCTCAGGAAGGTGTCAGTGCGTTTCACGGCAACTTGATCAGGGTTACCCACGGCCGACCGCACACTACCACATTCCGTCCGCCCGGCGCGGCTCTGGGGCCTGATGACAATAGTCGTTTCGAGCGCACCGGCGAAGCGCACTACGAGAACACGCCCCGCTGGGGTGTCGTGTGCAGGCTCCCGTATTCACCGTTGGCTTATGAGGAAAGACAAATTGGTGACGATGGGTGGGTGCCCAGTACCGTCAGAGTCGAAGTTAGTGGCTTCGCGGGTGATTGGATGGAGCAGAAGGACTTGATCGAGAGCAACTGGGACGACACCGACTTCGTTGTCGAAACTGATGAGTTGGGCATCAGCACAATACGGTTTGGCAACGGTGTAAACGGGCTTGCCTTACCACAAGGCGCGATCGTGACGTGTCACTATCAGGTGGGGCTGGGCAGCTCAGGAAACGTCGGAGCCGCTAGCTTGACCGGTTTTGACACCATCCCGGCGAGCTCTCAGAGTGTGGAGGCGATCTGGAACCCGTTCGATGTGATTGATGGCCGCGACCCGGAAACGCCGGCCGAGATCGTCCGAAGAGTGCCGCACGCCTACCGGGCGCGGCAATTGCGAGCGATTACGCTTGAAGATTACACGAAGCGTGCAGAAGAGCTGTCGGACGTATCACACGCCTACGCACGCTATGCGTGGACCGGAAGCTGGCGCACCGTTTGCGTGGCGATCGATCCCAAAGGTTCCACAGAGCTGCGCGAAGAGTTGCGTATAAAGGTCGCCAAACATCTTGATGCGGTCCGACTCATCGGTGAAGACCTGGAGGTGCGTTGTGCGCGGTATGTTGCTTTGGACATTCTGTTGCGGTTGTGCGTGCATCCAGACTACTGGCCTGAAGATCTTGCTCACGAACTCGCGTCGGAATTCTCCGACGGCTATACGGCAGATGGGCGCACGGGTTTGTTTCATCCAGATTGCTGGACGTTTGGCCAGCCGCTACACGCCAGCCAACTGGTAGGCCGGGCCCTGGCAGTGAAAGGAGTCGAGCGTGTGCTGCTTGTAAGCATGCGACGCTGGAACGCCGGTCCCGGGGAAGGCACGTCACCGATCATCATCAATCCGGAAGACCTTCCCGAAACCGAGATTGACACGTTGGAAGTGAAACCCTTTGAAATCATCCAGGTGGCCAATGATCCCAGCCATCTGGAGAGGGGCAGGATCCAATTCGAGATTCTGGGAGGTAGACGATAATGAGCGGCTGCAAGCATGAGTGCCACAAGCCGGCCGTCTTCCCCAAGAACATTTTCAATCGCCCCGCGTTGGACCGCATCGATTGTCGAATCGGCACGTACTCGCTCATGCGCGAGTATTTGCTCGACAACTTGAACAAGTCTTCAATCCTATCCGACTGGACACACCGAGGACCGGATGATCCCGGGATCGCATTGTTGGAGGCGGCCGCGGTTGTGGGCGATATTCTGACCTACTACCAGGACGTCTACGGCAACGAAGCTTTTCTACGCACCGCCAGTTGGCGGGAGAGCGTGGCAGACCTGGTGCAACTGCTGGGTTACCGTCTGGCACCGGGAGTAGGCGGAGAGGCCACGTTTGCCCTAAAGGTCAAGGGCACAAACAAGGTCACCGTGCCGAGATTCTTTGGGTTTAAAGCGCAGCTTGATAATCAGGAACAGGCAGCGGAGTTTGAGAGCACCAAAGAAACGACCGCGTATCCACATCTCAGCGAGTTCAATCTCTATAGTCCCCCAAAAGCTCCACAAAACATCACAGCCGGGAGCGTCCAGTTGGAGTTGGCGGCAGTAGCAGAAAGAACAGACCTTGCCAATCTGACCGCCTTCGAGATCAAAGAGGGCGCACGCATCATGCTGGTACCTGACACGTCCGTGTTTGACAACGACGGCGAGAGCTACGGCCCGCAGGACAAAACGGAGATCGTGATCGTATCCAAGGTCGAGACTATTCTCAACCGAGTCGTCATTACCTTGAAGGGTTCACTCACGGAGAATCGGGGCACTAACGTGAGAGCCTACGTTGTCGATCGTACCTTCAAACACTTCGGTCACAACGCACCCAGGATGCTAAACAAGTTCGACGGGGCCAGCATCAGTCAAGAGGAGACCAACTTTGAACGCGAGATCGACAGTGCTTCATCCGGCTCCGGCTACTACTCACAATATCCCGAGCTGGAAATGCCTTTGGATCAGACAGTTAACGATCTCGCACTCGGCGGCAAACTGATCTGCCAGGGCGTGGGCGGCATCGAACACTCTACCGCGTCACTCTCGGCCATCCAGACTGACGTCCCGTTCACTGTGGTCAAGGAGATCGAAAGCGTTCGTGCCGACTCTTTGCAGTGGGGAAATCTCGAGGGCTCTACCACGATCGTCCTGCTCAAAGAAAAGCTGATCACAAATGCGAGCATCCAGAACGCAAAAATGGACATTCGTCAAACGTGTTTTCACGAGGTCGTAAGCCCAGAACTCACCCTGTGCGCTCTGACCGAGTGGGACGATGGCGCATTCAGCGACGGGAAGCTTCGGTTTCTGGGTACTTACGACGAGGCCAGGGCTCTGCTCGAACGCAACTTGCTGCTGGTCCACGAAGAAAAGGGAACGACCCAGACCGTGAGAATCACCACCGCACCGAACGCTTTTGACGTCGCTCTTGGGACAAACGGCAAGGACCGAACCAACAGATGGATGTGGGACGTGACTTTGGACCGGGTGCCGGAGTTCAACCGCGAGGATTTTGACCAGGTGGAGCCCAAGATCAAGGTGTACGGTAACCTCGTGTATGCAAACCAGGGCAAGACGCAACAAGAGGTGGTATTGGGCAGCGGCGACAGCCGGCGGACCTTCCAGACTTTTGCGATTCCTAAGGCGCCGCTCACATACCTGTTGGATGAAACCCGCACTCCAGCACAGGTACCCGAACTAAAGGTCTACGTCGAAGGTCTCCTTTGGAAGGAAGTCAGTGTTCTTCTCAATAGTCGACCGGATGACCGCGTTTACGTGGTACGCGAGGACCGGGACGGGAAGAGCTGGGTCCAGTTCGGTAACGGCAAGACGGGTGCCCGCTTGCCGTCGGGGATAAACAACGTGGTGGCGATATACCGTACCGGCGTCGGTGCGGCAGGGTCACTGAAGGCGGACACCAAGCCTCAAGCCACAGGTAAATTGAAGGAGCTGGAGAGCGTATTTCTCCCCGGTCCCGTTGTCGGCGGGGATGACGCAGAAAGCGAAGAGACGGCACGCGTGGCTGCACCCGGCAGAATTCAGAGCCTGGGCCGGCTGGTTGGACTGGCTGACTTTGAAGCCGAGGCGCTGGCCATCCCGGGCGTAATCAAGGTGCGTGCCGATTGGGCGGCTCCCAACGGCGTGCCGCAAGTCAGAATAGTGATTCTCACGAAAAACGGCACTCCCGCCGCCCTGAACAAGGTGCGCGATATTCTCAATACCTACAATCGGTGCCGTGGACCCGCCCGTTTTCCAATCGGCGTCGAGCAAGGGGTCTATCAATACGTCTACTTGAGAGTTCGCGCCGGCTGTGACGCTTCTTATCGTCAGGCGGACGTGGAAACGGCGACCAAGAAAGCCCTGGGTCTTACCGGTGAGGAAGGAAATGGAATTGTCAATGACGGGGGACTGTTTGCGATGCAGGCGAGACGCTTTGGACAGGGGGCGCACGTCTCCCAGATCATGGCCGTCATTCAGCAGGTGAAGGGAGTGACCTGGGTAGAAGTAGACGACGCGCAAGCGCTCAATCTGGGCTCACCGCCCCAGACGGATCCTGCGCAACTCGCTAAGCCGACTGTTGCATCCACCGATTCGGCAATCGGGTGTCCACCCACCCGCGTACTGGCTTTGCACAGTGCGCACTTTGACCTTAACTTGGCGATGGACAAGACCAAGAGAGAGTGTAGCTAATGAGAGCGACGCGAGAAAATTCTGACGTCACTCTGCCGGAGGGTCCTGACTGATGGGTACACCGCGCAAGCCCTTGTACCAGCGTCTACCTGAGATCTACCATATTCGTGACGAAGAGCAGCGACCACCGGGTCAACTGAAAGCCTACGTTGATATTCTGGACGGGCTTCAGGCACACATCCGCGACAACATTGAAACGCTCTATCATGAGTTCTTTATCGAGACTTGCAGCGACTGGGTCATTCAGTATCTGGCCGATCTTGTGGGTACCTCGCATCTGGCCGGTGATGCCTGGACTCTGAGGGCGGACGTTGCCCGTACCGTCCACCATCGTCGACGCAAGGGCACGCTCGGCGCGATTGAGTCGCTGACGCACGTCCTGACCGGTTGGGCAGTGCACACAGTCGAGTTGATGGAACGGGTGGCGTGGAGTCAGCATCTGAATCATCAACGACCTGACGAAGGCGGCACGCCGCCGATACCGCTGCAAATCAAGAAGAATCGACATATCTGCGGTGCGGTGCGAGGGGGTACAGTCACACTTCGCGATCCCGCACTACTCAGCTTCCTCGGGGGCCCGTTTGACCCGTTTGCGCATGTAGTGGACGTCAAGCCGATCAACGGCGGCTCCGTGAGGTACAACTTGCCGAATCTTGGCGTCTTTCTGTGGAGGCTGAGGGACTACACGGTGCCCGTGACAAAGCCCGTCCTCGTGAATAAGATCCAGGATTTGACGCCCGTTACATCACCCGTCGCACCTTACGCGCTGAGATTCGAGATTCATCCGTTGGGCGAGCCAATGGTGTTGTTCAATACGCATCGTCCTCAGAGTGACGAAGATCCTCCCAGCCTGACCCATCAGGACGCCGTGCCAGGTCCCATGCCAAGGGCACGCTTGAGCGACAATACCCCTGCCGGAGACCCCGAGGAGTATCTGGCAATCAAGCTCTACAGCACCGTAGTGCCGGAGGCCCCGGGCGACAAGAAGGTCGGGCTGACCCTGCACATGCCCGCATCACCATTCAGCACGGTGGCAAAATGGAGATTTCGCGGGGCAAATCTCTGTGCTTGGGAGCGGGGTTTGAATTCGCCCTTGCTCGAGCACGAGATCGTCGTCGATCCCGACCACGGTCGTCTCCTCATAGGTGTTGGCGGTGCTGATAAGACCGTCGAAGCAGAACCCCTTGCCGAGGGGCTGTTCGTTTCTGCTACGTACGGTTTTTCGGGTTCCGGCGTGGGTTCTACCGGTGCACATCCGGTAGCCCGTGACGATTCTCCTCTCGGAACACTCAAGGTGGATTACAACACCGGACCCGACGGTTTTCCCGCGCCCGGTGGCACGGGGTTACAGGAAGCCCTGGCAAACACCCACAGTCTAACTGCTCCGTGCGTGATCGAGATACAGGACAGCAGAACCTACGATCTGGATATGGGTGCCGTCTCCGGGATCGTTGATGAGGGTGGGCTCAAAGTGCTACTGCTGGGTGATTCATTGCACATCAGAGCGCGCTCGGGCCAACGTCCGATAATTCGTCTAAAAAGACCTCTGGCGTTCAGACCTCATGACGTAACCGGCTCCAATTCGCCCGTTGTCTTGGGAGACCTCCAAGTAGAGTTGGAAGGCCTGTACATAACCTGGGACAAGACCTCTTCAGATTTTGGCCCTGAAACCGCCCTGATTGAAAGAGCGGCGCTGAATCGACTGGTTATTAACGGCTGCACTTTGGATCCAGGTAGTCACGAGACCCTGGGCCGCGCGCGGCAGCCAGCGCGTTATGCCATGCGTCTGACCAACGACGGCGGGTTCAGCGACGCTGCGGAAGTTGCCGCGTTTAGCCCGCCAAAGATAGAGATCGTGCGATCCATCTGCGGGCCTCTCGCAATCGACGATGGCTATCCTCTTCACCTGACCGATTCCATCGTAGATGCCGCCAGTGGGTTGGGCGCATCCTCGCCCGCCCTCGCCGTCCATGCGGCCACGGGTGATCCCGAGATCCAGTGGGGGCCGTTGCTGACGGTGAGTGGCATGACCTGTTTCGGTAGAATGAGGGTGGAAACTGCGACGGGCGCCGGAGGTATCTGGCTACATCGTTTGGAGGTACATGATAATCAACAAGGTTGCATCAAGTTCAGTTACTTCAGCGGCGCGGGTGACCGTTTACCGCAGCACCAAGCCTGTGTGTTTGGCACAGAAGTGGAATTGGGTTTTGTCAGCGATATTTTTGGTCAACCCGGCTACGCGCAACTCCTGTTGCAGAGTGACCGCAAGATCTTAGAAGAGGGTCCGAACCGCGATGTAATGGGCGCTTTCGGGTATCTGTTGGATACGCACAAGTGGAAAAACGTCAACATTCGCTATCGCGAATTCATGCCCGTAGGAATCAGGCCTGTACTCATACCCGTTACCTAGGCTAACGGAACAGGTGCGTACGAAACAAGTATTAGAAAGAGGAAACTATCATGAACGGCGACTTCTCAAAACTCGAGTTCAATCCTCTGGACAACTTCACGGGTGTCCTGCATCAGCAGGGTCGGGCCCTGTCGGATCAGGATGGTAACGCGTCCACTTTCATCGCCAGTCATCTGCGTGAATTGCAAGGTCGTGACACAATAGGGCCACACGTGGCCGCAGTGCCGGCTGAAATGCGTGACAGCTTCAAGGTGGTAAAGGTGGAGACCGACGGCGCGGGGGTAAGAGTCACGCTGCATCCGGGACGCGTTTGGGTAGACGGTCTGGTACTGCAGGTCGGGGGTGTAAATCCCTATACTCGCTCCGCCGAGTACCTGGGGCCGCGCATCCAAGATCCACAGGCCGATCCCGCTTCGATTCTGGAAAGCGCTGAGAATGTGCGTGACGCCGTGATTCTGGAATTGTGGGAAGAAGCCTTCAATGCCTTCCAGGCTCCGGTCAATTTGATCGAAGCCGCCTTGGGTGGAGTGGATACGACCGAGCGCGCGAAGCTGTTTCACAGGCTGCGGTTGCTTAGACTCGGTCCGGATGATGAATGCGGCAATCTCGCGGACAAACTTGCCGACGATTTCCCCGCTAAGGGCAAGCTTACTGTGACACAGACACCTAATTCTGTAATCGCCGGCGATTGCCCGGTGGAACTGGGCGGTGGCTACTCCGGGTTTCTCCATTATCTGTACCGCATCGAAATCGCAGAGCCCGATAGCGCGGGCAATGCGCGCTTCAAGTGGTCGCGTTTTGGCGGTGGGCTGGTGGGCCGCGGCACGTACAAAGCGGATTCGCAGAATGGTACTAAAGGCACGGTCGAAATAACCGCCAATGACCAGATGATCATTCATTGCGGTCTGCCGAAGTTCTATCTCGAGGCCCTGCGTCAAGAGCCCCACTCCGACAACTGGACAGCCGTGTTTACGGCTGACGCCACTCTGACTCTTGACAACAAGTTGTCACTTACCGGAATCAGCCCAGGTAGCACTTGGCCCAGCGGGGAAGCATTCTTTCGGCTCTGGGATGGTGTCAGGCTCATAAAGGATTTTGCCGCCAGCCTCCCGGCGCCCACGGAGTTGGAGAATGGCCTGCGGCTCGGCTTTGATGACCCTTCACCGGGTAGCAAGAATTACACGCCGGGTGACTACTGGACGTTTCCCGTCAGGGCGGCGGGCGTTGATTTTGACCCGTCGGTGTGGCCCAACAATGCGCCCCCTCAGGGAATCCATTACCATCGCGCACCCCTGGCCGTACTCGAGTGGCCGGAAGCACGCAATAGGCTCCGCGGAAGACTCCCCTCAAGCGCTCGATTTTCCGAAAGGCGCACTGCAAGCCACGGATTTCTCGAAAGACGCGCCGTGACTGCAAAAATCCATGATTGCCGTCGCGTCTTTCAGCCGCTGTCGCAACTAGATAGTTGCTGTTCCTACACGGTCGGTGACGGGATGCTGAGTCACGGAGACTACGATTCCATCCAGGCTGCGATCAACAATCTACCTCCTGGAGGCGGTCAAATATGTGTGCTGCCAGGGCAGTACCAGGAGAACATACTGATTAACAAAAGTAACATAAGCATTCATGGGTGTGGCCGTCGAAGCCTCGTCACTGGGAAAACTTCCGAGCCGGTCATTCACATCGACGCCGCAAGAAACGTCCATATCGACAAGCTGCAGATTGTCGCACAGGACGGCCCGGGCATTCTGGTTGACAGATCCAGAGGACCGACCTATTACATAACTCTCAGAGAGCTGGAAGTCTCGGCAGGTGCGTTCAGTGCGATCGCCGTGTATGGCGGACAGCGCATGGTGATCTCAGATAACACTATCGTGATGGAAGATGTCGCGAGCCCCTGGCCGGGGCTCTTCCTGAGTGCAGACGATGTGCTAGTCGAGCACAATGCCGTTGTAGTTCAGCCGGAGGTTCGGTCCAAGACCGAACGCAGAGTGCCCTCCGTGTCGTCGGGCCGCGGTGGGGTTCAGATAGGCGGCTTTTCGGAACGGATCAGTATCATCGACAACCTCATACAGGGCGGCATCGGCAATGGGATCACTCTGGGAACCCTGCGGGAGGTCGATGGAAGAACCGGTCGTAGAGACCGTGTGACATCCAGTGAGAACGTCGATGAGAAAACCGATGTGACAGTCGCCGTCAAATCCGCGCCGTTGGCGTGGGTTGTCAATGCGTACGATCCCTGCGATCCGTGCGCTCCCGGGAGTACATATAAACCGCCTGATGGAGAGGGCGAAAAACCTCCAACGTATGAATCCGCTGGCGCGCTGTATGACATTCGAATCGAACGCAACCGCATCCTGGATATGGGGCTGAACGGGATCGGCGTAGTGGCGTTCTTCAATCTTGACAAGGAGGACGAGTTCATCAGCGTGGTTGGTCTGGAGATTCTGGGAAACACGATCAAGAACTGCTTGACCCGCTCGCTCGAGCAGATTCCGGATGAGATGGTCAACAGCATGGGCTACGGTGGTATTGCTCTGGCCGACGTTGAGAATCTCATCGTGCACGACAACGTGATCGAGGACAACGGCAAAGACCACCTTGAACCCATTTGCGGCATTTTCGTCTTGCATGGCGAAGGCATCGACATCTCTCGCAATCGCATCCTGAACAACGGTGCGAAGACCTCTCAGCCCACGAGCAATGCAAAACTAGGGTGCCGCGGCGGCATCAACGTTGTGTTTGCCGTTTCGCCCAAGACATCCGTGTTGATTGAGGATAAAGCCTATCCGCGCCAAAACGGCGTGCCGGCGTTGAAAGTCAGCGACAACATTGTGAGTCAACCGCTGGGTCGCGCATTGTCGTCAACGGCGTTGGGGCCGGTTTGTGTTGAGGGAAATGAGTTTACGAGCCGCGGGGTTGTGCTACAGGAGTGGAATCCATCGTTCATCGCGGCAACCGTGGCCATAATGAATCTTGGTCTTTCCAGTGAGTGGCGCCTCCAAGTGTCTCGTTTCTCCGGTGGGACAATCGCTGCCCCTGTTGATACAGAACGTGTTACGTTGGAGGAAGATACTATAGTAGTGCCACCGCGTCAGGGTCTTGATGACCGAGCGATCGGCAGGTATCTGGCTAACGGGAACGTCAAGTTCAACGACAATCAGTGCGTACTGGACCTGCAGGAGAGCTGTCGTAGTCTTGCTCTCACCTCAATCGCGATCCTCAGTCTTGACGACGTCGCCTTTCACAACAATCAATGCGACTGTGATTTGCTCAACGACTTTATATTTGTGCATGCGGCGTTCTTGGGTTTTTCCGTGAGGGTGAACGACAACAGATTCAAGGAGGACTTGCTTGGGGCGCTCCTTTCGTCAGCCAGCCTGGGGCTTTTCCTGAACATGATAACCAACAACCAGGCGTCACATTGTCTGTTGGCGCTGCGCTCGCCTCTTGACTCACTATATAACACAGAGATTCTCCAGGCGTTCAACCAGGTGACGTTTGAGGTCTTTTCTAGGGACTTTTGTGAGCGGCTTGCCGGTGCGAGCGGCACCGGGGGCAACATTGCATATCCAAGGAGAGTGCAGTTTGTCGCGTCAAACAACAAGTAGTGATGTTGATGGCACGTGACATAGGGGCAAGAAATCATGAAAAAAGAGACACCCGGACCCAGAAGAATCTCGTTGACAGAAATCGAGGAGATCTTCAAGCAGCGCATTCTCGGCGCAGATGAGCTAATGGCTGATGCTCTGGCACGTCTGGCCAAAGTGCGCAAGGCCAAACTGAAGATGGACCGACGTGGGCAGGTCGAAGGGGCCCAAAAATGGGGCGCAAGAGACGCTCGCGTTGCAGTGCTCAGAGAGAAAATCGTCATTAATAGCAATCTCATATCTGAAGCAGTCGCTCAAGCAAAACGTGTGAGAGCGAGTGCTGCTGCCAGCGCCCCTGCTCCTGCTAAGGGTAAGCCCAAGACAGACCCGAAGAGTCAAAAGCGGGGCAACTGAGGGAATCGTGCGCGCGCTTCCCTGGTGCTGTTTGTAATTTTCGTGATCCTTGTCATTGGAGGTGTCTGTCCGCAGGAGTGTTTGTCGTCAGTCGTTACAGGTGCTTGCTCATAGAGGCGGTTGTCAGTGCAGGTGTTTGTCGGTTCGGGAGGGAAAAACATGTTCATCGAGTTAGATCTGGTCGGGTGTTTCACGAGAAAGTACATGCTGAGACCCGTTGCTCATTGTAGCAGCGGATGTATGTGCTAGTGTCGTGCGCCAAAAGCTCCTCTACACAGAACACAGAACACAACACCAGGTACCAGACACGAGACACAAAGTGGGGGATACCTGACGGGAATGGAAAACGCAATCTATTTGTCCCTCGTCACAGCATCGATTTCTTTTACTGTTTCAGAAACCAAGATCTTTAAGCCTCTTCGGGAATGGCTTAAAACGAAAGTTGCCTTTCTTGGAGAGCTGCTCTCGTGCGGCTACTGCCTCGGAACCTGGATCGCGCTCATTCTGGTCGTGTTGTTTCGCGCAAGACTGTTTGAATCATGGTGGCCTTTGGATTACCTTCTAACGGCATTGTTCGTTTCCTGGTTGAGTGCCTTCCAATGGGGCGTCATGTGTCTGCTAATGCAGAAAACCGGAAAGTGACGCCAGACGAAAGGCGACATGGCTTTTGGCGTTGAGACTTCCGCCTCTCTGGGTCGTGCCGACGAACGGCGACATCGGTGGAAGGTGATACCGGCTTCGGCAACAGGCTCCGTTTCGACGAAACAAGGTGAGCGATGTACGCTCTAGTGCGAGAACAGAATAAAATCGGCCGGCGAGGGTCCACTAACCTCTCAAGGTTGGGTGCGACAACCCGTGCCGGGACGCTTAAGGCAGTAAGTCCCATAGGACGGCAGGTACGGCCTCGCCTGGACTTGCGACGGCAGATCGGGGATCGGGCAGTACTGTCGTTGTCGCAGAAGAGTGTTGAAGGCCGCCAGGCGGATTGTAACGCAACTGCGGGTGCTTGTTTCGCTCACGAATTAAGGCGAACCCGTACAGATGAGCGAGCGCCTGCAAAACCTCAGCCAAGACTGAAGATCAACACGCCCGGAGACTTGTACGAGCGGGAGGCGGATCGTGTCGCCGAGCAGGTGATGCGCATGCCGGACCCGCGACTACAGCGCGCTTGCCCTTGCGGCGGCGGGTGCCCCGAGTGCGACGAGGAAAAGTCAAGGCAAGGGCGCCAGAGCTTGCAGGCTAAGGATGTCGAGACAGGCGACACTGGCGAGACTGGGCACGAGAGTTTGCAGGCCAAGGGAGTTGATACAGTTGGCACTGCTGAAACCGGGCACGAGAGTCTGCGGGCCAAGCGTGCCGAGACGAGCTACACAGAGGACGCTGGAGACGCCAGAGCGCTGCCGGTCGTGCAAGAAGTACTGCGCTCGCCTGGTCGACCTCTTGACCTCGCCGTGCGCGCCTTCATGGAGCCGCGCTTTGGTCACGATTTTAGCCGTGTGCGTGTTCATGCGGACGCGAAGGCTGCGGAATCGGCGCGGGAGGTGAATGCACTGGCTTACACGTTGGGTCGGGATGTGGTGTTTGGAGGGGGGCGGTATGTGCCTGGTACGAGTGCTGGGCAAAAGCTCCTGGCACACGAGCTGACGCACACAATTCAACAGGGTATGAGCAATCCACTCTGGCCTACGCCGTTGAATCACACGCGTGACTTGTCCGGGCGGCAAGCATCAGGAGTCGCCCCGGATGCAAGACATGGCGTAATCTCACGGCTGGACGATGAAGCCGTGATTCAAAGGCTGCCAATATCTGACCCCAACGCTACGATGGCTAGCGCAAATACCGTTGCTGTTGATGACGGAGTCACAGCCAGGGAAGCCCGACAGGCGCTAGTTCGGCGCATTGGTGAGGAACGGCTGCACTGGCTGCTCGCGGGCAGACGGGATAGGGGAGGGGAAGCGGAGGCGGAGCAGGTCGCCAGCCGAGTCGTCGGCGGCCAGCGAGCCCCGGTTGTCTCCCAAATAACCAACGTGCCAAGTCTCCAGATGGTAGCCCCGGCTATAGTGGTAGGTGCTGCTCTTCTTGCGGTTGGCGCGTGTGCGTTTGGATTCTACTCTTACGCTCTCTATCATTACGGCCACAAAAGTGATAAGTGGTTGCACTGCTACACCTCGTGCAAGATAGCCACCCATTGCGGCGGCGGTGCGGTAGCTCTGCTGATCGGGGCGGGCAAGGAAGTGTTGGATTACCTGTGCGATATGTTCGGGGGTCCGTGTGGCGCTGAATGGGAGGATTTCTTTGCCGACATTGAAGGGATCGCCTGCGCCTACAGATTCTGGCGCAGATGCACATCATGCTGTAACGAAGCTCGGCCTTCGTAAGAGCCTAGCGGGTCGCTCAGAATCCGATGCAATTGCTTGCGGATATGTTCGACCAAAGCAAGTAGCTAGGCCATGTCGATTCTGAGGGCTGTCGTCCGACAGACATTCAACTGAACCGAGGCGCACCCCGGAAGTAGGAAATGGTCAAGATTGATTTCCCCTGCGCGTGTTGTCAGATAGACAGGTGCGGCTTCGACGCTCTGTCTTCTCTGTACACAGCGGCGGGTAGTCGGGAATAGGCAGTGATGCAGCCTTCGATGGCATCTTTTTCGATCCCCGCAGAAACGGGTTTGAACATCGACGCCCCCGAGGGATGACCATGTGGATTTCTACACAGAAACAGTATCAGCCTAGGCGACGAGCTTCCACCAACCTCACGGGGTCGGGTGCGATAATGTCTGCCGGGATACGTGGGGCTGATCGTGCAGTGGACCGCGAGGCACCCTTCATCCCACAACTCCAGCACAAGATCGAGAATATGATTTTACGACGGTCGCACCTCTCGATCGGAGTGGACACATTTGAGCAGGAGGCGGATCGTGTCGCCGAGCAGGTGATGCGCATGCCGGACCCGCGACTACAG
>Ga0315274_10002027_pt1 | contig 31016 bp, 19 predicted proteins | sample YL17G02_20_MG_FD_203700 | JGI IMG/M metagenome (GOLD analysis project Ga0315274, IMG submission 203700) | Sediment microbial communities from Yellowstone Lake, YNP, Wyoming, USA - YL17G02_20 | ecosystem: Environmental > Aquatic > Freshwater > Lake > Sediment | place: USA: Wyoming | collected...
AAAGGGGTCATGGTGTGCAGGAACCATGCAATGGCGGGCCACAGGCGCATCAAGGCCCACAGCAGGCCGGCCGCGATGAGCATCCACCCGAGAACCAGGGCCATCCGTTTGAGATGGAGATCGATCTTCTCTTGAGAACTCATCTTCCCGGCGGCGTCACGCCCAAGAGTGGCGCGCTTTCCCCCGTACGATAGGACCTTCTCTGCTTCTCTCTATAGAGCATCCGTTGCGGTTTCGCCAGAGGATTTTGCCAAGCCGAGGGGGGAGCATGGCGAGCGACCGATGGCACAAGTCTCTCCCTCAGCGCCTGCGGGGGGGAAAGTGCGGAGCGCTGAGGGGCGCGGTCGCGTTCACCTGGAGAGATTTCACCTGGAGAGATTGCGCACCTTGCGGGCTAAGCTCTCCGTAGCGTCGAGGAGAGCGGCCCCTTCCGGTTTCTCAGCGTATCCGTCCGCCTGGGAAACCAGAAAGAACTGCTTGCGCGCGGCGTCGATAAGATTGAAGAAAAGGGCGGCGTCGAAGCCGAGACGATCGGGCGGGGTGAGATCCGCCAGGTCGTGGGCGAGTTCAAGATGGAATCGCCCCAACATCAGGCGATGGGCATAGATCAGGCGGCTGGCGGCGTGCCGCTCGAGCATGGACGCGGCGAAATCGAGAGCGGGCGCAGCGCCCTTCTCCAGGACGTAGCGGTTTCGGAAAAGGGCCAGAGCGTACTCGACGTCCACGCGTTCACGTTCGCGCCGGGCGAGGGCGGCGTCGGGAGACTCGCCCAGACTGTCGAAAAGAGCGTCCAGGCGCTGCTGCTTCCGTTCGAGATCTCTCAGGTAGTCGGCCAATCGATCGGCGCTTCCCTCGGATTGGACCGCTTCGTTGAGCCGCGCAAGGCCCTCCGCCCGCTCCAACGCCGTGGCGGCCAGCGTCGAATCGCTCCGGGCGGCCACGCGCTGGAACGCGTCGGCAGCTCCCCGGAAGTCCCCGAGGCGAGCGCGCGCTTCTCCCCGCGTGAAGTCCGCGACGTCGCCGTAAGCGTCCGGATTTTCTTCCTGGAACGAATCGAGCCTCTCGAGCGTGGCTCGGAAGGCGTTCTGTCCGGTCATGTCCAAGGGGATCTCATAACGGTAGAGATCGACCCCGGCAAACCGCCGGAAATCGGCCAGCAACGTAAGGAGGGTTTCGTAGGGGGGCGCCTCGGGGGGGGATTCAATGCGCGAGCAGGCTAGACAGGCCAGAAGGGGGATGGATAACCAGGAGGCAGCGCCGGTCGTTCGTCGCGCTCTTTTCGGAAAACGGGCGGAGCTCACGACCCGCCGTCCTTCACGGCGCCCTTTGACTCCTCGATCCGTCGGATTCCCTCCAGGTAGCCCTTCGCGCCGGCGTGATTCGGATCGATCTTGAGCGCTCTTCCAAAGGCGTCGGCCGCTTTGGTCCATTCGCGCGTGTTGTAGTAACACTCCCCCAATTGCATGAGCCGCTTAACCGAATCGCCCTCCGCGCGCAGGATCGCTTCCAGTTGGGGAATGGCCTTGTCCCAGCGCTTTGTTCGGATGAACGTCTCCGGACTGCCCAGGGGCGATCGGGTCAGGGAGGGCCGAGTCAGGCTGGTCTTCAGAACCGCCTGCGCCGCCGAAGGCGCGGCGTCCTTCCCGTAGTCCGCCACGAAGGGAGATCGGAAGAGAGGATCTCCCTGAGCCGCCAAGGACTGACGTCGCTCCTGTCGCTTTGCTTCGGGCGAGTCCGGAACGTTGGAAACCAAAGCGGGAACATCGCCGGCGCCGTTGCGGATTCCCTGGATGTACCGTGCCAGACGGGCTTCCGCTCCGCCGCCGGTGGATCCCTCCACCATCTTTCGGGCGCGTTCCAGAGACTGGATCGCTCCCTCGCGATCCCCTTGCGCCAGGAGAATCAACCCCTGTTCCTCCGCCAGTTCGGCGCGCACTTCCGCCGGCGGCGAGGGGACGTTGGCCCAAAGGCCCTCGGCGCGCTTCCACTCCTCCATGGCCGTATCGGCGCGTCCGGCCATTCGCCAGAAAGAGACGCAGATCATGCGATGGCGGCCCTTTGCCGCGGCGGATGGATCGTTGGAAATGGCTGTTTCCGACATTCTCAGGAAGGAGCGGCCGGCCAGTGCGTCGGCTTGTTGCAGAACGTAGCACGCCAGGTACGCCAGCAGCTCCGCCTCGTTGAGCCGAAGACTCTCGGGCAGGAAAACGTCGCCCGGCAGCTTCAACCGGTTGCGGTTCAGCAGCAGGAGCGTGAGGACTTGATGCGACGCCTTCTGGAACTGGCACAGTCGGGCGGATTCGCGATGATCGCCCAGCGGTGAGGCAGCCATCCGAGCGGCCGCCTTGAGATCCAGGATGGGGCCTTGAGAAACGTCTGCAATCCGGCTGTCCGCGTTTTGCCGCGCCGCTCTGGCCGCGGACGCGTTCTTCAGGCTTCCGTTGATCCGAGCAATCAGCCGGTAGGCCTCGACCTCGCACAGGGGCTGGCCGGCGCGGGCGTAGGAAAGACGGGCCGCCTTGGCCGTCGTTGCCGCGTCGAAAAGATCTTCCCCGGCCAGCCTCCAAAAGGCGTCGAGGAGCTCGTAGTCGCCCTGCCGGCGGATATTGCCGGTCCGTTGCGCCTCCTCGCGCGCCTGGTTCAAAGCACTCCGAAACGCTCCTTTCTGCCCGCGGTTCATGGCGTTGTAGCCAAGCGCCAGGTGCACCAGACAGCGGGTGTCGGGATCGGTCACGTCCGCCAGTTCGCCGGCGATGGAGACCAAGACGGAATCCGGGATGCCGGGCTCGTTCTGCTTGATAGCGTGGATGATCGATGCCGCCATGACCCGGGCATGCAGCGCGGGGTCATTGAGCAAGACGGCATACTCCTGCGCGTGCTGGAAGAGGACGGAGGCGTAAGGCTCCATCTGGCACTGGGCCATCATCTCCCCGTAGTCCAGCAGTCGTTTCACCTGCCCGATGTGGTAGCTGGCCGTTGACGCGCCGTCCTCGGGCGGCGGGAGGAAAGCTTGCGCGGGCGCGGCGGCCAGGGCCGCAAGAAAGCAAGCGCCCAGGAGGATGCAGACCGCAGGTTCTCCTCCCCTCAGGCGTCCTCGGCTTCGGTCTCTGGCCGTAGATCTTCTCATTCTCCGTTCATCGTTTCTTCAGAGCGTTCTGGCACTCCTTGATCCACAGGTCCAGGCGCGTGTCCATCCCGCCCTTTCTGCGGAAGGTCTCATAGTATTCGATGGCTTTGTCGTATTCCTTCAGGAACTGGTGGTGCAGAATGCCCAAGCTCAGCTCGAAAGACGCGTTCTCCGGCTCCATCTCAACCGCCTTCTGGTAGCAAGCGGCGGCCTGCTGGAAATCCGTCCGCTTCTCGGCCACCAAACCGAGCTTATTCATGGCCAGCCCCGAGTCCGGATTGATGTTCAGAGCCTCCTGGAAGTCGTTCTCGGCCTGGGCGAGATTGTTCGCCCGCAAGTTCAGGTCCCCTCGCTCGATATACGCCTTGGTGAGAATGTCGCGGTCATCCACAACGAGGAGCTGAATGCCCTGCCGACGCAGATCCTCGATGAGTTGCCCAAGGTACTCAGCCGCCCGCTCGAACTCGTCTTTCTCCTTGAGCAACCGACTCATCTCGAGGATGGCGCGCCGATTCTTCTCGTTTATCCCAAGGACTTTCGTGATGTCCTTCTCCGCCCGTTCAAGCAATTCGCTCCGTTCGGACAAAGACAGCCCGGCGGCAATGGCTTTCAGCCGGTGCGTGTTGGCCCGCCCGAGGAGCCCTGGAAACTGGTCCGGCTCCATTTCGATAGCCTTGTCGAACTGGGCCGCGGCCTGGTCGTACTCCGACCCCATGAGACAGACCTCGCCCAGGAGACACCTCGCCCCGTATGTGCTGCGGATGGTGAGTTCCTGATTCAGGTCGCGCCGCGCGGCGCGGATCTTGTTCTGCCGCAGATAAGCCCTGGCGCGGTAGTAGTGGAGGTCAGGACTCGTATCGTCGATGCGGATCGCCTCGTCGAGCGCGGCGATCGCCTCGGTCGTGTCCTCGTCGTCCAGGTGAATTTTCCCTTTGAGGAACCAGGCCCGGACTGAGGCCGGATTCCATTTCAGGAGCGCTTCCAGCTGGGTGAGGACTTTGGCGCGATCGAACATGGGCTGCATGTTCTCATCCATCAGCACTTCCTCTACCCGTTTGATCGCTCTGTCCTTCGTTGTCTTGGGAAGAGACTCAGCGGCGTCCTCGAGAAGAGCAAGGAAGTGCTGCGCAGCCTCTTCGAACCGTCCGAGACGGAACAGAATCTCTCCTTCGCGGAAACGCGATTCGAGCAGGCAGGCCTCACTGAGAACGGCCTTGTCGGGGACGATCGCCGGATCGGGGGGCATCCCGGAATCCCCCGTCCCGCTGCGTTGCTTGTCCGCCAGTTCAAGGCCCGTGCGGCAATCGGCAAGGGCCCGCTCCGCGTTCTTCGTGTATTCGTCCCTGAGCCGCGCCATTTCCAGGTGCAGAATGGGGATCGTTGGGTCCACGGTCACCGCGCCTTCGAGCGCCTCTATCGCTTTCTGGTACTCCACTTTGTCGACGAAGGCGGCAGAGTCGAGGAAGTACTGGTACGCCATGGCCTGGCGCGCCTTGACGGCGAAGGGGCCGTCGGGGGGAGCTTCCTCCTGAACTCGCCGAAGGATTCTCCTCGCTTCGTCCCGGTTGCCCGCCGCCGACTGCCTCATGGCCTCATCGAAGCGTTCCTGGAACAGCGCGCGCTCCTGCTCGCCAATGATGGCGCGAACCTTCTCCATTTTCCCGGCCAGGCGCTCCCCGCCGACGCCCTCCTTCTGGGCCTCCAGGTAAAGCCGCAACGCTTCATAGGGCTTCTTGCGAGCCGCAGCCACGTCCCCTTCCGCCTCCGCTTCGCTCATCTCCTCGATTCTTATCTCGCGGATCTGGCTCCTCAGGATCGTCAACTGACCCTTTGCCGTGCGAACGCGCACCCGGTCCTCCGCCTGCTCGACAACCTTTCCTTGGATGGTGCGGCCGTCATGCGTGACAATCTCGTCCCCTTGGGCGGACGGGCCAGGGAGGACCATGAACGCCGCAAGACAGGAGAGGAGACATGCTGCGACCAAAGCCGGCGGGTTGCGCCTGTCTCGTCCGCGCGCGGCTTGGGAGGCGGAAAATTCCCCGGAGAACATCCTAATCGCACCTCCTTGACGAGACAAGACGTTCCGCGTTCCTTGGGCAGAACTCGGCAGTCTGGTTGCAGCCCCGCAAGTGCGGACGGTTGCTTCCCGCAGTGGGTCAAGGTAAAGGGGGTAAGGGCGAGGAACCACGCCGGGCGCCTCCGGGTCGGGCGTGGCATCCCCCGTCGCCGACCATCGCTATGATGGGGAGATTCGGCGTCCATGTCAACCAAAATGCAGACATGCTAGGGAAGAAGAATCCCCAGTTGGCCGCCGCCGAGCCGCTCCGTGCGGATCTCGCGGAGCGCCTGGGAGGTGATGGCCTGAGCCGCGGCGCGGTAGACCTCGGAACGGATCAAGCGGAAGGTGGCGGGAAGGCTGTAGTCGGGCTGGTCGACGTAGAAGAGGTTGAAACGGGTCTCCATTTCGTCAATGTCCGGAAACCGGATTCCTTTGGCCACCCACTCGGGGAAAGTGGCCTGGACATAGAGCGCCTTGACCCGCGTGTCTTCGTCCGGCAGGTCGCTCAGGGGAGAGGTCGAAGGCCAGCGCAGGATGCTGAACGCGTCGCCGGCAACGCGGCGCAGCTCGCGCTCGATGGCCGCGGGAACCAGGGCGGCGGGCTCCGCCTGGGGGACGGGCCACTCCGCAGCCAGCTGCTCGATGGTCCTCGTGGTGTAAGCGTCGCGCGCTTTCTCGAGATCTCTCCGCATCCGCTCCATCCGCCAACGCCGGTGCGGCTCGCTGAGACTCTGAGGGTCGGCAAGCTGAACCTGAATCAGGGAGAAACGCGGTCTTGTGATCCTCTCCATCGCCTGCGGGCTGTTCTGGAAGAACTGGCTCACCTCCGCCGGCGTCAGACGGAGACGCGGGCGGGTCCTGCGTTGGATCTCCCATTCCGCCTTTTGGATCGTCAGCGCCATGCCCCGGGCCCACACAAGCCTGGGATCGGCGTCCCAACCCTCGCGCTCGTTGCGGCGCGCCAGGAGTTCCAGGTCCCCCGTTCGGGCAAGCCGCTCCTGGAGCCACCACTTGCGCAGAGCGAAACCCTCCGTGACGAAGCCGGGGAAAAGATCCCAGACCTCCTCCCGGCTCAGGTCCAGCCGGCCCGCTCTCAGAATGCGGGCCCGCGGGTCCACGGCGTCGATCACGGCAGCGCGGTTGACGATCGGGTCCTTGCGACGCAGGCGGCTCAGCTCATACTGGCAGCGTTGGCGGAGCTGCTCGAAGTAGAGCTTCTCGCGGATTTTCCCCTCCACCGTTTCGAGCGGGATCGGCTTGCGGGGGCTGACGGGCTCGCCCCGCAACAGGTACACGCCCCCCGGCCCCAGGAAGACCGGGCCGAGGTGGCCGGGCTCCGCCTCGAAGGCGTATTTCTCGAATTCCGGAAAGTAGGACCCCGCGTTGAACTCCGGGATCAACCCTCCGTCCGCGGCGCTCGGCGCGTCGGATTCCCGACGGGCGGCCTCTTCGAACGGGAGACCCTCGGTGAGGATCTCATCGACGATTCTCTCCATTTTCTTCCGCGCTTCCACCCATGCCGGGGGCAGCACGTCGTTGGGAGGAAGGCCGTGCGTCTCTTTGACGGCGGCCCCTGCCTCATCGGGAAGGGGGGCGCCCGCTTGCAGGAGAATATAGCGCACTCGCGCGCGAGGGGGTTCGAGGGCGATTTCCGGATGCTCGCTGTAGTATTTCCGAACATCCTGTTCCACGACTTTGACCTGCGGTATGAGGCAGCGGTCGATCCAGACTAGTTCATGGATCGGATGCATCAGCATTCGCGTCCGGACGTCGCCCAGAGGCCTGAGGTACTCGCCCCCCGAGACCTCCGAGGCCAGGGCCTGAGTCAGGGCCCACGCACGGATGACCTTTTCGATCTCGCCCCGCAGCGAGGCGCCTTCCGTTTCCGATCCCGCTTTGAGGTAGGACTCGACGAGCAGGGGATTCTCGGCGTCGGACATGATCATGTACAGGTACAGCTGCGCCTCGGTCAACTCGCCCCACGGCGTGCGGGCCACGAGGTTCGTAGATCCCCGGTAAAGGGAGACAAGCGGTCCCTTGTCGGCAGGCGTTGCCGCGCCGGGGGCTCTCACGTTCCCGGCGGCGAGGACCAACATGACACAGTGTGAGACCAGCAACAGCCGCGAACGGCGCCCAGAAAGGAGAAAGAGGGTTGCCATGAATGGGATATCTCCGAGAGAATTGCTCGTGACGGATGAGGGAGGGCCTCCGCCACGGAAGGCCCCGCTCCGCGGAGCGCCCCTTTGCGCGGCAATCTACCCGCGCGGCCCAGGTCCCGACGCGCCCCCTGAATGGAAACCTACCCGAAGCCTGAAGAGGGTGTCAAGGCAGGAACGTGACGCCGCTCTTCGCGCGCCGCCCGCCTGTTCACTCGCCGTACTGCTTCACAAAAGCGTCTCGCCGTTCCCGCGCCGTCAGCATGGGCGGCGCTTCGACGCGCACGAGGCCGCCGCCTCGGGCAACCGACTCCTGAACGCGCCGGCGGCACTCGTGAAGGAACGCCTCCTTGACCAGTTCGAGGCTCAGCGGTTGCGGCGTCGTCCGCTTTTCTGACTCCAGGATGAATCCCTTTCCGGCCTCGACGATCGCGGCGCCCTTCTCGTCAACGCCTTTGAAGGCGTTCGAGGCGCGGTAGGCCCTGAGGAGATCCTCAAAGGTTCCTCTGTGGGCGTCCGTTCGGTCGCGCCACCGGATCTCGACGCGCGTCGCGTCGGGGCTGAGCACGATGCAGCCGTCGGCCAACTCGGACTTGCGGGCGTCCGTCTGGAACTGCGCGTCGGCCTTGAAGTACGGAATGCGAATCTTCAGGTTCGCGGGCGGGGTGTGAAAATCGCTCTGGATAGTCACATTCGCCCCTTCCTTCGAGAACCGCATGGCCGCCGATATCCTCCCCATGTCGGTCGGCGCGTTGCGGAACGACAGTTCCTTGCCCGCAAGCGCCCAGGCGGGCGAGACGGCCGGAAAGAGGTACAAGTCGCGCTCGCCGGGGTCGAGGCCGGCGCGTCCGCCGTGCTCGAGAATGAGCATGTTGCGGATGAGCAAGGCGATCTTCGCGGCCGCCCAGGCGTGAGGCGGAGGGCAATCCGGACTGACGGCGCGGTCGGTCCACGGCCGGACCAGGTTCTCGAAGCCCTCGTGCGTCGAGCCGCAGTGCAGCAGCACGTGGTAGAAATCCGTCAGCGCTTGTTTCGCGTCTCCGATCGCCAGATATTGCTCGATCAGGTTCGTCGTCACGTATTGGTGCAGGTGCTGGCCGTGCCGGTAGGTCATGACACCCTCGGCGTACCCCCGGCGCACCTTGTCGAGCGTGGCCCGCACTCTTGGATCGCCCGGTTCCAACACTTCCGTGGGGTAAACCAACAGCATATTCTCCCAGTCGCAGTTGGTCTGGCACTCATTGAATCCGCGGCGCGCAGCCTTCCCTGTCAGGTACTTGTACAGTCCTGGCGGCGCGTATCCCGCGTCGCCCGAAGTCGCTTCGAGGGCCTTCATGAATGACGCCAGATAGTCATCGTGCAGCTTGAGCCACGCAGCGGCGTCATCCTTCTCGTTCAGCGCCCGTGCAAGCCGAATCGCCGAACGAAGTCCGAGCAAACACCACAGGTTATGCGACGTATAGTGGCCGTCGATCATTTCGGCGTCGTAGGGATACGTCGGGGGCATCAGGCCATATTCGTCTTCGGTGCGCGCTCGTTCGATCCATTCGACCGCTCGTCGAATGGAAGGATAGATCTCGCGCCCGTAGTTCCAGTCGCGCGTAAACAGGCAGTGATGCGCCAGGGTGTGCAGCATGTGTCCATGGGACGACCAGAGGCGTTCCCCGTGCGAAAGACTGGTGTCGCAGAACAGTCCGTCGTCCATTTGCTGTTTGAATATCTGCTGGAAACTCGTTCTCGCCAGGTCGCGCCAGCCATGAACGTCGTAGGCCATTCGCATGTCGATGAAATCGATCATGAAGAAATCGGGGTAAGGCAGGCCGCTCGTCTGGAATCTCATCCCGTCCCGCTCCCGCGTCGCCAGCGACAGGTGAACGAGACTGGCGCGCTGGGCGTCCTGCACGCGTTTCTCGGGGATCGAGAAAGTCGCCCCGCCTTCCCACAGCCCTCTCCAGAACTCGACGGTCTTGCGGCGATGCGCGTCGTAGTCTGCGCCGCGCACCTTCGCAACCCGCTCCCGGTCATTCACGTCCACTGGAACGCGCGGCATCTTGAATGTCATCGTGACCGTCTCGCCCGGCGCCAGGCGCCGCTCGTAGCGCGCCAGACAAACCTCAGACCTGTCGGTCACATGGCGCTCTTTGCCCATGAAAGGCCCGCGGTAAGGCGCTCCAGGCACAGCCTCTCGCGCGGCTTCAGGAGAGAACGTGTACATCAGTTTCCCATCGCGCACGGCGCAGTCGCCGGTCATCTCGTATGTCCATAGCGGCGAGAATTCCGACCCGCCGAACCGATAGTCCTTTCCCGTGTGGCGCAGGGCGGCCACGAGCGCCCCTGTCGTCGCCTCACCGCCGGCATTGCGCATTGCCACTCGGACGAAGTTTAGGGCGTTGCTTGAGTCCCCGTCCTCCAACGACGCGGCGAACATCTCCAGGTCGTAGGCGATGGCGCCATCTTCCCAGTCGTACTGGACAACCGGAATCCATCCCTCGAGGAACGTCTTCTGTCTAGCCAGGAGAGGGCGAAGAGGGGTCCCATAGAAGAGGCACAGCTCGGCGTTTCCGGTAAACAAGGCGCCGTCGAAAGCAACCTGCGTCACATCCGGCTGGAAGGGCGCGCCGATCACCGTGGTGGACTTGGCCAGATAGCACCACTCGCGATTGCCGTCCTCGATCGAGAGGTCCATCATCTTCTCCTGTGCCATGCCTTTCATGCCCGTAACGCCTGCCATGACTATCGTCGCCAGCAGGAAGCGCGCGCATACGGCCCGGACGGGATCTCCCGCCGAACGCGCGGCAATCGTCGGCCCATGGGGGTTCTCGAGACGCTCGCTCATGGTCGCCGGTTTGATGCTCGGATCCCGCGAGTCCGAGCCGCGCACCCCTCTCCGCTTCCCCGGAAGATCCGGCACCCGACCCCGCGCGAGATAGATCGCCGTCGGGCCCTCAAGGCAGGAGTCTCGACACGTGATGAACCAGCGCGTCGATCCCCGCGCGCGTATTGTAGGCGTGGAAGGAAACGCGAAGAAAACCGTCGCGCTCGGGGACCGTCATTCCCGCCTCGCTCTTGAGTTGCTCGGAAAGCGCGGAGCTGTCGACCCCGGGATGGCGGAAGGCCATGATGCCGGATCGCCGTTCGGGGGGTCCTTGCCCGCCTCGGAGTTCGCAGCCCAGGTCGCGCAATCGTTGCGCCGCATAGTCCTGGAGAGCGAAAACGTGTTCGCGGATCTCCGGCAAGCCGAGCCGGTGCAGGAACCGCACGCCCGCGTCGAACCAGACAAGGGCCGAGAGATTGGCGGTCGAATACTCGAAGCGACGCATATCGGGCTGGAAGGCCAGTTTGTAGTCCAGATAGTTCTTCGCGTCGACCACGGAGCTGCTGCCCACGAACGTCGGCCGCACCTCCTTCAAGAGCCCGCGGCGAAGGTACAGGTAGCCCTGCCCAGGGGGGCCGAAGAGCCATTTCCACGCCGAGCCCGCCATCGCCGAGACGTGGCACGCGCGGACGTCGCACTCCCAGAAGCCGAGGGACTGAGCGGCGTCAACGAAGAAGAAGGCGCCCGTCTCGCGACAGGCGCGGCCGATTCTCTGCAGGTCGAAGCGCCATCCCGAGCACCACTCAACGGCGCTCAGAGCGAAAAGGCGCGGCTTCTCACGCCACAGATTGTCGATGATCTCGTCTTCGTCCAGACGGCCGTCGCGCTCTTCGAGGATCACGAGCCGGACGCCCCGCGTCCGTTCGAGGTGCATCCAGGGGTACATCGTCGAGGGGTACTCGCGGCTCAGCGTCATGATGGCGTCTCCCTTGCGCCAATGCAGACCGTTGGCCACGACGCCCGTCCCTTCGGCGGTGTGGTGTGTGATGGCGATCTCCTCGGGGGTGGCCCCCATGAGTCCCGCGAGATTGCGCCTGAGACGTTCCACGCGCGGCGAGAAGGTCTTGTAGGCCTGCCCCATGTCCAGGGCATAGGTTTCAAGGAAGGCCTGGACTTCCTGCTTGACTGGAACGGGACACAGCGTGCTGCCGGCTGAGTTGAAATGGGTTTCCCGGCTCGGAGAGGAAAACCACTCCTCGATCGCCCACGGCTCAAAAGTGCTGTCTGGCTCTTCGCTCATGGCGCCGGGGCGCGTTCCCAAGAAATGCGGAGGCCCGCGTTGCGAAACGCGTCCCGAGAGAGAGAAGGTCGCCGGGGACTACTCCGCATAGGCGCCTAATCGGCGGTACTTTTCGAATCGCTCGGCCAGGAGAGCGTCCATGTCCTTGGATCGGAGGCGTTGCAGATGGCGCGAGAAGGCTTGGCGGAGATTGGCGGCCGCTTCCTCGACCCCGTGGTGAGCGCCCCCTAGAGGCTCGGGGACGCACTCGTCGATGACCTTGAGCTGGAGGAGATCGTCCGGAGTCAATCGCAGCACTTCGGCCACTTTCGGCGCCATGGCCGCATCGCGCCAGAGAATGGACGCGCACCCCTCCGGCGAGATGACACAGTACCAACTGTTCTCCATCATGAGCATGACGTCGACGACGCCGATCCCCAGGGCGCCCCCGCTCGCCCCTTCGCCAATGACGGCTCCCAGAAGCGGCGTTCGGATCGTGAACATCTCCATGATGTTGCGAGCGATCGCCTCGGCCTGGCCTCGCTCCTCCGCCCCGATGCCGGGGTAAGCGCCCGGCGTGTCGATAAGGATCAAGACGGGCAGGCCGAAGCGCTCGGCCAGCCGCATGACGCGCAGGGCCTTGCGGTAGCCCTCCGGTTTCATCATCCCGAAGTTCCGCTTGACGTTCTCGCGCGTATCGCGTCCCTTCTGTTGGCCAATGACGGCCACCGGCTCCCCTTCGAAGCGCGCCAGACCGCACAGGACCGCCGGATCGTCGCGGAAGCAGCGGTCCCCGCTGAGCTCCGTCCATTCGGTCGTCAGCAGTCCAATGTAGTCGAGCGACCTCGGCCGAGACATGTGACGGGCAATCAGAACGCGCTGCCACGGGGTGAGGTTGCCGTAGATCTCCTCGCGAAGATCCGTCAATTCTCGTCTTAGAGTCTCCAGCCGGCTCAAGGACTCGGGATCGGAGCTTTCCTCCCGTTGGAGGGCTTCGATCTCCTCTTCCAAGTCAACGATCGGCTTCTCGAAATCGAATGTCTGAAGCGCCATGGCATGTCGTCCTTCGAGGTGAGCGCCTTCCCGCACGCCGCTTGAACCCGAGCAGACCCGGGGGCAATGGGGAAAGGACGCGCCCCTCCGCCGCCGCGCCCGGACTCCTGGGGATTCGCGAAGCGGACTAAGGCGAAATTGTAGGGGGCGCCAAGGGGACTGGCAAGGAGAAAAGCGCAGGCCGGGCGCCGGAGAATTGTCTTGTTGCCACCCAGCCGGTTTGGTACCGTCGCGCTGTATGATGTCGAAACATCCCGCCGCAGTTGACCCGTCCAGTGGGGGAACCGCCTCTACCCTCAAGCAGATCCCGCGGCTCGGGCTCATTGCCCTCGCGGGACGCTTTCCACTCCTGCTGGGCCAGGCCGCGGCCGGAGCGGGGATCCCCGTAATCGCCTTTGGCGTCAAGGGGATAACGCCGCCCGAACTGGCCGACAAGGTGGATGAGATGCACTGGATGAAGCTGGGCCAGCTGAGCAGGATGATCGACCGACTGCACCAGGAGGGCATCCGCCACGTGGTGATGGCGGGACGGATCGATCACCGCAGCATCTGGCGCTACCGGGGCTTCGACGGACGGAGTCTGAGGCTGCTCGGCCGCCTGGTCAACCGCAAGGCGGACACCATCCTTGGCGCCGTGGTGGAGGAATTGGCGCGGGAGGACATCGAGGTAATCGATTCCTCGCTCCTCATCCGCAATTGCATGCCCGCGGCGGGACTCTTGACGCCCAAGCGCAAGCTGACTTCCCGCGAGGAGAGAGACGTTGATTTCGGCTTCCCCATCGCGCGGCAGATCGCCGGCATGGACATCGGCCAGACGGTTGTGGTCAAGGATCTGGCCGTCGTCGCGGTGGAGAGCCTCGAGGGCACGGACGAGACAATCCTCCGGGCGGGTCGCATTGCCGGCGGGGACATTGTGGTCGTCAAAGTGGCCAAGCCCCGCCAGGATTCCCGATTCGACATCCCCGTCATCGGCCCGACTACGGTCCTCGCCTTGCACGAAGCAGGCGGGGGCGCCTTGGCGATCATGGCGAATGAGACGCTTTTCTTCGACCAGGAAGAAGCGATCGACTTGGCCCACAGGCACGGGATCGCCATCGCGGCCGTGGCGCGAGGCGCCGTAGGCGCCCTGCTTGCCAAGAGATAGCGCCCCAAGAAGATGCCCCAAATGACCAACCCCTCGCCCTCTTCCGACCCTGCGTCCAGTCGAGACCGCTCCAGACGGCGCCGTCCCCGGCCTCCTTCGCCGCTCAAGAACGCCCTCCTCATTCTCGCCATCATCGCGGTCTTCGCGCTTGGGGTCGTGTTGTCGGGCGGGGCAAAGGAGTTCGTCCGCGTCCTCTACGGTCCAGGTCCCCTGGTGGTCGCCATCCTGCTGATCCTCCAGTACATTCTGCTGAAAGGTCGCGACAGGTCGCGCCTCTACAAAATGGAGCTCGACCAGGTGCGCGAGAAACGCCGCGAGGAAGCCGACTTTCTTCGCCGCCTCGAGGCGGAAATCCGGCATATCGAAAACGCAGTCGAACCCGCACCCGGTCCCTCCGGCGGGAATCCATCCCCGGAGCGCCCCGCGCGCTCTTTCCCGTCCCCGCGCGGGCAAATCCGCGACCGTCTGGCCGCGCTGCGAAAGGACATCGCCGACCGGCTTTGATCGGCGGGCGCCGGAAAACCCGGCGAAAAGGGCCATCCGCTGTTGCGGGAGCGGAGGAATCGGCGGAATCAGAACGCGGGGGCTTGCCCGCGGCCACATGTCCCAGCGCGGGCTTCCCAGGCCGCGCTACGGCGTAGGGGCGGGGGACGAGTTCCCGTTGCGCGACGCCTTTGGGTCGCGTGCGGCCGATCAAAACCCTTGCCAGTCTTCCCCGAATCGTGTAGGGAAGAGGAACACGAAGGCGTTTGCCGCGGCCGTGTCCGATAGACTGAGCAGGGCTCCGTCCGGGAAGCGGCAAGCCTGTGGAGTTCGGCATATCTTGACGAATCAGGCGAGCTCGGGGGTCTGAGAGACGCCGGTTCGGCCCAAAAAGGAGGATCTCTCATGAACGCGCAATTCCTCTCGTCCACCCTCGCGGTCGCGGGCCAGGTCGACAATGCGGCCGTTATGCTCGCCCTCGGTGTGGCTCTCATCATCCTGTTTCTCTGGCTTTTTGTTTGGCTGATTCCAGTCAAGCTCTGGATCGCGGCGAAGCTGACCAGGGCGCCGGTGGGTCTTCTGGACATGATCGGGATGCGGCTGCGTCGCGTGCCTCCATCGGTCATCGTGAATCCCCTCATCATGGCGACCCAGGCCCGCGTTCCTGCCACCCGGGCGCAATTGGAGAGTCACTATCTGGCGGGCGGGAGCGTCTACGACGTCGTTCGCGCGACGATTTCGGCCCACAAGGCGAACATCGAGATGGCGCTCGACCAAGCGTGCGCCATCGACCTGGCCGGCCGCAAAGTCTATGAGGCCGTCATGACGAGCGTGACGCCGCGCGTCATCGATTGCCCCAATCCCGAGAGCGGCCGCCAGACGATCGACGGCGTGGCGAAAGACGGCATCCAGCTCAAGACGAAGGCCCGCGTCACCGTGCGCACGAACATCGACCGCCTCGTGGGCGGCGCCACGGAACAGACGATCATCGCGCGCGTGGGCGAGGGGATCGTGAGTTCCATCGGCTCGGCGGAGTCGTATAAGGTCGTTCTCGAATACCCCGACCGCATCTCCAAGGCGGTGCTGGCGAAGGGACTCGATTCGGGGACGGCGTTCAATATTCTATCGATCGATATCGCCGACGTGGACGTCGGGGAGAACATCGGCGCGATGTTGCAGATCAATCAAGCCAACGCCGACAAACAGATCGCCCAGGCGCGCGCCGAGCAGCGCCGCGCCCTGGCCGTGGCTGCCGAGCAGGAGATGAAGGCCCGCGAGCAGGAGATGCGCGCCAAAGTCGTGGAGGCCGAGGCCCAAGTGCCCCTCGCTATGGCCGAAGCGTTCCGCCTGGGCCATCTCGGCATCATGGACTACTACAAGATGAAGAACATCGTCGCCGACACCGACATGCGTTCCTCCATTAGCAAAGGTTACGAGGAAGAGTCCGGGCCCAAGGGTCCAGGCAAGAAGTAGCCTCTAGGGAACTAGGTCGCCGGGTGAGGAGACCGGTTCGATGGATGCCGCAGCGGGCAAATACCTGACCTTCCGGCTCGGCCATGAGGAGTACGGGATCGAGGTCGCCAAGGTGGTCGAGATCATCCAGATGACGGACATCACAGCGGCGCCCTGCAGCCCGGAATGCGTGCGGGGGGTCATCAACCTCCGCGGCCGCGTCATTCCGGTGGTTGAACTGCGCAGGAGATTCAGGATGGCCGCGGTGGAGGACACCCCGGAGACCTGCATCATTGTCGTTGCCGTAGAGAGCGGCGAAACAGCGGTCCAGATGGGCATCGTCGTCGATACGGTCTCAGAGGTGCTGGACATCGAGGGGAGCGACATCGAGCCCCCGCCGCGATTCGGCGGCGTCGACACGACCTTCATCATGGGGATGTCAAAGGCGAGGGGGGAGATCAAGATACTCCTCGACATCAACAAGGCGCTTTCCAGCGCCGAGATGGAGGAACTGGCGCAGATCCAGGACCTGGATCGCCCCTCCTCCGACCGGCCCGGCTGCTGGAAGCAGGGCCGTTCCTCGGCGTCTCGTCTGATTCTCAATCCCGAATTCTGCGACCAACAATCTGAACCGCCAGCTCCAAAAGAGCCACGGACGCGGCCGCCATGATGCACACCGAAAGCCCGATCGACGCCCAGCAGTCCCGGCTCCCGAAACCGAAGTCCCCGAGAGGGTTCACCTTTCTGCCAAAGTAATGGATCGGGCTGATCAGCGGGCACGCGTAGTCGCGCAGACGACCCAGAGCCGCGTGTGCGAAGGCGACTCCGCGGGCGAGAGACGTCGGCGCTCCCCTCAGCATTTCGAAGAGCAGATCAACAAGGAGAGGCGCGCCCATCATGGCGAGAACCAGGAGGTAGGAAGAGACGATCGCCGAAATGCTGCGCTTGCAGAGGCTCGAGCAGAAGACCCCCGCGGCGGCATAGAGCACGCCAAACGCCAACATCATGGGCGCGACTTTCGCCAGGGCGATCATGGGCGTCGATAGGCGGCTGCCCGCCGTCCAGGACGCGTAGTTCGTCCAGGCAGAGCGGGGCATGTGCATACTGATCTGGATGAGGCCGGGGAAAATCAGGGAAATCAACGCGAGCGCCAAGAAGAAACGAATCGGGATCAGGGCTTTCGCCCAGACGATCCGGCGAGGCGACACGAGTGAGCTCATGAGCAGGTCCATCGTCTTTTCCTCGCGCTCTTTGCTGATGGCCGTCGCCGAAACGACCGGGACGAGGAGTGCGAGCAGCGCGACCATCCACTTGGCAAAGAAGCTGAAGGCTTCCATGTCGCCCCGAAAACCCATGACGCCTGTCAGGACCATTGAGACGAAGACCGCGCCATATCCGAGCCGGATAAGAACGTCGACCCGCGCGAGCCCGCCCACGCGCTGCTCTTTGATGAAAACCGGATTGCGCCGATCGCCGATCTTCCGGTTGCGAGCCAGGGGATCGATTATGTAGTAGGGCCATGTCCGGCGCCTGTCCCGTATCACGCCGGGATCCTTGATGACGTGCAGCGCGACGGTCGGGCGACTGGAATCCGTCTGCGTCAGTCCGTGCCAGGCGCAGACGCAAGCCACGGCGAACACGGCAAGCATGAAGAACATGTACAAGACGAAATAGGCGCCGAAGGCGCCCGCGTCGGGATCGCGCCAGCCCCCGATTCCCCAGAAGCCGTAGATGCGGTAAGCGGGGATTGCGAGGCCGATAGCAAGCGTCGCGACGACGGAGGCCATCAAAGCGTTCATCGTCCGGCGCAAGGAAGTGGAGAAGGCCAGACCCACCATGCCGTAGGAGGCGATGCCCGCGGCGATCAGAATGGCGGCGCCGATGTAGTCCACGAGGTCCACCCCGCCCAGTTGGAAGGTCAAGGCGAGGATGGGCAAGAGGCCGACGAACAGGATCACCTGGTATAGAATCATGGAGAGCCACTTGGCGAATAGGATCTCGAGCCGGGAAAACCGGGTGCAGTAAAGAACGTCCAGCGTCTTGTTCTCGCGCTCGATGGTCACGACGGTCGAGGCCATGACGGCAGAGATCAGACTGAGCGTGGTGAACTGAGTGATGTAAAGCACGGCGAACGCCATCCTCGACAGCTGCGCCCGGGACGCGAGCGTCGCCCCGAGGGCGTGCTCGCGCCAGAAGACGAGGAAATACACGCTCGCGCCCAGCATCAGGACGCCCAACAGCCAGACGGCGCGGGGCGAGCGGAGCATGGTGCGCAACTCCTTCCCCAGTAGAGTCGCCACGGCGGGAGGGCGAAGGAAGAATTCGCCGGCGCGGCGGCCGAGAGGCGAGAATGGCGGCGCAGTCGCATCGCGGGACATGTGCGATGCGATCAGTTTCCGGAGCTCCTCGTTCACGCGCTTGTTGCGGAGGCGCGCTTCCTTCCCCCTCTGCGACACCCGGAACGCGAGCCAGATGAACAGACCCACAACCAGAATCTCCAGGAATCCGGGAAAAGGGACCAGGATGAGAGGCGAACCCGCGGGCATCTTCTATTCCCTCCCGTCTAGGGAAACCGAGGTGTGAAAGTCCTCGATCTGGGCGCGAAGAGGGCCAAGAACCGGCAACACCTGCTCGAAGATCACCCGCCGCACGTTGATGCCGGCGTCCATGTTCGAGAAGAGAGATGGAAAGTCGGCGTCCGTTTCGCCCCAGAAATAGAACCCGCCGTCGGATTGACGCCGACTCGCGTACGGGCCCCAGTCCGCCTCAGACCACCCCGGCGAGGGCTCGGCATCCGCCGCCGAACTGGAAGCGGCGGCCGGAGACGCCTGCGCGGCATCCGTCTCGCTCCGGGCCGGACCGAAGCCGGCCAGCGCCACGTTCTCGACGAGATTGCGCCAGCCCCCAACGCCTGAAGGCACGGTCATCTCCGAAGTGTCCAGGCTCTCGCCCGGCTTCCACGGCCCGTGGAAGATCCAGAACTTCGACCCGTTCCCGATCCAGGACCGACGGAACGTCCAGGGCGTTTCGTTAACGATGCGGCCGGCTGGAGCCTGAAGACCCTCCGCCTGGAATCGCAGAGGCTCCCGGACGGCGATGCCCGCGCAATTCTCGAGCGCAGAATCGGTCTTGTAGCTTCTCGCGTCATAGGAGAACAGCCGGAATTCCCGCAACTGCGTGCCGCCCTCGAACGCGAGCCGGATCTTCTGGACGGGAGCGCTCACGGGCGGCGAGGGTCGCGGCGAGGGTCCCGGCCACGGACGGGGACGCGCGGGCATTCCGGAAGGTCGGGGCCAGGGCCCAGGCATGGGGTACGTCCCTTGTTGAGCGTCCTCGGCGAGGACTGCGGCAATCTGCTCGGGGAAGAAAACCCCGTCCGCGCGGATGTCCTCGCGGTATTTCCCCGGAGAGAAAACGACGCAGAAAGTTGAGACGCGGGCGTCCGCGATGCCGGGCGACCTGCGCACCAGCGTCAGCTCGTTGACCTGGAAAGTTCTTCTCTGTCGTTGCGCACCGCTGACGTAGCCGAACCATGCGAACCCAAGGGCGAATGCCAGGAAGAGGGCCCAGCTCACGTCCGGCCGCTTCAGTCGCCGGCAAACCCATCGATTCAGAGGCAGGGCGAGGGCGTTGTAGAGAAGCAGGTAGAAGAACACCCACTTCAGGCCGGCGAGGCTGATGACAAAGGTCTGCTGAAGGCCTTTCTCGATCACGCCGCCGCCGTACTGCGCAATCAGGTCCAGCTCGCTCGGAGCGGCCTCGCGATCGAGAATCCGCCCCCACAGGGCTTCCGACCCGTCAAGCCGGCTGATCCGCTCGATGTTCTCGGGCGCCAGATCGATCGCGGAGTAGTGAAACGACCCCGCGCCGACGCGCTTGCCGACGATCCACGGCGTTCTCCAGTCGCCGAGCCAGAGCCAGTCCCAGAACTCAGGGCCATCCGCCGGGAAGGCCGCCAGTGTCTGGGCGGCCTCTTCCGACGTGGCGGACGTCGCGCCGTCCAGGGCGCCGAGACCGACCGGCTCGGCCGGCTTGATCCGGGCGCCGAACGCGCCGGCCAGGTTCGACTGTTCGATGAACGGCAGATGCCGGCCTCCAGCCAGAAGCAGATTCCCGCCCGAAGCCACCCACTGTTGCAGCGCCTGCCAACGAGACCTGGTGATCTGGCGAACCTGGGCGCCGTTGATGATGATGGCGTCAACGCCCGCCAGCGCGACGGCGTTCCCAGGCAGCAGCGTCGGCTCCCCGTAGATGACGCGGCGCGCGGGGGGCGAAGAGCCCGCCCTCTCGTCCTCCTTCTCGTCCTCGTCCGGCGTTCTGCGGACCAGGCTCCGGAAGCCGCCCCGCTCCTCGGACAAGATCAGAAGATGGCGGGCGCCGGGAGTCGCCACGGGATGAGGCAGGGGGATCGTCTCTGGCCGCCGCCGGCCCTTGGCGCGAACCTCGGCGTCTATCTGAGCGTTTGAGATGTCGAAATCGTTCGGCCTCGGTCGAAAGTAGGACGGGTAGATCTTCGTCGACCCCTCGGTGACGGAAAAAGGAACCTCCACCTCGAGGGGATTCTCCACTTGGGTGAGCGCGACCACGCCTTCGGCGTCCCCTTTTTTCGCCTCGATGCGCACCCAGACGGGGTACCAGCGTCCCGGTTTCATCTCCGCCTGATAAGTGGCGTAGCCGACGCTCACGTCGATCTTGAAAGCGGGTTCCGCTTTCCCCTTCTCTCTGCCGGCGCGCCCGCCAAACAGTTTTCTCCAGAGGCCGATCGTCTCCTCCCGCCGTTTCTCTTCGGTCCCCACCTGGTCGGGCGCGGCGTCAACGGCGGCGTCCTGAGCCGCGGCGAGGCCGCCGCTTAGGAGGAGAACGGCCATCGCCGCGCAACGCAGGCGGGAGCGCGCAGGCCGACGGCGGCAAACCGCGGCAAAGAACGGATGACCGTGCGCGCCTGTTGGCGAATCGCTCACTTCATGAAACCCTTTTCTAGGCGGAGCGCGGCCAGTTTCAAGACCGCCAGCGACGCGGCGAGGAGTACGGCGGCATGGGCGACGATCTGCCTGAGGTCCCACCAGTGACTGAAAATGAGGAAGTCGTCGTTGCCGCCCCAATCGGCCGGAAACAAGTAGTAGTAGGGAGAAAGAAAGGGGCCTGTAAGCGCCTGCATGAGGTACATGAGATCTTTCAGGGGATCGCCCATAAGCGCCTGGATGAGGTACGTGAGATACTTCAGCGAATCGCCCAACCCCTCGTAGGCGCCCCTGGAGACCTCATCCAGGATCTCTCCCGCCACAGCCCAGAATATAGGCGAGATGATCAGAAGGCCGATGAATATGTAACTGACGACGACGGCGGTGACGTTGCGTCTGAAAAGCGCCGAACAGAAGACGCAGAGGGAAGCGTAGAACAACACAAAGGCGGCGGTGGGGACGGCCATGGCGAGGACATAAAGGAGCGCTTCCAGTGAGTGGGCCAGCGCGTCGGTCCCGTGCCCGGGAGTCGAGCCGCCGAAGAGAGTGAGGAGGAAAGGGGAGAGCGTGGGGATGAAGGCCAAGCTGAGCCCCAACACGGCGAGAAAACGCAACGCGACACGGAGTTTCGCGCGGACGATGGCCCCGCTCCCAAGCGGGGTGACTCGCAGAAGATCCATTGTCCCTTCTTCCCGTTCCCTGGTAACGCTGGTCGCCGCCAGGATGGGGATGAAGGGGAGAAGGACCGAGATCGTCCAGGTCGCCAGGAACTTGGCCGCGTCGGGAGTTGACGCAAGAATGAGAGAATAGGCGACGAAGAACGAGAGGAGGATGACGGCATAGGTCATGCGGATGAGAAACGTCATCTTGCCGAGGGTCGCGGTGCGCAGTTCTTTGACGTACGCGGGGTTCTGATTGTCCTGAATCGGCCTCGCCCGTCGCAAGGGATCGATCAGATAGTAAGGGAATCGCTTGCGGCGCCGTTCCAGGAGGCCGGGATCATCGATTGGCTTGCGCGCGACGACGGCCCGCTCGACGTCGGCGCGCGCGAGGCCCGTCCAGCCGAGGAGCGCCGCCGCGAGGAAGAAGCAACCCTGGAAGAAGAGATGCCAGAGAAAGACGGAAGAGCGGAACAGATCGGCAAAGGTGGAGGAGCCCGCTGCAGATCGCTCGAAGTAGGCGCCCCACGCCACCGCGGGAGAAACGACGAAGAGGTGATCCACGAGCCCCTTCATCTGTGGCAGATTCGGACCCTTGTAGAGGCCCATTTCACCCAGAATGCTCAGGCCGAGAGGAACGCCGAGACCGAGGAATAAAACGATGGCCAGAGCGACGAGCAGCGCGGGTGTCGTTCTGCGGAACCGAGTTGAACAGGCCAAGCCGATCATGCCGTAGGTCAACACCGTCAGGCTCGTCATCGCCGCCGCGAAAAGGAACTCGTCCAGCCCCACGCCCCCGAGCTGAAAGCTGAGCGTCAGGATCGGCAGAAGGCAGACAATGAGAATGATCTGAAAGAGAATCGTGGCGAGCCATTTGCCCAAAAGGATGTGGAAACGTGGAATCCTCGTGCAATAGAGCATCTCGAGGGTCTTCCCATCGCGTTCGCCCGTCACGACCGTGGCGGTCATGACGGGCGCGATGAGTCCGAGCACGCAGATCTGCGCGATGTTCAGGACGAAAAACACCGTGCGGGAGAACTGCACGCGGCCCATCAGACCGACGCTGCCGGCCTCCGCCATCCAGAACACCCAGAACGCGCTTGCCGGAATCGCCACGATCGCGAGCAGCGAAAAGAAGGCCTTTGGGCTCCGCAGAATCGTGCGCAGTTCCTTGAGGATGATGGCGCGGATGTAGTGCATGGTTTTCTCTTGGGAATCAGGGATCAGGGGTCGGAGATTGGGCGCGAGGGGTTCGGCCCCAACAGAACGAACGCGGGATTCATGAACTCATGGCTGCGCGATCCCGTTTGCGTTTGATCCCTTATCCTTCCTCCGCCCTCCTTCATCCTTCATCCTTCATCTTTCCTTTCCCGATCTCCGACCCCCAACCCCTGATCCGCGATCCCTGACCCCTGATCCCTGGCCCCTGATCCCCGATCCCTGACCCCTGATCCCCGATCCCTGATCCCTGACCCCCAATCCCTCTCCTCAATGCACCGCCCCCGTCGTGATCCGCATGAACATCTCTTCGAGGTCCGTCGCGAGCTCCCGCAGCGTGATGAGAGGAACGCCCGATTGGATCATCCTCTGATTGAGAGCGATGATCGCTTCGTTGTCGCCCGAAAAGCGAACGGAGTAGAGCCCGCCGAACTCGTCGTAGCCGGCCACGTTCGGGTGACGGTCGAGAATGTCGTTGAGGGTGACGGAGGTGTCGGGCAGTCGGATCTCCAACAGACGATGCTCGCGCAGTTTCTGGCCGATCTCTTTGATGTTGCCGAAGGCGAGGAGTTTTCCGCGCTCGATGATGGCCACCGAGTCGCAGAGATCGGCGAGCTCGCTGAGGATATGCGAGGAGATGAGAATCGTCTTCCCCATGCGGCGCAGTTCCTTGAGAAGCGCCTTCATCTCGATGCGCGCGCGGGGGTCGAGTCCAGACGCGGGCTCGTCGAGGATCAGGGCCTGCGGGTCGTGCACGAGAGATTTGGCGAGGCACAGGCGCTGTTTCATGCCGCGGGAGAGCGATTGGACCATATCGTCTTTCTTGAAGGAAAGATCGACGAGTTCGAGAACGTCGTCGACCACCTTCCGCCGTTTGGCCAGTTTGATCCCGAAGGCGGCGCCGAAGAAGTCGATGTATTCCCAGACGCGCATGCCGTCGTAAACGCCGAACTCCTCGGGCATGTAGCCGATGACGGCGCGCACTTTGCGCGGCGCCCGGGTGACGCTGTGCCCCGCGATGCGGGCGTCTCCCGCGGTCGCCTTGCTGAGCGTGGCCAGGAAGCGGATCGTCGTGGATTTCCCCGCGCCGTTCGGACCGATGAACCCGCAGATCTCCCCCTCGGCGATCTTCATCGAAAGATCATCCACCGCCGTGAGTTTGCCGAATCGTTTCGTGAAGCGCTCGATTTCAATCATGGCTTCTCTCCGTGAGGTATGAGATGAGAGGCATGCCTTTTGCCCCTTCTGTCCCCCGCGCGGCTCTTTTCTGGCATCATGTTTCCGCAATTCTGTCCTAGCCGGCATTATCCGCCCAGGCGCCTACGGCGTTGCTGCGTTCCCGGGAACGAGCGTGACCTGAAGATCCTGGATCAATATGAAGTAAAAGGGCAGGTCGGAGCGATTGAAGTACGGATAGGGCCCCATGTACCCGGGCGGACCCACCCGGACCGGGTCGCGCCGCCCGAGCGCCTCGGCCCCGGTTTTCAGCGCCTTCTTCTCCTCCTCCGTCCCCGCCTTCGGGGAGTAGCGGATCTCGTCCGGTCTGGCGTCGATGCGAAGGGCGATCACCGACGTTGCGGGGTGCAGATAGTCTGACAGGTTGGCGAGCGTATCGCCCTCCCCGGTCCAGACGCCCTGAGAGTCCCACTTCCCCGTCTGGATGTTCCAGACCGACACGGGAAAGCCTCGCATCCGGTACGCGTCCTCATCCCCTCGAGCTCCCGGGCGCCTGCCTTGTCGCTGTTCCTTCGGGGGATAGCCTTCGAGTCGAAATCGGATCTCCGCGCGATCCCACGCGTTGGCCATGAACGCGCGATCGGGGACCAGTTGAACGTCCGCCGTGTCCAACGGTATGAACGCGCCATCGACGCCGTCGAGACCAGCGGCGAACAGCGTCGTCAGAACGCGTCGCGCCGCCGCGTCGTCGGCCACGAGCTGCCAGCGGTCCGCCGGACGGTCCACAATCCCCCCGCGCGCCGTCGGCGTTGTCACGAGTCCCTGCTCGTAGAAGAGTCGCACCGTTCGTTGGTCAACGTCGAGGGCGCCCGCCACGGGCGACAGCGAACCCTCGACCTCGCCGATGAAGAACGGCCCTTGCGCCAGCTCCGGCGGGGATTCCTGGCCGAAGCAGCCTCGCCATTGGTCATACAAGTAGTCGGGCCGTCCTTTCTTCTCCCCTTGCGCTTGGCGTCTGTCCTTGAGGAAGACCCGGTCCAGGGCGTCGCGAAGCCCGACGGAAGCGCCGACGGCGGAGATCGCGCCCAAAGCGGAGAGGTCGATGGACTCGCCCGGATCAAGCCGGACGCCGTCGGACGCGCTCCAGCGCGCGCCGTCGCTCAGATACCACCGGGAGAACGACCACGGCGAGCGGTTCACCAGGACCCCCTTCCATCGCCCCGTGGGTCGGTCTTTTTCCACCGGCTCCCGGACTTCGATGCCGCCCGCGACCTCGACCGTGAAATCCGTCCGCAGGTTGCGCGCGGACCACGGATAGATCGAAAAGCCGCGCACGGCGACGGAGCGACCGAAGGACAGCGTGAGCGGCCGGTTGCTGTAAAGATCAGATTCGGGCTGGGTCCCGGGGAAGTCCCGCGGCATGCCCGGGACGGAGCCGGCGACGAAGACCTTGGCGTCGGCCTGGAAGTCCGTCCGGAAGCGCCGAGGCGAGTAAACGGCGCTGAGCGTCGTCGCGCGAGCCCGACCGACGGGACCCGGGCGGTTCACGAAAGCGACCTCGTTCAGCACGAAATCGCCGACTTGGCTGAGCGCGCCGCTTACGTAGCCGTAGGCTGCGAACCCAAGGGCAAGGAGCATGGCGATGGGCCACGCCCAGGCGCGGCGTTTGAGCCTGCCGCAGATGATCCACGTCAGCGGGAGAGAGACGAGAATGTAGAGCGCGAGGTACCCAAAAACCCACCAGGCGCCGGCCAATTGAAAACCAAATGGCATTTGCAGAGCGAGGGAGACGGCCTCTTCCCGTTCGTCGACTGTCCGCTGCAAGGGACTCTCCGAACGATGGCGCTCCAGAGCCCGGGCCCAGACTCGTTGGGCGTCGCTCATCCCCTCGTTGATCGCTGCGAGGACCTCTGGATCCAAGGCGGCGGCGCAGACGCTGACCTGCCCTCGACCCACGCGTCGGCCGGCCAGAAAGGGACGCTGCGCGTCGCCGATCCAGACCGCATCCCAGCCCCCCTCTGGAGGCTCAGGCCATGAGGCGAGCGCCTGCGTTGCATTGAATCCCGTTCCGCCCGGGAAGAGTCCGTCCAAGTCGACCGGCTCGGGGTCCCGCAGAACGATCCCAAAGGGGTCGCGCAGGTTCGACTGCTGGATGAAGGGCTGATGGCGGCCGGCGCCGATCAGGAGTCTTCCCCCCATCGCCGTCCACGTCTCGATCGCCTCCCACTGCTCTTTGCGAATCGCTCGAACCTGCGGGCCGTTCAGAACGATGGCGTCCAACGGCTCGAGGGCGATGGGATCGTCGGGCAGCATGTCGACCGAGCCGTACATCACACAAACCTCAGGAAGCGGCGAGGTTTGAGCGCCCGGCGCCCCGTCCGGCGCTCGGCGATTCAGGAAAGAGAACCCTCCCGGCTGCTCCGCCAAGACGAGGAAGTGCTGGTCGCGCTCGTCAACAATCCGAAAGGGGATCGCCATGGTCTCTGCGCCGACACCCTTGGCGCGGAGCGCCGCCTCGATCTCCGGGAACCGGCCTCCCGGCTTGAAGTAGGAACGGATGATCTTCTGTGTTCCCTTGGCCACTCGAACCGGCGCCTGGACGAGGAGGGGGTTGTCTCGCTGGCGAAAAATGAGATCGCCGACGATGTCGCGCTCCTTCGCCCGGATCGAGACCCAAACCGGATGCCATTTCCCAGGCTTAATAGAGGACTGGTAGGCGACGAAACCGATGTTCCCCTCCCACGTGAAGGGGGACAATTCCGCCTTCTCGTCTCCCGAAGGGCTCTCCGGTTGTCCGCCGCCGCTGTCGTCCCTCGGTCTCTCATCGCTTGGCACCGGCAGCCCAATCGACGCCACCCACACCCAGAGCAACGCCGAGAGCATCCCGATCCGGGCCGGACACTTGGCGTCCGAGCCGAACGCTCCCGACCTGCAGCCTCCCGTCGCCGACTGCTGACTCATGGTTGCCAATCCCTGATCCCCAATCCCTGATCCCTGATCCCTGACCCCGATCCCCAATCCCTGACCCCTGATCCCTGACCCCTGACCCCTGACCCCTGATCCCTGATCCCTGACCTCTGACCCCTGACCCCTGATCCTCGGCAGATCAGGCCCCCATTCGATTGGACTCGCTCAGCGAGAGTCCCTTTGCCCTTGCTCGCGTCACTCGATCCTGCGCCGCAGCGCGTCGAGGAACTCGTGCGGGGAACCGTCGTCGCGCCGAGACTCCGGCAGCTCCTGGAAAGGCCCGTCGAAGAAGATCCGGCCCCGATCCAGGATGAGGGTCCGGTCCGCCGCCCGCATCGGGGGGGCGAACTGGTGCGTCACACAGAGGGTCGTCAATCCCAGCTCCGAGTGGAGGGCGATCAGCCGTTCCATCATCCTTTCGGCCAAGTGCATGTCCAGGTGCGCCGTCGGCTCGTCCAGAAGGAGAATGCGCGGCCGTGAGGCGACGGACCTGGCCAAGGCGACGGTTCGGGACTCGCCCCCCGAGAGTTCCGCCGGGAACTTGCGGGCGAGATGGCCCGCTTGGAGCCTTTCGAGCCATTCCTCGGCGCGTCTGAACCTGACTCGTCGTGAGAGCCCCCGTTCGCGCACTCCCAGAGCGACGTTGGCCGTCGCGTTCAGATGGGGCCACAGGCTCGGCTCCTGGAAAAGGAAACCGATCCGGCGCTCATGCGGCGCGATCTGGATCTGGCGGTTCGCAGCCGTCTTGCCGTCCAGTTTGATCTCGCCGCTTGCCAGCTCCTTCAAGCCCGCGATCGCGCGCAGGAGCGTTGTCTTGCCGCTCGCCGACGGGCCCAAGAGGTACGTCCACGAACCCGCCTCGGCTGCAAGCGTCACGCCCTCGAGCGCCGGTTTCGCGCCGTAGCGGCACACGATGTTGCAGCACTCAATCAAAGGCACAGTAGGGCATCCATCGTTTCAGGCCGAGTCTGAGAACCGCTGCGATTCCAACAATTCCCCCCGCGCCGAGAGCCAACGTCGCCAGCGACGCCAGGCAGAAGGCGGCCACCAACCGGTCCGGCGCATAATGGAGCAGCGTGAAGGCGCGGACGGATAGGGTCTCCTGTCCCGGCGCGAGCAAAAGGACGGCGGCGTGCAGTTCCTGCATGGCCAAGATGAAAACCACGACCGCGGCCAGGAGTGCGGGGCCGAAGAGAATCGGCCCGCTCAGCACGAACCGCCGTCGCAGAGACCGATCGCCATCCATCCGCTCCAGATCGATCAGAATCCGCGAGTCCTGCCGAAGGCGCGCCCAAAGCGTTACATACGCGATCGGCAGAAAGAGAGTCAAGGCTCCCAGGGGGAACATCCAGCCGCTGTCGTAGAACGCCTGTTTGATTCCCCCGAAGGCCGGATCGTTCCAGAACGCGATGTGGGCCATGCCGATAACGGAAGCGGGCAAGGCGAACATGGCGAGCATCAGGCAGAACATCGATCTCTCGTACAGAGACGCGAAGCGCTTGCTCCACGTTCCCACGGATGCGTCTTCATCGCTCGCGATGCCGTACCTCGCGGTTAGCCCGACGAGCGCGAGGCCGACGGCGAGAATCGCCGTTGCCAGCGCGGCCAGCGCGCTCGAGAGAAGACTCGTTGCCGCCTGGGCGGCGGAGCTCTTGAGAACGTCGCGGTAAGACTCCCAACCATCCGCTCTTCCCAAAAAGTTCCCCGCGGGAACGCCTGCGGCCGCAAGGACGACGGCCGTCCCGAGCGCGAGAAAGAGGGCTCGCCACCGCAACGCCAACCGGGGCCACTCTCCGCCTCGACGCGCAAAGACGGGCCAGTCGAAGCGAACGAGGAGTCGGCCGAGAGCGGCGGCGGCCAAGAGGCCGATCGCGACCAGAGGGAGGCTCAAGCCCATGGCGCGCGGAGGATCATAATAGACCCCGTACGCGGTCATGATCTCGACGCTGAACACGTGGCGGCGCAGCAGTTCGGGAACCGAATAGTCCAGCAGGCACAGAATGAAGACGATGAGCCAGCCCGCCGCAAGCCATGGACGAAGCCACCCAACCAGGAGACCGACCCAGACGCGCCCCGGCGGCATGAGCGTCGCGGCCGATTCGACGGCCGCGGCCCCCGTGGTCCGCGATCCAAGCCACACCATCGCCATGGCAATCGGGTAGAAATGCAGAGCGAGGACGAAGACGCAACCGGGCAGAGAATAAAGAAGCGTGGGCGCCCACTCCTCGGGAATCCCGCAGCGCTGCGCCGCGGCGGTGAGCCATCCCGCCTTGCCGGCCGTCTGGATCCAGCCGATGGCGGAGAAATGCTCGGGGATCAGGAGCGGCGCCGCCGCCAGAGCCCACAGCCCGTTCCGCGCACGCCGAGGCGTCGAATGAATGGCCGCAAACGCCAAGATCCCCAGGATAAGGGACAGCGTAGCCCCTCCCACTGCGATCGCCAGAGTGCGCCCCAGGATGCCGGCCAAGCGCCCGATCTCCTCCCGGGAAGAGAAAGTCCTCGTCAGCGTTTCCAGGGGACTCCAGGCAAACCCAAAGAAGTAACTGAAGAGCGGGAGAAGAACCAGCAACACGAAGGCAAGGGGGAAACACAAGGCGACCGCCTTGTGGAATGCGGAATGCGGAATGCGGAATGCGCAACGGCAGCGCGGGCGCCTCGCCCGCGGTGGCGGCGGCGTCCCGCCGGCGCAGCCGGGGAGCGTCGCCACGGAAGGAGATGAAAGGCTATCGCTCCGCGATGGCGTTTGCTGCACGGGCATTGAGGAAGTCCATGGGCGCCGCGGGCGAGCAACGCTGCGCCGCTCCCTCACAGCGGGAGCGCACCGAGACGATTTGAGAGCAGAACCGCCGCAGACTCCGTTACGGCTTGGAGAACAAGGTCTTCAGGAAATCGGCGCTCTCCTCAATGTGGGCGGCCGCTTCAGCGAAATCGACTTCCAGGAAACTCCCCCTCGCCATCTCTTGCACTTTCGGCGGCGCGTCAGCGTTCGGACGCAGCGGGATCTGGGCCGACTGCGAAGCGGCGAGGGCGGCCTCGACTTCAGGAGAAAGAAGATACTCGATGAGTCGGCGCCCCGCTTCGGGGTTTGGGCCGTTCTTGATCAGCGACAGCGCGTTGGGAAAAAGGAGCGCGCCTTCCCCGTCGTGGTCAAGCAGGACCCAGTCGATCGGTTTCCCTTCGCTCCGCAAGAGATGCGCGTCGTCGGTGTCGGTGAGACACAGATCGAGCTCGCCGTCCGCCACGGCTCGGGCGGCCGTCATGTTGCCGTCAAGAATGGCGACGTCGTTTCTCTTCAGGTCCTCGAAGAAGCGGCGCGCCCGGGGCTCGCCCCAGCGGGCCCACAGGACGGCCGCATGCGTGGAAGTCGATCCAAAGAGCGGATAGGCCATCCCAACGCGCCCGCGCCACCGTTCGTTGGTCAGGTCGGACAGGGTTCGCGGAAGATCCTCCGGCGCCACGCGCCGCGTGTTGTAAGCCAGGACGCGAGCGCGCGCGGCGAAACCGGTCCAATAGCCTTCCGGGTCTCTGAAAGCGGCGGGGATCTGTCGCGCGTTGGCGGGCGAGAACGCTTCCAGAAGTCCCTTGTCTTTCAGCACGAGCGTGCGGAGGACTTCGTTGTTCCAGAACACGTCGCAGCGCGGCCGCTCGCGTTCGGCTATGATGCGGTTGGCGAGCCCCACCGTCTTTGCGGCCTCGGAGTCGTAAACGGCTCGCACGCGGATTCCCGTTTGCTCCTCGAACCGCTTGAGAATGGGCTCGGAGTAAAGCTGGTCCAGCGCCGTGTAGATCACGACCTCCTGCCGACGCTCGACGCGGTCTTGGTCCTCCGAGTCGGCGCCGCAGGCAATCAGCCAAACGCCGATGGCCATAAGGCGAAGGATTCGCCCGGAAGTTACATGATCCGTCGCAGGATGCACGGACTTGTTCTGACGATGAAGACTTCTCACGGAAGATCCGACCCCTCTCTTTCCTTGCATTCCCCCCGCATGTTGGACACAGGAATGCCACAAATGCCACGAGAATGGAATCCTTTTTCTCTGTCCTGAGCGGAGGGAAGATGCGCCCCGCCCGGCTCGGCGGCGCACTCTCTCCTTGACCCCGGCGCCGGGATCGGCAGAATCCGAGCCCTTGCGGCGGGGACGGAATGCGACATGCGCATGGTGATGAAATGGCGTCCCATGGGCAAAGGCCGGTTCACGTCGATTCCCCTGGAGGATGTGGGGCGCGGCGTCTATTCCGTGACGGTCCCGCGAAAGCCATCGGCGGGGAGGACTTCGAGCATTACGTTCGCGCGCGGACGAAAAGCGGAAAGGACCTGATCTTCCCGCCACGGCGCCTGAGATGAACCAGACTGTTGTCGTGACGCCGCAAGCCTTTCGGCGGACGGATCGCCCGTCGAAGACGCGACCGAAAGCGGCTCCGTGGGGAGGTCGCCCCTCGGAGACGGCCTCCCACGGTCGACCCCGG
>Ga0315274_10002028_pt1 | contig 31015 bp, 20 predicted proteins | sample YL17G02_20_MG_FD_203700 | JGI IMG/M metagenome (GOLD analysis project Ga0315274, IMG submission 203700) | Sediment microbial communities from Yellowstone Lake, YNP, Wyoming, USA - YL17G02_20 | ecosystem: Environmental > Aquatic > Freshwater > Lake > Sediment | place: USA: Wyoming | collected...
CGTTGGCACTTAACGATTTACTCAATATAGAACCAAACTGGATTCAGATAGAAATGTTAAACGAATTTCCTAATGCTGCTTTCGTATTGGAGCTTCTTGGACGTGGGTGTGGAAAAACCAGTACGACCGTTTATTATTTGACTCTTATGGCTATGTTATACCCAAATATGAAAATTGGGTGCCTTGCACCATCGTTTAGGCAAGCTAACTATGTTTTTGATGAAATGAGGGCGGAAATAGAGCCAAAGTCACCATTTTTTAGGGCTTCTATGGATAAAGGCGGAATTTCAATCAGTACCATGAGGGGTATAGCAAGATTTAAAAATGGGTCTTTTATTGAAGCCCTCCCTATAGGTGACGTTGGGGCAACCATTAGAGGTCGTAGATATAATATTATATTTATTGATGAATTTGCAGATATGCCCGAAACGGTTGTTAGACAAGTAATCCAGCCTTTCTTGAACGTAGTAAAGCGCGGAATGAAGAATCAAATGATTATAGGCTCTACTGCGCGATATAAGTGGAATCATCTTTGGCCAAGATATGTTTTTTATAGAGCGAAAGAAGGGACTTGGCCCAAAGAAGTCATGGACAGGCTTACTGGGGCTGGGTTTAAAGTTGAGCCGAATATGTACAAAGTATTCGAATATGACTTTTTAGACGTAAATGCCCAAGAAAATGGCCCATTTCAGATTTCAGACTATATTCTTGAAGAACAATACAACCAACAGACGCAAGATGAGTTTGGGATGGAAAACTTGAATCTTTTCCCCGATGAAACCGTTGGTTTCTTTTCCTCGCAACTTGTTCTAGATAAAGCAGTTAGCATAGAAGAAGATGAACAGATCTTATTGTTGGCGGACGATAAAGATTCATTTTTTGCATTTGGTGTAGATGTTGCTAGATCAGATGATCCAAGAGCGGCAAATTTCTGTGTACAAATAATTAGAATTAAAAACTTACAAAAAAACTTATGTAAGACGATAACTCTGCACGGGGCATCATTCCAGGAAATGTTAGCCTGTATTCGCCATGCCCATATAGATTTCGGAACGGACAGAGTTTTGAGAATTGACATAGACGCGGGTGGCGGTGGAACCACCCTTAGAGACCTCCTTTCGGAGACATGGAAGGATACCGAGTCTGGCCGCACTTTTGATCCAATTATCGATATGGACGATGAGAATTTTAATGTTACCCCAACTCAATATGGGGTTCTCCACATGCAAAATCAAACCGATGTATTTAATAACCATATGTTCCACAGTTTAAAAGCCGATCTAGAACAGAGAAGACTCGTATTACCTGTAACTATCAGAAAGTCTTATGATAAGCCGCTGGAAAAGGTTGGTATTGAAATAGGAAAGACAAAAACAGAACTTATCATGCTTGAGGCAAAAGCTATCCGTGCCGGTCTTAAGTTCGATGTCCCCAAGGGATATCAAAAAGATAGGGCGGTTGCATTAGCTTTAGCAAATAATGGAATTAATATTCTTTTTGGTGAAGGAAGGGAAAGACAACCCGATTATGAGCCAGCTATTGGATTTTGGGTTTAAATATGTATAAAAATATTTATAGTGAAAATTTAGCCTTGGGATATGTTATACCCAAGCAATCACCAACATCAATGGCGTTTCTTGCTAATCTTAGAGACTATAATGATACGGAAAGTGATATAAAGAAACAAATTAAACTTTCAAATGAAATATATCGTTGGGAAGGTATTGTTACACTCGCTATCAATACATCAGTCGATTTTACAATAACCCAAATGTCTGTCAAGGGACTGGAGGGTAAAGCATTAGAAGCCGTTAATTTTTGGCTTGAAAATGTTAATTTGGCTGTATCGGCGAGTGACAAGGGAATTTATTCTTTTAGTACGCAAGTATGTCTTGAATGGTTCTTATCTGGAAATGCCTTTTTGTATGAAAATTGGAGCGAAATGCAAGCGAAGAAACAAAAATATCTATTGCCATCAGAAATTATTCTACTCAATCCCAAGAATATTGATATCCCAGAAGAATCGCTTATTTTTGGGAAAAAAGTAATTAAATATCAACTAACTAAAGATGTAAGCGATCTGATAGAAAAAAAGAATTCAAAAAGCAAATTAACAAAAAGCGAAAAACTTCTTGTAGATGCTATACCAAAAGAAATGCTTGACCTTTATGAAGACGGGTTTATTACTTTTGAACCTGGCAAAGTAACCCATCTAAAGAGGAGAGGAAGAAATTATTTACCCTGGGGGGTTCCATACCTCACTGGGGTTTTTAACGCCGTAGCCCATAAGCGTAAATTACAACTTTTAGATCAAGCAACAATGGAAGGGCTAATCAATAGAGTAACCATCTTTAAGATTGGAGACGCTAAAAATGAAAAAACATGGGGGCCAGCAAGACTTTCTGCATTTAAAAATCTGTTGGTGAATCCTTCGCCGCAAAAGATGTTAGTTTGGGCCTATGACGTGGAAGTTGAAGATGTTGTTCCTAATAGTGATGTTCTTAGTTTTGAGAACAAGTACGTTCAAGCTGATAGAGATATTTTATATGCGTTAGGAGTCCCTGCTGATATTATTGTTGGCAAAACAAGTGGAGACCAGTTTACTACAATTGCAACCTTCATGGAAAGGCTATCGGAATTTAGGGATTATTTTGAGCTTTATTTGAAAAATATGATACAACAGATACTTGTTAAGAACAACCTTTACAAAGATCAGAATATAAGAATATTCTGGGGTCATTCTAGGCTAAGAAACGCTAGAGAGATTAGGGAACTTGTGTTGACCTTATGGGACCGTGGGCTTATTTCCATCAGAACGGCCCTAGAAGAATCTGGGCAGGATGTGGACTTAGAGAAGGAAAGAAAGGATCAAGAAATAGATATTAAAGAATTATTTTCTCCCCCAGTTAATCCATTTGTTGCCACTCAACCGAAAAGGACTACACCAAATGACAGCAAGGACCAAAAGAACACTAAAACCGCTCCCCCAAAAACCCAAGTGACTGATACGCCCAAGGCTTCGGCTTACAATTATATAACACAATTAATAGATACGGCAAAAAATGAACTCACAAAAATAGATGATGAGAATAAGATATTCACTTACGGTTTATCGCTACAAGTAGCGGTTGATGCATTTGTCAAAGATATGATCAAAAATGCATCTACTGTTGGAATAACAATAGACGATACATTAGAGTCTTCGGTAAAAGAAGAAAGCAAGAAGTTCATGTTTTCATTAAATGATGCGATAGATAAAAATGAAGACATTCCAGGTATTCTTGATAGTTACGGAGAAAAGATAACGGGGCTGGTCGAAAATTCAATGAGTTGGGGACGATAGTTATATCTTGGGGGGATATAGGTGGAAATTAAAGTATTAGAAATTGTAGGACCAATTGGTGCTGCGTGTTTATTGATAATTTTTGCTTTATCGAAATGGTTTTTGCCTGCGTTAGCAGAGAGCAAAAAAAACGGGAAAAATGGTTCATATTGTGCGTTGGCTGGTGATTTTACTCATCACACAAACGATGTAGAAAGTAATCTAGATAAACTTGTTGCTATTTCTGAAGAAAATAGGATTTATTTAAAAGAAATGTGCGAGTATGGCAAAAGGCAAGAAATTGCAATGACACATTTAAGCGCAAAGCTATTGAATGGATATAAAAAAGTTGATTAGAAAGATTTATAATATCGGGGGTGAAATTTTTGAACGAAAATGAAAATAAAGATTTTGTAACAGAAGAAGATGCTATCAAGTTATTTGAGGCTAAATCGGATGAAGAATTTTCCGGTTTGTTTGTTCCAGAAGAGTTCTTAGCAGAAACGGATGCGGGCAAGGCACCAGAAGATGTAATGACGGAATTTGGACCGGATGTGTTTACAACAAAAGATGCAGCAGAGAAAAGAGCCAAAGAGATGGGACAAGAGGGCTCTCATGAGGTCCAATTTGATGGTAAGACTTATTATATGCCTTGCCCAAATCACGATGCTTATATGAATGCAATGGACAAAGAAGAAGACATGATGGAGGGTAGTGAAATAATTTCAGCAACAATCAAAAAAGAAGGGGATGAGTGGGTTGTTTATAGTAATTCCGGTAAAAAAATGGGCTCCTACAAGAGCAAGAAAGAGGCTGAAGATAGGCTCAAACAAATTGAAATGTTCAAACATATTAAGGAAAACAAGGGGGAGTCGGAAGAATCTGACGCCGGAGATACTTACAGAAACAAACTTGACCCTAAATCCCCACATGATAAACAGCACAGAAAAATAAAGATGGTTTGTAGAAAATGTGGGTCAAGAAAAAACATAGACTTGCATCACAAGGGCGGGTCTAGAAGTGACCTAAACTCTACTAAAAATATTATACCACTTTGTAGGAAATGTCATAGGAAGCTCCATCAGGGTAAAGGGTCTCTTGAAGCGCCTCAAACTATTACGGCCTCAGATAGTTCTTTTTCTGATTTTATTGGTAAAATAGATATCAATGTGCCAAATTTGAATCTTACTGCTATTGGAGTAAAGATTCTAAAGCTTGAAGAAGTTGATGAAAAATCATTAGCAAAGGCAAACCTCAATAAGCAAGAAGACCTGATGTATGTTGTTTTCAAACTTGTCCACGTTGGCACAAATGGGAACAAAGATACCTTTTTAGAAGAAGAATTAATAAAAGCGGAAAAAACACCGATATTAAAAGGATTAAATTGGGGGCATAGTGATGAAAACATTGGGGTTATCTATGATAGCAAGTATATCCCCACAAGCGACCAAGAACCGGGACATATTATCTGTGCCGCTGCCATTTGGAAGTATAAATACCCACGTAGGGCAGAAGAAATTGCAACCAGGTTTTATAATAGCAACCTATATTTTAGTATGGAAACATACTTTAAAGAAGTTGCTTGTTCTAATTGTAGTCAAAGGTTTGTCTCTGGACTACTTGGCTTATGCGAGCATTTAAACGAAAGATTTACCGCAACAAGTGATACTAGTAGAGTTCTTTATGGGCTAACATTTGGTGGTGCTGCGGTGGAAGACCGCCCGGCTGATCCACAAGCTGTTCCTCTTGCTTTGGCAAGAAAAGAGGAAATAGAAGAAAATAAAACGAAGGGAGTGAATTTAATGGAAGAAAAGTTTGAAAAAGACCTTAAGGTTGCTCAGGATGAGCTTGCAAAGGCAACTGAAAAGATTTCCGAGGTCACTAAAACCAAGGAAACTGTAGAAAATGAAAAGAAAGAGGTTGAGACCAAGCTTGGTGCTTTTACCGCAGAGCTTGAAACCGTAAAGGCCGAGAGGGTAACTCTGACCCAGCAATTAGAAGAGGCCAATAAGGAACTTACTGCGCTCAAGCAGAAGTTCGTCGAAATTGAAGCAGAAAAGAATGCCAATGTTCGATATGATGCGCTTGCTTCATTTGGATACGGGCCTTCACGCGATGACGCTACTTTCGCAGAGCATATTGGGTATCTTAAGTCTTTGTCCGAAGATGCCTATAACGCAATGCTTAAGGTTCTTAAAGAGGCAAAGCCGGTCGTAGAGGCAAACAAGGCAGTCGCCAAGAAAACAATTCCCGCTGGTGACGCCGATACAGGTGACAAAACTGATCGTCTTGTGACTTTAAAGAAAGTACTAAGTATTTAACAACAATAAGTTAAAAATTATTTGAAAAAGGGGTGATAAAATGCTTAATGTAAAAGTACCTGGAATTCCACATTCTGCCTACTATACAGGTCCCTCAACCAATAAGGCTGGAATTTTCGTGAAATATGCTGCAAATGCAACCGTTGCGCTTGCTCCGGCTGGAGCGGCTGGTGGGTATCAATATGCTAGAGTTGGTGACATGATGGTGACTCCTGCTGTTGTTGCCGATACACTGCTTGGGCCAGTATATCCGGTTAAGGAACGCCATCTGTCTGATATGGACAGCGATCTGACTCTGGACACTCTAACTTCTGGTATGTATCTTACTTATTTTGAGGGTGGGGAATACGAAACAGATAATTATGGAACGATTACACATTCCTTATTCGCACCCGGTAAATACTTGTTCCTGGATGCTAGTTCTTTGCTCACAGACGTAACCGGAGGTGCTGCTGTAGCCATTGGGATTAAGGATGACAATGCTTCATTTAATTCTAGCTATATTGCCACCGGAATGCTTTGGTATCGTCTACTTCACTTCCCAGTCAACCCATCAGGTGGAACTATTAACGTACCAACTGCTTAATATTTAGATGTTTGAAGTTTAAAAGTTATTAGAAAGGTAGGTGTATTTTAATGGGAGAAAAAGCAATCTCCATGAATGATGCAGCCGAATTTGCAAAGGAAATGCAGGCAATTAACTGGGCAAATCCAATGGAGCGTCTTGCCGTAGCCCAAGTTGTAGCCGAGTCTGTTAAAGACGCGGTAGATCTTACAGATCCAATCAGGGTTCTTGGTATTGATGTCCAGAAGATTAAACCAGGTGATAGTGTTCAGTTTGTTTCGCGCAAGGGCGCAAGGGCATATATCCATGCTCCTGGGACCGCAGCGCCTCGCTCTATGATCGTCAATCGTGTTCAGACCCTTGATACGGAACTCGTTTCCGTCAACCTTGAGTTTGAGCTTAACCAGCTTAAGAGTGGCCGTTATGGTAGCGTGGCCGACATCAAAGAGGAAGGTAGATCTGGACTCATCTATAAGAAGTGGCAAATTATCTGGGATACAATTCGTGGGTCAATCGCTTCGGGTGCAGCAAATTATTGGACTTCCGCTGGCGTCTCTCCGCTTGATAAGATGAACGCACTTGATTCAGGTATTGATTACGTGGCTGACCAGCCTGGACGGGCATCTGCAATTATTGGCCGCAGAAGTGATCTGTCCTGGTTACTCAAGGGGTTTGGAACTACAAGTGGCGTTGTTTGGGCAGATGCAGAAAAATCTAAGATTCTGAAAGATGGTCTGTTCCCAGTATATCGCGGGATTCCAGTTATCGAACTCAACTCTTACAAGGATATCTATGGAGCCGAAATGATTACAACCGGAACGATTATGGTTCTTAACGAGTCTACCCTAAAGGTTGGACAAAGTTATGCGCCAGAAGCGTATGAGGCTCTAAATGCAGACACGCTTGTTTGGAATATTCATTTAGCTACAATGTTCGGTTGCGGTGTGTTCTTCCCAGAACGCAACGCTAGAATCGTACTGTAAAACATTCAAACTGAGGGGTCTTCACGACCCTTCAGAATTATGACGAGGATTGGAATATGGAAACATTGCAAAAGATAGATCGCGTCAAACAAATGGTAAAAAATAAGTTTGGCGCTGATGCAGAATTTGTTGGTGAAGTATGGATGTCAGAATTAAGACACAAGTTTGCTTTTGATAGGGGATCTCTAAAAATTGGAATCTATGAGATAAGTGCCAGTGGCGCTTGTTTCATTTACTATGACGGGGTTAAATTTAACATCGTCTAATTAGGAAGGGTATATGGATAAATATAAGATAATGTGGTGTACAGATAGCCCGGTAGTCAATACCGGGTTTGGTCGCGTAAGCCAAGAACTATTAACGCGGCTTCTGAAAACAGGAAAGTATGAATTTCATATTATAGGCACAAATGATAAAGCAGACCCAAGCCCATGGAGAGGCATGAAGGATGTAACTATTTACCCACTCTATGATTTTATGAATGATCCGTATGGGTTTAGGGAGTTTAATAACTTAATCAGAAAAATTAATCCAGATTTGGTATTTTCCTTGAATGATATCTGGGTTTGGACCGGAGACGAAAAGCGACAAGAAATGGATCTTTGGTTTCCAAAACAAATGAGAGGTTTTAAGCCAAATATTCCGTGGGTTGCATATTTTGCTATAGACGGTAGACCCTGGGATCAAAGATGGGTATCTTTGGCGCAGAACATGACAAAAATTATTTGTATGGCTGATTATGGCAAGAAAGTTCTATCAGAAACTTCTGGCATTGATATGGGGAAAGTAGTCGTAATTCCACATGGAGCCAGCGTTGATAAACTTTTTCCAGTCACGCCAGAACAAAGGGCGGAAATCAGGGGCAAAATAGGAGCTAAAAGCGATGACACGTTCGTTGTTGGTTGCGTAGCTAGAAATCAACCAAGAAAAAATATTCCAAGACTGGTACAAGCATTCAAATGTATGAGTGATGGGTATGGTGTGTGTAAAGGCTGTGGGCATTATAGATCGTTACACCTTGAGAAAGATTGCGAACTCTGTGGGGAAACCGAATTTTCTTCTACTTTCCCAGGAATTGGCGCGGAAAATTGTTTGCTATACTTACATATGCATATCGTTGATATGCGCGGGTTTAGGTTGCCAAAGATATTTACTGATAATAAACTTCAGAACGTAGTGTTCCCACAAAACTTTGATGTAGCGCAAGGCGTTCCAATTGAAGAACTTAACTTAATTTACAACGCAATGGATGTACACGTTTTACCATCATATGCTGGTGGGTTTGAACTTCCAATTATTGAGGCACAGGCTGCTGGGGTACCGAATATTGCAACTAGAAGTACAGCAATGACTGAGCATTTAGATGATGGGAAGGGATTTCCGATTGTTGCTGATTCTTGGGTTGTTATGGACGATGCTAATCATTGTTACAAACATTTGATTTCTTTTAACAAATTGGTTGATAAAATGCTTGAGCTTTACAACGATAAGGGCCTTAGAAAATCAGTAGTTGAGAAAGCAAGGGAATATGCGCTTGAAAGAAATTGGGACTCAGCCGCTGAAAAATTTGACAAGGTGTTTACAGAATGTCTTGAGGAAAGAATTATCTTAGCGGAAAAAATGGACGATGAAATAGAGAAAAAACTATTGGTAATAAACAATTCGCCAGACCCAGCACATATTTTAGCAATGACACCAATGCTCAGAGAACTAAGAGGCCAGGTGGCTCAACTGGATGTTGTTACAAATCCAAATACCATGTGCCTTCTTAAAGATAATATCAACATAGACAACTTGTATGATGGATCAAAAGTTATTTATGATAATTTGCTTAACAAGAAAAATATGGCGGTTAGGGACGTATCCGACGCAGTAAATCAGTATACAAATAACCTTGGGAAATATGCCGCGCTTTCACCGGAAGAAATATACCTGGATACATTGAGAATAAAATCTAATGGGTTGCAGATTGATGTAAATATTAGCGATGAGGCAAGAAAGTTTGCCGACGAGCAGTTACCAGAGACAGAAAAAACAAGGATTGCGATTTGTGTAGACGCTTCTCATCCAACAACCTCATTGTCCCTTGCGATTTGGAATGATTTGATTAAATTATGCAACAAAATAGATAAATTTGAATCTGTTATATTCAATATTGAAGAAATTAGCAAAGACGTAGGTGAGTTCAAAAACATTAAACAAATAAAAAATTCTCAAAATTATGAATACATGTTGGCCTGTCTTGACAAGGCCGATATAGTCTTTACAATGGATAATTCGTTTTCAACTTTAGCAAAGGCCCTGGGAAAACAAATTGTATTAATTCAAGGCCCAAGGGATGCTTCATACAAATTTAAAGGGTACGAAAAGTTTGATGTGTTGTCCAAGAAGTCTATGTTTGAACAGTGCCTGCCGTGTTGGGTTGGACCCGGTGGGAATTGTGCAATGACCGGGAATCCAATGGCACTTTGTTTAGCCAGAATTGGTGCGGTAGAAATATTTGGTAAGATGGTACAAAAGGTAAACCAACTTAAGAAAGGAGATGTTTTAGTTGCCCAACATTAATCAAATAGTTAGCGGTCTTAGAAAATCAATATCCGATACTAAACAGGGCTATATAAATGTTGTTGACGAACCTATTGCCATAGCGTCAGGAGTCAACCCAGAATTATTTTATACTCTTAATATGCCTGTTTTATCTGGCAACACCGTCGATTTGAAGATTGGCCGCTGGCAATATACTGAATATAGCACCGAAACAGCTTGCAGTGGATTTAGAGGGTATACATTTTCTCAAATAAGTGGTGGGTTTCTTATACCCACTGGTGGCATTGAGGCAACATCTGGCGATACAGTATACGCAACATATACGTATACTAAAAATAAATCATATGAATATCAAGATAGCGAACTTTTTGAGTATGTTAGAGATGGCCTTGAGTTTGTACAAAGCTATAGAGGGTTTGGGCTTATAGGCGCTGGGGTTGGGACTGGTTATTCAATTAGCCCCACTCCAACTAACTTACAAGCATTTCTGATTACTCTAGCTTCTAAATATGTTATTCAGAAGGATAGAGAACAACTTGGGTTAATAGATGGCATTATGATTAGAGAAGCTGATTTGACAATAGATACCACAAGATCGGCAAAAGCTAGACTAGACTCATCCGAGAATATTCGCAAAGTGTTGCTTGACATATTATATAAAGCTAATCTTGATGATACTGCCGCCGCTGGCGAAATTATTGATACTTATTCTACATTTGTAACGACTGATACAGTTGGGCTTTCATACGAAAAGAATGAAGAAGATGGGCCGCATGGATTAGGTGCGGGGAATGAGTAACGCAATTGATGCAAAATGGAAAAAAGCAATGGAAAACGCATTCAAGCTTCTTGGGTCTCAGGTTGAAGTACATGTCAGGGTTTCACAGGCCACAGCATTTGACCCAATATACAATGAACCAATAGATCCCGAAGCTACGGCGTATACAACAAAAATAGTAAGAATACAAGGAATATTTTCATGGGTTAGAGGTTTTGAGCTTTTACGTTTAGCCCCCGGAACGGTCAGGAGAGAACAGGGTGTGCTTCATGTCAGATTAATAGATGTAGCGAAAAGTCCAACTGACCCATCTGTTGGGACAATTTTTGATGATGCAGAAAAGGTGGTTGTTGATGGAGTTGATTGTAGGGTACTGACTACCGCTAGAAAAGGCGGTATCTCTGTACCCTATAATGTTATAGTAACACTGGAAAGGTTTGTATAGTGCGAAAATTATATGTTATTGATCCTGATCAGTTTTTGGCCAACAAGAAAGATAAGACAATCAAGCTTATCATGCTAGTTCTAGAAAAACATATCAAAAAAAACACAAAAGAATTTGCAGAAATTAGAAATACAATTTTAGATGGAATTAATGATCTTTATAAAGATATGTGCCTGATTATAGACAACATAGAAGTTGAGGAGATAGAAGAAAACGGCAATAGGGGGTAATTATTGGTGAGGATGACAGATGAGGAGCGGCTTAAAAGACTTAATCTGCTCCAAGCCGACCCAGCTAGTGGTACCCCAAGAGTATTAAAATCAACAAAGATAGCTAATTATCACATGTTATTTTCAATAGATTTAAAAGAATTAGAAAAGGCAATAGATAAAATTATCGAAGGAATACAGGCAAATCTTAACGTGCTAAGACGCATATCAAAAAACAAAAATAGGACTAACTTTTTTAGTATTGAAATTGACGTAGATGCAAAAGATTGGAACAATTATATCAGAAGATTAAGATACAAGAAGAAAAATCTGACAAAGCAATTGATAAGGCAGGCACCAAAATTCACAAAAATTATTCTAGAAAACGTACAGAGAAGATATCTGGAATTTGAAAAAAAAGATGGGACCCCGATTGGTAGGACCGGGTTGCTTGAGAGAATCATGTCCGATAGCAGCAAAATGGTTAAGCTTGTCCCCAAGAAAACCAGATTAGATATTCTAATTATGGACAGCGCCTATCTAACAAGGGCCACAAGAATACCACCGGAATTACCAGAGGCCGTTTTGGGGCTTCCATACTATGCGTTACAGGACAAATATATAGTACCATATGGTCCAAGGTATCAAAGAAATTTTATAACAACTGAAGAAGATGAGCTACATCAGGAAGATATAGAAATTTTTAAAGAGCTTTACACAAAAGTATTGGCTAATTTAGCCACTGAGGTTTTTGCTTACTCATTTAAAACACCGTATATGTCCTCAATGCCTGATCCCGGTGGGGGAGCTTGGGGAAGAGATGATGTTCCGTTTTAAAATAAAAATATTTAGGGGGTGATTGAATGGCTTCATTAATTTTTAATAAATTTATGAGTTTAATTGGTGCTACGGGTGGTGGAACAAATACTAGTGTCCACTGGACTGATTCCGGCGTATCCTTTAAGGTTGCGCTTATAACTGGAGGATATACCCCAAATGCTGTCACCCATGACTATTGGGGGACAGTTGCACAGTATGAATTCCCATCAGGTGCTCTGAACGCTAATAACTATGTTTCTGGTGGAGCGGCAATAACTGCAAGAACAATTACTAAAGATGGATCAAACGCATTTTCTGATTATAAAGCAGGCAACAATACATTTACTGCATTAAGCGGGAATATAGTAGTGGCCGGTTTAGTTGTATACCATGATACTACCAACTCAGGAACTTCGCAGTTATGTGCTTATCTTACGGGCTCCGACTTTCCTAAAACAGCCAACGGTGGTGATTTCACGATTGCCTGGAATGGTGGAGTTGTCTTTAGAATTACTGGAGGATAAATTCACATCTGCTATTGGGTAAACTTGTCCGTCTGGATAAGACGGACATATTATGACTTGGAATGGAGAGTGATTTATATCTGGAAAACTAATTTGATAGATATAAATTACTTTAGTGTGTTTTAATGCCGGATACTACTGTATATAATATAATACCATATATAGGCATAAACGCAACTGGTGGCGATCTTCAAGATATTAAAACAAGTGCAGCCACTGCCGTTCTTCAGAGAAATTATGTTGCAGTTACCTGGGATCACCCATTTACCGTTGATTCTGCTAGTGTTTTACAGTCTGGTTTCACAAAAGGATACAAGTCAGCCGGGACCGGCGTTGCTTCCGGTTCTGTTTTGGTATACGGATACACTGGTACGTTGGGTGCCTGCACTCTTTTGGCAAGTTCAAATATTTTTCTTTTTGGAACTACTGCCTCAACAATTACTGGCGCTGCGTTTACTTCTCCTGCGTTACTTGTTAGCGGAAGTAAATATATTGTCGGTATTGAGCAGACTTTAGTTGGCGGTAATGCTTCAACTAGAGGGCGCGTAGATACGTTCCTCACACATAGTACTGGTGGCTACGTAATAACCGGGAACAAACAGGGGTTTAACTACTATCAAAATTTAGCTATTGCCGGAAGCAGCTTCACTTTTGAGACGCCGTTAGTATGGGTAACATACACTGGAGGAATTGATACAAATTATAGTGGCGAAAGATATCTAACTCTCTACCCTACTGGTGATAGCTGGATCGGGTATCAAGGAACAGGGACATCCGTTGCTTCCGGTTTGGGTGGGTCAGGAAACCACTGGAGCTATATAGACGATCTATCGAGTGTAAGAGATATTTCAGATTATGTGTATGCAACCGGCACAAATAATACTGATAACTTTTATTTTGTAGGAATACCAACAGGTACAGAACTTGGTGTAATTACCGCAGTACGTTCTCATGTTGAGGTTAGAAAAACTCAATCCTATAATACTGCCACTACTGCTCCATCAATAGGAATCAGCGGGGCCAAAACAAGAGCTACAGGGACTGCATACAGAGCGTCTGGAGGTAATTATTTAATAACAGCACCTTTAGTACAAGAATGGACTACTAATCCCTGGACAACTAATAGATGGACTTGGGAACAAATAAGCAGTCTCAACGCCGGTCACACAATGGTTACACAAAATGGCTGGGGAGACGGTGTTTGGAAATCATATATTGAGGTATTTTACAAGCCATTAATTAGTACAGCGGGACCATCAACACAGACAGTAACTGGAATTGTTCCTGCTGCTATAGCAACCAATTTGAATCCATCACTAACACTGGGCGCAATTTCATTTTCGCCAAACTATCCGGGGTTTATAACTACTGCGTTTAGCCCATCTATTTTAAGTGTTGTTTCACTCCAGCCATTTATACCGTTTCAACAAACTTTAGGCCAAGACCCTGGAATTAATCTAGGCAGTATTAGTCTCCAACCAGACTCGTCAAAACTTAAGATTGGTGGCATGGACCCCTCGGTTTCTATTGGCGGAATCAGCGTAGTACCAAACCATGGAAATATAACATTCTACGGGCTTGATCCATCGGCTTCTTTTACATTAACAACAGCCCCACTTTTTGGAACTGCAAAAGCTGTAGGGGTAGACCCATTAATAACCGCTGGTGGTATATCTTCTACGCCATTATTCCCAGCAATTAATATTGGGTCTCCAACTTCTTCTGCTTCAGGCATACTACGCCCAATAGCTAATGGTATTACTACACCATATAGCGTAGTGTCTCACGATGGGGCTTCAGAAGACTGGGATGCTGTAAACGGAGTTATTCCTGACGACGAAACATCATATGTATGGTCCAACGATGTAATTTATGGGAATGAACTATTTGTTTTAGAAAGTCTTCCGATATCCATTAGCGACATCATATCTATAGATGTTCATATACGCGGGTTAGAAATTGGGGTAATTAATGTAGACCAAAGATATGTACTTCTGAAATTTTATGACGGTTCTACCGTTTATTCTATGGTAGCAGATACTCCTTATAATATTACCTACACGACAACATACGACAACTACACAAGTACTTGCTCAACCAACCCAGCGACAGAACTCCCGTGGACTTGGGCAGATATAGCAAACGGGCAATTTGGGTTTAGACATAATGTGCCTCTAGACGGATTGTTCAGAACAACGCAATTTTACATTGTTGTAAACTACAGAATAGGGCCGAGTATAATTCTTGGAGCAGTTAATGTAACACCGGGGATTAGTGCATTAAAAATAATTGGCATAGACCCTGGCTTCAGCACATCTAACACCGTTACTCCACAATTTGGGACAGCGCAAACTTTAGGGATTGATCCACAATTATTGTCAGTATTAAGTCTGACCCCAGATTTTATTGCTACAAAGCTAGTCGGCATAGACCCAAATATATTAACAAGCCAGATTTTATCAACACAATTGGGTGTTGCGGCTATGATTGGGATAGGGCCATCGATCAACGTTGGACCGATGGTAGTTGGTTCTGACAGTCCAGCGGTAAATATTTTAGGGAAAGACCCCAATATTACTCTGGGTTCAATTGTCTTAAATACTGTAAACCCATCTGTTAATATTGCGGGCGAGTCTCCATCAATTCAGTTGGGTGCGGTTTCGGCAAGTGTTTCAATACCAAGTATGTTCACATATGGTATTTCCCCAAATATTTCTCTTGGTATTAATATTGGAACAGACATACCAGCTATAAATTTAACTCCATTAGGGCCGAATATCCAACTTGGTGGAATAACCGCACAACCGGAAATATCTAATTTTAAGATTATAGGATTCCCACCATCTGTTCTTATGGGGCTATCTATAGCCCCAACAATAGCATTAATGAATATGTTTGGGCCAACACCGACAATCAATGTTGGTGCGGTTAGCGTTCAAACAACAACACCGTATCAAACCATACTTGGGCTAGATCCAGCATTGCTTGGATTTACAACTGTTTCACCGGACCAGCCAAGAACAAAAATTTTGGGCTTGGACCCAAGCACCGTTGTCCAGGGAATTTCATTAACGCCGTCTCAGGCCGTTGTATCGTTATTTGGGATATCGCCGGATATTAGTCTTGGATCTGTCCAGGTGTCCCCACAAGAAGTTGGGTTCAGGATAGAAGCATTTTCGCCATCAGTTAGTACAGCGGTTGTTATTATCCCAGGAATTGGCCCCGTTACAATTGTCGGAATTGATCCAACTGTTTCTGTGGGTGCGGCTGGTGCAATAGTAGCCGCACCAGATTTTGCGAATATAAGATTCTGGGTTCCAAGCCCAAGTACTAGTGTTGCAGCGCCAACAATTACGGGTGTTGCCGGTGGGCTGTTTGTGAATGCTGCGAATTTTATAAATTATTATGTGTCACAATACGCCGCCACTAGTGGCAAGACAATGACCTTGCGTGATAGATTTCCGTTGGTTGATGATCAGATTACTGCCCCTATGATATGCTACGAAACTGAGTTTATGACAATGGATAAATTAGAAATATCTTCAAATTTTATGACTTATAGAATTTCATTCTTAATTGATATTATAGGAAGGAATAGAAGGGAACGTGACCAGCTTTTCAAAATAGTACACACCGGTCTAGAAGGAGCAAAGAGCAACGTTGATGGTATTGGCGATTTTCAATTACAGTCCTTAGATATTTTAGGAACATGGAAAGTAGACAAAATTTATAAGAAATATGATGCAATGGCTATTAGAGTGGTATTAAGTGTTACTGACTTTAAAGTATAAAGGACAGGCAAAATGATCGGAGTAACTGGTGGTTTATTTGTAAATACAGCAAATTTTATAAATTTCCATATTTCGGAGTATGCAACCACAATTGGGAAAGTAGTAACTCTCAGGGATGAGTTCCCATTGAAAGATGAGCAAATAATACCTCCGATTATTTGTTATGAAACCGAATTTATGACCATGTATAAGACAGAATTATCTTCTGATATTGTGACATATAATATATCGTTTTTGATAAATATTATTGCTAAGAATAATAGAGAATTAGGAGAACTATTTAAAATAGTTAAGACCGGCCTTGAAGTTGCCGACAGTAATGTGGCGGGTATTGGGGACTTCAGAGTAGAAACGTTGGATATATTAGAAACATGGGAAATAGTTAAAGCTCCAAAATTATATCGGGCTATGTCTATTAGGGTTTGGATAAATGTTGTTGATTTTTCTGTTTAAGGATTGAAATTTAGTGGTTTATGATGGTTTAGGAAGCTATTGGCCAACTGATGTAGAGGCCAGTATTATTGTTGGCCTTAGTGGGTATCTTGCTGCAACTGGGTACAGCATAAATACTAATGTTGGTGGTTCTATAGATTTAAGAGTTGGTTATTTAGACGAATTAACAGCATTGGATAGAAGAACAATAATAGTTCAAATTGATCCAAGCAGTAGCATAACTGAGCCCATGCAAATTGGGTTAAGTGGATGGCAATTTAATTTAGAATGTGAAATCGGAGTATTTACCAAGACCGATAAAGATACCGATATATTACTTTATCAAATAACAAGATTTTTAAGAGATTCCGTACCGTATTACAACTGGTCAATTTCTACAACTGGTGGTCTGGCAACAGGTTATGCCGGAAACCAAATCTACTTCGACGGAATTTTGGCAACCAGAGATAGGAAAAATTTCAAATCGGATGAAACAATAACAAACGAATTATTAAGACACAGGGGTTTTGCACGGTTTTCTGCTGAATTTATTAGTGAGAATTTAAATTAAATTTGAAGGGAGGTTTTATATTTGGCAAAACCAAAGGTTAGTAAATCTTCAGGTAATATGGTTATTGCAAACGGACAGCCGCTTTCTAGGCTAACCAGCGCCACCTTTGATACCGATCTAAACGAAGATGAAATCAAGGAAATTGGTAATGAAGAGGTGGTAGAACGTGTAGACCAAACCCCAACTGTTCCACTTTCGTTAGAAACAAACGAGTGGGCATCTATTCGTAATCTGCAATTTATTCTGGCAAATACTGGTGGTGTATTTACTATCAATTCATTTGATGGTCCGACTTGTGATATTAACGTTCTAGTTGAGGAAGACAAGGTATACAAGCGCACTGGGCACATAAATGCGGCAGTACCTGTTTCTCTCGCCTGGAATTTTGATGTCGGCGGGTTAGCCACAGAAAGCATAAATCTAGAGGGAGACAACTTTACTTGGTATCTAAACTCATATAAGTATGCCAGGGCATTAGATGCTATTGCTGGGTCATTTACTGCTTCCAGCTTTGATGTTGATGTTAGTCCTACCGGAGCCGCATGGCCGTATTCTGCTATTGCATATACAGGGTCAGTTCTCGCTGGCGTTTCTACTGTTGGTTCTGGTTGGTTCCCGCTATATGTTTGGGCCGATGGCATTAAAGAACAGTATACTGCTTCAACACTTGGATTTCTTGCTACAGGATTAACTGGTACTTCTAAAGTCAGGGTCTATGCTTCTGGCACTACAACTCCATTCACATTTACCAACGTTACTGGCGCTACTGAAGTTAGAGCTTTGTTTGTCAACACTGGGACCACAATTACTAGAGTAAAAGATACCCCTTGGGGCGTAACATACTTAACTGGTACAGAAGGTGCTGTTGGTGGTATTTCTAAGGGCATGATTGATATTCTATTTACAACTGGAACGTCTGCTGCGGCTTACGCGTTTACTGCTGTAACTGGCACTAACTTCCTAAGATTGCAGACATGCTCTGTTGATGTAGATCTTGCTCGGGCGACACTTACGGAACTCGGGCACGATAGAGCATTCAGTAAAGAACTTACATTACCTGTAAACGTTACGGTTAACTTTAGCACACTTTCAAGCGACTTAGCGGAGTTTGCTAAGTTCACTGGGCTAGAGTTTGGAACAGCTAACGAGCTTAACGTTACTCAGTTCATCAAGACTGGGAATATCAAGGTTGCTATTTTCCGCGCAAAAGATATTAATAGAACATTAATTGGCGCAGGTGGTGGATGCAAAGAAATTATCATCAGCGGGCTTGATATTACTTCACAATCATTTGGTCTTGGTGTTGATGAAAACGCTACTCAAGACTTTGTTGGGAATGCATCAAATCTTAGAATCACTGGGAACATCCTAACTGGTCCAATCTGGGCATAAATCCCGAGAGGGCCTTAATCGGTCCTCTCAATTAGAATTTTGGAATGGGAAATAGAAAGAGGATAGGATGAGAGATATAAATTCGATTCGAGAGGAATTCGAATCTGACTTAATGAACGAAAAACTTGATAATTCTACACTTGAAGTAAAATATTTAAAAAGTATAATTCCAGATCAGATAAAAGAAACGGAAAAGGAAGAAGACAAAACAAAATTAGATGATCTTTTAAAAGAAATAAAAGATAAAATTGAAAACAGAGAAGGCTTTGCAACTGATATACTTAATAAAATAACAAAAATTAATGAGGACATTACAAAGGGGTTCAGAGTAATTGATGCTTCCAGAGGTAAATATGTAATCAAATTTCCAAGCATTATTGATGATGAGGAAATAGAATATGAGTGTTCAAAGTTTTATAATAAACTTTTCCGTGAAGGAGAATTTTTAACCGAAAAAGAAATCCTAAATCAGTTAGAGGTTAGGGGCGTGTGGACCGAGAAGGATGGGGATAAACTTGAAAAGCTTTTAGAATTTTATAAGGATTCTTATTTTAGAATGACTAGTGAGCAACTTAAATCCGCGCCAGGGTCAAAAAGAAAAGCCAGCATGGAAAAAATCAAGAAACTTTCCGAAGAAGTGAAAGACTTTGAAAAACAATATTCTATTTTGAATGATTTAAAAGCAAAGCATATCCAGAATAGTTTGGAGTCAAGAGTAGATGAATTGAGACTTAGAACAAAATTAATTAAATGTGTTTTTACCGCCAAGGAGGAAAACGATAAAGTTGAGATGGGGGACAGACTTTGGAACTCTGTAGAAGATATAAAAAAAGAACCAAAATCTTTCATTGTTGAAATCTTCCGTGAAGCACAGAGTTATTGGTCTGGTGTAGATCCCTCATTTCTTCGACTTTAAGCCCCTCTTGAAAGAGGGGGGCAAAACGAAAATTAGCTAGGTCAACTCGGTGGCAGCTTGTTTATTCTTCATCTATAGAGACTAAAAACAGACTATTTGAAGAAGATATTAGTAATTGGGATACGTTAAGACTTCAATTTATTAGCTATTGTGGTTTTTACCACTCTATTTTCAAACTTGAGGATCGCCCATCAGAAGGTATCATTGATGACGATGAGTTACTAGACCAATGGATACTAGAAAGAGAAATGGAATACAAGAAAAACAAACTAGAAATGGATAGGCAATTAAACGAAAGCAAGAGTTCTTCACAAAGGAAAGGCGACCCCCCCGGCAGATATGCATTTACTTTTGATGATGAGTAAGGGTGAGATTTATTGGCCCAGTTTGAATTAAAATTTGTTGTACAAAAAGCTGATGACGCAAAGCAGCAGCTAGTCGGGCTTTCCGACGCAATGGCTGCTGCTTTAGCTGTTTTAAAGAAATTATCTGAAACAAAGGGCATTGATCTCTCTAAGTATATCTTTGATACAAGCAATGCTAAAGAGTTCAAGAGGCAGCTTGAGGAAATCCAAAAGTTAGTTCAACGCTCAATTACACCACAACAAATTTCTCGTATTTCAAACCAAAACCAAGTAAAGCCAAGAGAAGTACAGGACATTTTTGGCGATCAAAAACAATTCGGGCAGTTTCTTTCGAAAACCACTTCTGGTTTGGGTTTAGACGAAAAAAATAGGGCAAAGACACAAAAAGAAATATTACGTGACAAAATAGAAGAATTAAGAGTAAGTAAAGAACTGGCTAGGGTCCAATCTCCAAAAGCAGAGGAAATTACTGGAAAACCAGGAACAAATGAACAAAGACTATTAGCAACAAAAGAAGCAAGGGCTATTGCAGAGGCAAAAATTCTTGCCGCACAAGACAAGGAGCTTAAACTTACTGATTTACTTACAACAAAAGAAGGGGCAAGGATTAAGACAGTTAGTGGAATCCTGGAAAAATTACAAAGGATTCCAGAAAAATATGAACAGACAATAAAAAGCAGCAATGGATTATTGGCCCTAGAAAGAGAAATTACTAATTTAATCAGTAGGGCTGTGCGGCAACAGAATTTACTTTCTGATTCTGAAAAGGCATCACTCCAACCCCTTATTGATAGACTAAGCTTAATGAGAAGTGGTGTCCAGGAATCAAAATTAGCCTTAGATTACGAAAGGCAAATAGCAAGAGAGATTGCTAAGGGCAGAAAAGATGCCCGAGACGCTCTCCCGAGCGCCGGAAAAGAGGTCCCATCCACTGGGGCCGCTGCGGCTAGGCTTGCGGCCAGCCGACAAGATCCAATTATAAGGGCTCAGTATAATTTAGAAAGTGCAGTATCCGCTGTAAATACAAAACTTACGGCTGGTACTCCATTGGCAGAAGCATTTTTCCGTGCTTTGCGTCTTTCTCCTGACGTACAAACTGGTCTAAACAAAGCAACGCAGGCACTGAACGTTCTTGACACCAGGCTTTCCGCAGCAGAACAAGGAGTTGGAGGAAGGAGAATAAAGGATGCTAAAGGTAATATAAGCCACCAACCCGGTGCCGTTGATCCAAAATCAGTGGACGCTATTGGAAAACAACGTAAAGATGCGGCAGAATTAGTGGTTATGTGGACTGCATTAATTGAAATACAAAGACGTGCTGCTGAACTTGAAAAACTTGGTGTTTCCCCCCTTGAAGCGCAAAAACAATTGTTGGTTGAAATGGCATTTCTCAGATCTAAAGCTACAGGTGAAGCTAGATTATTTGCCGCTGAACATGGAAGTGGTCTTGGCGAATTTTTATCGCGTGGAAGCCGTACAGTAGAAGACAAGAAAATAGCGGAACTTGAAGGTGGCCCACCAAAAACCCAGGAATCCCTTGATGCTCTTAAAAACGCAGATCAATTAGAAAAAGAAAGACTCGCAACGCTTCAAAAAGAACAAGTATTACGTGACCGAGAACTAACAACGGTAAAAGAATATGCAGGGGTTCTAGGAAATATCCTCGGAGTCCATAAAGACAGTTTAGTTTCTGTTGCCTCACAAAATTCTGAAATAAGAGGAGTATTAAACGCCAGAGTCAAAGAAATTGATGTCGCTAGACAGGTTTCTGAACTCGGCGGTGTTGACGCGCTAACTTATCGACAGAAGTTAAAGTTAGCTAGGGAGCTTGTTGGCGTCGAAGAAAGATTAAATGCAGTAATTAAAGATTCGGCACTTAGCAAAGGGCAAAGACAAGCCAGAGTTGAGCAACTATCCTTAGATGCATTAAGGGATGTATCTACAAGGGCAACCTCTACAACTGGCCCAACGGTTAGTGATAAGAGAGGAACCCCCGTTCTCTTTGACCCAAGGGGTGTTAGGGAAACTTCTAGTGCAGTTGCAGCAGCTTCAAAAGAAATGGGAACCTTCCAATCTCTTACGTTGGCAACCGGAAAATCTTTCTCATCGTTCAATGAGCAGCTTACTATTGCTATTCAAAAGATTATTCGTTATCGTGTTGCTTTTATGGCGATGCAGCAGGCATACCAGGCATTTTCGGAATCTACTAAAGCCGCTCTAGATGTGGAGCTTCAAATTGCAAGACTAGCAAAGGTTGCGGACTTAACATCTTCGTCATTCCAAATACTTGCAAAACGTTCATTTGAACTGGCTCTCAAGTTTGGGGTTGGAGTCAAAGAAGTACTTGAATCTACTCAAACTTTTGCTCAGGCCGGGTTTAGTCTTTCTGAGTCATTCCAGCTTGCCGAGGTTGCAATTCTTGGCGTTAATGCTGCCGGATTGAACCTCCAAGAATCTACCGAATTAATTATTTCCGCTGTTAAGACCTATCGATTTGAGGTTTCAGAACTTGAGACCGTTATTGACAAACTCGTTAAAGTCCAGGCTGCATATGCTGTTACTACTCAAGATCTTGCTGGTGCGTTAAGGGTTGTAGGAACTGCTGGTAAAACAGTTGGGGTCAGCTTTGAAGAATTTTTGGGTATTATTACAGCAGTAGTATCGGTTTCTCGTAAGTCGGGTAGAGAAATTGGTAACTCATTTAAGACCATCTTTGCAAGATTCCAAAGACCGGAAGTTGTTAAGGCATTAACTTCTGGATTTAACGGAGTTCGTATTGCTGTTTTTGATGCAAACGGTGTATTAAGAGACGCTTCTGAAATTATTGATGACATTGCTGGCAGATGGAGCACACTTAATACTACACAAAGAATTGCTATAGCCACCGCTATTGGTGGCACTAGACGTTATGCAGATTTTATTACCCTCATGGAGAATTATGGTGAGGCAGTCAGTGCAACAGAAGATGCAGTTTTGGCGCAAGGAAATGCACAGAGGGCAAACGCACAAGAACTTGGGGCAACAGTAACACAATACAGAATGCTCGGCACATCATTCCAGGATCTATTCACAAGAGTTTTAACAACTGATGTATTGGGGAATAGTTTATTAGATTTCTTCAAAGATCTAGCGTTTGCTTTAAACAGAGTCGTACAATTAATGAAAGACCCGGCTTTTGTAACTGGATTCAGCGTTTTTGCTAAAACCGCAGGGGCGTTGATAGGGCTCAAGCTCGGTAAGCAGTTGATGGATGTTCAGAACAATATTGCTAGGATGTTCCTTATCCCTGCGCTTGCGTCAAAGATAAACATGCCAGAAGAAACAAAGGGAATTTTTGGCGCTACAAAAATCATGAAGACCAAAGAAAATGCCTTAAATAATTTATCAACAAGACAGATTAATCTATTAACGAATGCAACAAATGCATACAATGCATCACTTAAATCCAGTGTCCCTAATGCTGCCGCCTGGCAAGCCGCACTTGCAAAGATTGGTGTCACTGAACAACAAGTAACTACTCTTTATTGGGAACAAACCGCTGCTATAAATGCTCAAAATCTAGCATTAGGTAGAAACGCTGGAGCGGGTGTTGTCGCCGCAGTAGCTGGAACGGCAGGTACTGGCCCTGTCCCACTTCGCCCTCTTAGGTATCCCAAAAAACCACCTATTGTTCCTGTGGGGGCGGAGGTCGCCGCACTAGCCACTGCCGCCAAAGGGGTAGGAACCCTTGGGAGGATGGGTAAGGCTATTTCTACATTCTTTGGTGTTGTAAAGTTTGCCATTGTAGGGCTCGTTTCATCATTTTGGCCAATGCTTGCTGTTATGGCGGGTATGTTTGCAATAGAAAAAGGTTTCCAAGCAATCTCTAAGAAGAAAGCAAATGATTTTGATGCGGATAAGATTCAGAGAAGACAAGATATATTTAATACAGCTACTATAGAGCAGGAAAGGGCAATCATTAAACAGCAGCAAAGAAGATTAAATCTGGCCACAAGTATAGCAAATGAAGCCGCGCTCTATAATCAGATTGTCCACGATACAGCAAGAAATGAAACAGATAGGGCTATAGCGGCAAACAAAAGAGATGAATTAATAACAAAAGTACGTAAAAATCTTCCAAATTTTAGTGCCGTAATGAGTACGTTAGATGCCAAGGGACAAGAAGCCCTCATCAACGATGAAGCCAGGTTAAATAGAGTTCTTGCTGAATCTGTCATAAAAACTCAAAAGGCAATAGAAAATAAAGCTAAAGCAAATAAAATGGAAGCCCTGGTTGCAGTAGAAGGGATAAAAGCACAAATAGATTTTACAGAAGACTATATTAACAAGTTACTTGACTTAAGAGACGCACAAAAAGAAAGTTTAAAAGCAACTGGGAAAGGGACCAACATCGGTCAACAGATAGCTTTTTTGTCATCTGCTACCGGAATAGTAAATTTTGGTATTAATGTTAAAGGACCTTCGGAAAATTTGGCTGCACAAATTAAAGACACTATTGGTCCATTACTTGAAAACGCTAAGGCCGCTGGAATGTCAGAGGACGCATATAATGATTTATTAAAGAAAGTTAACGGTGTTAGTGCAGGGCTTAAGGAATATGAAAAAACATTAAGAAAGGTACAAGGAACTGGTAAACATTTGACTGAAGCCCAAATTGCTCAAAGGATGGAGACGGAAGCGGCAAGTAGGGCACAAGAGATATTCAATGCGTTAATTGGATCTGGTGAAACTGAAATCGCCGCCAATAGGAAGAGATTATTGGATCTTGCTGATGCTAAAGAACTTTATTCTAAGGGTCTTATATTAAGCGATACCCAGAAAAATGAAATAGTTTCTTCTCTGGTTGGGCCGCTGTTAAAAATAAGACAAGCAATAAGAGAAACTATTGGTGAAGTAGCAAAAGGGAAAGGGATCTTAATTGCTCTAAAACAAACATCAATGGGTGAATCTTTTGATGTGCCAAGAGAAAGGCTGAACAAACTTCTTGAAGCTTCCAGGCAACTTGAAGAATTAGCAGATAAAACAGCAAGATGGCGAGAAGAAGAAGAAAGGTTAACTGCCGCATTTGCTGAATTTGGTATTCAGGCAGTTGATATTGCTAACTTATTAGAACAAGCGGGCGATGCTGGCGATATGAACGCAGATCAATTAAACTCATTAAGAATTGAAGCGGATAGAATTACCAGGGTTTCAACAGGTATACCTAGTGCTTTATTGGCACAACTAGAAAAATCGATAGCCCGGTCTTCGTTGTTTGAAGAGCTATCAACTGGGATTAGAAGAGTAGAACGAGATGCACTTAAGGCCAGCAAAGTTATGAGGGGCCTTGCACAATCAATTGATGGTATGAGGGAAGCAACGTATGAATTTGCTCGATCCAATGTTACTGGCGGATTAGTTAAGGATATAATTACATTAGAAGAATTTAATCAACTAACGGGTCAAATTCCAAAAAGGGCAGTTGCCCCTCTTACTTCCGTTCCTCTTGGGCTAGATGCGCTCGACGCATTTAAAAACCAAGAAAAAATAAAAGTAGAGGGGTTTGATGTAGGGAGCGACAAGCTTGCACTTCTTATAAGAGCTAAAACGTTAATCGATACTTTCCAATCTATTGGAATTCTCTCGAAGGAAAACTTTGCTGGGATGAAAGATGGCGCAAAGGCAGCGGGGACTTTAGCCTCACGATTAAATATTATAACGAGTGAAATTGCAAATATCAATAATGGTGGTAATAATGTAAACCTCACAGCCGAAGACATAAAAAAAATATTCAATGAAATTGTTATAGTCATCGGCAAAATAACCGGTGGGATACAGGGAACCCAGAATGCTCTTAGAGAGCAAATCACGGCAGAAGCCGCTCTATTAATCCTCAGAGATCAAATGGTTGCAAAATCAAAGATGGAGGGCGAAATTGCAATCGATGTATTAAATGCAATTGGGCAAATAAGTAGTAAATATAAAATGCTTGGAGCTATCCAGCAAATTAACCTTGATTCTCAGATTAAAAGTAAGCAAGAATTTATTAAAACCAAATCAGACCTGCGGGACGTAATAAAGGGTTATGACGAAATAGGCAAACAACTTAGTACAGGTGTTGGTTTAGCAAAGGCATTCAATGATGCATCAAATCCAGAAGAACTTATTGCTGCCTTAAAGGCCATGAGTGGTCTATTGGGTGCAGGCGATAAAATGCCGTTTGATATATTTGCAATTGGTGAGGAACTCGCTGGAGAGCAAATGATGATGAGGCAAGAAATACAAAGACAGATAAATCTTGCTTTAGCCGGTGTAGTTGAATACCATGGGGCTCTTAGGGAAATAAATTCTGTTTTGGAGGAACAAAGAGGGGTATATGAGGTAATTAATAACCTTACTGGAGAAATAGCTAGTGCGGCGGGATTTGACAAACGGGCACAAATTAAACAGGAAATTTCTGACAAACAACGAGCCCTAAAACAATTAAAAGAAGAACTAAAAATCATGGAACAAGTCAAAACTATGTCTTTTGAATCCTTAAAGAAATCGATGAACGACGCTCTAAATATGTCTAATTTCTCTCAAAAACTTGCTGAAATAAAGTCAATTATTGATAAAGCGAAGCTACCGGGTGGTGGTTTGACGCCAGATAGCGCGCAGACAAAGAAGGTAGATGAGGCGTATGCGGCTTTAGTGAAAAATTCAAAAAATAGAGAAGAAAATTTAATACAAATAAAGAAATTATTTGAGGACGCACTTATAAACCCTGCCCAACAATCATCCGAAGAAATAGACAAATTAAATGGTGAAATACGTAATCTGTTAATTTCATTACAATTAGTCGGAGATAGCGTATTTAATTTTGAGACCCTATTATCAGGGATTAAGAATATAGGAGAGGCTATAACTACAACTGCTGATAGTATTGTTTCGTCATTCTTTAATCTACCAGATGCAATAAGACAGGGGTATGATGCGCAAGTAGAGCTTGAAAAACAATTAGTTGATACCCAAGATAGAATGATAGAGCAACAGTCAGAGCTTGCTAAAAATATTGAGTATGGGTCTGAACAATGGCAGCGCCAACAATATGAAATTAGACAGACACAAAAACAAATTGATGATCTTAATGAAAAAATAAAAGAACAAAGTGTTGGCAATATGTTTATAAACGCTGGCAAGCAATTGGCAGCAGGAATCAATAATGCCTTTAGACAAGCTAATACAAATATTCTCAAGGAACAATTGGATAGGGTGCTTAGAGAAGGATTGGGGTTCACATCGCAAGCCAATGAAATGCAGAAAAGTATTCAAGAAGCTGGAGATTTACACGCCAAATTAGTGTCTGATGCAATCAGGTTAGCTGCCGACTATCAAGCTTCTAAGATAGTGGAAGCACATCATTTAGGGATTACGGAAGCTGCAAGCGGACTTGGCAAATTAGGAGTAACAACGGCTGGAGAGTTAGGTAGCCCAATTTCTAACAGGGGCCTTAATAAGCTTGGACTAACAATGCCGGATATTGGAGAAGGCACTGCGTTTAGTGAGGCTAATAAATCTATTGTTGACGCCGGACTTGTATTGAAGCAATCGGCCATAGATGAAAAGGTATTATCGTTAGCAGAAATTTCAGAAAAACAACGTATTAATGCAAAAACCCTTGCTGCAACCACAGCTTTTGCGGTGGTTGGAAGTTCTTTGTCAGCATCATTGGGGAGATCTCTACCAAGTCCTGGTGGGGCTGCAACGGGTGGAAATCTTTTGGGTGCCATTGGGGCTGGTATTGGAGTCGCTGTTGGCGGGCCGTTTGCACCACTTATTGGTATAGCCGGAGAAATTGTTGGAACTATTTTTGGTGGGTTATTTGGGAAGAAGCCCAAAAAACCAGAACCAGATCCGTTCATTTTAAACAACACATTTGCCATAACTGAGAATACACTTGCTATTAAAGACAATACAAGAACAATTCAGGATCTTAGAAGCCAGTTAATAAACGCTCCTGCTAGATTCACCTTGCCAGCATTTGCTACATTCGGTGGAGGGTTTGGCAGTCCTTCTCAAAGCAGGACAGTTCTTTCACCATCTAATTCAACAAATGTACAAATTACTATTCAAGGTAATGCCTCTCAGGACACGGTAAGGCAAATCGGGGAAACCGTGACTGATGCTGTTAGCCGAAACTATCAGAAGCAAGTAGCCCAGTATGGGTTTCAAAGGAGAATTATTTAATGCCGCCAGTGGATGATTTCCAACCGGGTTTTTATGGGATGGCCGGAACTGGGGCAGGGTATCATCTACCTTCCGCTAGTGATAGTCTAGATGCTCAGTGGTCTAACAAAATTGAATATGCTATTATTGGCCTACATACATACATGCAAGGAAACGGAATGTCCGGTTCGTTTCAACTTGAAGCAACGGGAGAAAGTGTTTCAGAATATTTTAGCGGAGATGGTACAACTCAGACATTTTATTTGAAAAGGTATATTAATAAATTTCTTGTCGTTGGTTACGACAATTTTTTGGCCGATCCCTACTCAGTATCAATATTACCAACAGGATTGGGTGGAGAACTAATAGATTTTGATGAAGACACTAGTTTAAGCAACACTTTGTATTTTTCAAGAATACCAGAATCTGGTAATAAGAATATAAAGATTTCGTATTATACATTATTGAATTATCCAAGTCAACTTGGCGGTGGATGCTACCTGGATGAATGGCAGGTAAATATATAAATGGTAAATTTATATGATTTTCGACTTAATATGCTAGGCTCTTCTGGCACCGGTATTGGGAAACATACTGGGGCCATCCAGGATAATATGGACGCCAATTTTGCGAATAGAATTGAAAATGGAATATATGACCTATACAAAGCGTTTGATGCCTCAAATCTGTATGGCCCTACAAAAACAGAACTTGTAGACAAAGTGTTTGTGGATTTTTTTTCTGGCGATGCTATAAATAGTTCATTTAGATTAACATATAAGATCAATAAATTCCAAATATACGGATTTGATCCATTGTTATTAGATCCATACCAAAATGGGGTTGAGCCTAGAGATTGTGGTGGAAAACTGGCCTTGATAGATTCAGGAACAAATCTTTCAAATATAATTATTTTCACGACTATACCGCCCATTGGTTATAAAAATATAAAAATTGTATACTACAAATTATTAAAATATGGAAGTAGACTAGATGCTAGTACATTTTTGGGAGAATAGAATGGGTGGATGGGAGTAATGAGTAACCAATATTTCAATTCATATTTCTTGCCACAAGAAGAACTGACTTCATTAAAGCTGAATTCAATTCTAAAAATATTAGATGATCAAAGGAAGTACAATGGACCATTTGCCGTATCTCGTCTTTCTGTGACTAGTTCCGCGTGGCAACCGACCACCTCAAGTTTCTACTTACAGTTAGATGAAGATCCGCTATATATAGGTGGGATAGAATCAAATAACGAAGTACCAACATCGTATAAGTTTTTACCAGGCGTAAAAGAGACGATAAGAAGATTTACAGTTGAATATGTTGAGCCAACGATTAATGAGTTTTGGGAATGGAAAGACCTTCAATTTTTTGACATAACCATAGAGGGGCAATCAAAATGGGTGACAAAGCTTTCCGATAAAAATCTAAAGGGCAATGTCGGAATTAATATTACAGGTGGTGAAGTAAATTATACTTTACTTACTGGAAATAAAATGAGTTGCAGGAAAGATTGGGATTCTTTGCCAATTTGGAATGGCAACAAAAAAGCAATTATATTTAGAGTTGATGACAATATAAGTTATTTATATACCGGGTATAAAGCGGTTTTTGATAAATACGGGTTCAAATGCAGCATGGCCGTTAACTATGGGAATATTGATAAAAATCAATACTATATTACAAAAAACCAGTTGGTTGAGATGTCTGATCAAGACTATGATGTCACAAATCATACATACTCACATTATGGTATTGGGCGCGTCGATGACCCAGAATTGGCTGTTTATAATCCAAGATATTTAGAGCATAATTTAAGTGGAAGTACATTTGTTCTCTTGGCGGAAACCATACAGCCCGATTCGTCGCTTAATCATGGAGATCCTATTTCGGTTTGGAACGAAAGGGGTCCATCTGGAAACATTTCGTACTTTGCCCAATCGGAATCTACACGCAAACCTATAATTCATACCGGTGTGTTTAACACAATGCCCGCAGTATTATTTACTGGAGGGTATTGTAACATTGGAACAAGCAATCTTTTTGTACCAGAAACGATGGAGAAAACCTTATTTATAGTGTGTGACCCACATAGAACAGCAGGATCAATAACCGAGGCTTTGTTCTATAGCTCTACAGGCAATGTAGATGTTTTCTCGATTTTTCAGCAAATCCCAACTCATAGTGAAATAACAATACATGCAACAGGAAGCACGGGTGGTCCAGATTATTTATATTATTATGGTATTAATACTACAGGCGTCCAAATTATGACATTTACGTTTTCAACGACAGGTGTTCATTTTTATAGAAATGGAAGCTGGGTGGAAAGCAGCAATGGTTTTCCAACATTAATTTCTGGGTCATTAACATTGGGTGGAGTGGGAGGGGCAGATGCGGGGTTTTCAGGGTATGTGTTTGATTCTATGCTTTTGAATAGGGTGGCGTATAAAGATGAAAGGGAAGCAATAGAAGGTGCTTATGCCAACAAACATAAAATAAGTTTACTTTTGCCGCCAAGTCATTCTTGTAAAATATTACCACCGTATAAGCCCCTGTTCCCTTTAAGGCGTTTAATGACATCTGTTTATGGGAATAAAAGCTTCTTAGAAGAGGCTGATAATTTTAATGGATCAAGTTATACACATAAGAACAAAAAACTTTCGACTTTTATTCCTGCCGGAGACGGAAAGCCCAGCTACGATGAGTTGAGTATTTCTGCGATAATGATTGGACATAAATTAATGGCGTTAGCCGGTGGTGGGGTTTCCAATACTAAAATCACAGGCGAGAAAATCAACCCAAGATTTAGTGGTGTGAGTTGGCACCATTTTGATAG
>Ga0315274_10002029_pt1 | contig 31006 bp, 20 predicted proteins | sample YL17G02_20_MG_FD_203700 | JGI IMG/M metagenome (GOLD analysis project Ga0315274, IMG submission 203700) | Sediment microbial communities from Yellowstone Lake, YNP, Wyoming, USA - YL17G02_20 | ecosystem: Environmental > Aquatic > Freshwater > Lake > Sediment | place: USA: Wyoming | collected...
GTTTATGTTTTACTAGTCATATTTTATTCAACAATTGCAGGTTTAATTTTCGGGGCGATTTAAACGGCATGAACCAACATGAACATTTACCTCCCACTAAAATCGCACGATGGGGTGGGCTTTGGTCTGGGCGTTTATCTTTGATTTGATTTTATTTATAGAAAGAAAAAGATTTATATACGTAAAAGAAGTGAATTATTTATATAAAAAGATGGTTTACCAAGTGAAAAAAAGAGCAAAGGTTGCGAGAAAAGAGTTTAAAACGGAAAAATCAAAACTGATTATATATGCTATTGGAGCCATTTTATTATTAGCTTGTGTATTAATTATAGTTAACGAAGTAAAAATAACAGGCAAAACTCTTTTATCGAAATCCGAGTGTTTTTCTGGCATGATTAGTTATTGGATGTTTGATGAGAGCTCGGGAACAAATGCAGAGGATTCTTTTGACAGCCACAATGGAACATTGATAAATGGGCCTTCCTGGACAACTGGCAAAGTTGACGGGGGATTATTTTTCGATGGAGTGAATGATTATGTCCAAACACAAAGCAATGAATTAAAGACAGCAGATGATTTCACTATTTCATTATGGTTCAAGGCAGGCAAGACTGATTTTGCACATCATTTAATATGGCAGGGAAAAAATACTTGCAATGGCTGGGCAACCTGCAGTGATGGAGAAATGCACATTTCTTTGGGGGACTATCACTCTTCAAGTCCAACTTATATAAATAATACATTATCCTTCTTTATTGGCGATTCAGCTAGTTCCAGCGACACTCTTCGCGTAGCTGTCTCTTTTTCTGACAAGTCCAATTGGCACCATGTTGTTGCGGTTTTGTCGGATGTGAACTCAGCTCCAGAAGTTGAACTCTATCTTGATGGGGTGCTGGTTGATAGTGACTCTGTAGCAAACCCAGCTTTGATGGGTAGAGGCGACTGGAATGCAAACCTGACAATTGGAAAGCCTGGCACATCTGCAAGATACTTTAACGGGTCGATGGATGAGGTTGCGATTTTTGACAGGGCTCTCTCGGAATCAGAAGTCAAGGAACTTTATGATAAATCAAGATTTGGGTGGGATAACTACTGCTCTATATTCAGAGGAAGCAGCACAATTAATACATATTATAATAGCAATACAGATATTTTAACAGTAAGCGGGGAAGCTCCAAAAGCAGCAACTCAGGCTTCACTTACAATCAGCAAAACCTCAGGTTCAGGAACACCCTACTCAGATGATTCAGCAGTTGCTCCATCTGGAACAAATGAAAATGCATACAGCTTTGATGTGGATGTTTCTTCATTTGATGCATCATCATATAATATAGAGGTTGCATTTTTTGACAGCAGCGATAACGAAATAGAAGGATACGGCGTGTCTTCTATTTTTAATGATTTGCTGGTTGCTGAATTTGATGAAGATTTGACAGATTTAGAGCAGAATGTGTCTGATATTTTTGATTATCTTGCAAGCCTGAATGTTTCTGGCGGAGCTGATTGCTCTGAAAATATTTCCTTCTTGATTAATCAGACCATTATTCTCCAGGGAGAATTGGATGACCTTAGTGACAGGGTTGATGAACTAAATGAGAGCTTGTATGCCTTAACTCTAAGAGTAGATGGAATTGATTCTACATTAGTTTATCTGGAATCATGGCTGACAGATCTTAGCTCAAGAGTAAATGCTATGGATCATGGCACAATTAATTTGTATTATCTTGGGCCAGGACCTGTGCCAATTTTGAGAAATAGATTGTTTGTTTCTGGAGAAGCTCCTGTAGGAGCTGTTAGCGCAAAGATTTTGCTATATGATACTACATTTACATGGGGAGATCTTTTCTCAGGCAATCCTCCTGTTATGAGCAACATTGTGCCTGTTTTTACAGCCTTGCCAAGCAACCAGAACTTGTACTTTGGTTCTATAGCCACATCTTCTCTTGAACCAATCAAATACAATGTTGTTGTGAGATTCTATGATTCGTCCTCAGACCTAATGACAGGGTATGATGTAAGCGCATTATTTGACAACTTAATAATTTTGGATATTGCAGAAAGGCTTGATGAAATTGAGGAGGATCTTTATGGAGATGCAAGAAATGAATTGATGAATGCCATAAGGGCTGACTATTGCGCATGGAAGGTTGCAAGTGGGGAGAATTTTGGGCCAGCTTATACTCCTTACTGCACAGGCAATTTGATGATGAGAGCATGGAATTGGAGAAACATGCTGCAGGATTATGGATATGAGGACACATTATATTGGACAATGCAGAACTTCTACAGGGACAGTTCGCAATTGTGGAGCGAGATTGATGATGTATGGGGCGATCTTAATATTATGTTCAAGGCAGCATATTATGGGTTCCATGACATTGTCTTTACATCCAGAGTGGAAACTTATTACAATCCTTCTGTAACAGTCCCTATAACTTATACAATCAGATCAAATGTAACAATACCTTCTGCTAAAATAGGAATAAGGGATGTGTCAGCTGGATTTTCGCAAGTGTTAAGAACAACTTACATTGGGGCAGACAAGACATATAGATTTACGGATTATGTAACATTTAGCCAGACAGGGACTTACAATATGCAACTGGCATTATTCAAGACTACTCCAGGACTTACCATTTATCAGTCAACTAATTTCGTGGTGGATGTTGTTGATATTGCTGAGCTTGTGCCTGACTCAACAATAGAATTGGTTCTTCCTAATAATTGGGGAAACAACTTTTCCAATCCGCCTAATCCGCCTAATGATGATATTTCATGGCATCAATCTGGATTGATAAACATGAGAGCTGTATTGGGAGCTAATACACCTCTTAGCGATGAATCTTGTGAGGTTTATTACCATAGCAATAGGAATCCAACTTTGGGAAGAATGCTCTTGCCTGGCTTAACAATTAACAAAACTATTAATGTCTGCGCAGATGATATCTTATCAACAATGATGGATGAAGGAGATGAAGGAATTTATAATATGGAAGTTGAGCAGGAATTTATTTCAAGCTATGACCAGACAGATTATATGAGAATAGGAATTGACAATCAGAAGCCTATTATTTACAGGATAATACCCAGCTTTGGATATTACAGCGGCAAATTATTGGTGCAGGTGAATGCAAGCGATGCTTCTTCAGGCGTACGCAGCGTATGGGTTGGATTGATTAATAAGGATACCTCTGCAACTTATCTTGGAGAGGCCAATGCAACAACCACAGGGTATTTTGAAATAGAGTTTGATACAATTGCATTAGGTGTTGCTGATGGAACATACAATATAACTGTTAATGTTAGTGATAATGCTGGAAACGTTGTGGAAGCTACTGTTGATCCTGCGATTGATAATACTCCTCCAAGCATTAGTGTTTTGAGTGTGCCAGCCAGCATGTGCGTAGGAGCAACAAATGTGTTGACTGTAATTGTAACTGACTTGCTTTCAGGCGTATGCGCCAAAAATGCCACGCTAACTCTGCCTAATGATTCTGTAGTAGATCTTTTATTTGACGGCGACAATCTTTATTATATTCCAGATGCAAACTTGTCTGGCTTTTATAATCTAACTATTACTGCCTCTGACTGCGCAATAACTCCTAATAATATGACTAATGTGTCTGAACATAATATAACTGTTGAAGAGTGCCCAGTGATTCCTCCAGTAGAGGTAGCAGGTGGCGGAGGCGGAGGCTCAGGATGCCTTACATCATGGGACTGCTCTGGCTGGAGCGAGTGTGCCAATGGCAAGCAAAGCAGAACCTGCGCAAAAGAAGAAAGTGGTTGCAATGCTGGAGCCAAGCCTGTTGAAACAATGTCATGCGCAATGGAAGAAGCAGAACCACTTTTCTCGCCTGAGGAAGTTCCTGCACCAACATCAAATATCCTGCTAATAGTGATATGGAGCATAATTGGAGCAGGTGTAATAGGGGGAATAATTTGGTACATAATTTATAAGAAGAAAAAGAAAGCAGCAACATCACTTGCAGCCTATAATATTCAATAAACTGTGCTTCTAATTACATATACACAATCTTTTATAGATTACACCTGATGATTAATTATTAACTGCTATCAGAGGGGTGAGAAGAGCGATTTGGTTTTATTTTAGAGGTTTGAAAATATTTAATTATATTTGCTATTTAGCATAAAGCGCGAATTAATAAGGTATATAAACTTAAAAAATTATATTTTTCTAATAAGGTTTGAATAAAATGGGTGAGTCTAAAAAGAAGAGAGGGACGAAAAACACAAAATTAATTACATTAATTGCAGTTAGCTTGCTTGTAGTGCTTGCAATTCTTGCGCTGACAGATGTTGGGAATAAAATTTTATCCTCTTTTAGAATCACAGGCGCGGCGGTTTATACAGATTCATGCTCGATTTCTGAAGAAGGGTTTTATTTTGAGTATCTAAATTACTCAATTCAAGATAGCAGTGTAACCTTGAGTTTCAGAATAACTAATAACAATCCAGAAAATCTGGAGTATTCTGCGTTTGAGGTGGAGGGCAGCGCGCTTTCTCCTTTGGATGGAGAGAGGTATACAACTAATGACAATGTGTATGAGGTAATAAATCCTGCAAATAATCCATTCAGGTCTATAAAATTTGAATTTGAGGAATGCAGCATGGAAGAAAATTTCAGCGATTGCGATTCTTTTGAAGTGTGCCCAAGGCTTGACAAAATGGTTTCTCTCTCAATCTTGCATGATTTGAGCTCAAACAAGAGCAAGACCCAGGAATCAATAGACAAGGCTTTCAAAGCATTGCAGCAATCGCTGTTTGACAGGGATATATTGTGGATTGACAGCAAGCATCTGGAGTGCAAATTTGGAAATAAAGTTTTTGATAGTGAAAAGAAAGCTGTTGAAGAGCTGATGAAAATAATTGACTCATCTAGGGCAGAGTATGATGCTTCTATTGCGCCTACAGCAATGAGCTTGATTGTCACGATTGTTGCTGCTGATAAAAAATTGGCTACTACAATGATTGATGAAGCCAATGCATCGATTTTCCTCAAGAAAAAGCCAGAATTCGAGACTGCAATTAAAGAACTGAACAAGGCAGGAAGCGAATATAACCAAGGGAAATATGGTCCATCGATTGAACATTACAAGAGCGCATGGCATCACGCGCAAAAAGCAGTTTATGGGGCGTTCTGCGACTTTGATTTGCCTGACAGCAATATAACTCAGTGTTCTGAAGAAGTGTGCTCGAGAAGCGATAAAGTAAATGCTTTCATAACGCTTCGCAGCATAAGCTCTAACAACAGCCTTGCACAAAGAAAACTCATTGATGCAGCAAAGTCCCTGCAAAACTCGCTGATTGGCAAGGGCATAAATTGGTATGATGACAATCATATAGCGTGCAAAGAAGGAAATAAAGTGTTTACAAATGAGCAGAAAGCTGTTGAAAGCTTAATGAAGATTATTAATCCTGCAGAACAGGAATATGATGCATCAATAAGCTCCCAGGTTTTTGATTTGATTATAAATCTGGTTGCTGCTGACAGGAAATTGGCATCGACATTGATAGATGAAGCAAATGCATCAACACAAAAAGATGTTCATGAGTATGCAGAAGCTGTTGCCAAATTAAATGAGGGGGATAATTTGTATTCCCAGTCCAATTATGCTCAGGCAATAAATCATTACAAGGAAGCATGGCAGCATGTGAAAAAAGCAACTTATGACAGCAGCTCAGGAGATTATTGTGATTTCAACTGGGAGGAAGAATGCACATTATCAAATGGGGATTCTGGAATTTTCACATACACTATTTCCCTGTCTGATTTCAACAGCTTGGAAAATATCAGTGTGCAGGCAAAAGCAAATGGATTCATGAATGCTGTTGGAAGCGTTATCTTCAAAAATCCATGCGGGTTGGTGCCTCCTAGTTGCGGAAATGATTATTGTGAAGCTGGAGAAAACATCACAAACTGCCCTATAGATTGTCCTCCTGATTGCGGAAATGATTATTGTGAAGCTGGAGAAAACATCACAAATTGCCCTATAGATTGTCCTCCTGAATGCGGAAATGATTATTGTGAAGCTGGAGAAAACATCACAAATTGCCCTGCTGATTGCAAGAATATAAGTGTCTCAATCATAAGTCCTTTGCATGGAACAACTTTCAAGGTTAATGATTCTATTGTATTTAGCATGTCTGCTTCAAGCACTGGCGACATAATTAGCTATAAGTGGTACAGCAATTGGGACGGAGTCTTTGGGAACAACATGACTCTTAATTATTCTGGATTGAGCATACATGTTCATAATATAACTGCAGAAGTAACAGACAGCAATGGATTGGTGATAAGCAAATCTATCAGAATAACAATTCAACCTTATTCAGCGCCAGTTGCATCAATTGTGAGACCGAGCGAAGGAGCTGTGTTCAAGAATGGCACAAAGATAACATTTAGCGGCTCTGCTTCTGATTCAGATGGAAATATAACTTCATATTTATGGACCTCTAGCAGAGATGGTGTTTTGGGCAGTGATTCTGAGATAGAAATTTCTTCATTATCTGTAGGAAAGCATGAAATCACATTCAGCGCGACTGACAATGATGGGCTGACTTCCTCTTACTCAATAAATATAGAGATAACTGCGTTGAATGCGCCTGTCATCTCAATGTTGAGCCCTGTTGATGGCGCAGATTACAGAGTAGGGCAAAATGTAACTTTTGTTGGAGTTGGCTCTGACAAAGATGGAAATATAACATCATACTTATGGACATCAGACATTAATGATGTTATTGGAACTGCATCATCTTTCACATTCTCCGGGCTGAGCTTGGGGCTGCACACTATAACCCTTACAGCAACTGATGATGATGGGCTTACAAGCTCTGACAGCGCGCAGATAAGCGTGAAACAAGGGCAGGCACCAACAGCTTCTATTATAGAACCTGATAATGGGGATGTATTCAGGCAGGGAGATATTATTTATTTTGTTGGAGACGGCTCTGACCCTGATGGAAATATTGTGTCATGGATATGGAGCAGTGATATTGATGGCATAATAGGAAACACACAACTCTTTAGCAAAGATAATTTGTCAATTGGCAGGCATGACATAACATTAACTGTTGTTGATGATGATGCACTGCAGTTTGTTGATACATTTACGGTTTGGATATTGGTAAATAATATCAGCGCGCCTGATGTGACAATAAATTCCCCTGTGGACAATAACATTTTCAAGGAGGGAACTGAAATATTATTTAATGCGACTGTTCTTGGCAACATTACTTCATATATGTGGGTCTCTGATCTTGATGGGCTGTTGAGCAACTTGCCTTCATTTACTGGCAACTTATCAGAGGGAAGGCATACAATAATGCTGGCTGTAAGGGATGAAAATAATCTGACAAGTTTGGATACTGTAACAATATCGATAGTGCCAATGACTGCACCAAATGTGACAATTATTTTGCCTATTGGAGATGTCTTTAATGAAGGGGATAGCATAACCTTCGGCGCAGATATTACAGATGATGGGAATATAGTCTCAATTGTCTGGAACTCAAACCTTGACGGCAATCTTGGGAGCACATCATCATTTTCCATAAGCACCCTTACGACTGGAGAGCACCTTATAACTTTGATTGTAACTGATGATGATGGGCTGGTAACTAGTGTGCAGAAAACTATCAGAATAGTATCTAGCGTTTCTCCTACGAATGGCGGCGGAGGGGGCGGAGGCGGCGGAGCTGCAGCGTGCATTCCATCCTGGGCGTGCACAGATTGGAGTCCTGCAGAGTGCACTTCTGCTGGAACACAAATCAGAACATGCACTGACTCAAAGTCATGCGGTGGCGCTGCAAATAAACCCGCTACATCCAGGTCTTGTGAGGCTCCTGAAGAAATACTCTTCTCGCCTGAAGAAGCTCCTGAAGAACCACTTTTCTCGCCTGAAGAGGGAAGAACATGCAATTTATTTGGGCTTGATTTTGGATTCTGGTGGATTCTGTGCTGGTATTGGTGGCTGTTGCTTTTGTTATTATTGCTGCTGCTCTTGCTCCTTTGGAGAATTTTTGCTCCTGTTTTGCTAGCCCATAGGCATGCTCGCATCTGTCCGAGATGCCATGTAAAGATGCAATACAAGGGAAGAATAAAAGCAGGAATTCAGGGAGGGCTCAGAAGTGTTTATGTTTGTCCAAGTTGCGGCTATAGAACCTTAATGGGAGAACATTTGACAGATGCAAAAACAGAAGGCGGATCGCATGTTCACCCATGCCCGAGATGCAAGGAAAGGATGGAAAAAGACGGAGAAATAAAGGAAGGGCCAAAAGGCGGCTTAAGAAGAATTTACGTATGCCCAAAATGCAATTATCGCACAATGCTTGATGAAGGGTTGTCTGCAAAGGAACTCGTAGATATAGCAGAAAAGGAAGAGAAATAAGGCCTCAAATAACTCTGAGAGTTCTGGTTTGGATATTTCTATTTAGAAAGATTTAAATATAAATAAGATTAATCTTATTTATGATGATTGATACAACTAGAATAAGTTCGAGAGGACAGGTAGTCATACCTTTAGACATGCGCCAAGACTTAAAAGAAGGAGACAAGCTAATAATAATAAGAAAAGAGGATGAGATAGTTATAAAGAAATCAATTCCAGAGTCTGCTATTCTATCTGAGAAATCTTTTGCAAAAACCTGGCTTAGTAAGAAAGAGGACGATGCATGGAAGAATTTGTAAAAGGAGATATTTTAGTAATAGAATTTCCTTTTTCTGATTTGAAAAATGCCAAGAGAAGGCCGGTTTTGGTGGTAAAAGTTCCAAAAGGAGATGATATAATTGTATCTCAAATAACAGGCTCTTCATATAACAAATCTGTGGAATTGGCTATAATGGATAGTGATTTTAAACAAGGAACTCTTAAAAGAGAAAGTTTTGTTAGAATAGATAAAATTGCTTCTATTGAAAAATCTTTGATAAAGTATAAAATTGGGTCATTAAAACATGAGAAGTTCAATGAGATTTTAGAAAGAATTTGCTCGTTTTTAAGGGATTGAGAATATTATTTTGTCCGGGCGTTTTCTTTTTCAAGGATTTGAACATTGATAAAAAGGCAGGTTTTTTAAATTCTAAAATCGTTGATATATTATGGTTAAAAAGAGGGTGAAAGCTAAGAGGGCTGGAAAAGCTGGGAAAGCTAAAACAAGGAAAAGAGCGATTTCTAAGAGAGAATTATGCAAGTTATGCGGCTGCCATTCAGGCAAAAAATGGGAGGAATGCTGCGGGAGATGCACAATTCCGTGCTGATTTGATTATTCAAAATGAGGTTATTAAATAAGGTTGCTGTAATAACAGGCGGAAATTCTGGGATAGGAAGAGCAACAGCTATCCGCTTTGCTCTTGAGGGCGCCAAGGTTGTTATTGGCGCGAGGGATATTGATGCTGGAAAAGAAGTTGTTGATTTTATCAAGAAAAATGGGGGCAAAGCTGTTTTTGTCAAGACAGATGTTGCTAGTGAGGTGAGTGTCAAAAATCTTGTTGATTTTGCAGTCAAGTTATTCGGCAGAATTGACATAATGTTCAATAACGCTGGAGTTGATTTGGCAAAGCCAGTTACAGAGACATCTGAAGAAGAGCTGAACAGTGTCTTGAATGTTAATCTTAAAGGGGTTTTTTATGGATGCAAATATGCTATTCCTTACATGAGCAAGCAGGGAAATGGCTCAATAATAAACACTGCTTCAACTGCTGGAATTGTCGGCTTGCCCAATATGGCTGCTTATTCTGCTTCAAAAGGCGGAGTTGTTTTGCTTACCAAAGAAATGGCTATTGATTATGCGAAAAAAGGAATCAGGGTAAATTGCGTCTGCCCGGGCGCTATTATGACACCAATGCTCAAAAAATTTATTGACAAGTCACCTAATCCTGAAGAGACAATAAAAAATCTTGGTGAGATGCATCCTATTGGAAGAATTGGAAAGCCAGAAGAAATTGCAAATGCTGTTTTATTCCTGGCGAGCGATGAGAGCTCGTTTGTCACAGGGCATGCTCTGATTGTTGATGGCGGCTTGACAGCGCAATAATTCTTATAGAAATTAGTTAAGTAATAGTTTGGTGTCGGGGGAGCAACATTGTTTTAAGGGTTGTTTGTTGTCTGATTAATTATTATCTGCTACTGCATACATAGAAAGAGCAATTTAAACAAGAGAGGGGAGCAACATTATCTATAACAACTATTTTATTATTAACTGATATCTGCATGGTTTGAGAAATGAGATTGTTTATTATGTTAGAAGTCGAGAAAGATAAATTTAAGGGCTTTCTTCTACAACAACCTTGCCTTTCATTGTGTTATGATAATTGCAATGATAGTTGAATGTTCCTACTCTTGCAAATGTGTGATTATATTTATCTCCTTGGCTGAGTGTTATGGAGTTTAACTCTGCTTTTCCGCCAGAATCGGACGAAACTGTGTGGGGAGAATTGTCATTATTTGTCCAGATAACTATTGTGCCTGCTTTTATTTTTATCTCTGCAGGAACAAAAGCAAAATTTTCCATGCTTGCTTCAATAACACCTTCTTGAGGGGGTGTGTTTGCGCTTGCAGCTGATTCTGTTTGTGATTGTTGTGATGGAGGAATATATGCAGGTTTGTAGATATTATAACCAATAATTATCAGCACAATAACAATTGCTGCAATGATTCCTATAAGCACGCTTTTTTTCATAATATTAATTATCCTTTAGAATTTATAAGTTTAACCCTTTGCTATTTTCGGGCCTTTTGGAGTGTCTTTAATTAAGAAGCCCTTTTCTTTTATTCTTTCTCTTATAATATCTGATTCTGCCCATTTCTTTTCTTTTCTTAATCTTTCTCTTGCATCTATAAGCGTTTGAATATCTTTCGGAACAGAGATTAATTCTTCTTTCATTTCTTTAAAGCCCAAACCCAGAACTTCATCAAACTTTTCCAGCAAAGCTAATTTTTTCTTGCTGTCAAAGTCAAAATCATCAAGGACTTTTTGCAGGACTTGAAGCGCTTTTGGAGTGGTCAAATCGTCATTTATTGCTTCATCAAATTCTTTTTGATATTCTTTTGTTTTGTCCTCTCCTTTATGATGCTCTTTCTTCAATTCAATTATTTTATTTGTTATTCTTTCAAATGCTGTTTTTGCTGCATCCAGGTTTGTTAATGAGAAGTCCAATGGCTTTCTGTAGTGAGTTAGCAGAACAAAATACCTGTAAGCGAGCGGCTTGTAGCCCAAACCATCCAAGTCTGAGATTGTAAACAAGCCGCCTGTTGATTTGCTGACTTTTTCCCCCTTAAATGTCAAGAATGCAGAGTGCAACCAGTAATTTACAAATTTTTTTCCTGTTGCACATTCGCTTTGAGCTATTTCATTTGTATGATGAACAGGAATATGGTCTTCTCCGCCTGTGTGAATGTCAAAATGCTCTCCAAGGTATTTCATTGACATTGCTGAGCATTCAATGTGCCAGCCAGGAAATCCTATTGGCCAATCTGCTCCAAAGTCCTTTGGGTCCCATTCTTGCTGTCTTTTTCCAGGAGATTCAGAGAATTTCCAGAGAGCAAAATCAGTTGGATTTTTCTTTTCGCGCATCTCAACTCTTGCGCCTGCTTTTAATTCTTCTTTTTTCAGCTTTGCCAGCTTGCCATAATCCTTGAATTTGGATGTGTCAAAATAAATTCCATCATTTGTTTTGTAAGTATAACCTTTTTTTTCCAAAACTTGAATTAAATCAATTTGTTCCTTAATGTGCTCTGTTGCTTTTGTCCAGAGAGCTGGGGAGAGAATATTTAATTTGTTAAAGTCCTTCTTGAATTCGCTGAAATAAAATTCTGTGATTTCTTTTGCGGTTTTGCCTTCTTTTTTTGCTGCTTTTTCCACCTTGTCTTCACCTTCATCCCTATCTGAAGTTAAGTGCCCGACATCTGTGACATTAATTATGTGCTTTACATTAAATCCATTGTATGCAAGCACCCTCTTCAAAGTATCTGCAAAAATGTAAGGTTTCATGTTGCCAATGTGGGCGAAAGCATAAACTGTCGGGCCGCATGAATACATTCCAATCTCTTTTTCATTTACGGGCTTGAATTCCTCTTTCTTTCTTTTTAGCGTGTTGAATAATTTTAGCATAATTTGGGATGGAGAGCAAGGTATTTAACCCTTGTGAAATCTTTTGTCTTTAGATTTCCCAGGTCTCACAAAACCAAATAAACATGGAAAGTTTTGTGATTTTTGATGGTTTGAATAAGCTGTAAAGTTAGCGTCTGCTCCTATCGTAAACTAAGTAGTCTGGGCAAATTGAAAAGAAAAAACTTGTTTTTAAGCCTATTTCTTCAAGGCTTCAAGAATTTGAGATTCCAAACCCTTAAGATTTAGAGATTCTAATGCTTTCTGAATCTCTTTTGGAGTATATGCTTCTACTCTTGAATTTTCTGCGCTTGGCTTCGCGACTTCGTCGCTCACACGCACCCCACGAACCTCATCGTCGCCATAGTTGAGGTCCCTGCCGCCAACAAGGCCAGACTTGTCATCGCCGCCAATCCTGCAAAGCCACGCCTGTCTTGCGAAAGGCTTGTCTTGAGAATTTGCGAAATATGCTCGTATGCTGTCAATTCCATTTTCTTTAAGGAATTCTCCGTATGCTTTTGCATTTTTGCCGAAAGCAAAGCTTGTTAATGCTTCATCTGCAAATCTGCTTGTTGGAATTTCAGTTTTTCCGATTTTAACTGCAGCTGCAAGTGATTTTTCAACTTGTTCATCATTTAAGTAGAAATCTTTTCCGCTTCTGTGGCAGTTTGTTGCTTCAGTTGCGTTTGCCATTATTGGAGAATTCTTTGTCAAGAAAGCTCCTTTGCTTGGAACATAGACGAATCCTTCTCTTGTCCAGTTTCCCCTTCTTGAAATGCTTGAATCTGTACCCTCTTTAACTCTTAATCCTGCCTGCTCTTCAAGTAAGATTACTCTATAACCTGCGCTTTCCAGAGCTTGTTTTGCTTTGTCGAAAGCTCCGACAACATAAGCTGAATGCAACCTTCCTTTCTTAACATCTTGTATTATTTCCATGCTTTTTCATAATAAAAGAGATATTTAAATGTTTCGTTTTGTTACCATTAAGGAGTTACTAATAAATGCCCGATTGATTAAACCAAGCCATCTGTTTTCTTCTAAATCCAGATTAACGCCTGCTTTTTCAGAGGGGACTTCATCAGTTGTTGAATGATTTTCTATGAAATTATGCTGAATCACAATTCCCATCAATAGAATAGGCGCAGACCATAAAGCTTTCAAACCTCTAAAATCATCCACTCTGTCTTTGACCTTCATGAAGACAGTTTCTATTCTGTAATTGTGGACTTTAGTAAAGCTTGCATTTTGTATCTTATGTTCAACAGTTAATCCGCCAATCTCATAGTTTGCGCAGATTTAAATACCCTCTAAAATTGATATTAATATAATTAACGAAACGAACACATTACAGTTACAGAGTGAAACTGCGGTTTTCTCTGTCTCCCAAAGTCAGAGTGACTTTGTGATGGTTTGAAATAGCTATTCCTCAGGGAACATGACTATTTCTTCAGTTAATCAATAAGTGAACATGGAAAAGTTCAAGAAATTAGGATTAAGCGAGCAGCTTTTGAAATCCATTCAGGAACAAGGATTTGAAGCTCCCCGAGAAATACAAGAGAAGGCAATACCTTTAGCTCTTGCTGGAAAAGATATTATTGGAGGCAGTGAGACTGGGAGTGGGAAAACACTTGCATTTGGAGCAGGAATAATTGAGAAGACAGTAAAAGGGGCAGGAATTCAGGCACTTATTTTAACACCGACAAGAGAGCTTGCAGAGCAAGATTGCCAGGCAATTCGCGGATTTTCAAAATTCAAAGGGCTTCATGTTTGCGCGATTTATGGCGGAGTTGCAATGTCTCCCCAGATTGAGGCGCTTGAGAGAGCTGAAATTGTTGTTGGAACACCTGGAAGAATTCTTGACCATTTAAGGCAAGGCACTCTTAATCTTTCAAAGGTTAATTCTCTTGTTTTGGATGAAGCTGACAGAATGCTTGACATGGGATTTATTGAAGATGTTGAGGCAATAATTTCCCAGTGCCCAAAAGAAAGGCAGACATTCTTATTTTCTGCAACAATTTCTCCAGATATTTCACATATTGCAAAGAAACACATGCACTCACCTGTCGATATTTCTGCAGGACAGTATGTTGATCCTTCAAAATTAAAGCAGATATTTTATGATGTTCCTTCAAACCAGAAGTTTTCATTGCTTGTTCACCTGTTGAAAAAAGAGCATCCTGGATTGGTTATGATTTTCTGCAACACAAGGCATAATGCTGATTTTGTAGCGCATAATCTTGATAAGAATAAGATTGATGCAACTGCAATTCACGGCGGATTGACTCAAGCCAGAAGAAGCAAGATAATGGAGTTGTTCAAATCAAGCGAGGTTCATGCGCTTGTTTGCACTGATGTTGCTGCGCGTGGATTGGATATTGAAGGTGTTTCTCATGTTTATAATTATGACTCGCCAAAAACAAGCAAAGAGTATATTCACAGGATTGGAAGAACAGCAAGAGCAGGCAAAGAAGGAATTGCAATTTCAATTGTCTCGCAAAGAGATTATGAGAATTTTAATGCTGTTATTCAGGACAGCGAGATAAAGATAAAACAAGAGCCGCTGCCTGAAGATATTGAGAGAGCTTTCATGCAAATTGATATTGGACGAAGCAGGGGCGGATTTGGCAGACGCGAAGGCGGTTTTGGAGGCAGAGGCGGAGGAGGATTTAGAGGAAGATCTGGCGGTTTTGGAGGACGCAGAGATGGGGGAAGAAGTTTCGGCAGGCGCGAAGGCGGTGATGGAGAGGGGCGAGAGAGAAAATTCAGTTCAGGATATCAGAGACACGGAGAGAGTGGCGGAGAAAGCGGAAGAAGTTTTGGTGGAAGAAGCAGAGGGGGATTTAGCAGAGGCGGCGAGAGAGGCAGAAGTTCTGGTGGAAGAGGAAGGTCATTTGGCGGCGGACGAGGGCGAAGATATTAGATTTTCTTGATTATTTAAATTAATTTAGATTTAATGGATTTCAAATAAATTAAGCTCTTTCTGGAATTTCCAATCTTACAATTTCTCCTCTTGCTGGGCCGATTGATATTCCTGCAGTTGGCTTGCCTACATAATTATCATGAGACCTGACATAATCTTGCAATTCTTTAGGAAGTCCTGCAAATCCTGATTCAACATATGCTCTTCTTTTATCTCTAAGAGCTTCATTGACTAATTCTGGTTTGGATAAATCAGTTGGGCCGTCCCAGAGATGCCATCTGTATTGTTTTTCTTGATAAATTGGTTTAATTCCAGATAGATTCAGGGGGACTTCTGTTGTTATCTCGCCGCCAACATCATAAGCTGCGCATACTTTAATGTTCTTGTCTTGGACAACATCAACTCTTGTCAGAATAATTGCATCTATATCATTAATCATAGCAGAATATTTTATCAGGGGCCAATCAGGATAACCAACTCTTCTTGCTCTTCCTGTTGTAACTCCTTTTTCTCCCCCTTGTTTTTGTGTTTCAACTCCAAAATCATCATTCGCCAGGGTTGGCATTGGTCCGCTTCCAACTCTTGTTGGATAGAGTTTTTCAACTCCATATATCATAAATTTTTCTCTTGGCAATCCGAGACTTGCGAATGCATGAGGTGCCAGAAGATGGGAAGAAGTCACATCAGGAATTGTGCCCATATCAACATCTAACAGAGTTCCCTGCGCACCTTCTATGATAATATGTTCTCCATTATTTAATGCATCATTTAATTTGTATTCTAATCTGCATCTGTAAGGTCTCAATTCTTTTCTTACTGGCTCATGCAATGCGATGAGAGCTTCAAGATATTCCTGTTTGTTTGCAGTGACTGGCAAATCTGTTTTTGGCAGCGGCTTGCCCTCTTTTTTCAATTCTTCTATTCTCCATTCATAGAATTTTAGCGCTTCTGATATCTCAAAATCTTTTGCTTCAAAAACTTCTCCCATCCTATCAAGGAAACTATCTCCAACATAATCCGCGAATGTAATTCTTGTGTCTCTTCTTGCATTATCTGCGTAAAATGGGCCAATTCCAGAACCCGTTGTGCCAATTTCTTTACCTGCTTTTCTTGCTCTTAATCCTTCGAGCCAGAGGTCTATTCTGGAATGATAGTCGAATAAGACACCGGTTCTCTCTGAGATATGAATTCCTTCATCGTAACCAAATAACTTTCTTGCTTCTGCAACTTCTCTGGAGAATTTAACTGGGTCAAATGCAACCTGCGGGCCAATTGCTATGTCTGAATGGCTTGTTAATCCGCTTGGAGCAGCGTGAACTGCAAATGACACAAGTTTTCCGTCAACTTCAATATACATTGAGTGCCCTGCATTTGCTCCACCTTGGTATCTTATAACCCATCTTTTTTTATCATTCATCTGCACTGCTTCCTGGATTTTATCATCCATGACTTTTGCTTTTCCTTCATCACCCCATGTTAGGCCTACGAATGCAGCGCGTATTGCTTCTGGCATTATTTACCCTCCCTGACTTTTATGTCATGGGGATACATATCTCTTATTGTTTCTGGAGAGGCTCTTTCCAGAACAGCCATGCTCCTGAATTCTTCCAAATCAGATGCTCCTGAGTTTGCAATTGTTGTTTTGATATATCTTGCGTCCTGCTCAACATTTGGCTTTAGTCTTCCCCTGTACGAAACAAGCCCTACAACACCTTCTATTGTTGCGGCTGAAAGGGTAGAATGTCCATATCTTTCTACAGCTCTCGAAATATCTTCCTTGTTAGGATTTCTCAAGGCTTCCTCAAAATTCATGCCAAACATTGCAACTAATCTTGCTCTTGGATGCCCCTCTCCCCATGTTTCCACATATCTGATGAGTTCTTCAGTGTAGGTTGGTTCTTCGCCGGCATCAAACTTTCTGGCGGCAGCTTCATAAAATTTGTTGAAGTAATTACCCATCATTAGCAAGTCTCCAAAAGCAAGTGCAACAGTCATGTCTTTCACATTTCCAATGCCTCCATCAACAACAAATTGCACATATTTTCCGGTTTTTTCATGATGCTTATCTCTCGCTGCAGCACATTCTCTTGCAACAGTGAATTGCCCTCTTCCATTGCCTCTTTCGCTTCCTGTTTGGCAGATTGAGCCGACACCCATTCCTCCGATAATATAATCTGCTCCCAATTCAGCAAATATCTTAAAATGTTTTCCTTGTATGATATTGCCTATCCCGAAAGGCTTGTCGGGAAACCTTTCTTTTGCAGCCCTCAATATTTTTGCTGCGTCCTCGAAGCATGCATTTGATGAGTCAATCATCAAGGTATCAACCTGGGAGCCCCATTTTTCTAATTCTGCTTCCCATCCAATTCTTGTGCTCATTGCCATTCCGATAAAGTTGGTGTCATATTTCTGGACAAAGGCCATCTTATGCAATATTCCTTTTTCGTCTATTATTGGCACAAATCTTAGCTTTTGTTCAGTGATTATTTTCATTAATTCTTCTTTTTGGTCACTATATGAGACAGGAATTCCTTGCTCAGTTCCAGGCACTCTGATTGGAGTCACAAGTTCTCTTATAGGGGTGTTTGGCGAGACTGATGGCGGATGGTCAGGATCATGAACATAAACTCCTTCCAATTTAGAGTATCTATCAAAAACAGGGATAACTGAATGTCCTGTCTTTCCAACAAGATTTACAACATCTTCCAGTCTTGTGTTTGGATCTGTACGCTCAGGATTTGAGACTAATTCTATATTCCCTTGTCTGAGTCTGGCACGATTATTTGCATCTATTATTGCTTGCTTGTCTATGTCTCTCAAGCTTCTTGGGATGCATGTTAATATTCCCTGTCTTCCTGCAGCCACAGCCATCTCTGGACCAACCACGCTTTGCATCCTTGCAGTCATGTATGGATATTGCAATGGCACTTTCCCCCCGAGTTTCGTCCTCAAGGAAATCATTTCAGGTTTTTCTTTAACCCAACCAGTCAGAATTAGATATTCTCTTAAACTCTCAGAAACATCACCACTTATTATTGTCATAAGATTCTTCGAGGAAATGAGTTAATAAAGATTATTGCATTATTTTGAGTATATTTTAAAGAGCATTCAAATTAATTTCCTGAAAAAATCTTTGATTTGATTAAAATCCTTCATTTGCATCAACTCATTTCTCATTTTTGATGCGCCTTCTATGTTTTTTATGAATTTTGTTGCAAGATGCTTGATAATTGCAAGATTATTTGTTAAATTGTATTTTTCTGAGAGCTTAAGATATTCTTGAAATGCTTTTATGTTTTTTTTAAAATCAAAATCTTTTGATTTTCCTGTTTTTAAATAATTTAAAGCTCTTTCAAAAATCAAAGGGTCACCGATTGCGCCTCTCGCAATCATTATTGCATCGCAGCCTGTTGTTTTTAACATTTCAGATGCTTTTTCAGGAGTTAAAATATCTCCATTGCCAATAACTGGAATTTTAACAAATTGTTTTATTTTTTTTATCCAGTTCCAATCAGCTGGGACATCATAACCCTCGCTTGCTAATCTTGGATGGATTGTTATTGCATCTGCACCTGCTTTTTCAATTGCTTTTGCTATTTCAAGAACATTATTTTTTTTGAAACCAAGGCGAATTTTTGCTGTGACAGGTAACTTGGAAGTTTTGAGAATCTTGATTATTTTTGCGATTTTATCTGGTTCTTGCAAGAGACAACTGCCTGATTCATTTTCTGTTATTCTTTCAGATGGGCAGCCGCAATTCAAGTCAATCAAGTCATAATTTTTTAGATATGGAAGAACTTTTTTGAAATCTTCAATATTATTTCCTGTTATTTGAATTCCCAATGGCTTGTCTTTTTTGCAGGTTTTCATCATTTGCTTTGTTTTTTCATTTTCATGCAAAATTGCAGGAACATTTATCATCTCTGTAAAAGCCAAGGATGCACCTGATTTTCTGCAGATTAATCGATATGGAAGATTCGTAATGTCAAGCATTGGTGCTAAGATTAGGGGATTTTTCAGTTTTATTTTGCCTATTTTGAGGGATTTCATATATTTTAGTGCGATAGCAAGTTTTTTAAGTTTAGCTTTCTCTTATTTTGCATGGTTGAATTTAATATAATAGTTGAACAGGATGAAGATGGATATTTTGTCTCCGAAGTAGTTGGACTTCCAGGATGCCACACGCAAGCTAAAAGCATGGATGAGCTTTTGAAGAGAACAAAAGAGGCAATTTCTCTTTACCTTAAATGCACAAACATTCAGCATGTTAAGGAGAAATTTATTGGATTACGAAAAATAGAGGTTTAAACATGGCAAAATTGCCCCAGTTAACTGCAATACAATTAGCCAAAGTTATTGCAAAATTAGAATTTGAATTTATCAGACAAGAGGGCAGTCATATGTTTTTCAAACATTCTGATGGAAGAACAACTGTCCTCCCAAATCATCTTGGAGAAAAAATAGGAGCAGGATTATTGCTAAAGATAATTAAAAAAGATTTGCAGATAACCAGAGAGCAATTTGAGGGTATGATTTAACTTTTTTAAAATCTTAAATAATATACAAAAGTCACTTCTCTTTATTAGATAATATCTAAATTCATCATTTCTTAATTCTCTAGAGTAATCAGTAGAAGGTGCATAGAATTAACAAATTGTCTTGTAAATAAAGATTATGGTAAATAGTAAACCCCGCATTCCCTCATGATAAGGTCATACGGGGGATTTTATTCTATTTGATAGGGGAAGTATTATTTAAACTTTATCATTAATGTTCTTTAGAATACAAGAATTTAAATATAAACCTAACTGAAGATTGATATGGAAAAAGACATAGGAAGGTTGCAAAAGAATTCTGATACAGATATTGTTGTTAGAATTGATGATTTTGGCGGGAAAATCGGAGTTACAATAAGAGAGTTTGTAAAATCAGAGAGATATACTGGATTTACAAAAGCAGGAGTTCGAATTTCCACAGAGAATTTCAAGGCATTCAAAGACATGATTAATTCAATTGATGAGAATGAGCTTGCAGCAATGAAGCCATCTGAAGAAGCTATTGAAAAGAGCAAGAAATTTGCTGCAAAGAAATCTCCACAACCTCAACAACCTCAGCAAAAGATTGAAGTGTCTGAGGACGAAACAGCTTTCTAAATAACAATAATAGGTTTTTTAAATATGGGAATTAATGTATCTCTATGAAATCTGGTAAAAAAGAAGGGAAGAACGAGATGGATAAAACTCCAAAGGGAATCTCTGTAAAGAAGAATGATAATTTTTCTGAGTGGTATACTGATATTGTGCAGAAGTGCGAGCTTGCTGATTTGAGAAATAATCTCAAGGGGTTTGTTGTTTTTCAGCCATGGAGTGTCTTGTCCATGGAAAAAATGTACAAGATTATGGAAAATGTCTTGCAGAAAAAAGGACACAAGCCATATTGGTTTCCAACAGTTATTCCAGAGAAAAATCTTAAAATAGAATCTTCACATATAGCAGGGTTTACACCTTCTGTTTTTTGGATAACGAGTCATGGCAATGATGAGCCAATAGAGGAGAAACTTGCGTTAAGGCCTACATCGGAAACAGCATTTTATCAGATGTTTGGGATTTGGATAAGAAGCTACAAGGATTTGCCTTTCAAGGCATATCAACGGGCAAATGTTTTCAGGTATGAAACAGAAGCAACAAGGCCGTTTTTAAGAGGCAGAGAATTCCATTGGATTGAAGCGCATTGCGCTCATGCGTCTGAAGAAAATGCAATGAAACAAGTTCATGAAGACATGGAAACAACAAAAGAAGTTTTGCATGACACATTTGGACTGCCTTTCATATTTTTTGAGAGGCCTGCCTGGGATAAATTTCCTGGAGCTCACAGGACTTTTGCTGCTGATGTTCTGAATCCTGACGGAAGAGTTATACAGCAGCCTTCAACTCACTTGTTAAAACAGGAATTTGCAAAGGCCTTTGACGTTAAATTCAAGGATAAGGATGGAAAAGACAAATATGTTTGGATAACCTGCTATGGGCCTGCAATCTCAAGAATTTTTGCAAGTGTTGTAATTGTTCATGGAGATGACAAGGGATTAAGATTCCCATGGGCAATTGCGCCTTTGCAAGTTGCTATTGTTCCTGTTGTCGACGATGCTAAAGTTTTGAAAAAAGTTGAAGAGATTAGAAAAGAGGTTGAAAAATTTGCTTCTGTTGAAGTTGATTTGTCTGAAAAAAGCGCTGGGGAAAAGTTCAATTATTGGGAGATGAAAGGAGTTCCTATAAGAATAGATATTGGATTAAAAGATATTGGAGCAAAGAACCTGACTGTTTTCAGGAGGGATTTGGACAAGAAAGAAATTATCGCTGAGAAAGATTTGATGAAATATCTGGAAAAAATTAAGGAGGAGAGCGGAAAGAATTTAATGAAGCAGGCAGACAAACTTTTTGAGGGCAGAATAAAGGATGTTAAATCTGCAGGTGAGATGAAAAAAACTATTGAGTCAGGCTTGATTGCAAGATGCAATTTCTGCTCTGTTGAAATGGATGGTGCAAAGTGCGCTGAAGTTATTGAAAAAGAAATTGGAGCAACTATTCGCGGAACAAAACTTGAGAAAGAAAAGCCAACAGGAAAATGCGCAATATGCGGCAAGCCAGCAAAAGCTGTTGTTTATGTTGCGAGACAGTATTAATTCAAAAGACAGCTTTACAAAACAATTATTCTTAGATCAGTCATCCAAACTCTTTAAGAATAATCTTCTTTTAGGAATTATATGAAAACCAATATGAAAGCTGAGATAAAAGGGGCAAAAGCATTGTTTATTGCAGATGAAAAAGTCAAGAAAGGCGCGAAATGCATAATCTGCGGAGCTCCTGCATCCTATTATATATATGCGGGCAAGAGCTATTAATTCTGTTGCAAGAATTAGTGAATTTTTTATGATAACAAGATTTAAATAGTAATTCTTACATTATATTTTATTAAAAAGAGATGATGATTAATAAAAAAGCAACGTCAAAAATTGTTTTCTGCATTGCAATAGCTCTGATTTTATCTGTTAGTTTAATTTCTGTTGCTTATGCTGCGCAAAATTCAAATGATGGATTTTCTTTATGGGAATGGATAAAAGGACTTTTTGGAAAAGGCAAGATAACTGGGAATCCTACACAAGAATGTGCAAACTATTGCCCAAACTATCCATGTGGTTATGGTGATCCATATTGTGAATCAATCTGTTGCGAGCTCAGTTGCTCCGGATGTGGTGGATATCCATGCTTTTCTCATATTAATGAAGCTTGTGAATCGCAATGTTGCTTTCTATGCTCTGCGTGTCCTGGATATCCATGTGGCTCGCATCAGAGCGAATATTGTGAACAGGCATGTAACTGCGGGGGCGGAGGCGGATGTCAGGCTCAGGGATGTCAAGGATATCAATGTGGTGGGGGTAATCCATCCTGTGAACAGGCATGTAACTGTCCCCCTCAATGCACGGACAATGATGGCGATGGGTACGGAAATCCTGGAGCTGCCAGCTGTTCAAATGGAGCTGCAAAGGACTGTGATGATGCCAACTTTGCTATATACCCCGGTGCGCCTGAACTGTGCAACTATGTGGATGATGATTGTGACATAGCAATTGACGAACACTTTCCGGATCTGCACAAGCCGTGCACGGCAGGAGGTGTGGGCGAGTGCGATAGGACTGGCTTTTATGTGTGCAAGGCGTCTGGCACCGGCGTTGTTTGCGATGCGGTGCCTGGACAGCCAGCAAATGAAATCTGCGATGGCAAGGACAACGACTGCGACGGCAAAACGGATAATATTCCAGGGACCAGCAATCCATTACAACGAGGGTGCTATGAAGGGCCACCAGGTACAGAGAGTGTTGGGGAATGCAAGGGAGGAACGCAGACTTGCATGAATGCAAAGTGGAGCGGGCTTCTCAACGGCGTATGGACAGAGTTCTACTGCCAGGATGAGGTAACTCCTAAGGAAGAAGAATGCGATGACAAGGACAATGACTGCGATGGAGCGATTGACGAAGACTTTCTGGGTCTGCACGAGTCGTGCACGGCAGGTGTGGGCGAGTGCAAAAGGACTGGCTTTTTTGTGTGCAATGCGTATGGCACTGGCATTGTTTGCGATGCGGTGCCTGGACAGCCAGCAAATGAAATCTGCGATGGCAAGGACAATGACTGCGATGGTGTAATCGATAATAATCCCAACAATCCTATTCAGAACTCGCTAACTGAAGTGTGCGGGAAATTTGACCCCAATGGTTTGTGGGATTGCACTGGAATGCGCGAGTGCAGCTTCTGGACTCAAACATGGACAGACTGTCATGACTCGTTAGGATACCCTGTGGCAGGGAAGGATGCGGGAATTTGCGCAAAATGCGACAAAGACGGAAATCGTGTGTATGATGACAAGCAAGTCGGGGATTGCGCTCCGACAATGTGTCCGCAAGACGGCTGCGGAATTCTAGGAAATTGCCCGCAGCACGTCTGGGCGGATTATCCCATTTCTGTTCCAAATTCGTGCGAGGCAATAGACAAGTGCTCAGCAATTAACTGTCAGGCGAACTGCGAGGCGGACAACGACAGTGACGGCTGGAGTGGGACATGCGGGGACTGCAATGATAACCCGGACTGGGATCCATCAGCCTGGAATTGTCCGAATAATCCCAACCTCTGTCCGCATAATCTCGATGACTGCTTCGGCGACATATCTAAATGCGCAATCTGCATAAACCCTGATGCTACGGAGTGCTGTGACGAAAAAGATAACGATTGCGATAAACAGCTCGATGACGGCATCCCCAACAAGGTGACGGATTTTGGAGGGGACAACCAGGGCGAATGCCAAACACAGATAGAAAGCTGCCAAAACGGCATCTGGGATACAATTCAATGGCCTATAGTGCCAAGATCAGAGCTGCCTTCTGTTCCTGCTGAAGCTTGCAACGGGCTTGACGACGATTGCGATCTGCAGGTTGACGAGCATTATGTCTCGACACCGATTGGGTGCGGCATGGGCGTGTGCAACCGTACTGGCTTCCTTATCTGCGACAATGGCCTGGAGAAAAACACTTGCGTGCCTGGGAACCCTGGAACAGAGGTTTGCGATGGGGTTGATAATAACTGCGATGGAAATATTGATGAAGGTTATGTTCCAACACCTACGACGTGCGGAGTAGGAGTATGCGTTGCTTCTGGGGAATTAATATGCTCGAACGGAAATGAGACAAATACCTGTACTCCTGGAGAGCCAACAAGTGATGCAAACTGCAATGGAATCGATGATGATTGCGATGGAATTGTTGATGATAATTATGTTGAAACATCAACAACGTGCGGAGAAGGCTTATGCCTCAACGACACTGGAAAATTAATTTGTGTTAGCGGAACACCTCAAGAAGCATGCACGCCTTTGCCTCAAGTAACTGTTTATTATGATGGCGACAATGATGCATATGGAAATGCAGCCAATACGCAAGAAGTTTGCACGATTCCTGGCGGATATTTATTAACTGATGACGATTGCAATGATGCTGATGCAACTATTAGTCCTGGAGCAGACGATATATGCGATGTTAATAAGAATGTAATAGACAAGGATTGCGATGCAACAAATAATGGAGAGTTGGATTGCAATGATTTCTGCGGAGATATTGATGGAGATGGATATGTAACAGCTGAAAAGTATGGTGAATGGGGAGGAGTAATTCCAAGCATAATCTGCCCATGGATTGTTGATCAGGGAGATTGCAATGATGCTGATGCTGCAGTACATCCGGGAGCAAATGATATTAATTGTAATGGTGTTGATGACAACTGCAACGGGGCTATTGATGAAGGTTATGTTCCAACTCCAACTTCATGCGGGGTAGGTGCATGCGCGAGAACAGGACAATTAGTATGCATAAGCGGAACACTAAATAATACATGCATCCCTGGAACATCAACAACTGAAACATGCAATGGAATTGATGATAATTGCAATGGTGTTGCAGATGATTTGGATGCAGACAGTGATGGAATGAATGACTGCAATGGGGCTGACAAGTGTCCTGGCTCAGTAGCAGACAATATAGCCCTTAATCCAAACCAGTATGGGCAGAATAGTTTTGCAACAAGTGCATTCGAGTCAGGGCCAAGCAATGACCAGAGCATTGTTTACAACATGCAGAACACTAAGGGCTGCACGTACAAGCAGATTGTGGCTAAATCGGGCGTTGGAATAGTGTCGAATAAGGGCGGCGCGCCTGGAATTTTGCAGCAGTGGACCGGCATTGACCAGAGTCCTGACAGAGTAGCAGGGATAGGAAAGAAGTAGTTTTTGCCATAATAAGATGTACATTTTTAATTTTTTATTTAATACGATTCAGTGCTTGGCGAGAGCTAAAAATAAATTGTATTTGACTTACTTTTTGTTGTTATAATCTTATTATCTCTTATGGAACCTTTCAAGAGAGCAACATTTTTGGTTGATTTTTATTGATTTTTCCGTCGGTATTTTATTTTTATTGAATTTTCATAGTCAATAAGATTTAAATAGTAATTCTTGCATTATATTTTAATAAAAAGAGATGATGATTAATAAAAAAGCAGCGTCAAAAATTGTTTTCTGCATTGCGATAGCTTTTATTCTCTCCTTGAGTTTGATTGGTGTTGCTTATGCTGCGCAAAATTCAAACGATAATGGGTTTTCACTTTGGAATTGGATTAAAGGACTTTTTACTAAGGGCGGGGTGACTGGGCATGCTATTGGTGATCCTTGCAACGAACCTGTTTATGTTGACCAAGGGGATTGTTATGCTATTTTTGGAGGTGGTTATGACGAAGGTGGTGCGGGTGGGGACAATTGCAATAGTGCTTCAGTTTGTAATTCTGGTCTTTGTTATAATTGCGAGTGGTTTCATTATGACTATGAAGATTGGCGATGTTTAAGTTTAGACGGCAACGAGTGCACACCAGCAACTACATGCACGGATAATGATGGAGATGGATATGGGAATCCTGGAGATGTAATGTGTCCGAATGGAGCACAAGAAGATTGTGATGATAGCAATGCAGCTATGAATCCTGGCGCAAGTGAAATATGTATTGACACTATAGATAATAATTGTGATGGATATATAGACTGTGCTGATTCTCAATGTTCATCCTCTTATGATTGTGTATGCGCGGGCGCACCTACAATGAGCGGTGATGGAAGTTCTGGAAATCCTTATCAAGTCACAAGTTGCTGCCAACTGCAGGGAATGAAGAATAGTTTGGCTTCCAATTATATATTAATGAATAATATTGATTGCTCTGCTACTTCAACCTGGAATTTAGGAAAAGGATTTAAACCTGTTGAAGCTTTTAGAGGAACTTTTGATGGCAAGAGGTATAATATAACTGGATTATATAGTCTGTATGGTTCGGGGCTATTTATCAATATTATTAATTCAAAGATAAAAAATGTTGGTTTAATTAATGTTTATGTGGAAGGGAGTAATTATGTTGGAGGTTTGGTTGGTGGCTCTCTTTGGAACTCAGAAATTATAAATTCTTATGTGACTGGAAATGTAACTAGTCATGGTTATGGTGGTGGAGGATTAGCAGGCAATCTACAAAATTCATCAATTATAAATTCTTATGCAACATCAAATATAATATGTAATGGTGGTAGCGGAGGATTAGTTTCCAATTTAGAGAAAGGCTCATCAATTACAAATTCTTATTCAACTGGAAATGTAAGTTGCTTAACCTCGAGCACAGGAGGTCCTTATGCCGGAGGGTTATCTGGCTATGCAACAGCTAACTCATCAATTACAAATTCTTATGCAACTGGAAATATAAAGGGACGGAGTAATGTTGGAGGATTAGTTGGGGGCAATCTACAAAATTCATTAATTATAAATTCTTATGCGACTGGAAATGTGAATGGTACTAGTAATAATGTTGGAGGATTAGTTGGAAATTCTAACTCGCCAATTACAAATTCTTATGCGACTGGAAGTGTTAGTGGGAATTATGCTGGAGGATTAGTTGGCTATAGTAGTTCTTCATCAATTATAAATTCTTATTGGAATAATCACACAGGGAATCCGAGCATTTGTATAGGGAGTGGATCAGGAACTTGCACAGCAATACAAAACAATGCACCTTATTTCTATAATAATACAAATCCTCCTGAAAATGTCTGGAACTTTACAGCAATTTGGGGCTTTACCGGAGGGTTGATAGGAATAAATTATCCTTGCTTGCTGTGGCAGCAGGGATGCACTGCTCCTGGAGCAGGACCTAGTTGCACAGATGCTGATGGTGATGGATATAATGTCTCTGTTACAGGCTGCGGAATTGCTGACTGCAACGATGCAAATGCTACAATAAATCCAGCAGCTACAGAAGTTTGTGATGGCGTTGATAATGATTGCGATACACAGATTGATGAAGAATTAGGAACAACTACTTGCGGACTTGGAATCTGCTTGCATACCATAAATAACTGCGTTGGCGGACAGACTCAGACATGCAATCCGATGCAGGGAGCAACTGCTGAAGTCTGTAATAACCTTGATGATGATTGCGATGGAAGTGTTGATGAAGGCGGAGTATGCTGCACACCAACACAGGAAGTTTGCGATGGAGTTGATAATGATTGTGATACTTTAATTGACGAAGAGGGATGCCCTCAGGGTGAGAAAGCATTGGCTTTGGCGACGTTGCAGGGGCTGCCTGGAAGTGCGCAAAATCCATTGAAAGATGCAATTGTTAGATTAAATAAATCCTTGAATCCTCTTTATTGGATTGATGGAGTGCATGTGCTTTGCAAGACAAGTCCTGGTGGAGATTCTTTGGTATTTGACAGAGAAAGAGATTCAGTAGACAAGCTCATGGATATAAGGCCAAATGACAAGCTTGGGCGATATACTGTTGTTCATGACACAATACTTAAGATAGTTGCAGCTGACAGATTATTGGCAACAACATTAATTGATGAGGCGCCAGCAGGCAGAGAGAAAACCGATGCTTTGAAAGATTTGAACGAGGGAGATAAAAAAGCTAGTGAAGGAAAATATAGGGATGCCATAGAACACTACAAGAAGGCATGGCAGCATGCAGAGAAAGTGGCTCCTATTTGCGCAGGACCTACAATTGCCTTAACAGGAGAAGTTATAGGTGCCGACAAGATTCCGGGAATACTCTGCAAATTGTTTGGATGGTTCTGCTGATATTTATTGATGTATTGAAACTCTCTCAAGGAGATTAAATTTATGCTGCCTTTCTTTTATTTGCGTTTGATAGATGATTATTATCTAATATCTAGAGGGTTGTTTGAAGAGAGCAATATTTTTTATTTATCTTTATCATTTTTATTAGTTTTTCCGTCAGTATTTTATTTTTAGTGAATTTTTATAGACGGCAATTATTTTTTAGTGAATTTCTATGAATGATAAGATTTAAATAGCAGTTATTGCATTATATTTTAATAAAAAGAGATGAAAATGGCAAGAGCGTGTACATCAAAAATTGTTTTCTGCATTGCGATAGCTTTTATTCTCTCCTTGAGTTTGATTGGTGTTGCTTATGCTGCGCAAAATTCAAATGATGGATTTTCTTTATTGAATTGGATTAAAGGACTTTTCGGAAAGGGCAAGATAACTGGGAACCCTACGGATGAATGTGTATATAATTGTCCAGGATATCAATGCGGTTGGGGTAGTCAATATTGTGAGTCGATATGTTGCAGTGGCGGAGGCGGATGTACGGACAATGATGGTGATGGATATGGGAATCCCGGAGATGCGAGCTGTTCAAATGGATTTCAAACTGATTGTGATGACTATGATCTAAATTTCTACCCTGGAGCAAACAGGACAAGTGATCCAAATCTGCCATGGGGCGATACAGGCATATGCCAGGTCGGGCTTGAAGGGTGCGACGGGCAGAGTGGACAGTCTTATGTGAGCCAAGAAAAAATTGTCCCGAGTCTTGAATCCGGGGCAAGGTGCAGCAATGGATTAGATGATGATTGCGATGGACTGATAGACAGCAGCGACCCGAGCTGTACGAGCAGCTTCAACTTTGAAATGCCGTGCTCGGAATTCATAGCGAACATTGAACCAGCTGGTTTTAGTACCCAGCGTCTGCCTGATATTGCTATGGCCCCTGATGGCAGATTTGCAATGGCTTGGTACTATGTTTATGCTCCGCTTGTAGGAGGAAATAACGTAACTGCAAAATTCTACAGAAACAATGCAACTCCACTAACTTCTGAGATTTATAATTACTTGAGCCCTGGCACTGTAACTCAACCAAAAATTGCAATGGATGCAAATTCCAATGCAGTACTTGTGTGGCATAATGTTTCCGGAAAAATTTTATCACAGCGCTTTGATAGCAGCGGCAGCAAAAACGGTTCTGTCGTCCTTGTGAGTACAAACCTCAATGTCTCAACATATCCTGATGTAGCAATGGATGCAAGCGGAAATTATGTAGTTGTATGGCAAGCCGCCACGACAATGGCAAATAATGATATCCGTGCCCAAAGGTTTGCTAGCAACGGAGCCCGGCTTGGCAATATATTTGTGGTCAACACATATACTACAAATCATCAGACTATTCCTGATGTAGCAATGGATGCAAATGGTAATTTCGCAGTAACATGGATGAGCGTGGGCCAGGATGGAAGCGTTGAGGGCGTGTATGCGCAGAGGTTCAATAGCACTGGAGCATACGAATGCACCGACAGGACGTATGGTTTGAGCTGCGGAGTGCATGGCGGGAACAGGGAATTGCGAGTCAATAGTTATACTTCTGGAAGCCAGGCAGACCAATCTATTGCAATGGATTCAAACGGCGATTTTATAATTGTGTGGGATGGACCAGGGGCTGATGATACTTATGGCATTTATGCACAGCGTTATGACAGCAAAGGCAATGCTACTGGCTCTAATTTTAGGGTTAATGATGTGATTGCATACGCCCAGGATAACCCAGGCGTGGCGATGCGCAATGGGATTTTTATTGTAACCTGGTCCAAGGACGAGTGCGACGAATATGGCTCATGTGACGCCAGAGCAACTGCCAAGGTTTATAATGGCGCAACTCCATTGACTCCTGAATTTCCACTTAGCATAGGAGGGATTGGAGAAACAGATCAATTTACTACATCTGTAGCAATGAATGAAAGTGCTTATGCTGTAGCGTGGAGCGGCGTTACAGCCATTTCAGGCACTGTTGAATATCCCGATATCATTGTCAGGTCTTCAGCAGACCGCTCATGCATACAACAACCACCAACATGCATTGATAATGACGGAGATGGATATGGAAATCCTGGAAATTCTGGCTGTCAAAATGGGGCTCAAACTGACTGCAATGATGCAAACATAAATATTCATCCAGGAGCAACAGAGATTTGCAATGGATTAGATGATGATTGTGATACTTCGATTGATGAAGGAGGAGTATGTCCAACATTAACATATTATTCTGATGATGATAGTGACAGCTATATTGACAGCAATTCTGATGGAACATGCAGCACATATAATTGCATACCGACTGGATCTTCATCAACACCAGGAAATGACTGCAATGACACAAACGCGGCAATACATCCTGGAGCAATAGAAGTATGCGATGGTGTTGATAATGATTGCGATGGAAATGTTGATGAGGGTATACCTTCCACGCCTACAACATGCGGAAATGGAACATGTTATAGAACAGGAACATCTTCATGTGTTAATGGCTTTATGGTTGATTCTTGCGTGCCTGGAACACCTGGAACTGAGAAATGCGATGCAGCGAAGAATGATGAAGACTGCGATGGAAGCAATAATGAAGATTGTGCTTGCAATGAAGGGCAGACGCAGAACTGCGGGCCAGAAACCGATGCTGGAGAATGTGTATTTGGGACTCAGACATGTGATATTAATGGATTATGGGGAGATTGCATAGGAGCTGTTTATCCTAC
>Ga0315274_10002030_pt1 | contig 31000 bp, 27 predicted proteins | sample YL17G02_20_MG_FD_203700 | JGI IMG/M metagenome (GOLD analysis project Ga0315274, IMG submission 203700) | Sediment microbial communities from Yellowstone Lake, YNP, Wyoming, USA - YL17G02_20 | ecosystem: Environmental > Aquatic > Freshwater > Lake > Sediment | place: USA: Wyoming | collected...
CCGCCCCTCTTTTTTTTCTGCCCGACATCCCAGGCTGTCGCCTCCCCTTGGGGGGACGGGAGGGGGGATGACATTTTCCTTCTGGAATTACCATGACATTTTCGCTTTGGCGCGACAGCAAAAAATGCAGGGAGGCCCGGGCGGCATTCCCCGTTGTGAGCTTTCCCCCATTGGTCGGACGATTTTTCAGCCGATTTATGATGATCATTATTCCCCTTGGCTCGAGGTTTCTTCTAAAACCTTTCCGGCTCATTGAGCGGCTGGGGTTCAAGAGCCCAGAACAGGCAAGGTCGGACTACCTGGGAGGGCATTTGACGGAGGTTGCCGCTTGATGCTGATTTGCTGTCCAATGCTACTCTGCTGCTGCTCTGCGAAGTAGCTACGCTTGCTACTCTGCGTAGTCCCGCCTTAACCCCGCCTTGAAGCGGGGGGGACGCTACGTAGCACGAGACGTAGCCCGAGGAAACCAGAGGCGAAACATCCGTTCTTGCCGGCGTCCGCGTTATTAATTTTTGCAGTGAGCTTAGAGCTTATCGGTCAATCTTGCGGCCAAGATACGGGAAGGCGCCGTGCTGACAGTTTTCCAAACTCATTGCGGCGGACTGCAGACCGGGCAAGGCGCGTATCCCCGGGCTTTGGCGACTTCCAGCGCGAGCGGGATTTTGCTTTTGGACAGGAAGCGGCAGCGGTCGCGGTGATATTTTTTACCGCTCGCGGTGATGTAAACCGCGGCCTCTTGTTCATCGACCGCGGGTTGAGGCGCGGATTCTTTTTGGTCAGGAGCCTCCGATTTCATTTGCTTTTGTTTCTGATTGGACGCGCCCGCCCACAACCCCCTCCCGGCCTCCCGGGCCTGCTTTTCGTATTCCCTGAACAGGTCCAGGTATCGGAACGGATAAACCGTATAAGCGTGTCCGTATCCCTGCCGGACGATTTCGAGGTTTATGAAAAGCCCGTCGGGCGCGCGGTACAGATAGGCCAGGGTGCGTCCGTATTTATCGCGGCGGGATGACCCCGGCTCATACTCCAGATAGACGCTTTCACCGAGCAGAAGATTCCCGGTGAATTTGCTCGCCTCCTTGCCGTAAAATTGAACGGGCTTGCTCGGATGAACGGTTTCCGGCGTGTCCACCCCGATCAGCCGGACTTTGACTTGCTTGCCCTCCATCAGCAAGACCACCGTGTCCCCGTCAACCACCCGCAGCACTTTGTACCGCGGCTGTTCCGCAAAGTCCTTGCGCGGCTCCGAAAGCGAGCTTGCCAGCAATAAAAAACAGAGAGCGGCAAACCGAGACAGCCTTTTTCTATTCATTACCCCTCCCGCGGGATGGAGTCCCTTGATCCAACAAAATGTAATTACCGGCAAGAACAAGCGCAACAACCGGCAAAATGCCCCATCACCTTTTAAAAAGATTCTAGCCCAGGGTGATGACAGATCCGGTCAGAAAAGATGCAATTTGTTACACCATACTATAGTTGGGTGTTATTTGTCAAGCAGATTCTGTAGCCTTTAGGAGATGACTTTTGAGGCTGAGGCGAAGAGGCTCGGGAAACGGATCCAAGAACTGCGCAAGCGGCGGGGCTTGCGGCAGGAAGACATGGAAGAGTTCGGCATCCCTTACAAGTATTACCAGCGGATCGAATCTCCCGGCTCCCATCCCGTGAACGTCACTCTCAAGACCTTGATGAAAATCGCAAAAGCGCTGGAGGTTGAGGTGTCCGAACTTTTCAAGCAAAGCCCGGCAAGGAAAACGTAAATCCCGCCACTTGTAGGTTGCGCCTCGCGTGGCCGCCACTTATCCGTAAATGACTCTTCCTTCTTTTTTTGCCGCGCTGATGATAAGAGACGAGCCTTTTCTCCATTCCAGGTCGGAATAATAGAGCAGGTCAAATGGCTTCTTGGTTTGGTGGACAAGCTGCCAGTTCAAGCCGGCCGCGAGTTCCACTTTTTCAGGGAGGTTCTTGCCCCGGAAATCCCGGGAGACGATAATCAGGTCAATGTCGCTTTCACGGGTATGATGATTTTTGGCGTAAGAGCCGAATAACACTATTTTATCCAGGGACAGGCGCTTGTTCCGGAAATCCTGCAAGACGATCTCCCGGATTTTTCGCATCAGATGATTTTTTTCAGCCATGCCACAAACTCCTTGCTTTGAGTCAGGATGCTTTTGCTGAGCGCCGCATTATATTCCCGCGCGAGCTTTCCTATTTCATCCGGGTATCTGGTCGGGACGCTCAAGTCGCTCAATTGGTTCAGGAAGTTTTTGAAACCTTGCTTCAAGTCGAGTTCAAGGTGCTCCACGAAATAATTAAGGTTGTGAATCCTCGGCGGCTCTTTTTGGAATTGGTCGGTGTACATCGCCTTGAGGGCTTTTTCCACGGCAAGGTGGCAGAGAAAGACCACATAAACATAGGACCTGCCCTTGAGCATAATCTCCGCGCTTTTGAGGTCGTAATCCGCCTGGTCCAACCATTCCTTGACCGATTTTATTTTCCGGTTCATTTCCCAAGAACCATGTTATAGTCGGGCCTCGCCGCTGTCAAGGATATGTGGCTGCGGTTTCAATTGACAACCGCCCCGGACACAATATAATCAATATATAATGAGCAACTGGTACAAGTGGGAAGAGGAGTTGATCCAGCGTTTGGAGCGGGAGGACGAGCAATTTGCCCGGATCATGGCTCGTCATCATTTTCTGGAAGAGAACCTGGACCGTCTCTCAACCCGGGGCAGGCTGACACCGGAGGAAGAGGCTGAAGAGCGCAAACTCAAGCGAGAGAAACTGCTGCTTCGCGACCAGATCGAGAACATTTTAAGAGCCCGCAAAAACGTAGTCCTCCCCGCGTAAGGGGAGCACTCTATATTTGTGCGAACCCCGGTGGCAAATCATCGGGGTTTTGTATTTATAGTTGTCGACAGACAAGAGTGTCTGTCGTCCGAAAGCAGACAAGAGTGTCTGTCGCCCGAAGGAGAGAAGATGCGAAGCGAAAGGGTGAAGAAAGGGATCGAGCGGGCGCCGAACCGGGCGCTGCTTTATGCCACGGGTGTTACTCCCCGGCAGATGGCCAAGCCCTTCATCGGCGTGTTTTCGAGCTTCACGGACCTGATCCCGGGCCATATCGCCATGCGCGAGCTGGAGCGCGCGATTGAAAACGGGGTTCATTCCGGCGGCGGCGTGCCGTTCATCGTGGGCATCCCGGGCATCTGCGACGGGATCGCCATGGGCCATCAGGGCATGAAATACAGCCTGGCCTCCCGCGAGCTGATCGCGGACGCGGTCGAGTCCATAACCATGGCCCACGCCCTGGACGGAATCGTGCTCCTCACCAACTGCGACAAGATCACGCCCGGCATGATCATGGCCGCCTCCAGACTGGACGTCCCGGCCATCGTGGTCACCGCCGGGCCCATGCACACCGGCCGCCGCTGCGGGAAAAAGCTGAGCCTGGTGCGGAACACCTTCGAGGCGGTCGGGCTTTACCAGGCGGGCAAAATTTCCGGGCAGGAACTGGCCGAGGTTGAGTTGGAGGCCTGTCCCGGTCCCGGAGCGTGCCAGGGCATGTACACCGCCAACACCATGGCCTGCCTGACCGAGGCCATGGGACTCAGCCTTACCGGGTGCGCAACCGCGCTCGCGGGCATGTCCAAAAAGCGCCGGATCGCGTTCGATTCCGGACGCACCATCGTCGACCTGGTCAAAAAGAATCTGACGGCGCGAAAAATCATCACCCGGAACGCAATCGAAAACGGCATCCGGGTCGACCTGGCCCTGGGCGGCTCAACCAACACCGTGCTCCACCTGGCCGCGATCGCGAACGAGGCGGGCGTCAAATTCCCGCTCGCGACCTTTGACAAGCTCAGCCGGGAGACGCCCAACATCTGCAAGTTGGAGCCCGCGGGCGAACATTACATGGAGGATTTGGAATGGGCCGGGGGCATCCCCGCGGTCATGCACCGCTTGCGGCAATTCCTCAAAGATAACCCCACGGTCTCGGGCGCAAGAGTGAAAGCGCTGGCGGCCAAAGTCCCGGACTGCATTGACGACCAGGTGATCCGTCCGCTCGAGCGGCCTTACGCCAGGGAAGGCGGCATCGCCATCCTTCGCGGGAACCTGGCCCCGGACACCGCGGTGGTCAAACAGAGCGCGGTCAGTCCCAAGATGATGGTATTTTCAGGAAGGGCCAAATGTTTTGACTCGGAGGAATCCGCGATGAAGGCGATCCTGGCGAGGAAGATCAAGCCCGGCACGGTGGTGGTGGTGCGTTACGAGGGTCCGAGCGGAGGGCCGGGGATGCGAGAGATGCTTTCGCCCACCAGCGCCATCGTGGGCATGGGCCTGGCCGAGTCCGTGGCGCTAATCACCGACGGGAGATTCTCCGGAGGCACGCGCGGGCCGTGCATAGGCCACGTCTCGCCCGAGGCCGCGGCTCGCGGGCCGATCGCCGCGGTAAGGGATGGAGACAGGATCAGCATCAACATCCCGGAACGGGAAATACGGCTTGAACTCAGCGACAAAGAGATCAAGCGCCGGCTCAAGTCCCTGCCCGCGTTTGTTCCCAAAATCAAGACCGGATACCTGGCAAGGTACGCCCGGATGGTGAGTTCGGCCAACTTGGGGGCGGTGGTGAGATGAGCTTCAAGGAAGTCGCGGCTAAAGCCGCTCGCACAGAAGAGGGAGCATGATGGAGAAGTTCGGCGCGCAAATACTGGTGGAATCGCTGATCGAAGAGGGCGTGGACACCATGTTCGGTTACCCCGGCGGGGTGCTGCTTTACATTTTTGACGTGCTCTACGATTCGCCGATCAAATTCATTCTGGTCCGGCACGAGCAGGCCGCGGCCCACGCCGCGGAAGGATACGCCCGGGCAACCGGCAAAGTCGGCGTGTGCATGGCAACCTCCGGACCGGGAGCGACCAACCTCACCACCGGCATCGCCGACGCCAACATGGACTCGGTGCCGATCGTGGCCATCACCGGCCAGGTCACCACCAGCCTGATCGGAGGAGACGCTTTCCAGGAAGCGGACGCCGTGGGCATCACCCGCTCAATCACCAAGTACAATTATCTGATCAAGGACCCGCGGGACATCCACCGGATCATCAAGGAAGCCTTTTACATCGCTCGCACCGGCCGGCCCGGGCCGGTGCTGGTGGACGTGCCCAAGGACGTGTCCAGCACCACGGCTCCTTTTGAAAAAATCGACTCCGTGCGCCTGCGCTCGTACAACCCGGTGCTCAAGGGAAACCCCAAGCAGGTCAAACGCGCGGCCGAAGCCATCGCCCAATCGTCGCGGCCGGTGATCTACGGCGGGGGCGGGATCATCATCTCCGGCGCCGCGGAAGAAGTGAAGGAACTTTCGCAGAGCCAGAAGATACCGGTCACGCTCACGCTCATGGGCCTGGGCGGGTTTCCGGGCACGCACCCGTATTTCATGGGCATGCTCGGCATGCACGGCACCTGGGCCGCCAACCGAGCGGTCCGGGACTGCGACTGTCTGATCGCCGTCGGCGCGCGCTTTGACGACCGGGTGACCGGCAAGGTCGACGAGTTCGCGCCCCACGCCCGGATCATCCATATCGATATCGACCCCAGCTCCATCGCCAAGAACGTCCCGGTGCAAATCCCGATCGTGGGCGACGTCAAGACCGTGCTCCACCAGCTTTTGAAGGAGCTGGCGGAAATCAAGCCCGCCCCGCGCGGCCGGGACAAGTGGCTGAAGGAGATCGCCACCTGGGAGCATGAGCATCCGTTGCACTACCATAACGGCAACAAGGTGATCAAGCCCCAGTTTGTGGTTGAAAAAATCTACGAGTTGACCAGAAAGCAAAAACCCATCATCACCACCGAGGTGGGCCAGAACCAGATGTGGACCGCGCAGTTCTTCAAGTTCGACGAGCCTCGGACGCTCATATCCTCGGGCGGGCTCGGCACCATGGGGTTCGGGTTCCCCGCGGCGATCGGCGCCAAGCTCGGCCGGCCCGACAAAATGGTGATCGACATCGCGGGCGACGGGTCCTTCCAGATGAACATCCAGGAACTGGCAACGGTGGCGCAGTATAAAATTCCGGTCAAGGTGGTGATCCTCAACAACCGGTTCCTGGGCATGGTCCGGCAGTGGCAGGAGCACTTTTACAACAAGCGCTACTCGCACACCTGCATTTCCTGCCAGCCGGATTTCAAGAAGGTTGCGGAAGCCTACGGCGTGAAAGGCTACCGGGTGGACCATCCCTCGGAGGTTGCGCCGGTGCTCAAAGAGGCGCTCTTCAACGACGAGCCTTGCGTGGTTGACTGCCGGGTTGACCGGGAGGAAAACGTTCTTCCCATCATCCCTCCGGGCAAGAGCGTTTACGACACCATTCTGGCGCCGCCGCGGCGCAAAAAGGGCGGCCGGAGGAGGGTCTGACATGGACAAGCACACGATTTCCATTCTGGTTGAAAACCGCTTCGGGGCGCTGAGCCGGATCTCGGGGTTGTTCAGCGGCCGGGGCTACAACATAGAGAGTTTGTCGGTGGCGCCGACCGCGGACCCGAGCGTGAGCCGGATGACCATAGTCACGGTCGGGGACGAGCGCGTGATCGAGCAGATCGTCAAGCAGCTCAACAAGCAGATCGACGTGATCAAGGTCTGGAACGTTTCCGATCACGCCGCGATAGAACGGGAGCTGATCCTGGTCCGGGTCAATGCCGGCGATAAAAATCAGGACGAGATCATCCGGACCTGCCAGGCCTTCGGGGCAAAGGTGGTGGACGTGAGCGGGTCGAGCATTGCCCTGGAGATGATGGGCGACGAGAGCGAGGTTGAGAATTTTTTGAGTCTGCTCAAGCCTTTCGGGATCAAGGAGCTGATCCGGAGCGGGACGGTGGCGATGATCAAGGAAGGCAAGTGAGCGGGAGAATTGAACGGCGGAGGCCGGGCCTTTGGGGGGTCAGGCCTCAAGATCGAAGCCCGGACTCCGGGGAAGAGGCCTGACCCCATGGCGGTGCAAGGAAAGAGTGTTTTAAGAAAAAGGCGGCGGAGGCTATAATAATAAATTGTCAATAAGGAGGGCCGGATGGCAAAAGTTTACTATGACAAGGACGCGGATTTAAAAATACTGAAAGGCAAGCAGGTCGCGGTGATCGGGTACGGCAGCCAGGGACACGCCCAGGCCCAGAACCTGCGAGACAGCGGCGTCAACGTCATCATCGGCGGCATTGTTGACCCCACGACCGAGGCCGCGAAAAAAGCCGGGTTCAAGGTTTTGCCCGTGGCCGAGGCCGTAAAGAAGGCGGACGTCGTGCAGGTCCTCATCCCGGACGAGCTCCAGGCCAAAGTTTACCGCGAGGAGATCGCGCCTCATTTGAAAAAGGGCGCGGCGCTCGGGTTCTCCCACGGGTTCAACATCCACTTCCGGCAGATTGTAGCGCCCAGGCACGTTGACGTTTTCATGGTGGCGCCCAAGGGCCCCGGGCATCTGGTGCGAAAAGAATTCGCGGAAGGCCGCGGGGTGCCGGCGCTGGTCGCGATTGAAAAGGACGAGACCAAAAAGGCGAAGAAGATCGCGCTGGCTTATGCCAAGGGCATCGGCGCCACCCGCGCCGGGGTGATCGAGACCACTTTCAAGGAGGAAACGGAAACCGACCTTTTCGGGGAGCAGGCCGTGCTCTGCGGCGGGGTCACGGAATTGATCCGCGCCGGGTTTGAGACTTTGGTGGAAGCCGGATACCAGCCCGAGATAGCATACTTTGAGTGCCTGCACGAGATGAAGCTGATCATTGACCTGATCTACCAGGGCGGGGTCAGCTACATGCGCTACGCCATATCCAACACCGCGGAATACGGAGACCTCACGCGCGGAAAGCGGATCATAACCGAGGAAACGCGCAGGGAAATGAAGAAAATTCTCTCCGAGATCCAGTCCGGGGCGTTCGCCAGGGAATGGATTTTGGAGAACCAGGCGGGCCGGCCCATGTTCCAGCTGCTCGCGGCCCGGCAGAGGGACCACCTGATTGAGAAGGTGGGCAAGCAACTGCGGAAAATGATGAGTTGGATTGAGGCCAAGGAGGACCCGAGGCAGGCCTGATGCAGAACCAGGGCTACATCTTCGCCAAGGAAGGCCACCTATGGGTCTATGGCAGTTGGATCGCGTTCATGGTCACGCTCCCGTTCGGGCAGTGGTGGCTGACGTTGCCGACTGCGCTCTTCAGCCTGTTCGCAATGTGGTTCTTCCGGAACCCGGAGCGCACGCCGCCCAGGGAAGAGGGGATTTACGTGAGCCCCGCGGACGGGACCGTGCTCTTGGTCCAGGACGAGTTTGAAGAGAGCCGTTACCTCCATTGCAAGATGAAAAGGCTTTGCATCTTCATGTCGCCTTTCAACGTCCACGTCAACCGCGTTCCAAGGAGCGGCCAGGTGGTGGAGGTGATTTACAACCGCGGCAAGTTCATTTCCGCCAACAAGGAAAAGGCGAGCCTGGACAACGAGCAGAACGCGGTGGTGGCGAAGGATGAAAAAGGACGGGTTTACATGTTCGTGCAGATCGCGGGGTTCATCGCGCGCAGGATCGTCTGCTACGTGCGCGCGGGCAAGGAGATCGAGATCGGGCAGAGAGTGGGCCTGATCAAGTTCGGCAGCCGGCTGGACGTTTATCTGCCGCTGGAGGCCGAGATCACGGTCAGGAAAGGACAGAAGGTCAAGGCCGGAGAAACAATCGTCGGGAGGCTCAAATGACGCAAGAGCAAACCCAGAGCAGAATGGCGCTTTTCCTTCCCAACGCCATCACCACGGCCAGCATGTTCTTCGGGTTCTACTCCATGCAGCAGTCAATGGAAGGCAATTTTATTCAGGCCACCTGGTCGCTGTTTATCGCGGCGATCCTGGACTCGCTTGACGGCCGGGTCGCCCGGCTGGTCAAGGGCACCAGCGAGTTCGGCGAGCAATACGACTCGTTGGCGGACCTGGTCAGCTTCGGGGTTGCCCCGGCCATCCTGGCCATCAGGTGGGCGCTCAACGACTTCGGGGAGTTCGGCTGGGCCGCGGGGTTCATCTACCTGGCCGGGGCCGCGCTCAGGCTGGCGCGCTTCAACGTGATGATTGGCGAGGAGAGCTGGTCCAGGTCGTTTTTCAAGGGCATGCCCAGCCCGACCGCGGCGGGCCTGGCCGTGATCCCGGTCATGGTCTATAACAAATACGTGAGTCCGGGCCCGTGCGAAATGCACGCCGTGGCCGTGGTCTATCTCCTGTGCGTGGTCGGGGCCGGAGTGCTTATGATCAGCCCGGTCAGGTTCAGGACCTTCAAGGACGTCCACTTCACCAAATACGGACTGGCCTTGCCCCTGTTTATTTTCGTGATCCTGCTCACCGCGATATTCTTAAGGCCCCAGGCGACGTTCCTCGGAGGACTGGCCGCCTATATTTCATGGGCCTTTATTGAGACCATTTTCATCCTCCGGCCCAAGGAAAAGGAGGCCCGGCGCAAGAAGCGAGAGTCGCGGCGGAAGAGGCGGGAGGAGCGCAAGCTGCGGAAGCTCAAGATCAGGGAAGAAAAAGTGAGATTGATCTCCGGCGAACACAAAGAGGAGCAGAAATAGATGACCGAACGCGTTTATATCTTTGACACCACGCTCCGGGACGGCGAACAGGCGCCCGGGGCAAGCATGAACGTTGAAGAAAAGGTGATCATCGCGCGCCAACTGGAAAAGTTGGGAGTGGACGTCATTGAAGCGGGGTTTCCGGCCGCGAGCGAGGGCGACTTTGAAGCGGTGCGCAAAATCAGCGAGGAAATGGATTCCTCGCAGGTGGCCGGACTGTCGCGCACCCGGCTGGAAGACGTGGAGCGCGTGCTCAAGGCGGTGGAGAAGGCGGTCAACCCCCGGGTGCACGTCTTCATCGCAACCTCGGACATCCACCTCGAGCACAAGCTCAAGATGAGCAGGGACCAGGTGGTGGAGTCCGCGGTCAAGGCCATAGAGTTCGCCCGCAAGCACCTGGACAATATCGAGTTTTCCTGCGAAGACGCCAGCCGGAGCGACCTGGACTTTCTGGTCCGCATCTGTTCCGAGGCGATCAAGGCCGGGGCCAACACCATCAACATCCCGGACACGGTCGGTTACGCGCTGCCCTTTGAGTACGAAAAGCTGCTCCGGGCCGTGCGCGAGCGCACGCCCGGGATGGACAAGGCGATACTCAGCGTTCACTGCCACGACGACCTTGGGCTGGCGGTGGCCAACAGCATCGCGGGGATCATGGCCGGGGCCCGGCAGGTGGAATGCACGGTCAACGGCATCGGAGAGCGGGCCGGGAACGCGGCCCTGGAAGAGATCGCCATGGCCATCCACACCCGCAAGGATTTGCTGGACTACGCCACCGGCCTGGTCACCGAGCAGATTTATCCGGCCAGCCGCCTGGTCCGGAAGATCACGGGCATGCAGGTCCCGCCCAACAAGGCGGTGGTGGGGCTCAACGCCTTCAGCCACGAGTCGGGCATCCACCAGGACGGGGTGATCAAGCACCCGCTCACCTACGAGATCATGACCCCGGAAAAAGTGGGCATCCCCTCCAACCGCCTGGTCATGGGCAAGCACTCCGGCCGGCACGCCTTCAGGAAAAGGCTGGAGGAACTGGGATTTGAGTTGAGCGGCGACGAGCTGGACAAGGCTTTCAAGCGCTTCAAGGAGTTGGCGGACAAGAAGAAGGAAATTTTTGACGAGGACCTGGAAACGCTGGTAATGGACGAGATCATCCGGATTCCGCGCAAGTACAAGCTCAAGTACATCAACGTGACCAGCGGGACCGAGGTGATGCCCACGGCCTCGGTGCAGATGGAGATCGACGAGAAGCTGGTGCGGGACGCGGAGTTCGGGGACGGCCCGGTGGACGCCACTTTCAAGACCATCTCCAAGCTGACCGGGACCCGCAGCAAGCTCCTGCTCTTCAGCATCAACGCCATCACCTCGGGCACGGACGCGCAGGGCGAGGTCCGGGTGCGGGTTGAGGAGGACGGCGTTGAAGTGAGCGGGTTCGGCGCGCATACTGACGTTATCGTGGCGTCGGCCCTGGCTTATATCGACGCTCTGAACCATCTGGAGTATAAGAAGCGGAACCCGATGCTCTTCCGGCGCAGTTCGCTTTGAACCATCGGGGAACAGTTTTATGGCGATGACGATCACAGAGAAGATTCTGGCCGGGCACTGCGGCCGGAAAGAGGTGCGGCCCGGAGAGATCATCCAGGCCCGGCTCGATTTCGTATTGGCCAATGACGTAACCGCTCCGCTGTCAATAGCGGCTTTTGAGGAAACCGGCGCCCGGGGGGTTTTTGACCGGGAGCGGGTGGCGCTGGTGCTGGACCATTTTGTGCCGGCCAAGGACATCAAGAGCGCAGAGCAGGCCAAGATGGTCCGCGAGTTCGCCCGGGCGCAGAAGATCAAATATTTTTATGAGGCCGGCTGCGGCATCGAGCACGCGCTCTTGCCCGAGCAGGGGCTGATCAGCCCGGGCGAATTGGTGATCGGCGCGGACAGCCACACCTGCACCTACGGCGCGCTGGGCGCGTTCGCCACCGGGGTCGGTTCCACCGACCTGGCCGCGGGCATGATCACGGGCGAACTCTGGTTCCGGGTGCCGGCCGGCATCCTGGTTGAATTTGAAGGGGAGCCCGGGAAATGGGTGACGGGCAAGGACCTGGTCCTGGCCTTGATCGGCAGGATCGGGGTTGACGGCGCGCGTTACATGTCGCTGGAACTGACCGGGGACGCGCTGTCGAAGGTCAGTATTTACGGCCGGCTCACCATCTGCAACATGGCCGTTGAAGCCGGGGCCAAAAACGGGATCATCGCCCCGGACAAGGTGACCAGGGACTATCTCAAGCGCCGAATGGTGCGGCCGGCCCGGTTCATGCACAGCGACCCGGGCGCAAGTTATGCCCGGAAAGTCAGGATCGACGTGAGCAGGCTTGAGCCCCAGGTGGCGCTGCCGAGCCTCCCGGAAAACGTCAAGCCGGTGAGCCGGGTCCGGAAAGTCAAGATTGACCAGGTGGTGATCGGGTCCTGCACCAACGGCTGGATCGAGGACCTGAGCATGGCCGCGGAGATACTTGAAGGGTTCAAGGTCCACCCCAAGGTTCGACTGATCGTGCTTCCGGCCACCAGGGAGATTTACATGCAGGCGATGCGAGAAGGCATCCTGGAAAAGTTTGCCAAAGCCGGGGCCGTGATCGGGCCCCCGACCTGCGGGCCCTGCCTGGGCGGGCACATGGGGGTGCTGGCCGAGGGCGAGCGAGCGCTCGCGACCACCAATCGAAATTTCATTGGACGCATGGGCAGCCCCAAGAGCGAGGTGTATCTTTGCGGGCCCGCGGTCGCGGCGGCGAGCGCGGTGCTCGGGAGGATCGCTTCACCGGAAGAGCTCTGAGCGATTTCAGGAAGGAGCGCATGAAGTTGTCGAAAAAGCACTGGGTAATTCTGTTGACCACGCCCCTGGCGGTGTTGCTTGACCAGGCGACCAAGTTTTTCATCCATTCGACCTTCCGGCTTTACCAGGAAATAAGCGTCATCCCGGGATATTTGAACATCATCTACGTGCAGAACCGGGGACTGATCTTCGGGAGCTTTTCCGACCGCCTCGGCCCGTACAGCATCTGGGTGTCCCTGGCCATAACCGTGGTCGCGCTGGGGATCATCGTCCATTTATTCTTCCGCACCGAAGACCGGGCCGTGCTCCTGCCCCTGGCCCTGAGCATGGTGCTGGTCGGAGCCATCGGAAACCTGATCGACAGGCTCCACTGGGGATACGTGGTGGACTTCATCCAGCTCTACTACGTGGAAAATTCGCCTCCGTTCAAGGCCCACTACTGGCCGACCTTCAACGTCGCGGACATTGCGATTACCTGCGGAATCATCCTGCTGCTGATCGATTCTTTCCGGCCGCAGCGCGAGCCGGCCGCCAAGCCAAAAGCGAACCCGGAGACGGAAGGGGGCTCGGCTAAATAGTGCACCCGGTAATATTCAAATTCGGCAAGCTGGTCGTCTATTCCTACAGCCTGATGGTGGTGGCGGCGTTCTGCTTAATGGTCCTTTACGGCGTGCTGGAGGCGCGCCGGGTAAAAGAGGACCCGGAAAAAGCCATCGATATCGGCATCCTAATGTTCATCGCTTCCTTCATCGGAGCCAGGATCCTGCACTGCCTGATCAACTATCCCATCTACCTGCATGACCCGCTCCGGATTCTCAAAATCTGGGAAGGCGGGCTGATTTATTACGGCGGCCTGGCCGGGGCATTGGCGGCCGGAACGATTTACGTTTTCCACCAGCACCTGAGCTGGCCCAAGTGGGCGGATATTGTCGCGCCCACCGCCATGATCGCACTGGCCGTGGGAAGGGTCGGATGCTTTCTCAATGGGTGCTGCTACGGCACAATCGCCCCGCAATGGCTGCCGTGGAAAGTGACTTATCCCGCCGCGGCCATGCCCCTCCACTTTGCCGGCATCCCGCTGCACCCGGCCCCGATCTACGAATCAATCACCACCGCGGTCATTTTTCTGTTCCTGGCCTTTCGCGCAAAACACAAGCGGTTCCAGGGCGAGATTTTCTGGCTCATGGTCGCGCTTTACGCCCTGGCCCGAATCTTCCTGGAAATTTTCCGCGCGGACCCCAGGGGAGAAATTAATTTCCTCCACCTGTCAACCTCGCAGGTGATCAGCATCTTGCTCATTTTTATCTCCGGATACATCCTGGGTATGAACTACCTGAGGCCGGGCGTCCAGGGGCAAAGATCGTGAAGGTAGTGCTGGTTCGTCCTCCCAAAATCCAGGGCGCTCTGGAAAGGAGCATGGTCCAGCACCCGATTAATCTCTTATCCCTCGCCGCCACTCTGCTTGAACACGGACAAGGCTTTGAAGTGGAAATCTGGGACTTTGAAGTTGAGCCGTTTTCGGAAAAAATTTTGCGTGAGCGCGTTCGCCGAAGCGCGCCATCGGTGCTGGGCATAACCTCCATGACCTGCAACATAAAGGTTTCCAACCAGATCGCCGGATGGGTCAAGTCGGAACGGCCCCAAACCATGGTCCTGATCGGAGGCCCCCACAGTTCAGCCATCCCGGAGCGCACCCTGCAAGAGTTCCCGAATTTCGATGTTGCGGTCGCGGGCGAGGGCGAGCAGACCCTTCTGGAATTGTGTCAGCGCGTTGCCGCGAGGCAGGATATCGCGGGCGTGCAAGGCCTGGTCCGCCGGCGCGGGACCGAGATCATTCGGGAGAATCCCCGGCCGCCCATTGAAAACCTGGACTGGCTGCCATTACCCGCGCGACAGCTCATGAAACATTCGCTTTACCGGGGCGCGAGCACGCCCGGCCTGGACGCCACGCTTTACCGGAGCACGGAAATTTTCACCTCGCGCGGCTGCCCGCAGAACTGCATCTTCTGCGGGTCGCGGGCGGTGTTCGGCCGCAAGGTCCGGTTCCGGAGCGCGGAGCACATCTTCAGAGAGGTGGACGAGTGCGTGAGCAAGTGGGGTTACCAGCACATCACGATTGACGACGACACCTTCACCTATAATCCCGACCGGCTGGAGGCGATCTGCCGGGGCTTCAAGGCAAGGAAAATCAGATGGGACTGCGACACCCGGGTCAACGCGGTGACCAGGCCCATGCTCCGGATGATGGCCGAGTCCGGCTGCAACAAAGTCGCCTTCGGAGTGGAATCCGGAAGCCAGCGCGTCCTGGACCTCGCCAACAAAGGCATCACCATCGAGCAGGCCCGGAACGCCTTCAAGTGGGCGCATGAGTGCGGGATGATCACCACCGCGTTCTTCATGATCGGAGCGCACCCGAGCGAAACCCGGGAAGAACTGGAGCTGAGCTTCAAGCTCATGTGCGAGATCGATACCGAACTCATGGCCCTGGCCATCGCGGTGCCCTATCCCGGGACCGAGCTCTACCGGCTGCTGAAAGCCGGGGGCCGCATTTTTGAGGAACGATGGGAGAAATACACTCATTTGCATTCGATCCCGAGCTGGCGCACGGACCATTTCACGCCCCGGCAGATGGCCAAGCTCCAGAACCGGCTCTTCCGCAGGTTCTTCCTGCGCGGCAAGTTTATCCGGAAGACTCTGCGAAACGCCCTTTCCTGGCACGGCTTGCGATATTACTCGCGCTCGCTCTGGCAGATCATTCGCTACTTGTTCATAGAGGGAAGGAACTGACGTTGCCAAGACGTGGTCGAATGAAACCGTGCGGGGAAAAGCCATGAGCGGTGGAAAAGCCGGCATATTTCTCGCAACCGGGCTGGCCTTGCTCAGCCTTTGTCCCTGCCTTGCCTGGCAAGCTCTCGCCCAGGGGAACGAAGAAGAGTTGTCATGGTTCAGGGTCGCGGTTGCGCGCTGGGAATCGGAAAGTGCCGCAAGAAGCGCGCAAGGCAAACCTGAGCGGGGACATCACGACCGGTCGCTTTTCATCGAATTCCTGAGCCGCTGGCCCAATTCCGAATTCGCGGACCAGGCGCACCTTTTGCTCCTGGAAGACAGCTTCTGCGTCACCTGGGCCGGATACCCCGATTGCGGGCTCCTGGAGGCGGCAGCATACAACCGGTTGCTGAAAAAATTTCCGGGCGGCTCGATGCGCGAAGAGATCGAGCTCAGGCGCGCCGCGGTTTATTATGAAATGGCAAGGCTCTGGCTCAAGGGTGAGGGCGCTCATAGCGAGCGCTGGTCAGACCTGTGCCGGGCCCAGAGCCTGGAAGCCGCGCTCAAACTCAAGTCATCCTCCAACCCGGCCACCAGCGACGCGGCAACCCGGCTGGAACAAAAGTTGACCCGCGAGTTCGACCGGCCCATGGCGCCGGTGCCGGCGCAAATTCTGGACCCCGGCTATAACTGAACCCCCGGCCTCTCAAATCCGCAAGCGACTTAAGGCCGCAAACTATTTTAATGGAAATGGCCGGTCGAGTATTTCAAGCCCGGCCATTCATGGATTACCCTGCGCCATTGGAATTCGGTTTCAATAGCCCGGCCATTCATGGCCGGGAAGGTCGAAAGCGCACCCCCCTCGCTGCGGCCCGCGCTGGCGCGGGCCGCAGCGAGGGGGAGCTCCCCGGTTCCCCGGCGCTCAAGCGCCGGGCTATCGAATCCGGCAATCCGTTCATAATCCGGCGAAGCGTCGGGCTATCGAAAAATACCCTGCCTGTATATATATTTTGTTGATGCCCATTGGCCCCGGCCATTGCGGCAGGACCTGGTTTCGCAGCCCAAGCTTCCTCGCCAAGGCCTGAACCCGTGAGCAGCGAAGAGTTTTCAAAAAGTTTCTTGCTTATTTCCCTGAATATTGGTATAAAGTAACCTGTCGAAAAACATCCCCAGGAGGTGCTGGATGGTTGCATTCATGCCAAATGACGATCAAAAGATGATCCGGGACATGGCGCGGGATTTCGCGGTGAACGAGCTCCGCCCCAAAGCGCGCGACTGCGATGAGAGCGACGCCATTCCCGAGTCCGTGCTCCAGGCCGGCTGGGATTTGAGAATGGTCAATGCCGTGATCCCGGCCCCGTACGGCGGCTCGGGAATGGAGCGCAGCGCGGTCACCGGAACGCTCATATTATAATTTGGGCCGGGGTCTGAAATATGTCCGGCCAGGAAAAAATTGTCAAGGAGGCCTTTGAGCAGGACGCGCAGGATTACCTGGACGCGTACCGGAAAGGCGCGGCTGCGAGGAGTCTGCCGTTCCGGCAGCGTGAAAAAGCGGTCAAGGAAATGTTTCGCTGGGAAAATGGGAGGACGCTTGATGTGGGAAGCGGCCCCGGCATTTTCACTGGCTGGCTTTTGGACCGGGGCTGCCAGGTTTACACCCTGGACCTTGCGAAGGAAATGGTTCGCCTCGCCGAGCTTGAGGTGCGCGGTCATCCGGGCCGGGAGCAAAGCTTTTTCGTGATCGGCTCGGTCGAAAACCTGCCTTTCGCGAACGCCGGCTTTGATTCCATCTTGTGCATCGGTTTGATCGAGTATGTCGCGGACCTGGAACAAGCCTTAAAAGAAATAACCCGCGTGATTGCGGAGGGCGGCGGAGTTGTCATCGCGGGTCCCAACCAAAACAGCTTGATTTCAAAGCTCGACCATTTAACGGCCGGCTTGGTCAATTTTTTGTTCGGCAAAATTCTGACCCGGGCGCGAGGCAAAAAATATTTCGAATATCCTTTTCGGCATCTCCTGTTTGATCCGAAGGAATTGGAAGCAAAAATGGAACGGATGGGCTTTTATCTTTCCGAGAGAAGATATACCAATTTCCGCTCCCGGATTTTCCGGGGGCCTTTCCAAAATCTCGGCGACCGCCTGGGGCAATGGCTTGAGGCTAAGCTGAAACGCACCCGGCTGGAAAATCTGGGGACTAATTATATCGGCCGGTTCCATCGGAAATAATGCGCGAAAAAATAATCAATAGCCTCGATACCGCCTTCTACCCCTGGGCGCTCCTTTCGGGAAAAGAATGCGGCGTCCGAATACTTATGTATCATTTAATTACCCGTTCCCCTAAGCCGGAGGAAAAGGCGCAGGTCACGATCAGTCTTGACGGGTTCCGCGAACAATTAACGCTGATTAAAAATGCCGGGTTGCAGGTGATCACTTTGCGTCAGGCGCTGGGAATCCTGGAGAAAGCCCCCCGGAGCGGCAGATACCTGGCTCTCACCTTTGATGATTTTTTCAGGGATACCGTTGAATACGCGGCGCCGCTCTTGGAAGAGTTCGGATTCCCGGCCTGCTTCTTCATCGTCACTGATTACCTTGACTCAAATAAACCTATGCCCTGGCTTGAGAATCCGGAGCTTTATCCTTTGGCCGGCACCAGGAAAATGGCGAAAGAATTATCCGAGCGGGGATTTGAAATCGGTTCCCATACCTGCACCCATCCCCGCCTGAACCGGCTTGGTCGGGAGGAGGTCAGGCGGGAATTATCGGACTCCCGGAAAATCCTCGAAGACCTTATTGGAAAAAAGATGGAATTTTTCGCGTATCCTTTTGGAGACGATTCCACCACCGACCCCGAAATACAAAAATTGATTGCCGAAAGCGGTTATAAGATCGGCTTGATGAATATTACCGGCATCAACCGGGATTTGAAAAATCCCTATTATATGTTTCGAACCCACATCTCGGAATATGACCGCGGAAAACAACTATTACGCAAGCTGAAAGGAGCGAATGACTGGTACCTCTTCTGGCAGAAATTCCGCACCCCCAAACAATGAAAATAAATTCATGATAACCGGTCTTTTAGCGGTCTTCCTGGGGACAGGCTTTTTCGAGGCGTTTGCTTCCAATAGCAACCATCTAAAAGGTCGCGAGCTTTTGCAATCAGGCGGGACTGATGAGACAATCGCCCGATTTACCATCTCAGCCCAAAAGGGCAATTCCTTCAAAAATGGCCTCAAAGCGAGTTCGCGGGGCAGGCCTTCCTGATGCCGGCTCAAGAAAAAATTTGCCGGACCCGGGCCGGCTACCCCGATTGCGGGCTCCTGGAGGCGGCAGCATACAACGAGTTGCTGAAGAAGTTTCCAGGCGCCTCGATGCGCGAAGAGATCGAGCTCAGGCGCGCCGCGGTTTATTATGAAATGGCAAGGCTCTGGCTCAAGGGTGGGGGCGCTGATAGACCTGTGCCGGGCCCAGAGCCTGGAAGCCGCGCTCAAACTCAAGTCATCCTCCAACCCGGCCACCAGCGACGCGGCAACCCGGCTGGAACAAAAGTTGACCCGCGAGTTCGACCGGCCCATGGCGCCGGTGCCGGCGCAAATTCCGGACCCCGGCTATAACTGAACCCCCGGCCTCTCCAATGCGCAGCGAAGAGTTTCTAAAAAGTTTCTTGCTTATTTCCCTGAATATTGGTATTAGATAGACTGTTAAAAATCAGCTCCAGGAGGTGTTAGATGGTCGCATTTATGCCCAGTGACGATCAAAAGATGATCCAGGACATGGCGCGGGATTTCGCGGTGAACGAAATCCGGCCGAAAGCGCACGACTGCGATGAAAACGACGCCATTCCCGAGTCCGTGCTCCAGGCCGGCTGGGATTTGGGAATGGTCAATGCCGTGATCCCGGCCCCGTACGGCGGCTCGGGAATGGAGCGCAGCGCGGTCACCGGCGCGCTCATGTGCGAGGAACTGGCCTGGGGCGACTTGAGCATTGCCAAGGCGCTGCTCGCGCCCGCGCTCTTCGCCTATCCGGTGATGGAGTTCGGAACCGAAAAGCAGAAGCAGAAATACCTCCCGCGTTTCTGCGAGCAGAAATTCCTCCGGGCAACCGGCGCCGTGGTCGAGCCGGCGTTCGATTTTGACCTTTCCGCGCTCAAGACCAGAGCGGAAAAGAAAGGCGCCGGCTACGTGCTCAACGGCCATAAGTGCCTGGTGCCGCTCGGGCTGAGTTCGGAGCTTTACATGGTCTGGGCCGCGCTCGACGGCAAGCCCGGTTATGAAAACGTCGCGGGCTTCATCGTTGAGAAAGGCGCCGCGGGCCTGAAGCTGCTGGAGCGCGAGAAAAACATGGGACTCAAGGCCCTGGAGACCGCGGAGCTCAAGCTTGAGAATCTGGAGGTTCCGGCGGAGAACCGGCTGGGCGGAGACCAGGGCTGCGACTTCGGCAGGATCGCAAGCTTTTCCCGGGTCGCGCTGGCGGCCATGGCGGCCGGGGTGGGCAGGGCCAGCATGGAATACGCCCGGCAATACGCCAAGGACCGGGTGGCGTTCGGGGAGCCGATCGCGCACCGCCAGGCCATAGCCTTCATGCTCGCGGAAATGGCCTGGGAAATTGACGCCTCTCGGCTTATGGCCTGGGAAGCGGCCTGGGAGCTGGACGTCAAAAAGCCGGAGGCTTTCAAGGAAGCCTTCCTGGCCAAGTTGTATGCCGACCAGGCGGTGGTGTTTGTCACGGACTGCGGGGTGCAGATTCTGGGAGGGCACGGTTACATCCGCGAGCACCCGGTGGAGTTGTGGCTCCGGAACGGCCGGGGCTTCGCGACTTTCGAAGGCACGGTAATTGTTTAACCGCGGGCAAGGGAGGAAATAAAATGATAGAGTTTGAACTTAGCGACGGGCAAAAGAACATGCAGAAAATGATCCACGGTCTGGCCGCGGGGCTGATGCGCAAATGGGCCCGCTGGGCGGACGACAACGAGCACAAGAAGGTTGACGAGTGGGTCAACTTCATGTGGGGCGCGCTCAAGGGCATGGGCGGGGGCATGGGCGGGATGAGCAAGCCCAAGCCCGCGGCCGAGGGCGAGAAGAAGGAAAAGAAGCCCGGTTCCCAGAACATGCAGCTCGCGGTTATGGTCGAGGAGCTTAGCTGGGGCGACGGCGGACTTTACCTGGCCATGCCTTTCCCGGGACTGGGCGGGGCAGCGGTCATGGCCGCTGGCACCCCCGAACAAAAAGAAAGATTCCTCAAACGGTTCACCGAAGGCAAGCCCAAGTGGGCGGGAATGGCGATCACCGAGCCGGGCGCAGGTTCGGACTCCGCGGCCATTTCCACCACCGCGGTCCGCGACAAGGACTCCTGGGTCTTGAACGGCGAGAAAATTTTCGTCACCGCGGGCAAGAGCGCCCTGGACGATTCCGAGGGATTTATCGTGGTCTGGGCCACGGTGGACAAAAGCGCGGGCCGGGCCGGGATCAAGTCCTTCATCGTCGAGCACGGCACCCCCGGAATGAAAGTGACCAAGGTCGAGCACAAGCTGGGCATCCGCGCCTCCGACACCGCGGCCGTGGTCTTTGAAGACTGCAGGATACCGCTCAGCAACATCCTGGGCGACCCCGAGGTCAAGAAGGGCTTCCGCGACGTCATGGCCACTTTTGACGCCACCCGGCCCATGGTCGCGGCATCCGCCATCGGGGTGGCAAGGGCCGCGCTCGAAGAGGTGCAGAGCCAGTTCAAGGCCGCGGGCGTCCCGGTCCGCTACGGCGTGGCGGCCAACAACCTGAGCGCGCGCGAAAAAGACCTGATGATGATGGAAGCGCAGCTCAAGGCGAGCCGGCTCCTCACCTGGCGCGCCTCCTGGATGGCCGACGCCGGCATCCACAACAACATGGAGGCCAGCATAGCCAAGGCCAAGACCGGAAGGGCCGTGACCTGGCTCACCCAGAAGGCGGTGGAACTGCTCGGACCGGTCGGATACTCCAAGAAAATTTTGGTGGAAAAATGGCTGCGGGACGCTAAAATCAATGATATCTTCGAAGGCACCGGCCAGATCAACACCTTGATTGTGGCGCGCAGGCTCTTGGATTATACTAGGACCGAGTTGAAATAGCGCGAATTTTGCCGGGAATAATCAACCGCCGGGAGCGCCAACGAAATCCGCTTCCGGCGGTTTTTTGTCAAGGGGAATTTGGACCGGGCTCGGGAAGTAACTAAATTCAGTATGGGAGTCGTTGATGGAAGCAAAGAACATAAGCCTTGATGATGAACTGGGGCTGATCAGCGAGGACCTGGCGCGGGTGGAGGAAGTTTTGAGTTCGGAGGCCAGGAGCGAGGCGCAACTCATCCTGCGGGTTTCCGACCACATCCTGAAGAGCGGGGGCAAGCGGTTCCGGCCCGCGCTGCTTTTGCTTTCGAGCCGGCTCTGCGGGTGCAAGGGCGGCGAAAATGTTTTCTACGCCGCGGCCATCGAGTTCGCGCACACCGCGACCCTGCTCCATGACGACGTGGTTGACCAAGCCGAGGTGCGGCGGGGCAAAACCTCGGCCAACGTTCTTTTCGGCAACCAGGCCAGCGTGCTGGTGGGCGATTACCTTTTGTTCAAGGCCTTCAACGTCATCCACCAACTCGGCAATTACCGGGTGCTCGGGCTGCTCAACGAGATCGCATTGCAGATGGCCGAAGGCGAGGCTTTCCAGCTTGAGAACAAGGACAAGATCGACGCCAACGAATCGGAATATTTTTCCACCATCATCGACAAGACCGCGAGCCTGATCAGCGCGTCCTGCCAGATCGGCGCCATCCTGGGAGAGGCCAACCTCAAGCAGGAAGAGGCCCTGGCCGATTACGGGCTCAACGTCGGGATTGCCTTCCAATTGGTGGACGACGCTCTCGATTACACCAACGGCATGCGCCACTGGGGCAAGCAGCCGGGCAAGGACTTCATGGAAGGCAAGGCCACTCTGCCGCTGATCCGGGCTTACAAGGCCGCGGGCGACAAGGAGCGCGCGCAGCTCAAGGAACTATTCAGTCCGTCCCGGCGCAAGCACCAGGACTACCTCAAGGCGCTCAAAATAATCCACCAGCACCGCGGGGTGGAATACACCGGTGAAAAGGCCCGCCAGCATACAGCCGCAGCCAGGAAAAACCTGTCCATATTCCCGGACTCGCCGTATAAAAAAGCGCTTGACGCAATGGCCGACTTTGTCGTGAACAGGAAATATTGATAACCGCGCCAAATCTGGGGTCAGGCCTTGAATTTTGGGGTCAGATCTTGAAATAAGACTTAACGGGCACGTCGAGAGCGTAATGTTTAATGTTTAGGGCGTGTTGCCCAAATCCTTTCCATCTTTTTGTGTCTGTTGACGTGCGGCTCCCTCTCCTTGGGAGGATCTGGGGTCAGGCCCTAACAGCGAAGTCCGAACTGCGAGGATAGGGCCTGACCCCGCAAGGCCAGACCTCCGGCGCTTGACGCCATGTCCGATTTCGTCGTAAATAGAAGCTATTGAACTATTCCGGGAGGGCGATCATGGCGCGAAATTTTTGGCAAGCGGTATTGGCATGCCTTGCGGGTCTTGCTCTAACCAACAGCATTCAGGCCGGCGAGAAGCTGGACTGGTTCAAGAGCCTGAAACCAGCGGTCTTTGTTCCCGCCCAAAACGGCAAGCGCTCCCTGGCCGCGGTCGGCGATTTCAAGCCTGCGGGAGCAACTGCCACCCCGGCGGGACGCGCGCAATTGTTTGAGGCCGCGGTTCTGAACAGCCCCGGTGTCTCGGTGCGCGCCGCGGAACTCGATGACTATCCGGCGATCGTGGTTTTCCTCAAGTTCGAGCGCGGGCTGGAGCACGCTCAGGCCGGAGGCGCTTATGCGGTGGGCACCGGGCTTGAGCTGGACAAGCCCGCCAAGTTCAAGAGGGTGCTCGCTTTCGGCATGACCTCGTTCGCGCCGCCTCAAAACAAAATCGTGCCGAGCGCGGGTCCGGTCCTCTTCTATAACGACAAGTTCGATACGGTGATGGTGTCGCCCCTGGACCATTTCCTGGTGTCGATGATGGGCGGCTCCGGGGGCCGTTTACAGGTCGGCCTGGAAGGCGATCTGAAGACCATCCCGGCCGGGTTTGAGCATCCGGTGGTTTTCTATTTCGGCAAGGGCATCCGCTCAAGCTTTGACGACTGGGGCGCGCTGCTCCGGAAGTGGCACGGGAAAGAGCGCTCCAGCCCCGATGCCGACGTAGGCATAGCCTATCTCGGTTACTGGACCGACAACGGCGCGTATTATTATTACAAGACCGAGGGCGATCTCACCTATGCCCAGACCCTGCTTGCGGTGAAAGCGGACGCGGACAAGCTGGGCGTGCCGTTCAAGTATTTCCAGCTTGATTCCTGGTGGTACCCCAAGACCACGGACACGAAGGGCGGCAAGGGAATCGGCCCGCTGGACTTCATCAAGCATTTCATTTCCGGCGGGGCCTACAAGTGGGAGGCGCGTCCGGAGCTTTTCCCGGGCGGCCTGGAAAAATTCAGAAACGAGCTGGGCCTGCCCCTGATCGCGCACGCCCGGTGGTTTGACCGGCAGAATGAATACCGCGGCGAGTATCAGTTCGTGGACGGCGAAGGCGGGCGCAATCCGGCGTTTCCGGTTGAGGACCGTTTCTGGGACATGATCATGTCGAACGCGAAGAAGTGGGGCATAGCGGTCTATGAGCAGGACTGGCTGGACGTTCAATGGCGGACGATCCCTTATCTCCGGGAATCGGTTGAGGCCGGGGACAAGTGGCTCTTGGCCATGAGCTCGGCCGCGCAGAAGCAGGGGCTCACCATCCAGTATTGCATGGCCAACCCCGGAATGTTCATGCAGGCGGTGAAATATCCCAACATCACCCAGGTCAGGACTTCCAACGACTACATGGCCGGGATGCCCAAGCAGATCCACTGGATACCGTTCACCAAGACCAACATGCTGGCCTGGGCCGCAGGGCTTTATCCCTGGAAAGACACCCATCAGTCTTCCAGCGGGGAGCGGGTGGCGCGGAACGAGCGCCGGGCCGAGGAAGAGACTTTGATGGCCGTTTTGAGCGCGGGAATGGTCGGCCCGGGCGACAAGATCGGGTTCATCAACAAGGACCTCCTGCTCCGCACCTGCCGGGCCGACGGGCTCCTGCTCAAGCCCGACCGGCCAGCCATGCCCATTGACAAGATGTTCGCGCCCAACGCCACGCTCTACACCACCATCACCGAAACCCGAACCGGCGCCGGCATCTATTATTTTGTCGCCGGTTACAACATTTATCCCGAGCGCTATTGGGAGCGCGAACTCTCTTTTCAGGAACTGGGAGTGGCGCCGGGAGACTATCTGGTCTATTGCTGGAAGGGCAGGAAAATCCTGCCGGCCAAAGGCAAAATTGTTTTCCCGCCGGCGCTGCCGATTTACAGGAGCGCCTACTACGTCCTGGTCCCGGACAACCGGAGCGGCCTGTCTCTGATCGGGGAATGGGATAAGTTCGTGCCGGTGAGCAACGCCCGGTTTAAAAAGATCGAGGCGCAGGGAAATAAAATCAGTCTCCAGCTTGCGGGAGTTCCCGGCGAGGAAATCAGCCTGGCGTTCCGAGCGGACAAAAAGCCGGAGGCCAAAATTGTTTCCGGCGCCAAGGAAACCGGCTCCAATTATGACGGCGCTTCGCGCATATTCTCTCTTCAAGTGAAAATGTCCGCGGAAAAGGCCGGACTCGAAGTCAGCATATGATCCGGCATGGGGTCAAGAAATCTCGTGGGGTCAGGCCTTAACCACCAAGCCCGTAAAATGTTAAATGTTAAGGTTTGACCCCTCTGGTGAGCAGGGTGATGGTTTCGATGTGGAAGGTTTGAGGGAACATATCGATGGGGATGATTTTTTCCGCCCGGTATCCGGCGCCGAGCATTGTTTTGAGGTCCCGGGCCAGGGTTGAGGGTTCGCAGGAAACGTAGATTATCGCGCGGGGATTAAGGCCGGCAATTTTTACCGCTTCCTTTTTGGCGCCGGTCCGGGGAGGGTCAAGCACGACCAGGTCAAACCTGAGTCCGGCCCGGAGCGCGTAGTCGAGATAGTTCTCCGAAGCCTGCGCGACGAATTCGACATTGCCGACCTTGCGCTCCATTTTCAACTGGTTGGCGAGCCTGACCGCGCTGCGGTTGATTTCCACGGACACGAGCTTGTCGACTTTTCCGGCCAGTTCAAAGCTCAAGTTTCCCGCCCCCGCGAAAAGCTCCAGGCAGGTTTTGGCCCGGGCGGATCCGGCAAGTCCGGCCACAAGCTCCACCAGCTTTTGGTTTTGTTCGGGGTTGACTTGCACAAACGAAAGCAGCCGGTCAAGCCCTTTTTCGTCCGGCCCGGCTTTTATGAAACGGCCGCGTTCAAGCAGCCAGGCGCTCCGCTTCCTTGCCGACACCAGCGCGAAGACCTTGGCTGAGGCCGGGTCAAAGTCCAGTTCGATCTCGAAATTCTTTTCCGCGCGAAGCTCCCGGAGCAACCCCTTGAGCGCGGGGATGGCCTGGCGCAACTCTTTACAGGCGAGCAGGCAGTCCGCGACTTTCACGAATTTATCGGTCTGGAAGGCCTTGAACCCGGTCTCGCCGGAGAGCACGTGGAGCCTGAGGCGCGTGCGGTATTGGAGCGGGGCAGGGGAGGGGACGATTGGCTCAAGAACGGTGGCGGGGTCGAACCCGGCGCCTCGGCGGAGAGTCTCGGCCAGAACTTCGCTCTTGATCTGGAGTTGATGCTGGTAGTCAATGTGCGCGAGTTGGCACCCGCCGCATTCCTGGAAATAGGCGCACTCCGGAATCACGCGGTGGGGCGAAGGCTTGAGTATTTTTTTAACGCGACCGAAGGCGAAGGACTTCTTTTCCCGTTCGATTGTGCAGAGCACGGTTTCGCCGGGGATGACCGCGGGGACGAATATGGTTTTTCCCTCGGCCCTGGCGAGTCCCAGCCCTCGGTGGACCAGGCGCTCGATCTCGATTTCCAAGCCGGCGTTAGAAGGAGAAGTTGGTCTGGGTGAAGAACCCGCCGGGGAAATCCTCGCTCCAGATGTAATCGAAGGTCATATAGAGTCCGGGCGGGATGTGGGCCCGCCAACTGATGCCGTAACCCACGCGCCAGGGGTCTTCCCAGGATTCATATTCGAGCATGTCGTACATAACGCGTCCATAGTCGACGAACAGGCCGATGTCGAAGAACCGCCAGTACTGCCAGCGGTATTCGGCGCTGGCCATGAACATGTCGTTGTCGCGGAAGCGGTCGCCATAGAACCCGCGGTTGCCCGAGCCGCCGCCCATGCCGGTCAATTCGTAGAAGGGCACGTCAAGCATGTTCTCGCCGTAGTATTCAAATTCCTCGGAGAAGATGTGCGCGCCGGTCACGCGCAAGCCTATGCTCCGGTGTTTGGCCTGGCCGAAGAACTTGCCGTAGGCCGTGCGTTTGTCGCTGAACCAGCGGTCCATGGGCAGGTCCTGGAGCCAGGACGGCTCGAAGTATTTCCGGAAATCGAACGAGACCCGGGTGTAGTCGTAATCCGAGGCCATTTCCGGGCCGACCCGGCTGACCCCGATTGATTCGAAGTCTCCGCGGTGGGGCACGTCCGGGTCATTGCGCATGTCGCGGTAGAAACTGAGGTTGACGCCGTTGGTATGCCCTCCCTGCCTTCCCCAGAGCGGAGTGCCCCATCTTTCGCCATTATCAAGCTCGTCGTCAAACCCGAAATGCTCCTCAAAAGTGGGCTTGCCCTTCTGGGTGCCTTCCACCGGCTGCTGCCCGCCCTGGATCTTGGTGTCGCGGTAGAATAACTGGGTGTCCATTCCGTAGTGATCGGCGAAATGCTTGTTAAAGCTTATGGTCCCCTCGTTCCTGGTCCACCAATAGATGGCCTGGTGATCCAGTTCGCTGTCGTTTCCGTTTCCGTAGAACGACTGAGCGGGGAACTGTTTGATCCCCGCTGAAAACCGGAAATCCTCGACAAAGGTTATAAACCTGAGTTTGTAAACGTTGAACGACAAATTATAGTAGTTCCTGGTCGTGAACAGGGTGAAGATGTCCCAGCCGATGCCGGAATGCATGAAGTCCTGGTCGGTGTAGGACATGCCGAAGCCGTAGCCGGTGTTGTAGGGGTCGATCATGAAATTGGGCAGGAAGAACTTGGTGTTTTGCGGTTTTTCGATTTGGGGGGCATTGGTGGCGATGGGCATGTCTCCCGGGGAACGGTCTTCCTCGCGCGAAGGCAGGCTCCGCATCACCGCGTAGCCCAGGCCGTTGCTTTCAACCTTGAGCGGCCTGGTGTACATTTCCACGTATTCTTTTTCGGCGCCGGCCTGATGGCTCTCGGGCGTGAAGAAATACATGGTGCGGAAGACGCAGGGTTTGCGCGAGGTCTTTTCCAGGTTCCGGACCATGAACCCGAACTTGCCGAATTGCCCGAAATAATTGTCAGGGGGGTCGGCTTTCTTGTCCATGTCCGCGTAATAGATATCGCGGTATAAATTCTTGGCCTGGATCGGAAGAGCCAGGTGGTTGTAAACCGTTCCCCATTTGGTGTTCAGCGCAACCCACTCCTGGGGACCGTAATTCATCTTCAACTCTTCCTCGTCGGTGATCCCGTCAACGGTCACTCCCCGGGGGTTTTTCTCGCTCAGGAACCGGGCGCCTTTGGCGGTCGGGTTCAAGTCAAGGGTGAGGGAATAGTTGTAATTATGGATGGGTCCCCAGTTGATGGGCCCCCTGGTCTCCATTTCCCATTCGATGTGATAAGGGTAATAGAACACGTGATGGAGCATGCGGTTTTGCACGTGGGCCCAGGGCTCGGTGACGGAGACCACCTCTTTCACGATCCTCACCGGGCCGACCTTCATGCCGCGCAAGTAGCCGTTGATGTCGGCGTCGGTGATTATGTAATTGAAGAATCCCAGGGCCGCGTGGACTTCGTAGTTGATCTTCATGACGTCCAGGAAATTGGGGCTCAAGTTATCCCTGGAGCCCAACTGCAACTGGTTGAAGAACAGGGTATGCTGCTTGGGGTAGGTGAGCCGGTAACTCTTGCCCGTAAACTGGTTGTTGTCCCCGCCCAGATCAACATAGCTCCCGGCCCGCGCCGGCGGCGGATTGTCGAACTTGCAGGCATAGGCGTAAGAGGCGCCGCCGGTGTCGGGGTTGATCACTTTGATTTCCTGACAGGCCTTGGCGTTTTCCGGGCCTGCCCCTCCGGGCGCTTTTTGACCGGCGTCCGAAAACATGAACACCAGTTCGTCGTCGCGGTCAAAAGCGGGGTTGGGGTCGGGCTTGGCTTTGGGCCCCATGCTCAGGGCGTAAACCAATTCTCTCTTGCGACGGGTCCATTGCCAGTAAAGCATTTCCTCGTAACGCTCATCGACCTGGTAGATGACCGGCTGGAAATCCTTGCCGTCATAGGCGAAAACCGCCATGTCCGCGGGCTTGGCGCCCAGGACCGCGGGCAAGCGCGCGCCGTCCAGCACCACCGGATCGTATTTATGGCTTGACTGCGCTCCCGCGGCGAACGCCACCAGAAACGACACAACTCCCACCCATACCCCGATTCTTTTCATCGACCTCTCCTTAACAAGGCATTGCACACCAACTACCTTTTTACTAAATTGGCGGGAAAAAATCAAGCGCCCGCTACTTTTTCGAGGACGGCGGCATGATAAAGCCGTCTTTGAGCCTTGGCGCTGATTCCAGCGGGCCCTTGACCGCTTCCCAGCTTGAGTTCAGGCTGTAAGTCTGGCCTGGTTTCAGGGTGATGCGCGGGCCCAGTATTTCCATCTCAATGAACCTGCCGTCAGGGTTGTCCGGGTTGTCGGCCTCGGTGTAAAACTTGTGCTTGTGAATGAATTCGCCCTTTCCCGCCACCCAGACGTAGAAGGTTGAATTGTCCGGGTAGGCTGCGCCGGGAAAAGTCTCCCAGCGCTGGAGGTAGGTGAAGCCGCCGGCCTCGTCCACCATTGCGGCCCAGCCGTCATAAGTGTCCAGGCCGATCTTTCCCACCATGTTCTTGTATTTGACGATCATCCGATTTCTCTTATAGTCGGGCTGCCAGTTCCAGGACTCGGCCAGGCCGAACATGGGATGAAACTTTTCCGGCCAGATGCTCTTGGGGTTGAGCGGGATCACCAGATAGGCTTTTTCATTGATGTTGCCCGGGCCCGGACCTGAAAAGTCCATCTGCGTGACTCTCCAGACGCCCCAGCTCTGGTCGCGTTGGGAAACGTTCTTGGCCGTGGTCTTGAAATACAGCCGGTTGGAATTGTCCAATAGCGTGAGCTCGGTGATGAACTGGAGTCCCGAGTATCCGCCCCCGCCGGGGCTGGTCATGCGCACCACCACGCGCTCCCCGCTCTTCTTCAATATTTCGGCCTTGAAGGGAGCGTCCAGGATTTCGTCCCCCGGACCCGGCCATTGCGAGGGGCCGTCCCAGCCTTGCGGCGCCGGCCAAACCTTGTCCCCGCCGTAGCTCTTCCAGTTCTCCAGCTTGTTGTTCTCGCTGATCGGGAAGACCTTGCCTTCAAACGCCTTGTTCACCCACAGGAAAGCATGCCCCTGATAGAGGTACTGGATGATCCGGCCGCCGATCTCCGGCGCCAGGTAAACTTCGGTGTCCTGGTTGGACATCTTCAGGCATTTCCAGCCCTTGTAAGTGACATCCTCAACCTGCGCCGCGAGCGTCATGCCCGCGCAGAAAAAGAGCGATAAAGCCGCAAGCATCATCAGGTTCTTCATTGCTTTCCCCCTTTAGCTCAACCAACCATTTCTACCCGAATCCGGGGCAAAGAGCAAGTGGAAAAAGCGGCTCCGGGGGTTCAAGGTTCAAAGTTCAACGAATTCCCTGGGCCGGGCCCAGTGGGGTCAGGCCGAAATCCCCTGGGGTCAGCCGGTCAGGTGGGGTCAGGCCCGAATTCATGGGGTCAGGCCTTTTCGCAGACGTTCAAGCCGCGATGATAAGGCCAGACCCCTCCGGGCCGGACCCCAGGAAATAAATCCGTATATAATGATTGACAAATTAAAAATCGAAGCTAATATTTTATCCATGACCAAAAAGTTGGATTTTGACAAGATCAGTGAGATCCTCAAGGCTTTTGCCCATCCCGTGAGAATCCAGATCGTGGCCGGACTGTTGAAAGACGAGTGCAACGTGAGCGAAATCCAGAATAGACTCGGGCTTCCCCAGTCAACCATCTCCCAGCACCTGGCCATTTTGCGCCGCTACGGGATCGTCAAGGCGAGGAGGGAAGGGGTCAAGGTCTGCTACAACGTCTCGGATCCCACGGTCAAGGAATTGATCCAGATTCTCACCCGGGAATAACCCCCGCTGCCAACCGATTGGCGAGCCTGCGTCTATCTCGCCGAATTGAGAAAATGGGTGTCGTTGAGCCGCATGATTACCGGGCCGTATAGGGGTCTGGCCTCAGCATCGCAGCCCGCGCTTCCGCGAAGAGGCCTGACCCTGTGGCCTGACTCATTTTGAGTTTAGAAAGTGCGTGTCGTTCATCCGCATGATCACCGGGCCGTATAGGGGTCTGGCCTCAGCATCGCAGCCCGCGCTTCCGCGAAGAGGCCTGACCCTGTGGCCTGACTCATTTTGAGTTTAGAAAGTGCGTGTCGTTCATCCGCATGATTACCGGGCCGTATGGGGGTCTGGCCTCAGCATCGCAGCCCGCGCTTCCGCGAAGAGGCCTGACCCCATAGCCCACCTTATTTGGAGTTCAAAAAGTGGGTGTCGTTCATCCGCATGATTACGGGGCCGTATAGGGGTCTGGCCTCAGCATCGCAGCCCGCGCTTCCGCGAAGAGGCCTGACCCCATAGCCCAACTTATTTGG
>Ga0315274_10002032_pt1 | contig 30985 bp, 27 predicted proteins | sample YL17G02_20_MG_FD_203700 | JGI IMG/M metagenome (GOLD analysis project Ga0315274, IMG submission 203700) | Sediment microbial communities from Yellowstone Lake, YNP, Wyoming, USA - YL17G02_20 | ecosystem: Environmental > Aquatic > Freshwater > Lake > Sediment | place: USA: Wyoming | collected...
CAACATATTGATGGCGCAGATGACCGACAAGAGTGACCGAGGCGTTACCTACGGCGCGGTCTTCTTCGTGTGGCCTCTGGCGACCTTCTTCGCTCCTCTGCTGGGCGGCATGGTCATCGGCTTCGCGAACTATCAGCTGCTGTTCTCTCTCGGCATCGCGATCATCTTGGCCACAGCCATAGTCGTTGTGGCCTACAGGAAGTACATCCCGCCCGACCAGGTGATGAAGATAAGGCTTGGCGCACTTGGGCGGAGGAACGTCGTCGCGCTCTTGGGGGAGGGCGGATTCGAAGGTGTATTCTGGGTAGACGTTGTGCTAGTCGCGTACATCTTCACGCAGAAGGAGGTCGACCTGGGTGCGCTGTTCTCTCTGTTCGGGCTCAGCGCAGGCATCATGGCCATAATCCTGGGCAAGGTCTCCGACAAGATACAGAACAGGAGACTGTTCGTCATAATCAGCGCGCTGACGTCCATCCCTTGCGTCATTCTCATCGCGTTTGCGGGCTCGCTCAACGAATACGCCTTAGCCAACGGCCTCCTGGAATTCGCCAGCTTCATCCTTCCGGTCTTCATCTTCGCTATACTCACGGACAAGCTCGAGCTGGCGAAGAACGATTCAGTGATCGGAAGGGAGTTCATGCTCGATATCGGGAGATCGAGCTCAATCGCGGTCCTCATCCTGATGCTCTACCTAGGAGTGTCGCCGCAGCACTGTTTCCTCTTGGCGATACCGTTCCTGCTGCTGGGCGCGCTTGCCTACGAGCAGAAGAAGGGCGCTACCGTGCTGCCCGTGGGCGCGGGTCACTCGGACCAGTTGCACTGATCACTCAGCTCTTTAGCGAGACGATTATCATGAAGAACGCGGCGATGAGCAAGGCGACGCCGAAGAGCGAGGCGGCGCCTGCGAGGATGCCTGACAATGACGCCCCACCGGCCAACACCAAGGTGATACCAACTGCCGCGGATATCTCGCCCACCAAGAAGAACCTCTTGTCGAAGGTCCAAGCGCCGCCTCTGGCAGCCTGGTGGATCTTGTCTTGGCGCTCGTTCACGAAGAACATCACCGCGACGAGAGCGATGCCGACCAGACCAATCACCTCTCCGATCCACCATTGGTCCGATGTATAGTATGCGAAGCTGATTATCATCGTGAGTATGAAGACCATGATGCCGACCGGTACAATGGTCGGAAGGTTCGCTCGCGGGGCCTGCACGTGAATTGGCGGGATCGCGATTGTGGGCGGATTTGCAGTTGTCATATCTATCGACTCTGCACTGCCTAGTCGCAACTTAATGATTTTCCTATTCCGCGGGGTGGAATTCAAGGTGAGCAGGACTGTCTGACGAGTTCCATCAAATCCATCATCTTGAGCTTCGACCCTTTCGCATCGATGGATGTCTTCAGGCTCTGGTAGCAGAACGGGCATGAAGTGGTCAGTATCTCCGCCCCTGTCCTCTCAGCGTCCTCCACTCTCAGGAGCGATATCTTCTGTGCAAGGTCTGGGAACGCTGTCTTGACGCCCCCACCTGCCCCACAGCATCTGGCCTCAGCTCTGTTCCGCTCCATCTCCACTAGCCTAATGCCTGGGATGGACTGGAGGATCTTCCTTGGCTCGTCGTACAGCAGGTTGTGTCTGCCGAGGTGGCAGGGGTCGTGGAAGGTCACAACACCATCCACCCTCTTCTCGAGCTTGAGCCTGCCTGAGTCGATGAGCTCATTCACGAACTGAGTGATGTGGACCACGCGAGCGCTGACCTTCCCCACTTTCGGATAGTCCTGTCGTATCGTCTTGTAACATCCCGCGCAGCTAGTGACGAAGACGGACGGCGAGGCCTTCTCGAACATCTCGATGTTCTCCTGCGCCAACTTCCTCGCACGCTCAAGCAGACCTGTCCGAAGAAGCGTCGAGCCGCAGCAGCCCTCATCGTCTCCGAGGGTGCCGAAATCGATGTTGGCCTTCCCCAGCACACGAGCAGTGTCCAGGGCCATGTTCCTTATGTTCGGGTCGTATGCAGCTGTGCAGCCCACGAAGAAAAGGACTTCGCACTTCTCCTTCGTGGCGTCTTTGATTTTGATCTCTTTCTCGATCTTCTTGGACCAGCGAGACCTTTGGGTCCTCGGCTGCATCCAAGGGTTGCCGTAGTTCTCGATGCTCTTGATGATAGACTCATGGGCCGGAAGAGGCGCGAGACCGTTCGCGACAAGGAACTCGCGCATGTTCTCCCACATCTCGATCGTGTCCAGGTGAGCTGGACACACTGTCTTGCACTGGCCGCATATCGTGCATTCGTATGCCCTGCTCGACAGCTCCTTGAGCTGGTCGTCTGGGATCTGCTTCGGGCCCAGCAATCTTGCCTTCAGGCCGTACTGCGCCTTGTAGAACTCCCTGAGCTTCAGTATCTTGCCGCGGGGAGTGACTAGCTCGATATCCTGAGCCTCCCCGCCAGTTGGGCAAGTGGATGTGCATTCTCCACAGCGCGTGCACGCGTCGTAGCGCATGAGCGCGAGCACGTCTAACTTGGAGATGTCGAGCTTCTTCGCGATCATCTCACCCCTGTTGGAAGCATCTTGTCCGCCTCGATCGCAATCGGTGTGGCGATCATGTGGAACAGCTTGCTGAATGGAATGTAAGCGATCAGAAGAGCGCTCATGACCCCATGGATCAGCCAAGCCTGATCGTAGTACTGGCCTGCGGAGCCAGGCATGAGTTGCGAAAGGGCGTAGCCGAGGAACGAGTACGCTTGATTCACCTGATGACCTGGTATCCTGCCCGCGATGCCCATGCCTTCCAGAACGAATCCGCCGAGGACCACGACAAGAAGGAACAGAATCGAAGTCGCGTCAGGAAGCTCCGTCCTGATGATCTTGGGCTTGAAGATGAATCTGCGAACGGCTGCTATCGTGAGACCGACGAGCATCATGAAGCCGACAAGCTCGAACCCGAAGTCGCGGATCCAAAGCTTTGCCCAGCCTCCGTCCTCGATCATCGGCCGATACTTCAAGAAATCCAGGGAAAATGTCACGACCAGGTCGAGGAAGAACATTGCAGCGAATCCGCCAAGAATCAAGAGGTGCATCGACCACCGGAAGGCGCTCCTGCCCTTCAGCTTGGAGAGGTAGAGAGCATCTTTGAGAAACACGGACAGGATTCTGCCAAATCTTCCACTCAAGATGAACTTCAGTGTCCTCGGCAGGAGGCGCAGAAGGCGTCCCTCGGGGGTTCCCACAAGTCCCTTTCCTTCCATCCACAAGAGAACGTTGTAGAGCGTCCCTATGAAGAAGACGATCACGCTGGCAACAATCACGACGAGAAATGTGTCGAGATATGCCTCGTCTTGGACGTACACCGTCTCGTAGGGAAGTAGCAGGATGATCAACGATATGGCTAGGACCATCCCGAAGAACAGCAGATACAACGATGTCCTGTCCTTCATGTATCTGGGGCCTGACATCGCAGCCTGAATCAGGCTTAGTTGCTATATAATCATCTGCTGTGGTGAAGCGCCTGAAAATGGTTGTCGACGCATTTTCTGGCAGACTCGACCAAGAGTGAGGTCGTATCATCCGCATCAGTCTCGATGCCGACGTTGAGTCTCACGAGGCTCTGTCTGACCTGTTCTAGATCTTCCGAGATTTCCGTCGCCAGGTCGCGATTCAGCGTCCATGCTCTCTTGGCGATTGCAGCCTGGAGTTCGAGGTACCTGCTTCCGTCCCAAATCTTCTTGCCGACAACAAAAGATCGATTCTCGAGGCCGAGGATGGCAACTTTGAGATCTGCGAGCGCCCGTTTGAGTGAGCGCTCGACCTCGCCTCCGGGCATTTGTCTCTGCGGGGAAGGATTGATTTGCAGGAGGTTAAGGAACAATTCGTTCGCATTCCGATACCGAGGATGTTCTAGGTGCGGTCCGAGGAGCAGAAGCTCTCCTTGACCGATTCGCGATCTCACCGTGGCGGGCTTTCCGAGGACGATTGTGGCGGCATCCCGCTCTCCAATCTGTAACTCTGTGTTGGACGTGAAGGAGCGATATCTGAGGAGAACTTCGTCTTCCTCAGGCTCCTTGAAGATGGGACCGCCGTAGAGAGGGGCAAGTAGCGTTTTCGCATCCATCCCCAATTCCAGCTCCCCTCTTACAGGATGTACAATCGCACAACTTCCGTATTTGACGGCGATTCTTGGAGAGACTTTCTCGACCATCCTCAGCCTGCAGTCTATGTTCTCGATCTTCGTGGATGAGACGTTGAACTCGGAGAACGGTTCGACAGACGACGGCAGCGGGAGATACGCTCCAGCGCATATGCCGACATACTTGCCACCCTGGGTGACGTAGTCCTTGAGGCTTGAGAATCCTTCACCGGCAAGAGATGAGGCAATGCTGAATCCATCCCCTCCTGACACTATGATCTGATCAGGTCCATTCGAGATTTCTCCCACAAATTCAGTCGAGTCGAGAAACCGCACGCGAAGCATCCCTTCTGATTCGAAGAAATCGGCAAGCCAAGTCCACGAGTGAGACGAACCTTTGCCCGCGTAGACCAAAATCCTAGGGGAATCCATGACCTCTCAGAAGGTTAGTGTCAACGACGGCAATAAACTAGATGATGCACGTCTGGCTCGACCACGCTCCCACAGAAAGTGTTATAGACGGGCTTGACTTATCTCGCCGCACCAAGGGCCCATGGTCTAGTGGTTATGACGTCTGCTTGACACGCAGAAGTTCACCGGTTCGAATCCGGTTGGGCCCACTCCATGTTGCAGCCAGACAATTATCCTCAGATTCCAATTCAAACACTTTTCTCCGCGATAGCTGGCTCGTGCCCGAAGAGGCAGTTGTATGCCTCATTGACACGAGCATATGCAAGGTCAGCCCTTGCGCGGCAGTAGTACCGCTCCGTCGTCAGGACAGATGTGTGCCTCATCATCCGAGATATCATATCTATCGGCACACCGGCGTCCAGGGCAAGCTGGCCGCCGGTTGGCCTCATAGTCTTCCACTTGAAGTGGATGCCAGACTTCTCAACAATCGCCTTCTTCAGCCGTCCGAAACCCTGCTGAGTGTAGAACCCCGCTTTGTTGCATACGATAGAGGGGACCAGAGGAGTGGCATTCTCAATTCCGCGTGATCTCAACATCCTGTCCCTCTCACCGAGGTACTCTAGCACGTAAGGCTTGAGCACATCAGGGATTGGGAGCTGCTTGACCTCACCGTATCTTTCCTTGCCCTTGGGATTGGCTACCAGAAACGTCCACTTGGCCGTGTTCAGGTCACCGATGGATGCTTTCTGAAGCTCCCCTGGCCTCAGCATCATGAAGGCCATCATCGCGATGGAGAAACGGCAAACGACTCGTTTCCACCCGGAGACCTGCTTAGAAGCATCGAGGAGAGCCTCTAGCTCCTCCTTGTCGAGCGATGTCGGCTCTCTGCGGTCGCTTCCTACGACAAGCTTCCCTTTCGCGAGCATCTCATCAACCACAGTGTTCCTGCACTCCCTCGTCACAGACTTCAGCATCGAGATATACTTCCTCAGCGTCTCGCAGGCGATTCCTCGAGCTTTGAGCGCAAGGAAGATCTCGATGATGTCATCCTCCTCGAACTTGGCGGGGTTTGTGTTCCGTATTCTTCCCTCTGTATGCAGTCTTTGCACCAGCCTTGCCATATGGTGCAGCTTTCGTTCTCTCTCGGCGATTGTCAGCTCCGACAGTCTGGCACGAACTCCTCTCAGATACCTCCTGTAGGCACACACGAAAGGAAATCGACCCAGGTGGATCAACTCCTCGTGCGTATCCTGCTCAACGAAGCGGTCCTCCTGCGCGCGAGATGTTCTTCGAACTCTCGCTGCAAGTTGTCGCCTCTGAGAACCCGAATGCGATTCCGAGGTATTGACAGTTCGTACCCTTGGTCCTGACGAGGAGTGCTTATAAGCAGCCTTCCGCGAACGATTGCCGGGCAAAGGGCTATCATCATGCCTGTGGCCCCGCTCGGGCCTATAAGCCGCCATCTAAGCCTCCTCCTAACCGCAGGCCGCGAACATAGTCCCTGAGAATCTGTGCGATGAGCTTCGAGCGGGATTCGATGTGATACTTCGCTCTGATCTTGTCTAGGTCATCCCTGAGAGTCTTCTCAACGACGCCGGAAACTACGGTCAAATGAGGGCGAAGTCTGCCTCCCATTGTTATCGGTACACTATATCACTCAAGGTAGCATTGGTTCACCGGTGAATATATGAACCAAGAATAGGATGCGTGGTTCGTTCCAGTTTTCAGAGCATCCTTAACTAGTTATAGTGTTATCTCAGTGAGCGATGAACGAAACAAGTTCAGAACGTAAGATGACAATCGAGGAAGCGCATAGAATATTGAGCAGATCTGCAAGAAGGATCATGAAGCTCGTCGTCGAACGAGAGAAAGAGCGTGCAAACGACGACTCAAAGCTCTCTCACACAGTAAGTAGCCTTGCAAGAGAATACAAGATGGGACCGCGTATGCGAAGAAAGAAAGGCGCCTCCTATTCGTTCCTTTGGCGCAATGTCAAACCTCTCATCAAGGCTGGTTTTCTCGAAGGAACATTGACAAAAGCTGGCAATCCGAAAAGGTTCGAGCTGAGACTAGGTCCTCTGGTTAGGAAGCGGGAGTCGAGGGCGATCAAGATACAGCGAGGGCGCAAGGTAAAACGCTAGTCTACCTTCGATGAGCAACGGGCTCTCCTGCCTCGTATTCTGAGAAGCGGAAGCAGAGCACCAAGAAGTCCTATTGAGCAGTGAGAATGAAGACAATGACCTTCAAGCGTCATAGACAGAGATGAGCTGAAAAGAAGAATGAGATTCATGAGGACGAATGAGAACGATGAGAAACAAGAGCAGCCCCGACGTGGTCGGCGCTGACACTAGGTTGCGAAACTACTTCTGGACCGTTCTTCTGCCAAGGATTCCGCTTCTCAGCTTGACAAATCTTTGCTTTCGCATTTCGTAGTTGCCCCGATCTCTGAAAGGCTCCACAGATTCTTTCTCTATCTCAACGAACATCCTTTCAAAGTCCTGTTCGCGCAAATGATGCTTCTGCAAAGCGGTCTTCAAGGTGCGGAGAACTGTCGAATACTTCTCCTTCGCTTTGACAACGAAGGAAACGATCTTTCCCTTGCCCCAATGATAATACCATTCCTTGATGTCGGATTCTTGAGACACTGCGACACAATCCAAGGTACGATGCTTGTTGCATTATAAACACCTGACGCGTGGCTTGCTGAAGGTGCTAACGAGCAATTCCCTATTAGCACGACATAACGCCGTTGTTAGCAACCCTGCGTAGTTCTCACCACCTCTTTCGTGCCTTTGGACATGTGCATGGAATAGTGAGATGGAGTCTTGGCATTCGCTAGTGAGCTCACGGACCACGCCGACATCTTGAACGCGCATCAACATGCACGGAATCTAGTGATAGAGGATGGATGCAAACGGACCGCATGGAAAAAGCAGGAGACTGGCTCCATTGATCATTATTATCATGATTTTCCGTTATGACTATTCGCCATCCGTGCGCATCCAATGGTTTTTCGTCATCACGCGCATATCCGGTTCTTCTAATGATGATTCCGAAGTGCGCTTCATCATATGATTCCAGACAGACTTGCACATGAGGTATTTGATGCATGTTCATCGGCAAATTGAAAAATACTTGCACCGTCAATGTTCATTGAAGAAGGAACAGGATGGAAACGAAGGCAGAAATATAAGAAAGATAAGAACTTAAAGAGGTCAAGCAGCATGCAACACTCTATCCTGATCACTGAAGAAGTACTCCACTCAAAAGCAGACTATGCCGATTCAAGAGGTTTGATACCGGAACTTCTTCTGAGACTGATTGCTGCCTCAATCAAAAATCCAACTGAACTTCGTTTCCCTTTTGGAGGTAGCATTGGCCAACCAGGTTGGGATGGAATTGTTGTGTCCCCTCGTGCATTCGAACCGTACGTTCCTCAAGGGCAAAGCTTTTGGGAAATAGGCGTTGGCACTGATCCTCGCGATAAGGCAACAAGAGAGTTCAAAAAGCGGACAAAGGAGACGAAAGAAGCAGAGCGCAAGTCATCCACGTTCGTCTTTGTGACTGCGAGGTCCGCCTATCACTCTTGGAACGTTGGCGATCAGAGAGCATGGCTTGAGAATCGTCGGCAGTCGACGGATTGGAGGGACATTCGGATTATTGACGGGACAAAGTTGGTACAATGGATCTCTCTTTTCCCGGGAATCGGATTCTGGCTAGCGGAGAGATTTGGCATTCCAACTAAGGGCATTTCTTTTCCTCTTATTCATTGGGAGGACCTGAAGCGATATGGTTCTCCGCCAGACTTAAGTCCGGATGTTTTCTTAGTCGGACGAGAAAAGGCAGTCACACAACTCTTGCGCATGTTCCGTGGTGAAACTCTTGAGCTATTGCTCGAAACTCGATATCCGGAGGAAGGTATTGATTTTGTGACAGCCACGTTAGCGTCCTTGGACTCAGCTCAGAGGACAGCCTTTGCAGAACGTTGCTTAATTATCGACGACCCTGAAACTTGGAAGGCTATGTGCACTCTCCAGAATTCGCGTGTCTTTATCGCAACTCCCTCGTTAGATGTTCTTAGCACGGGGGCACCCTTACGAAATCAAGCTCGGAATAAGGGGCATGGAGTAGTTTTCGCCGGCATCCCAATTGCTAGCGTACATGGTAATGCAGTACGTTTGACCGAAGCGAAGCCCTACGATATGGAAAAGGTGCTCGTCTCCTGTGGATACTCGGCAGAAAAGGCAAGGACAATTTCCAACAAGTGCGAGGGACGCATTACAATCTTGAAGCGTCTACTTCTCGACATTTCCGCATCACCCGATTGGGCCTCTTCTGCTGTGGCATCGGAATTGGCAATCGCAGCTCTCATCGGACAATGGGATGGGAACATCGAAGGAGATCGTGAAGCGGTAGGGGGAACCTTGGGAAAGGGTTACGGGGAGTGGCTCGGGATAGTCCGTCCAATGACATTGCGCCCGGACCCTCCCCTAATCCAGCGAGATGAAAAGTGGCGGTTCGTTTCGCGTTTTGAAGGTTGGCAGAATCTTGGATCATATCTATCGAACAATGACATTGAGCGATTCCAGAAACAAGCCTTAATTGTGTTGCGAGAAAGAGATCCCAAGTTCACCTTACCACCCGAAGAGCGGTGGAAAGCATCGATCCACGACAAGAGGCCAAGATATTCTGATACTCTTCGGGAAGGATTTGCAGAAACCCTCGCATTGCTCGGTACATACTCTAGCGCACTTACGTCGTGTTCTATTGGAAAAACCGAATCAATCGCCGCCATTACTGTTCGGGAGATCTTGAAGGACACAGACTGGGTTCACTGGGCAAGTTTGAATGACGTGCTACCGTTACTTGCAGAGGCAGCTCCGGAACAATACTTGGATGCTGTTGAAGGCATTTTGAACGATCCAAACAATAAAACCTTTCACGATCTTTTCTCGCAGGAAGGCAGCGGTTTCATGGGAGGATGGAACTATATAACGAGCGTCCTTTGGGCGCTTGAGACCCTGGCTTGGCATCAAGATTACCTAACGCGAGTGACTGTGATACTGGGACATCTCGCAGAGATCGATCCGGGAGGTAACTGGGCGAATCGTCCTCCAAACTCCCTTGCGACGATGTTTCTGCCATGGCTTCCGCAGACCAGTGCTCCCGTATCGATTCGCAAGGTTGCTGTTGAAGCACTGCTTCGAGAGTGTCCGGAAGTTGCTTGGAAACTCTTACTCGCCCTGCTTCCTAGTTCCCATCAGGTAACTTCTGGAAGCCGGAGACCCAGCTGGCGAGAGTTCATTCCTCTTGACCATTCCGATAAGGTGTCAAGAGAGGAATACTTCGAACAAGTTGCAATCTACGCGAGCTTGACAGTTCAGGTTGCGAAGATTGATCGGAAAAAGCTGTCAGAGCTTATTGACCGGCTTGATGATTTGCCTCCGCCATCACATTCAGAGATTCTTGAACATTTGTCTTCCGAACCTGTACTAGGTTTACCGGAGCAGGAGAAAGTTGTACTGTGGGAAGCATTAGTCAATCTTGTCATCAAGCATCGCAAATTTGCAGATGCGGCATGGGCTATGTCTAGAGAGCAGGTGGACAGGATTGCAGAAGTGACTGAAGTGCTCAAGCCGTCATCGCTTGAACTAATCCATCGTCGACTCTTTTGTCAACGTGAATTTGAGCTCATCGAAGAGAAAGGCAACTACGAGGAACAGTGTCATCAGTTGGAGGAACGCCGTGCTAAAGCGATTAAGGAGATTCTTGATTCTTCTGGAATCGAGAGCACATTGAATTTTGCTCGATCTGTAATCGATTCACACCAGGTTGGACTGGCTCTTGGCAAAGTGGCAATTGATGAACAAGATTCCGTCGTCCTTCCAAAATTCCTGGTGCACCACGAGAAGCAAATGGAGAGTGTTGCGTCTGGATATGTTTGGAGCCGCTTTGCCAAGAATGGATGGTCGTGGGCAGATAGCATAAAGATGGAAGACTGGACAGATGACCAGAAGGCAGCATTTCTTGCTCTACTTACCTTCGGTCGAGAAACTTGGCAAAGGGTTAAGAGACTTCTTGGAGAAAAGGAAATCCTTTACTGGAAACGGACAGATGCTAGACCTTATGATTTGAAAGAAGAGCTGCCTGAAGCCGTTGAACAGTTGATTCAACATGGCCGTGCAAGGGCTGCGATTCAATGTTTATGTTGGATGATTCATAAGAAAACGGCGATCTCTGTTGACATAGTGTACCATGCGCTCATGGAGAATCTGATATCTGAAGAACCGGCTTACTCCATGGACCAACACGCGTGTACAGAACTCATCCAATGGCTACAGAACAATCCTGAAGTGCACAACGATACCTTATCCCAGATTGAATGGAGCTACCTACCATTATTGGATTATCATTTTGGATTAGCCCCCAAGACATTAGAGCGACGCCTGGCAGAAGACCCCGATTTCTTCTGCGAAGTGATTCGGGTAATTTTTAGATCAGACAAAGAGGAAAAATCCTCAGAAGAACCAAGTGAGGAGCAGAAACGTGTTGCGACCAATGCTTATGACCTCCTCTGCAAGTGGAGAACTCCTCCCGGAAGCAAGCCTAATGGTTCTTTCGATGACGCAGCACTTAAGAGGTGGCTCGAAGAGGTTAAACGTTCTTGTGAGGCTTCCGGTCATCTACGAATAGCGCTTGATCAGGCGGGGAAGGTGCTCGCGTATTCTCCCGCTGATTCAAGCGGATTGTGGATACACAAAGGTGCTGCGGAGGTGCTGAATGAAAAAGAACACGATGTGATGCGCACAGCATTTAGGGTCGAGCTTTTCAATCAGCGCGGTGTTTTCACCTGGACAGGAGGCGAGGAAGAGCGCACTCTTGCAGCCGATTTCCGCCGCAAGGCAGACTCAGTAGAAAAAGAGGGATACTTCCGACTTGCCGCTTCGGTACGTGATTTGGCTGCTTCTTATGAACGTGACGCAGATCGTGAGGCTTCACGAGATCCTTTTGATAGACTTGTTGCATAAACCTGGCATGACCTTTTCTTGCGCCATAGGTCGAGCAGGCGAAGGAAAACGAACTGGTCGCGACGCAAGCTGGGCAGACCGAAGAAGAAGCGATGGTCGCCTCCCCGCATAGGGCGGCCGAAGTTTAACGAGTTCCGCGCGAACGAGGTCAGTGAGGTACCAAGGGAGATCTCGATGGGAACGGCACTGCCTAGTCCTGGCTTCCATTATGGTCACATGGGTTATTTCTTCCCCGACTAAGAGGTCGCAGGAGCTGCTCGCATGTTGGGCTCGAAGGGAATAGAACCCTTGACGAGCCAGAATGTAGCGACTCGAATTCAGTCAGTAGGGATTGATGCCGGGCCTAGCCTCTTTTCTTCTCCCTCTTTCTTGCTGATCCATGCCCACGATGCCTATCTAAAGGCTCTTGAAAAAGCGATGACGTTCCCCGTCTCGCCATCAATGATTCGCTCATAGTACACGTTGTTCCTCCAGTCGATCTTTCTCTCGAGATGGTTGTACTTACCGGTCAACCTGAAAAGGTTACCACCCACCCTGACATCAAAAACGCGCTTTCCCAATGCGTCCTTGCCTCTTACCCTAGAGGCTTCACGAATCCGTATTCTGTCCTCTAGGAAGATTGCCTTGTCCCGCATCGTAGATCCGCATTCGGGGCAAGGCTCCCGCTCTTTGGGTGATGTGTTTACAGGCTCATCGATGTGCATGCCGCACTTGGAGCACTTGATTATCTCCTTCACTGTTCACCCACATTTGGGATTGCGTTTCCTTCCCTTTGGATGTTATGCTGACATGCGGGGGACACTTCAACATAGAGGCTTTTCTGCGTTTAGTCGTGGTTGAACCGAGGACACTGGATTAAGAGCATTGGGTGACTCTCTTCCAACAATGAAGGTCATTACAGCAATGTGTTCATATCCCAACCGCCATGTAGTATTGGGAGATGTTGCGAATTGAAGATCAAAGAGACAGAACTAATCACTTTTGAAGAGGCTTTGGCTTCGAGCCGACGTCAAATGGTCGACCGGTTCTCCAAGCACGTTAACCCCGTAGAGGCGAGGATCTTCAGGCTTCTAGACGCGGATAAACGGTATGTGAAAGCTGAAGGGATTCGCATTTTCGACGAGCATGGTGAGGAATACCTCGATTTCACAGCGGGATATGGCAGCCTTAGCCTCGGACATAATCCAACGGAAGTGCTGAGGGCAGTACAACAAGCTGCTACTCTGCCAACTGTATTCTCGTTTTTTGTGGGTACGCATCCATTAGTCGGAGCCTTGGCTGAAAACCTTCACAGACTTCTTCCAGGCCACCTCGATATCTCGTGTTTCGGCAGTGGAGGAGCAGAGGCAGTTGAGATATCGTTGAAGACCGCTCGTTCATCTACGGGCAAGAAGAGATTCATCTATGCTGACGGGTCCTATCATGGGCAAAGCTTTGGAAGTCTATCTGTCAATGGACGGACATACAGACGTTACTTTGAACCTCTTCTGCCCAATTGCGAAAACGTGCCCTTCGGCGACCTTCAAGCATTAGAGTCAAAGTTGAGGCAAGGCGATGTCGCCGCCTTTATCGTTGAGCCCGTGCAAGCAGAAGGAGGCTGCAATATACCCTCAAAAGGGTACCTGCCAGGCGCACAGGAACTGTGCAACAAGTATGATTCGCTGCTGATTCTTGACGAGATTCAGACGGGCTTTGGCAGAACTGGCAGGATGTTCGCGGCTGAGCATGATGTTGTGAAACCCGACATTGTCGTTGTTGGCAAAGCGCTTGGTGCGGGCGTGTTGCCGATGAGCGCCTCGGTCACTAGCTATGAGATTTGGAAAAAAGCCTACGACAAAGAAGATAGCTGGGAATCTCTTATCTCGACGTTCCGTGGCAGCCCTAAGGCCTGTGCAGCAGCCCTCAAGGCTATTGAGATCCTCGTGCGAGACGGGCTTGTTGAGCACGCAAGGAAGATGGGGGAGTACGCTCTGCAAAGGCTACAGGATCTGAAGACGCGCCATAAGAATATCAAGGAGGTGCGGGGGATAGGTCTTCTATTGGGAATCGAATTCTCTAGCGAAAACACTTCAAACTTCATCCTTAGTAGGATGTTGAACCAGCATCACGTCATCCTTGGCAATTTTGACCACAGGCCGGACATGCTCCGTCTTCAGCCTCCACTTATTGTTCAAAAGGTAGAGATTGACCGTGTGATCGAAGCCCTTGACGAAGCTTGCGGCAAAAGCAGGATAGGCTTGGCCCTCGGCGCTGGAAAGACGGCTATTGGAAGGGCGCTGCGTCCGCCAAACTGAAATGAGCCGGACTTGAACTGAGACATCTGGCTAATTCTCAATCAGAGGACCGTTGATCTGAGGCAAACCATTTTCTGAGCTTCTTTGCCTAGTCATGAAGGCAGACGATGATTACTTCACTCGATCTCTGAATACCAGCCAGTGTTTTCATTGTTCTTTATTGCTACTCTGATTAGGTCTAGAGATTTCATGATCACAGCTTTTGCTGCTTTCAATTCCTTATCATTCTTGATGTAGCATTTCCCCCATTTCTGAGCGTAATTGCCTCCTTCTGAAACTGATTCTACACCTTTGATTCTTTTTCCGCCAGTGTACAACTCCATCCTCAATCCTTGCTTTTGTATCACTACAAACAAAAATGCCCTGTCTGGACAATAGTAACTCACTCCTGTATTGGAGACCTTTCTCCAAATTGCTTTATCGATTCTTGAAACTAATCGATGAAGTTCCTCATACAAACGTTTTGATTCGGGATAATCTCTGTAGTGATCCTCGAGACTGCATTCACTTCCTTTTGCTATTTTGTCCGGTTCTTCCAAGTCTTCATTGGGATATCTCTTGTACTCCGATTTCAGCTCGATAACACTAATCTCTTTGGGGCATTCCAACCAGTCGTGCTCCCAGCATACAATCATGTCACATTTCGCCCCCGATTCCATGCTTCTTTGGTGCCCATGTCTCTTGAAATCTGATGACCTGAATTCAAATTCGATATTGACTTCTTCCCATTGACCATTTCCAACGTATCTTTTTGCTATGCAGTCAGGAAATCCTTTTCTGATTGTTTCTATGTAAAGGTTCAAGTCCTTTGTGAGTTTTGAGAATAGGAAAATTACGCCATTTTCTTCTACTGGAGAGTAAACCAATCCTCTGAAATTGATGAGCTTACCAACAACATTCTTGTGTCTCATTATTGAATCACCATGTTACTATTCGCATTTCCTTCGCCCAGCCATCTCTCACTCAGGAGATAAGGCTTCTTCTGATTTCAAGCAAAACGATTGCGGTCACGAATTACGACGTTGATGATTCGTGAACAAAGCCTTCAGCGAGAAGACTAGCAATTCGTAGCCGTGGGTGCCTTATCTCTGTGTATTCGTGCATCCTATCGGATTTGAACCGAAAGTCAGCCAAAGTGAGGCTGGAGAAGTCTTGTCCATGGGTGAGGAACAGAAGGGAGCTTATGTCCTTCGGCTCTCTAACATAGATATCCGGGACTGGAGTGTTGGTCATACTGGCAGTTCTTGATATTCATGCATCAGCGAAGCCAGGGATACTTCTTCACGACTTCCTCTTCAGTCAGATTCTCGATATTGGACACATCCTTCGCAGCAAGGTCATACAACCGATACACAACCCCATCGACCCAGAGATCAGTCTGAAGTATTCGTTCAAGAATGTCGCGGAGCGCTCTGGCGGACCTATCATACTCGTCCCTTAATCGACCGAGCTTCTCACTATTCAAACTAATGCTGCTCCCCGCGAGCACAGTCTCCAATTCAGTTCGCGCAACTTCCTCACCCAACCTTAGGTGGTCATAGAATCTGTACAACTTCGTCTTGTTCCTTAGGTCTCCTATCTTCACACCCAACCCTGCAGGGGACTCGATCCACCCGAGGAGAGAGTCGATTTCCCTTTGCTTCTCGACATGAAGTCCAAGCATTTCATCGGTCAGGAATACGAGAACGTCGTGAGTGCTTGCTGAGATACCTTCGGGGGACCTTGCAGCCATTAGTCCATCAATGAACTGGCACCACGTTGCGTAGTCAAGCGATTCGTACAATCCGTTTGCCTTTTTCAGATTGGACTTCCTCTTTGCCTCCGGTTCTGAGAACGTCACCTTTGGTAGAGGGAGGTTCCTGACCGTCTCCGGAAATATGCCCAAATCGTTTGAGACAAAACTGTGGTGATAGAATCCAAGAAGTCTTGAGTTGAGCATCGCAAGGACGTACTTGAGAGAATACTGCTTGTCTGGGACGACTGAAGGGTCATCAAGGTGGAGCTTCGTGCCATGATGGATTACATCTTCAAGCTTCACACAGCAGTTCAACGAGTGATTGCAGTACACGCCGGTTGTGTCATAGGTCGCTGGGATTAGTGGCCCAGCGCTTATGCCCTGAATCAGTATCTTCTCAGACTCAAACAGCTCCGGGAACTTCGGCCTGTGCATCAATTCGGGTTTGTACTCAATGCATCGTTTTGGGCGGATCGCCGAGTAACGACCTTCCCATTCCTTCGCCTCTATGTAGGGCTTGCATGTGTTGTCGACTGACATTTCGTGTATGAGCCTGTCCTTTGACTCGCCGGTTTCACTGTCGTGGGCCACAACCCCGGTTATGCAGTAACATATGCTTCCTAGCGGAATCGACAAGCGCTCTATTCTCTCCCTGAGAGAGAATAGCTCTGGATTCAACTCGACCTTCATGATATAATTCGGAAATGACTGGAAAGGAATTTGGGGCGTTCGATGTACAAAGGACATTGTCCGGGCGTCCTGACTTGATTGAATCTCGTATTCAATCTGGTGGTCAGCTTCTGGATCTTGGTTAAGAATGGTCGGAATGCAGCATTCTACTCCAACACCGCCGAAGACATCAACCCCTCGCAAATCTGCAATGCTTTCAATCGTCGTGGAACCCAGCATCATCTTTCTCAATTTCGTAGCATAGTCGATTGACAAGACCGCCGCTGGTACTATCATCGAAAATCTTCCGGACCTACGACACAAAGATAGACTGAGTTCTAGGAAGACTGCAAACAGGTCAAATCGCCCATAGATTGTTTTGTACTTCTTGGAATCCATAAGGAATCTGCGTTCAAGCTTCTCCTGGTTCTCCGGTCTGACGTAGGGAGGATTTCCGAGAATCACATCGAAACCAGGATTGTCTCTTGACTGTCCGCCTTCGAAGAATATCTCAGGGAATTCAAGCTCCCAATGGAAGAATCTGTGTTGCTCGGCCAGACTTATTGCTTGCTTGAACCATTGGGACTTTGTTTTGGGCTCCCAGTTACTTGGATAGTCCAGCGAGTAAATCAGGTCGAAGTACACATCCTTCGCTGTTCGCTTCTGGGTCGAAGCGACATCATTCCCCAGATACACCGAGCAATGCACGTCGGCGATTGCCTTGGTTTTCTCGTATTCTGGAAGACTTCTGAACTCCACCAGAATAGATTCCTTCTTCTTGACGTCGGAAAGAGAATCGTCATGGAGACGCTCCAATTCGTCAATCTTGCTGATCAACTTCTCAATGAATATCTTTGAAATGAAGGCTGGCGCCGAGGCCACATTGTGTTTGCGGACATCCTCTTCCGTTCCGGGATAGAATTTGAGGCTCGACAGTGTTACGCCGACTATGCTGTTCCCACACTTCAGTCGATGGTCCAGGAAAGAGAGTGGCTTTTTCTTTGTTACTGTGTGGAGCCACAGGGAGACCTTCGCGAGCTCCACCGCGAGCGGGTTCAAATCTACGCCGTAAATGCAGTGCCGCACGACCTCTCTCCGAGCCCATAATATGTCAGTGTCTTCCGTCGGTGCATCTTGCTCCTCCATCTCCTGCATGGCTTCGACGACTTGAGATGCGAGATAAGACGTGGCTTCAACCAAGAAATGGCCTGATCCCATGGCGGGGTCTAGAACCTTCATTGACAGTATCCTTTGGACCAAGTCCGACCCTTGAATGTTCTCTTCTTTGAGTTTTGAGACCATTCTGCCAAGTGTCCTCTCAACAATGTACTTCACGACATAATCAGGAGTATAGTAGGAGCCAGTGACTTTTCGCTCTCCCCTATCAGTCTTCAAATAGACCTCACCTTTTGGAACACTTCCTATGACATTGATATTGCCAGAAGTAGCTCCTGTGTCGGGAGCGCTCTTGTAGATTTCACGGCCTTTTGATTTGACCAGCTGAAGGGCTTCTTTCGCTATCGCCGGCCTGAACTCCAGAAGTCCTTCATAGATGGAGCCGAGATGGCGAATCGAAAGTGTGTTGTAGTCGACAAAGCCACCTACGCCACCCCTTCCTCCAGACCATGAAAGACGATGAACCGCCTCCGCAAGATATTCATCTCCAACTCTGTTCGTCTCTAGGAACGGGTGCTTTGCAGGATCAAACAGTCCACCATTGTACGGAGGAATGAACAACTTCTCCTTGGGTATGTTTCGAGCGACACTTCCGTTGTTTACTAGCCTGAACAGGTTCGTGAGACGTGACCAGAAGGAATCTCCTGAGGCAGTCAGGGTCCTCATGGGCTTTTCTAGTTCTTCCTTGATGTCCTCCCGCAGCCTTTGGAGGCTCATATCTCGATAGTGGGAATTCTTGGTAGGCAGCAGCTCCTTGGCTTCGGCGTACAAGACAAAAAGGAGTCTATATAGCAGGATCAATGAGTTCTCATGGACACGTTCAAGGTCTTCCGACTTGAGACCGTTGTCCGGGTGATCGAGAAAGCCCTTCATGACCAATCTAAGCGCTTCGTATATGTTCTCCTTCACATCCTCCTCAAGCTCCCTCGCATACCGGACGCTACCAGTCAGTATGTCTTCGAGGAATGAAGGCGCCGAATCATGTCTGATGAAAGCAGCCACTCGAAACAACAAGAAGAAGTACTTGAAGGGCTCAGCATCTTCTCGCTCAATCAAATCCACTAGGTCGACCTCATAGTAGCTGTCTAGCTGGAGACTCGTCTCCTTGTTGAACAATCTCCACTTCCTGCCATTAGTGAGAATGCCCCATGCGACATTTGCATCTCGCAGGTAATTGCTGATTTGGAGGCTCGGGTTCGCTTTTCGGTCAGGAGCTATTCTCACTGTCTTGTCAAGCTCCAGATCCCATGCTTTTGCCTCACATAGTCCAATCACCGACGAACGGTATTTCTGCGGTTTTCCTTCAACAGCTTGACGTGTTTCTTCCGAAGGGAATAGCGTATAGTCAGGTCTCTGAGAACCTCGGTACTTAATATGGATTGATTCTTGAACGTCGTAGCTGTGGCCGAGGATGTCCAAGACTGGTCTAATGAAGTCCTTCTCAAGGTTGGCTTCGTTGCGCCTGTATTGTTCTTTTTCATTCGGCTTGACGCGAAGATAAAGTTCCGAGATCCTTCTGTAACAATCTGAATTCTGCCCTTCATCAGTTCGCCACCGAGGGTCTTCCTTTGGCAGTCGTTCCCTTAGAAAGTGTTGTGAGAACAAGTTGCGAGAAATGAAAGGATCATTCATACCTGCCAACCGCCCCTGTCGTGTTGAAAGCTCTCGAACCATTCTTCTCAGTGTATCCTCGAACCGTCCCGTACTTGAAAAGCCTTTCTAAGTCCCGCTAGAACGCCCAAGCTTCTTCGTCCATTTGATGGAACGTGAGACTAAACAAGAGATCGCGGCCTGGGTGCGTCTAGGCCATTCTTTTCGGTGCGAGCCACATGGAACAGTGTGCATGCAATGGGATGCATAGAACAGCATTTGAGCTGACGTTGCTGAATGAATCTCAATCGAGAAATGGTTATGAAGAATGAGGGGCAAAAACACAAATATGTGGAAACAACCTAGAAATCTTGCGAGAGAACGGTCTCATGAAATTCAGAGATAGACTACTGAGCCTGAACAGATTGATTGAACGAGAACTGGGTCGGCCGATCAGTGTGAAGGAATACACCTATTGCTACTACGGGCTTGACCGAAAGAACCTCAATCACGTGCAGATGGATGTTAGCCGTCTGCACAAGATGGGGCTTGTCCATCGGCACAAAGAGAAATACGATGGCAGGCGGGTCTTTGTCTACTCGCTGACTCCAAAAGGGCGAAAATACGTCAGGTGGGTCAAAAGCAACTCACAGAAGAAAGATGATATCAGCAGCCAAATGGCAGAACTCCGGAAGATCCTGGGGGAAATGTGGAACACATACACATTTGGTTGCCTACTACGAACTGGACGCATGGACGAACTGAAGAACTGGAGGCTCGTGACTCTTGAAGATGGCAGAATGGTGCCCGTGCTAGTCAAGGAATCTATAGAAGATCTGACTGTCCAGCAATCCGAGAAACCCACATTAAGATTCTTCGAGAATGGCGGGGTTGCGCGGCTGACGGATAAGGAGTACAACAGATTCAAGATCGCGAGGAACTTACTGAAGAATGCTGGAATGACTCACGAGTACATGATCAACGATGTGGCGCTCTATTTCTGCCGGGATTCCTGGTCAAAGATATAGTTGCTGCCTACTCGCGTCCTCTGGCGGCTTATTTCATGTCACCGATGTCCTAATCGCGCAAATCCTTCTCGTGCACTATAGGTAATGTCGGAATTCGTCAAAAGGCCGAGGCTTGTCTTGTGGCTCCACCGTTCCGGCAGGATTATCGGCAGCAAGCAGGGGACACCCTCAATCCCCCTCTAAAGAGAGATAGAGAGAGACCGTGGGTCTCCGCGCGCGTGGGAGCCGGCCCGGTTGCCGTCTTTTCGATTGCGGATGTAGCATTGCCGCGTTCGACGACGTTTCCGATTGTCTCTCACGCCGCCTCAAACAATCTCGAAATCAGCTGTCGATTCTATTGACCTGTGAGGGGAGCCTGACATTGCCGGGGACTCTCAACCGGTCAGAGAAAACCATCATCTCCGCTCCTTTCCTTCTGCAATGAGCACTATAGTCAAGCTGGAACCGGCGAATCTTGTGACCCCGATAGAACGCATGCACTTCTGGGACATCGTCGTAGCTCACGCACCAAAGGTGAGGAACTGAGGCAATCGCTTGTGAAAGCCTCCGATGATCCTCATGGTCATAGTAGGTCATGTAAAGGTTCCGCCCCTTTGTATAGTAGGGCGGGTCAAAGTACACCAGAGTGTCGTCTCTGGGGAGCCTGGGAAGCACACATTTGATGAACTCCTCTGCATCAAGGTTGTGAAGCTCGATCTGGTCGCTCCTCTCCCCTATAGACCGGACTCTGTCGACTAGGGCCCTCCGATTGAATCTCGCATTCAGCTTGTACTTGCCATCTTGTCCGAGCCCGCCGATTGGCCCTCCATTCAGCACTCCAGAATGATTTGTGCGATTCAAGTAGAACGTTGAGAATCCGAGGTCGAAGACCGTGGATTGGGGGTCGCGCTGCAGGTTTCTTTGTCTCTTCCATTCAGTAATTGTCAGGGGTGTCGACATCGTTGCGTCGACAAATTCCTCGGTACGGTCCAAGACAGCTTTCCAAAAGGCCCACAACGACCTATCCAAATCATTGATTACAACCCTGCTGACCAGCCCCTGCAATAAAAGATGGACTCCGACTGCGGCTCCGCCTGCGAACGCCTCTACATACGCGCCGCCTTCCAGGTCGTTCGCTCTTACCAGCCCGACGAAGAAATCAGAGAGCTTTCCCTTCCCACCGGGATAGCGCAGGGGTGAGACGGGTACCATAGAAGGACATTGCATCCATGCGTATTTTTGCATATTGGTCGAAACATGCTAACCGAAACAGTTTCGCCCCGTTGTATCAGGGAGCAGTTGCCTCTGCTCTTGCTATCTCCTTCCAGATGATTTGCATCAGCCCTTCGATGTTGTCCCACGTGGTGATTAGGTCTTTTGGATTCGGAATGAAAGTAGGGTTGTGGACATAGGCATTGAGCTCCTCGGTGAGCGGGACATGTTTGTTCTCAAGTGTCGCCTTCTTATAAGGGACAAGAGTCCTCCTCCCGATTGCTGGATCCTTTTCCAGATATTCGAACAGTTTTTCCAGCCTGTAGTGAAGTTCCTTCTCCTTTTTCGGATTGGTCAGTGTTTTCGCAAACTGCAGATTGACCTTCACGTATTTCGCCATTGAGAGTTCCAATAGCGCCCTCAAGAGAAAGCTCGCGCCGAATCGCCACTTCTCGACCTTGAGCGTACGCAGCTCATCGAAGATCGTAGCGATCTTAGTGTCTGAAACCGCAAGGGGGCACTTGCTCGGGATGAGCGTACTGCGAGGATAACCGGCGCCCTTACCCCCCTTCTTAGTTCTAGTTGCTTTCTTCCCAGTCACCCTCTCCTTGACGCCTGCCATGTACTTCTTGATATCATTTGCTTTCCTTATGGCGTTGACATCCGTGCTTCCACTACCAAAATCCTGGATGATCGTCCTTAGGCTCTTACGTGCGATGGCTTCGTCGGCGCTGACGACCGTCCCGTCATCTTCTATCTCAGAAATGCCCATGGCCTCTCTGCCTGGCTTGCTTTCGACAATCCTTCGGAAGCTCGAGTAGAACCCCGGCTTCTTCATCAGTCTCTGGGTATCTTCATCGGCATCCTTCTTGGCAAATTCCCAAGCCGAGAAGGCCATCGGTTTCACGCCTGTGGTTTCGGCCGTGAATCTGTCCTTCTGAACCGGATTCCAGTCGTCCTTTCCCTTTCCGTCATCAACACCGCTGTGTTCCTTTCCGATCCAGTACTCCGCCGAGGTCTTGTCAGGAAAGACAACGCATCTTACACGTTCATCACCAGTGACTTCAGAATTAGCGCTGCTGAGTTTCTCAAACTTATGACGGAGAGTCGTCATCGATGCCGGAATGATTGATGGATCAAGGAGGGCCATGAGAGAAATCAGTCTACGATTGCCGTCGATTACAACATATGTGCCTGCGTCCGTCCCCGGACACACCATCACCAAGTCAGCCGGGTTGAGGCCATTCTTTACTATGTCCTCTCCGAGGTTGTACAAGCTAGTCTCCTGATCACCTATCATGACGCTGACAGTGTCCACAACCGAACTGAAGGGTTCGAACCTGAAGTTTTCCTGATCCGGCTTGAGCTTTTTCAATGGTATGCTTTTCGGCTTTCCTCGTCTGTACAATGGCATATCCTCACTTCTCCTCCAACAACTCCCTCGACTGCCTCAATTCCCCTAGAGCAGTCCTGTGAACCTCTTTTCCGGGCTATAATCCTATCCGTCTCTGGGTGTTGTTGCATTAAGAATGACGATTCTGGCCAGGGGCGCAAGACAAACATCTGGCGAATTATGGTGGCTCGTTCAGTGGTCATAGACCCAGGCGCTTTCTCAGAAAATCAAAGGCGGTGCGCCCTTTCTGGCTGTGAAACACAATAATAGGGCGCTCGCCATGAGGGACGTAGGCGCTAGACCTGGTTCTCAGAACCGACATGGAGCTAGAGCAAACGCGATGAGAGGGGGATGGACATGTCTATGAAAGTGTTGGTCACTGGCGGTGGCGGCTTCATCGGCTCCCGCCTCGTTCGGATGCTCCTGGCCCAGGGCCATCATGTGAGGGTTCTGGACGTCGACGCTGGCCGCTTGAGCGAAGAGCGCGCTCCGAACTTGGAGTTCGTAGGGCTACGTGCTAATTACCTGAAAGGTGGAATGGCCGACAAGCGCCTCGTCGACCAGGCAGTAGATGGCGTGGAAGTTGTATACCACCTAGCTATCAACTGGGACGGTAGAAGCTGGAGCAGTGCACTTCCCCTAGCGGATCTGCTCGACGTCAACGTTAGGGGAACGCTCAATGTGCTCGAGGCTGCAGTTTCCCATGAGGTGAGCCACTTTCTTTTTTCAAGCAGCATTGCAGTATACGGAAAGAGGACCTTTCCTGTGTTGAGTGAAGACGATTCGTGCAATCCTGAGCTTTGGCGAGGGGGACCGGGGCCAGGATATGCGATCACCAAGCTCGTCACCGAGAGGCTTTGCCTTCTGTATCACCACGAGCGTAGATTGCCTGTCACCGTATTCCGTATCGATGTTGTCTTCGATGATGACGACCATCTGGATATTAGCACTGAGACCATCCGCGCAGCCCTGCGAGGAGATCCCATAAAGGTGGAGAGGGGGGAGGCGGGGGCGGCAGTACATGTGGATGACGTGGCCCGAGCCTTTCTCATGGCTACCCTAAACAGGAAGTCGTACGGCCAGATCTTCAATCTGTCCTGCCCTGAGGCATATATGACGGACCTCGAAGTATGTCAGCTCGTTGTCGACACTCTAGACTCGAAGAGTAGAATCGATCTCGTCGAGACCGATCTGACGGGACCTGTGCTAGGAGCAGTGGACAAGGCAGAAAGCGTGCTGGGTTGGAAGCCGCTCAAGGGCAGGAAGGACCTCGAAAAAACAATCGTTAGGATGGCTCAAAGAGAGGTTCGTTGATGTACTATAGAATGGATCGCGTGCACCAACTACTGACAGATCTTTGTGAAGATATTGAGAGACAGATAAAGCCGAATCTCCAGGGGTCGATGGGGAACCTCGTTCATGGCTATCTGCCCCAGGTCTGGGTCTTCGAGACCGAATGCGGCGCGTGCACCCTCTTCCTGGACACTGAGGGCAACGCTCGAGTGTTTCCCGGAGCCGATCGGGACGTGGACGTGACAATCCATTGGAGGAAAGACGCTCTCGAGTCCATTCTTGCATCGAGGAACCGTGATTCCGTCTCGGCCGGCGACTACCCAGACGTGACCGTTCATACTGACAAGGGAAGGGCCGCCTTCAACTATCTCAAGAAGGAAATCGGGCTCTAGCGACGCCACCCATGTGGTCACATCCAGCGGGTTCCTTCCTGTTAATCTGGATTTAGCACAAGCCTTTGTCCAGCCATGTCTGGCACCCAATCAGCGAGAGATTAGTTACATCCCAGTGCCCTCAAAGTTCTTAGGATAGAAAATGCTTGAGAAGAGACGGAGAATCAAATGCCCGAGCGATCAGAGATAGAAGACTGGCATTACGCCACACAGAAAGGGAGAATAGCGTCCTTCGTCGCGAGAGGAAGGGGAAATCCTTCGATGATTTCCAAAACCCTGAAGACTCTTGGGGGAAAAGGGAAGTTGAGTGAGCAGGACTTGAATAGGATTATCCTTGAGGTAGAGAAAGAAACCATTGAGGCTTTCGCCAATGATGCAAGCTACGCCAGTAGGAAAGAGAGGCTTGCGAGACTAAGAGAAGAACTGAAATGACACCCGAAGCTGCTACGAGAGCCATCCCGATGGACGAGTTCATCTCAGAGAACTGGGATTATTTTGGCCCATTTGAGGCACAGGCGGAGAATAGATTGACGCAACTGAGTCGAGAAATGCCTGCAGGCCTTTACGAGTCCATACGGGATAGGCTGTTCGAGCTAATGGTGTTGGCCGGCCTAAAAGGAAAGCTGAAAGTGAAAGCAGTAATTGATTCCGATATTGTTGTCGGCGACGCCATAAGAGTTGCGCGCGGAAAAGAGTCTTCAACAGAAAGGATTCTTTCGACAACATTCATTGAATGCCTAGCTCCTCTGAGGATCGTCGAAGAAGTCGAAAGGAATATCCGAAAGAAAATAAACGATGACGAGGCTGTCGAGAAGGCTCTCACTCATGCCAGAAGGTTGCTCTCCCATGTCCGGATTGTGTCACAGACGTCTATTGAGGCAATGACTAGAGCTAGCCAACTCTTGTTGAATCATCAGAAGGATGCACCTTTCCTTGCGGTCCTCTTCGAGGTTGAAGCGGATGCGGTCATCAGTCGGGAAATGGGAACCTATGACAAACCTGGAGTCAACAGATGGACTCTTGGGAAGACGGTCGAGGTCATCGTATCATATGAAAGCGGGTCATTGGCATTGGTTTTGCTAGGGGCAGCAATTGAAGCTCTTGTAGATGCGTTTGCGTCTCTCCTACTTATCGTTCTCAGGGCAGTGGAAGAAGCCCTCATTGTCATCCTGAATCTCGTCAAGGGATTAGTCGAGGGTTCTGTAGAGTCGATCAAGAAGATACCTCAGTGGGTATGGTATGCAATCGGCGTCGCTGGCGCGGCAACATTGGTGGGGGCTGTGCTCCACGAGGGATTCCGCAATTGGCTCATCTCTGGCATAGCGAAGATACGCGCGACGCTTTCATCTTTCATAAGCGGAATAATCGAAATGGCAAAGTCCATATGGCAGGCTCTGAAGCAGCTGCTTGTTCTAGTCTGGAACACCTTGTTACCGCTAACTGCTTCGGCAGTGATAATCGGAGGCGTGCTTATTCGGAGACTGTGCCGGCTGATCACGATGAGTCGAGCACTTGCAGAGGAGCCAGGTGCTTAGGAACCGTTCTCTTGTTGGGAAGCCGCTTCTTTTGTTCATCAGAATAGCTCACTTTGGCTCGCTCTCAGTTATCTTCCAATTGAGTCTGCTTCTCCATCTGCTGGCTCTACAGAGATTCAAATCCCTTCGAACCCAACATCAGCTACTCGTAGATCCCAGGCCAATATCCTGGACAAGCCTTCAAGAGTTTATTGCAGGTTCATGACATCAATAAGCCAATAGCCGTTCTTCATGACGGGATCGCCAGTTTTGACCTTGATGTCCGACTTGAAAGAAGGCCCACCAAATACAAAGCTATGGTATTCCCCATTCTCGCCGCAGAAGGTTATTGGGACATCTGTGGCCTCTCTTCGCAGGTTCTCAATTCGTCTCATCCAGGCTTGGTCAATTCTTCTTCCCAAATCATCTTTCGTCAGGAACTTCGAGTCAAGTGCCACAACGATTGCCTTGAAGCCCGCACCAATGAATTCCTCGAGAATTTCCTTTTGGTCCATATTCCACAGAGGAAACATCGACTCCAACCCTGCCTTGCGGGTCACGGTCTCACTCCATTTGCGATTCTGTCTCACATCAATGTCTCCAAAAACCACTCCCTCAACGCCCTTTGATTTCAACTTCAAAAGAGATCCGAGGAATGTTTCCTCATAGTTGCTATTGTCTACAGCCTTCTGGATCAGAGTTCTTCCAATGGAATCCGCCTGCTTCCGAATCAGTTCTGATCTGACCCCATGAAATGCGACTCTTCCGCTGTCTTCGCGATAGGTATTGAGGAGGTATTGAACGTTAAACCCTTCGGACACGGCTTTCCAGTATGCCAAGCAACAGTCCTTGCCGCCGCTCCACGAGATTGCTAACAGCCGGCTCACCTTTCTCAGTTGCTCGAATTGCTCCTGCGTATGCCGTTCATGGCTAAATCATTGACGGGGGGGCCAGAATCACGCTCATCAGAAGGAGAATCATCTACAATGATCAAAGAGATCTCTCCGCACTATGCCGAGAAATGGACGAGGTGCACAAGCGCACAACGCCTGGGCTTCACCATAGACAGACTCCGGGGCCAACATCCTGGTTTGAAAAAGGCAAAAGGCATCAAGAGCCGGCCTTGCCTTACTGCACAAGAACTGAAATCGCTGTCTCAACATTGCCTTAGCCAGATTTGACTTGATTCGAAAAAGCCTGTCAGGCCTTGAGTGTCCGCCACTTAATCTCGTATCCACTGGACTTCTTGAGCTCGGTCACTGCTTGAAGAAGCTTGTCGATGGGGTCCCTCGTACCGCAGAACGCCACATCAACCCCCTTGCTGAGAGCGCTCATCGAGGAGTCGACAGGCGCATGGATCGTGAAGAGCTTTCCGACCGCTTTCATCAACAGAGCGGCACCGACGGCGTCGCCAGCAACAAGCAGCCCGGGAAAGAAATCATCGAGCCTTGCCTTCACACGTTCCACGTTGGCTGCCTTCGAGCCACCCTTAGTCTCGGAGGGCGCTTCTATGATCAGCAGCTCACCCAGCTTGAGATCAAGGATCCCTTCTAGTTTTCCCACAAGCACATCGTCCCCCTCGTCGGCACTCTCAAAAGCTTCGCCGATCGATGAGGACTTCTGGCCGGGATAGGCCATCAACATCCCATCCTCCATGACGAGCGCAACCTTCTGGCCCTTGTCGATACACTTTCCAGCAATGGCGACGCACATGTCGATGACGCTAATTCTACGTAGGACGGAGTCAACTTCTGCCTTGAGCCCAAGGAAATGCTCCTGCAATAACTGCATACCTTTCCGGGTAGGTCTGAGTAGTCCGTCATGCTCCTGAAGCACTGCCTCTTTCTTCATCGCGGAAACGTACTGGCTTACGGCCTGAACAGTTATGTCGAGCTTGTCCGCAATAGCTTTCCACCGCACGGACGGGCTCTTCAGGATCTCAACTAAGATAAGCAGCTCTGTGTTTCTCCTTAGATCCCGGAGTAGATGTGGCTTCATTTCTCATCCTCCTTCACCAGAAAGCCGGGCCACGAGTTCGCCTATACCTGTGACGACAACCGCGCCTGAGCTAATCAACTCCTTGATGTAAGCATCTGCTTTTCCTCCGACGAAATCAATATTCGGCGCTTGGATTGGCTGGATCACGAACACTCGCTTCCCCGCAACCACGGCATGCATCGCGGCTTCGAGATTCTTGAAGTTCCCAGGGCCGACAGGGAATCTCGAAACTACCACGATTGAGGATTCGTCAATCATCCTGAGGTTGTTCGCATATGCCTCATTACTTATCTGAGCGAACGGGATTTCCGCAACAACCGGTAGATGCAAATCATTCGCAATCTCGAAGTCCGAGTCGAGCACATTGAGCACGCCAGCAGAGACGCTGAAACCATGATCATGCAAGGCCTCCAGTATCGGTCCGCCAGTCCCGCCGCCCGAGAGTATATGCACCCTGGTTCCATGCCTATGCACGGGCGTCATAGATGACCGCGGGATAATGTAGACCGCACCCGTGAGAGGGTCTCTCCTGATGACCACATCGAGTCCGTACACCGACTGAATCGTCTCCCGGCTCAGGATCTCGTTCGGGGCACCTACCGCCTCTAGCATGCCATGACTTAGGAGAGCTATTCTGTCGCAATACCTCGCTGCGAGATTGACGTCGTGTAAAACCGCGATAATTGTGATTTGCCTGCTTCTGTTCAAAGACCTGAGGAGATCCATTATCTCGAGCTGACCGCTGATATCCAGGTAGACCGTTGGTTCGTCGAGAAGAAGAGCCCGAGGGTTCTGCGCCAATGCCCGAGCTATGATGACCCTCTGCTTCTCCCCTCCGCTCAGCTCATTGAACGGTCTGTTTGCGAACTGCCAGGTGTTTGTTAGCTTCATTGCGTTTCTGACAATATCCACGTCGGTTTTGCCTTCACCTGCAAGCCTGCTCGCGATATGCGGTATCCTGCCCATCATGACGATGTCGTATGCGGAGAAGGAGAAATCCGTAGAAGAGCTCTGAGGAACGATGCCGAAGGTCTTCGCAATTTCTCTGTGTGAAAGAGCATGCAAAGGTTTCATGTCAATGAGTATAGCTCCAGCCTCGGAAGGCAGATAGTTCCCGAGGCATCTGAGCAGGGTCGTCTTGCCAGAGCCGTTCGGCCCCATTAGTCCTAAGAACTCCCCCTCCTCAACTGTGAGAGAAACATTGTTCAGGACCTTCGATTTCCCGAAGGAAAACGAGAGATTCTTGATCTCCAACCTCACTTGACCTCACCCCCAGTCCTTCCCCTTCGCAGAAGGTAGAGAAAGAACGGCCCGCCGCAAAGGGCAGTGATAATTCCCACGGGCAACCTGGTAGGAGCGATAACCGAAATCGCTATTGCATGTGACCAGATCATGAATGACGCGCCGAAAAGTGCAGATGCCGGGACCAACACCCGGTGATTTGCACCGAAGACCAGTCTCATCATGTGTGGTACGATAAGCCCAACAAAACCTATGATTCCAGTGAAAGCCACGGCCGCTGCTGTCATCAGGGCAGCCACACCCAACATGAGCTTCTTAAGGGACTCTGGGTCTGCTCCGAGGCTATGAGCGGTTTCCTCCCCTAGAAGGAGGGCGTTAAGATCTCTGCCGTAGAGAAAGACAATAATCACACCGGATACAACAACACATAGGAGAACCAGGTCCACCTGCCATGTTGCAAGAGAGAGGCTCCCCAGAAGCCAGAAGATCAGCTGATGGTACTGCTGTCTTGCGAAATATATCAGGAAGGACACGATGGCCCCAAGAAACGATGCTACTGCTACCCCTGAAAGCAGGAGGGTGTACACCTGAACACGACCTTTGACCGTTCCCAGCATGTAAACAACAAACACAGTTCCAAGAGCAGAGACGAATGCAAAGAGAGGTCGGGTGAAAGCCGCAGCAACTGCTGTAATCCCGAGAAGGCTTGCGCCCGCTGCCCCAAGGGCGGCCCCTGATGACACTCCGATAATGAACGGGTCGGCAAGCGGATTCCTGAACACGGCTTGCATGGCAGTTCCGGCGCACGCAAGCCCAGCCCCCACCAAAGCTGCAAGTAGAATCTGAGGCAATCTAACCTCCCAGAAGACTAAATGCCACTCATTTGAGGGATCGAGTATCGCTCTCATTGCGTCTCCAAAGGACAGGCTAGTAGGTGTGCCTGGCCCGATGGGGCCCAATGTGCCCACGAACATCGACACGAACGCCGAAATCACAAGAAGGCAAGCGAGAAAGACCATTGCCAGTGGTAGTTTCCTCTTCCGGACTGTGGTTTCACGCCCATTCTCTGCATCATTTGTGTCGCTCATGTCGCTAAGCACTGTTGCCTCCGAATCTCCCTAGAATAACTCTGGATGGAATATTTCGGCCAGCTTCTCGAGTCCGTCTACGATCCGAGGACCGTACCTGCTCAAGAGGTTGTCATCGATCGAATATATCTTCCCGTTCACCACAGCGGATATCTCGCTCCAGCCTGGCCTGGCGGATATTGTCGCCGCTGAGGTGCCGTTGTAGTTAAGTCCGACGGTATACACGATGATCTCTGGGTTCCCGCCGATAACGAACTCCTCTGTGACAGGAACATACTCAGTGCTAGTGTTGGCTGCTATGTTAGTTGCTCCAGCAAGCTTGATGAGATTATCACCAAACGAACCAGGTCCAAACGTCCACATCGGATAGTATTCGACATATGCCTTTGGCTTGGTCACGTTCGCTGCCAAGGTCTTCGCCTCAACTGCGTCAACCCGCGCGGTCAAGTTATCGACCAGCTTGTTAGCATCGTCGATGTGACCAGTAATGGCCCCCACAAGCTTTATGTCTTTGAACACGTCCGCGATCGTTCTCGCAGCCAGGACCATATATGGAATGCCATGCTGCTCGAGCGTTGAGAGCTGGCTCAATGGAACGAGGTCGCTACATATGATCAGATCTGGCTTGAGGGCGAGTATTGCTTCTGTGTTGAGCTCGTAGCTTCCCACCTTGGGCAACTTACTGGCCTCAGCCGGGTAATCGCTGTAGTCGTCCACGCCAACCACAAGATTGCCCGCACCGACCGCGAACAGAATCTCGGTAGGGGTCGGAGCGACGGAGACTATCCTCCGAGGGATCTCGCTGATCTTGATGGCTCT